>Ga0214544_1000674_pt1 | contig 65446 bp, 28 predicted proteins | sample CNSS3metaG_FD_160074 | JGI IMG/M metagenome (GOLD analysis project Ga0214544, IMG submission 160074) | Root nodule microbial communities from cowpea collected in UCLA plant growth center, Los Angeles, California, USA - CNSS3 | ecosystem: Host-associated > Plants > Roots > Nodule | place: USA... | reverse complement strand
AGATATATGAGATATATGAGATATATGAGATATATGAGATATATGAGATATATGAGATATATGAGATATATGAGATATATGAGATATATGAGATATATGAGATATATGATATATATGAGATATATATGAGATATATATGAGATATATATGAGATATATATGAGATATATATGAGATATATATGAGATATATATGAGATATATATGAGATATATATGAGATATATATGATATATATATGATATATATATGATATATATATGATATATATATGATATATATATGATATATATATGATATATATGAGATATATATATGAGATATATATGTAATATGTCGTACGGAGGAATATGTTTTTGTATTTTATTGATATACTCCATGTATAGAGCAAAATATAACAAAATATCAAGTATAAAATATTTAGAATATCTCTCTCTTAATCTAAAATAATATCTGTTTATTTAAATTTTATATCTTCATATTTGATTCTCCATCTTTGGATGCTTGATTTTCTCCTCTTTTTGTGCTTGCAATATTTGTTTTTCTCCTTCTTCCATGGCATCACATCTTTCTTCAATTTGGCATCATCCTTCATATTTCTTCTTATATCAGCATCATCTTCTTTTTCTTTGTTCGGTATGGATTTCATTGCATTGGACCTTTTATGAATATTAGAATGTGAACTTCCATCTACTTTCTTCACTTGGACATCTACTTTCTTCCAGATATATTTATCTTCTGATTTTGATCTTTCTTTTATACTCACTTTATTTGTAGCACATTCCTCCTTCATAAAATCCAGCGCAAATCTTTTGTCTTTCATGTGAACTTTGAATACCTCTATGTTGTTAGTATTTTTTATCACACATACTTTATTTTCAAAGGAGACCTTATAACCTTTCTCTAACAATTGAGCAACACTTACCTAAATGAGTTTTAATTGAAATTGTTCCTGTACTTTCAGCAAGTTGTTCTCCATTCCCAATTCTTATCTTGGAATATTTGACTTATTGAGCTCCTTGAAAATTTCTCTATCACGAGTCATGTGGTTTGTGCAACCACTATCTATAATCCAATCTTTTGTAGATTTGTTGGCTGTAACACATTGTAAAAAGTAGATCCTCCTCTGATTTATCCTCATCTGATTTATTTTCCACAATTTGAACATCTTCTTCAGAATCTTTAGATTTGCATACCTTTTCCACATGTCCCAATTGACCGCATTTGTGACATTTGATATCTGGCACCGTCAAGAAAATTTTCTTAACGAGTCTGGAATCTGGAAACTCCTTTCCCAACAATTTTATCTTGTTGGCAATACCCAACAATTTATTTAAGTATTCTTTAATCGTCTCTGACTCTTTCATTCTTTGCATCTCGAACTCCCTTATCAAGTTTAAAATTTTCATGCCTCGAATCTTCTCGTTCCCTTCATATTCTGCTTTCAAGTATTCCCAAATTTCTTTGGGAGACTTTAGAGTCATGATCTTGGTCATAATCATTTGTGAAACACCTGCGAACAAGCATGATTTTGCCTTTGTCTTTCTCGTTTTCTTTTCTTTATGCACTTTCATTTGAGCCACAGTGGGATTTTCAGATAAAGGAACATTATCTTCCTCCACAACTTCCCATAGATCTAGCCCTTCTAGATATGTTTGCATCCTTACCGCCCATAGATCATAGCTTTCACCATCAAAGAGTGGAATAGCGACGTGTGACATATTTTCTTCCATTCTATCGGTAGTAAAAACAATGGCTTTGATACCAGTTGGAATTCTTAGGACTTTTGAAAATATGAGAGATATGAGAGATATATGTGATATGTTATACGGAGGAACATGTTTTTGTATTTTATTAATATACCCTATATATAGAGAAAAATATGACAAAATATCAAGTATAAAATATTTAAAATATCTCACTCCTAATCTAAAATAATAACTAATTTCTAAAACTGAAACATATATTTAAAACTGAAATATTTCCTAAAAATTAATTTAAATAAAAAAAGATATTAAGTAATATTCTCTCTATGATTTAGAGAAGTTTCATTTATTTGCTTTTATTTTATTCTTGTTTTCCTAGTTCATTTGAAATCCCATGTGTGTGTAATCTTGTGTCACATTAGAGACTCATGCCCAATCCAACCCTTCTCTAGCTTGCAATTAAGAACCTTTTGCAGTTTAAGACTGTAACTTTTATTTATATAATCGGTTGTCTCTTTAGTACCAATCAGTAATACTAGATTATGATTTTACCCTAATCTACAGTCACGTCACTTTCAAATTTTCAATCACATTAGTCTTTATAAGAATATAAAACTTGCAGAATTGGTATAATAGTGTATGTTAGAATTTAAATCCATCTACTTTTATTAATATACGCGAAAGTAATTATGATAACACTTGAATTATGCTATATTTGTATTTTATCTTTGCCGATTTGATGCCTAGCAGAAATGGTGTATGCTAAGTTCAAAGGTTTCCGAAAATAAAAGATAGGATGTAAAAAAAAGTGAAGATCTCTTTCCTTTTGTTTTAATCCTCTGAATAGGGCAGTATCCAAAATTCATAAACCTACAAAACACAAACACATTAGCAAGTGCAACTTTTATTTCTTAATTTTACAAAATACAATATTTTTAAGATTTTAGTGAAAAAAAACAAAATTAAGCAACATGACTTAATTATAATTATTAAAAGTGTTTTTATCGTAAAAGAACACAGATCTCTCGAGGTGGAAAAAGATAGATGCTTAACAAGTTGAGTGTAACTTTAAAAATTGGACACCAAAATTTCTTAATAAAGACGATGAGAGAGGATTGAGGAGGTATATGTACTAGCTTTTTTGTTTTGAGTTAACTGGTGCACATCTGTATTTTCTTTTTTTAAGTACTGATTGAAAGTTTTTATTGGTTTCATTTCAAATAAATATATCCTAATTAAAGTTTATGATTTTGTGAAGTTTTATTTATTTATGTTGCATGGGTTACACGTGGTGGTATTGGTGGCTCAACTTGGAATGTTGAGAGGGGGAGCCTCCTCAAATTCAATGAAGTTGATTTTGATGATGTCCAAAGCTATACAAATACTGTGTATCACTGTTTTAGGCTTGGTCCTGATCTTATCTTTTGCATAGGTGTTGTATATATAGGATTACATGTAAACTAAGCTTGAACTGAATTAGATCAGCTGTCAAACTCTTGAATGTGTCAAATGTAGAACTCGTTAATGGATTAAATACTTAAATCATGGATTATATGAGGGTGTTGCACTGATGCAGTGAAAATACACCCACGATAATCTATTAGGTAAATTTTTAATCCATTAATTACAGCAGTAGAACTCTGATATAAAAAAAGTTTTGAAATCAGTTTTAAAATGGAGAGAAATAACTGGATTATTGTGAGACGAACTAAGAGATTTCTTTCTGGGATCAAGATTCACAGAGTTCTTGCTTTCTTGGAGATCATTCATTTGGATATTCAGGAGGATTGATAATGGACTTCATCTTGGAGGGTCAAGCTTGGATCTATGATCAAGTGTTAAATCTGCACATCCACTAGGTGTATTCGTTCCTTGGTTCTTTTCTATTTTATTTCTATTTACAGTTGATTCACTGTGTGAGGTGAAGATCTAGGAGCAATTGTGTGGAGACATTGCATTTAGGGAAGTTCTTGATTTGTAGATCAAGCTCCTTAGTCTTTAGGGTCTTGAATTATATAGATGCTCTTGTAATTCTTGTAACTCTATTGATTTAGTGGAATCCTCCTAAGTGGGTTGCTTAGGAGAAGACTGGATGTAGATTCATCTTGAATCGAACAAGTATAAAAATTGTTGTGCTCTTTGCTTTTTTCATCTTTTATGTCATTCTTAATTACTTGGGTCAGTCCATTAATTCAGAATTGGTAAACTGGTTGTTTGAGGTCATAAAGATTAAAGAAAATTTCAAGATTCATTTAAAATCAATAAAAAATTGAATAACCAATTCACTCCTCCTCTTGATTGAGTTATATTAGACAGATTTGTTTTAACATGGAGGAGGTTGGGATACTTTCACCTCTTACATTCTATTAATTATGTTTTGTCTGGTATAAGTAAACCATTTGGTGATGATCCTCTAAGTGATGGTCCCGTCTCTTCTATAATAATGTGTAATAGACTACTTAATACATGTGTTATCCTATGTCATTTTAGTGTAAAATAAATAATAATTTAAAAAAGGAGAAAATAGTAAAATGATAATTTTAATTTATAAAAATAATTAAATTTAAGAGATAAAATTAAGAATATGATTATTTTAATTTAAAATAACAAGTATTTAAGAGATAAAAAAATATGCACAAAACAAATTTTATATATATATATATATGAAAACACACGTATGAAGGATTTGTGTACTGTTTATATATATATATATATATATATATATATATATATATATATATATATATATATATGAAAACACACGTATGAAGGATTTGTGTACTGTTTTTTTTTTATTTTTGAATAAATTTATCAAATTATAAAATAATTTTAATAATTATTTGAATTCAAAAAAGTATCTACTAAAAAATAAAATTAGAACAAATATTTTTATTATATTAATTATTTGAATTTTAAAAAAATATTATTAAAGAAAAAAGTGCACCTTTAATTTTTATATAAATTTTACAATAATATTTTTATTATAATTGATATTTTTAACAAAATTAAGTTTACTTAAATGTATATTTTGTATTGAACTTTATTTAAATATTGTTTCAAATATGTATATATCAATAATTTATAGACAAATGTTAGAATTGGTTTAAAAATAACAAATTTACAAATTAAATTGTAAAATTTTAATTAGATATATTTATTTTAAATTGTTTTAAAATTTTATATTTAATATTATAAAGTTTTTATTTTTAAAGCATCTCTAACATTTATCTATAAATTATAGATATATAAATATTTAAAAAAAATTAAATAAATACCAGTGCAAAATATACATTTAAATAAACTTAATTTTGTTAAAAATGTCAATTATGATAAAAATACCATTGTAAAATATTTATAAAAATTAAATTTGATATAGGGATGAAATTGATTCCGTTTTAAAAATTGAGACCAAATTGAGGCAAAATAATAAATATAGAAATTATAATGAGACTTTTCACATTTAATAGTTAGTGACATGTGGCACATCACAGTGTCTCTGTCACGTGTCATGATATTAGATTGACACGTGACAAATTTTCTTTTTTTAAATTTAAAAAAAATAAAAAATTATAAAAAATTAACTCGCTACCAAAATGGATACTTCTGGGATGATTTAACCTTTCTGACAAACAAATGGCTAGCAGTCTCGTTCCCCTCGTCTTAATGATTATGGTGCAGCTACTCATTGTGAACATTACTTCGAAGCTAGTCATAGACTCGAGATTTAATAATTATTTGAATTCAAAAAAATATTTACTAAAAAATAAAATTAGAACAAATACTTTTATTATATTAATTATTTGAATTTTAAAACAATATTATTAAAGAAAAAAAGTGCACCTTCGTAAACAAGGTAGAAAGTCAAATTTGCCTTCCTTCCCCATCTTCATACTTTCCTCAACCACCATCTTCACCCCCACCATATCTTTTCTTCCACCTTCACATTCAAAAACATTCACAACTGTTTATTAAATAAATGGAAAGATTACACTAATATGGATAATATGAAATGTAAGTTCTGAATTTTGCATTATGGATTGAATAATCTAAAATGTATCAAATATAAGGGGGGTGTAGGAAGAAAATATGAGGGTGAAGGAAGAAATTCCTTCATTAAAATACTAAAATGTAAGTGGTGGAATTAAAAAGGAAGTGAACCCACATCACCTAAAAAAGACTAACTGTCCATCTCTTACTCAAGCTAAGTGATTAGGAAGCTTGGAGAAACTTTCACATTTTATAACTATTCAAACGAGTTTTCTTTTTTAAAGACTTTAATTTGAAAAAAATTCATAAGTTCAGCTTAATTTATATATAAAGTTATTCTATATGATCTTTTAAAATTTGTATTTTTTTATTTAGGCGTAAAATAGCTGTAACTTATAAAAAAAATTAATTTATTTTTTTACTTAATTTTTTCATCTATAGTCTTTACTATTCAAATAATTCAATTATGGGTCTCTTTGGCTAGAATTTAATTCTCTTAAGCAATCATTTTTCCTTCTTTTTTTTTTTAAAAAAAAAAAACTATTTATAAAGTATTTTGGTACTCTTCATGTTGATTGATGTTACCTTATTTTATTGTGATGTTTATGTGGAATGACTTTTTTTTTCCTACCGACCAGAATATGAAATCTAGACACAATCATGATGGGAACCATCAATAACAATTCAAAAGCTAAGCATCTCAGTTTCCTGTGATATAAAAAGGGAAAAAATGACAATTATTTACAGTAATTTTAATTTTTAATTGTTATTTCAAAAACTAATTTTAATATATTTTAATACATCTCAAATTTTGTTCTACAAATTTTAATTGTAAGCCTGATTCTTCGATTTCTAAAATTAAAGAAATTTCGTCTATCATTAATATTATTGAACTACTGATAAAAAAAATCATATTATTGAAAATAACATATACTAAAATTAATTATTATTTTTCTAATAAGATCTGACATATATAAATAATTGAAATTATGATTACTTATAAATGTGTATACTTATTTTTGAAGTAATTAGAAGACCATTACTTAAATTTCAAAAGTAAGAACCATTAAATATGCAATTAAAATTATATACTTGTGAAAATATAAAAGATAAAGTACGAATTTAGTTTTATATAATATTACATTTTAACTGTGGCATAGAAATTTGTCATATAATTAAACAGCTTATGAAAGAAATAAATAAATAAATAACCTTGGTCGAGGAGAAGACAAAGAGGAAATGTTCAATTAAAAAACTATGGCTTTGGAGATTTTTCTGTGAACGTGGTCATGGAGTGTAGGATTTCCTGAATCATAACTACAATATACTTACATAGTCTAGATTGATTAATCTAATGGTGAAAATTTGTGGCACACGGTAGACCACTTATCAAGTTAGTCCAGACTGGCCCTCCCTTTGGCTTAAGAGTGTAGTTGAGAACACTAGATTATCATGTAACTAGTAGGTAAATTGCATGGAAAACCCTTATTTTATCATTTTGAGTTGATAACTAGTTTATTGAATTACAAGAATTTGGATAACTAATTGATAATATAACTATATAAATAAAATTTGAAATTTCTATAAAAAAATGTAATAAAAAAGTTAAATATTTTTTTGAAGTAAAAAATCCTTTGAAGCGTCGGAGAATGACTAATGCAATTACATTAAAAATAAAAGCTAACACTTAACAAATTATATTCTATTGTCAAACATATATTATTATTATTATTATTATTATTAATTAAAATACATTGTATGTGAAATAGAACTATAAATGTCAAAAAAATTCATAACAAATAAGGAATGAATATTGTAAATGGATATTTGTGGGTAATTGGTACGGGTAATTTTTATACCTCTTTATTAACGGGACGGGTATTAGCATCCATACATGTGAATCTGCTATACTCTACTTCAAATTAAACAAAATATTACAATATTAACACATTGATTTTGAATGAATTATTTTTTATCAATTGGTTTTAAAATACAATATTCCTCATTTTGTAAACTGTCATCCAACACTATCTAAATAAGTTATTTTGACTTTATTTGAAATTTATGAATCTTATGTATTGTGTTTTATTTAAATTTATGGTTAAAAGATATTGTTAAATATTTTAATTTTTACTTTTTAAATAGTCGTGAATATTTGTAGATATTCGTGATATTAAAAAATATGTGAGTATCCGTATAACATATATCTGTACGAATATGAAAACGGGTACAAGACAAATATTTATCCGACTATTAAGATACGAGAGCCACTACCTCTGGTCTCCTCTACCCACACAGCTCTAAATAGAAAACAAAGAGTATATATCACAATAAAAAGCTAATTGAATCTGATTGGGCGTGGACTTTGAACATCACTATCTATAAGGTACATATTTTTTTGGGAGATAATGAACTGGTAAGCATGATAGAGAAGGAGATGATGAGATTGTGCGTAGATTGGTAGAGAGGCAAAAGTTATGGATTGGGTGGAATGTATTAAGGTGTATTTGTAAAGTAAGAAGAATGTACGATGTGGAAGGATGATCGAATTAGATATTGGTGTGTCTAATGTCTGGCACTAGTTTTCTCTTTGAGTTTGATTAGACCTTTGTAATGAAATTGTGTGGAGTATTCCCCAAGTTCCACAAACAACTTCTGATTGAGAAGACTCAAGTCCCACACCTAATGCCTATTAGAATCTCAAATAGTTCAAATGGAGGCATAAGCTCTCTCCCAAAATCACAAGCAATCATGTAAATGTAGCAATAAAGTTGACTATCATTTCCCACTACAAAGCAAAAGTGAAAAATGTAATTATGCAAAGATGGGGTACAAACCAACATTTCAACCAGACAAACCCTTTTCATAATTGATGGGGTTATACCATTCTTTCATAGATTACACTTAATAAACTAATCCACCTGATTAGTGGGGAACGCCTTCTAGACCTTAACTTAATAATCATTATTAGTTGGATCTTAATCTTCCATAAATGGAAAGCAACGTCAAGAATGAGACACTCATGTTTCTGTCATCATCATCATCGCTTCTTGCTTTGACAAGACTAAAGATAACTAAGTTGCTGTTAACTAAAACACATGAAGTTTTGCATGTGCCTGTGTTTCCAATCACGCTTAATGGGCCAATTTACCGGGTTAATATGGTCTTCTTAGACTCAAACTTTTGTGAACATTACTAGTTTCAGTTATCCAACAAATCAAGGTGGGAACTCGCTGGCCACGAATTCTATTCCATTCCATTCCATCATACTTTCTACTACTAACACTCCTTCTTCTACTCATGCCAATTTCCTAATTACTTTTAACTAAGCAAAATATGTTCCTAAGGAACAACCTCAAACTCTTGTCAAATTCTTCAGCTGCTTAATTTCTAATCATAGTAACACACTTCTTCCTTCTGGGGTCTAACTTAAGAAAACACACTTCACTTTAGGCCTATGCTAAATAATAATAGTATTGGTGGGAACTTTGACAGAGACCAAATTGTGCAAAGTAAGCTTAACTCCAGAGTGGTTACAACTATTTCTACAGTTTCGTGTTGATTATTATAATCAAATATCTCCCATTAACAAGCTAGTTCAATTATACCAAGCAAACATGGTTAAGTATAGTGAAATTATGAGTTCTAACAACTACTCTTTCTTGTCAATTAGTTGTCTGTTGTAGGATTAGATGTGGAAATGCTGGTTTTTAGGATAATGCAGAGGCATCTTCATTTTTCAAGGGCAAGTGGATTATGTCTCCTTCTATTTCAAATGCCCATTATGATCATCAAATTTCCTTCTCAAACCTCCCATCAAAATTATAACTCGGGGGTTTAAGCATTTCAAATCACACATTTTTCTTTTCTTTCATCACATCCTTTTAAATCATTAAAATCGTTTCTAGTACTGTTATTACACCCTCCCACATGATAAGCCAGCCTTTGCACAAAGTTGCCACCTCTTCTAGAAAATTTTATAAAATAATTAACAATTTCTAAAACCAAATTATTCTTCTGCTTTATGTCACAGAGACATTTTTCACTCAACCTGCTACGGTCATATTGAGCCACTCAAGCAGCAGAATACCAATTGAAGTGTCATGGTTGCTACCAATTGTCTGCACTGCTTGTATTTTGGTTAGTGTTTGAAATTTCAGGCCATCAATTTTAACATACATTGTATTTTACCTGTGGAGGGCTCGTAGTGAGGACAAGATTTTTGTTGTTCAACTTGTTTCAATACTGGCAATCAATGATTTGTGGACAAATTAGAAGAGACTTGAATACAATTTTTCTTTTCTTTAAGGAAAGAGTGTCATACTTATGTCTTATAGTCCTTTATCTCTCATTTATGGCACTATGCATTGGACCTAAATAATAAGCTTAACTTTAGGTGTGGCCTACCAAGATTAACATCACATATTCCCAAATTGACGATAATGCCACACAATTCCTTTCTTATGCATTGCTCTTTGCTGCAGAATAACTAGGGGACCAGTACCTGCAATTACTGAAATTTCCACATATATATATATATTCAACCATCACAAAGCAATCGAAGCAAAGCAACTTGTGAGACAAATACACAGCAAAGTGTCCAAGTGATTTTGGATTAGATTTGTCTCAACTATTGTCTGCCTCTGATTATCAAAATGCATGGCTCAAGAGAATTTGACATACCTATTGGCTCTTACCTTTGTGTTGTGTGACTAGTAATGGCCAGTTAATTTTCAAAAAACAAAATGAAAAAGTAAAACATATTCAGATTCCATGAACGGTTCTTCCATACAAGCGTGTTTCTAACAAGAATTAAGGTGCCACCCTAGCTTCTATCCTGGAACCGAATATTTGCCCCTACCATAACATAACAAAACAAGTTATCATTATTTATTGTTAAAACAAGACCGCTTCATTTGTCCCATAAACATAGACATCAATTTTGATTTCACGCAAGAAATGAAAAAAAAAAAAAAAAAAAAAAATAAAAAAGGGAGAAAAAAAAAAAAAAAAAAAAAATGCAAAAGGGGTGGAAGAAGAATAGGACTAGAAAACATTGGTTCAATTATAAGGCTGACCAACTTCATTTTTGTCAGTAATGAAATGACCCAGTTGATTATTTTTGCTGCGAATATCCGAAGGACAACGAAGCCGACATATATTATAGACGTGTTTAGACAGCAAGTGTAATGGAGTGTATAAACATTTTACAATGTTGTGAGTTTGACTTCTTGAAACAGCTCATAAGGGAAATATAAGATAAGCCTAGAGGTGCATGATGAGGTATGGTCGTGGACTATGGAGATTACAAGCATCTTTCCATGGAGGACTTATTTATAATTCAAAATGTCCAATTGGATGGCTGAATTAGGACATGGCTTAGGCCGCGGAACCTCACAATATGTCAGAACAAATAGACACGCAATCGCAGAAAGATATCAAAACTAATATTACTAATATATAAACTTGCATTGTATCATTGAGAGGTGAAGGAAGATACCCTTATGGGTTTAGAACGTGTTTGTGAAAAAAATGAAGCACTTCAGGACAAGACACTATTTTGGATTCTTGTGCGCCATGAATAACTTGCAGAGAATATTGTACAATTTGTGCCATCTCAGAAGGACAAAGGAAAAGTTTAATTTATTATGCGTACAATGTCATGTAATACTTCTATTCCAAGATATCTAATGTAATAAATTTATTTTTTCCCACATAAAAGAAGTAGGTCACCCTTTCAATCTATCTTCAATATACATTACTTTAGACACATGCTGCGACCCTTATTGCTGTTAAGTTTTCCTGTTTTGAAATGATTGAAGCGAATGTCTATGACATCGATTAATTTACTACTCGATGGCCATGTCCTTTTTTTTCCCTCAACAACTATATCTGATAATTGAAGGCTAATTCTGTTAGTCGAAATTGTTAAACTTTATTCATTACATACCATTCATTCTGTTAGCACACAGTAACTAGTCCCCGATTTAACTAACTGGTTGTGGTATTATCATTTTCTCTGTTAACTTTTGAATTCTCTAGCAGACAAACTCTGTAGAGTGAAAGGCTTAGTTTAGATAATTACCTTTCAGCAAGAACTCAATGACATAGTGAGGAATCCTACAATCTCCATCCAAGACACGAATTACAATGCCATTTAAAATTGACTTTTTTCTAGCAAAAAGTCAGAATGCTGATGGGCTTTTTGGACCTCTGATCTCTCTGCTCCACTTTTTTGATTTGTCCCTAGAGAGGGGGAAAGCTATCGCTAGCCAAACTTGTTGAATATCTTTTTGCAAACACAATTGTTTTTTAACTGAACCACAGGTAACTTTTCTCAATGATTTATTTTTCTGTACACAAAGCTGAAATTATGAGACTCAATTGTGCATTTCTCAAACTTTCTAACTTTTTGGTCACTTTATTTTTTATCTTTCTCCTACAATGCAATATTTTTGAAGTTGCACAAACCTTCTTGGTATGTTTTCTGAATTTGACAGTAGATGGTGAGCGGTATAAATACTAAGTAGATACGAGACAGAGATGCAGACATAGTAACAGAGGAAATTTGATGAGTTTAGACGTAATGAATGTGAAGTTTGGTCCAATAGAAAATAGAAGGCGTTCTTAAAATATGTTGGTAAAGATAAAATAATAAGGTTGAATGTGGTTATAAAAAAATGCAGGGTTGGATAAGCGAATTAAAGGGACAGTTATATTATTGCGATTGTCGTACTTGTATAGAGTTGTTTGTCTCTATTATTAACTATGGTTATGGTACTCTACATAAAACAAGGACGGTTTTAGTATGTTTCCACAGAGACGCAGAATTTTGATAAAGGTCGAACGTTGAAATTGAAGAAATGGACATTTAATGAAAAAGAGACTTAATTTTCAAAATGCAAAAATGATGAATCATTTGGATAGTTGGTTGAAGTCCAACAATTTCTATGAGAAGAAATGTGAGCTTAACTAGGTGGTTTGTCAAAAGTAAATTTGTATTTGTACCCAAAGGATGGAACTTTTCCAAAGGATAATGATTTTTGAAAAATGATCCCTAAAAGCTAAAAAGAAGAGAAGGTCAGTTTTGTACCAAAGAGTATCTGGCGGAAAAGTTGGACAAGAAAAGGAAAGGGCTATAGAGTTTTCAAAACTTGAAGTATTATCAGCAATAGGAGCAAGAGAAGCTAGAGAAGCTTCTGTTATCGTGAATTTAATGCAGTATGCTTTGTTTGCTTACATTACCCCTCTAAGCCTTTACTTTTCCACGAGAATTTTGCCCTTCTTAATTCAACTCCTTTATTTCTACTTCTTATTACTAATCTTGGACTTGCCTTTGCCTAGGCCATGCCACTCCCCCAAATCAAATTCCTTTCTTCTCTCTCATCCAATCCAACTCATGTGGGAATGGAGAAATTTCGTCACACCCCACAACTTTCAAACTCACGAGATAACAACTATATGCTCTAAACCAGCATGGTACATATTACATAACCACCAAGGTCGGTTAAAAGTGAAAACCGTCCTAGCTACCATTGTACCACAATTTCTCACATACCTATCTTTAGGACTACCTTCACTCCCTTACAACCAACTTAACTTTTCCCATATATACCCATTTCACAACTGTTTTTTTCCCCTTCCTATCTTATTACATCACTCTTTTTATTAATAAACTAAACAACACACACTTTAACCTATTCTGTCTCGTCTTTCTCTATCTCTCACAATAAAAAATAATTATATCGTATTAAACCACACACTGAGCTTGGATAAGTAGTTGTAAGTAGTAGTTGATTGGGAGTGTAAAACTCTTGGCTGTGAAACTGCAAACACCATTTTCTGGTAACAAAAACCTGAAAAGAAAAAGGGTGACCAATGGCCATGGTGGTGGTGGGACATTCACATAAATAAGTCAAAGCATATGATCCTCCCTGGTGGCATGTCACCCGTTTGATCAGAGTGTGGGACCGAAACAATTATGTGGAATGTCTCGTGAAGAAAAGAGATGAAGCTAGTTCTGGAAGGTCAGATATATAAATTCAAAACGACAGTGTCCAATCACCCTTCTTATATTATAAGGCTCCTTCTATATATTCGAATCTCTATGCAAGTTGCAAAATTCTTAAGCTCCAAAGCCTCCCATTAATTCACATCAAACCCCCTGTGTCCTTCTTAACCATCCACGTAGCTTCTGACACAAGACTTTGCCGCTTTTAACAAACATTTCAAATCGCTTAAGGCAGCCATAGTGCACATGGGGAGACACTCTTGCTGCTACAAACAGAAGCTTCGTAAAGGCCTCTGGTCTCCGGAGGAAGACGAGAAGCTTTTGAATTACATCACCAAACATGGCCATGGATGTTGGAGCTCCGTTCCAAAACTAGCTGGTACCACTACTCTCTGCAACACATAATCTTTCATCATCACTTTATCAATATCGCACCATCTGCACAACACAATAACTCTTTTAATCCTTCTCTCAAACTTTCTTCCTTTCTCTGTCATGTTTGTGTGTCAGGCCTTCAGAGGTGTGGCAAGAGCTGCAGATTAAGGTGGATTAATTACCTTAGGCCAGATTTGAAGAGAGGGGCGTTCTCGCAGCAAGAGGAGAACTCCATAATTGAACTTCATGCAGTCCTTGGCAACAGGTAGTACTGTTATGTTTTCCATTTTCTAAGGTTGTCGGCGATACATGTTTTTGTTTCATGGTTTTGAAGTTTTGATGGGTGTACCAGGTGGTCGCAGATCGCAGCCCAGTTACCAGGAAGAACTGATAATGAGATAAAGAATCTATGGAATTCGTGTCTGAAGAAGAAGCTTAGGCAAAGAGGCATTGACCCAAACACACACCAACCCCTCTCCGAGGTTGAGAATGACAAGGACAAGGGTCTCACAGCTGACAGAAGCAACCAGAAAGGCTCCAATGAGATGAGTGTTGTTGAGCCACCAAAGCAAAAGCCCATAACTACATCTAATACTACTTCTATGCCAATGGATAGATATCCCCTTGAAGTTTCTGCTACCTCAAAGATCAGCAGTGGTGGCAACAACAACAACAACAATAGCAGCAGCAGCCTAGACAGGTTTGGCACTTGTCATGACAACAACAGCTCCATGGCTAGTTCTGATATGATGGGAATGGGATATTTCCCTTTCCAGCACCTGAACTACGGACCAAACATGGGACTCACTACTGCAAACCCCAACAACACCCCACTTTGTTTCATTCCTGGTTCCACTTCTTCCCAGATGATGTCAGAGCTGAATTCCACCATGCTCCATTCTGTGTTCTCAACACATGTAAAGCCCACCGTCAGCCTCCAGTCTAATAACAACAACAACCCTTCTTCCATATTTTCTGACGGGGTTCAGAACTGGGAAGGAAGTACCTTCAGCAATAACAACAACAACAACAACAATGCAAGCAAAAGCAATGGGAGCAGTAGCTGCAGCATCCAATTACAAAGCAGCACTAACTTCCTTGATCATGGCAGCACAATAACATGGGGGCTGCACCCAGAATCTGGCACCAAGACAGATACTAAAGATGCTCATTCTTCTCATGTGGTGCCCTTGCAATCAGAAGCAGAAGACATCAAATGGTCGGAGTATCTGAACAACACCCCTTTTTTCCTGGGAAGCACAGTGCAGCAGCATCATCATCAAACCACTCACTCTCTCTACAGTGATGAGGTGAAGCCAGAAACAGGGTTCATAGCAGACGAATCAAGTACCAGTTGGCAGCACAGCCAGCACTTTCAACCCTCGGATATATATAGCAAAGATCTCCAGAGATTTTCAGTGGCCTTTGGACAAACCCTGTAGCCTGCAGGCAATGACTGTACTTAACACGTGGAAACCTCAACCCAAGAGAGGAGCAAGATGCCGACATTTCCAATGTGAAGTAGGTCAGAAATTTGTCGCCAGTTCTGACCGCAGGTGTGTGCTGTAAATTTTTCTTTTCATATTGTAAATGTGTCCGATTTATACCGAAAAAAAAAACACCTCAGCAATCAGCATTATGTTACAGTATAACTAATATTTGTGATTGATTCAAGCTTCTTCTTCTTCCATCACTTTGTTCATTAAACACAGAATAAGGCTTGTTCCTCATAGATCTCCATTATTCCTTATACAGTATTCATATGGATCTACATACAATTTATGATAACAGTGAGCATTATTTTTCTGAATTACGTTTTTGTTTTTGTCGCTATACTGTGTAATAGTTACCATTAAGGTGATGGAGCGTGCGTGTGACACAATATAGTTTGAAATCTAGTATGATTATCTTTTGTGTGTCCGTGATTTGCTACTACACAGTCAGCTTTTCACTTGATCCTTTTCCAATTGAGAATCCAGTGAGGTTATTTTGTTTTGTGTCGTGGTACCGTTTTTTCTTTAATGGGTGTCTATCACTGTCTCATACAGATAAAAGAGTGTTTACACTTTTTGGCCAAACCTTAGCTCCATGAAGATAAGACTATTACTACTACTCTCTACTCTTCCCTTCACCTACGTCTTTCTAATCTACGCAATCCAAAACTGTTGACGGTTTTAATTCCCAACTCAACACTGTAGTCTCTGCAAGAAGAAAAAAAAAAAACACCCAAATTTATGGCACCACACCGACTAATTCAGTTTAATAAAGGGCACTCTCAACTTGTTTAACGCCTTTTTTCGTTATACTAAAGACGCGGCGCAACCAAAAAGTAAAACAACAACACAATGAAATAATGATACACATTTTACTTACATTTTACATGATCCATATAACTTTCTCTCAGTTTTCACCATCTTTTTTAATTTCTTTCTTCACTCTTCTGTTATTCTTTTTCTATAATAATTAATTAAAAAAATACACTTTTCATTTTTTTATTATATCTTTAAAATTACGTTACCTTCGTTTATTAAAATAAATAGTAAATCTACCACAATTAATAAAGAAATACTCTTTAATAATCCCAAGCATAAAAAGTATCTGTTCATTTTTCCGTCACAGTGGTGTTATTTGACACCGAAAAAATTAATTTGTAAATTTAATTTTAAAATGAATTTTCTAGAAAATAGAATTTATTTTAAAAAAATATTTTATCAAATAGGATTGTTTTTAAGTGCTCAATATTTAGGAAACTGGATCCATAAAAATTGTGTTTTAATAAATATATATTGATAATATTTGTTTAAAAATATATTGTAAAATCTATCTTAATTATATACATGTACCTTTTAAATTTTACATGTTTATATTAGTGTAAGATAACCTAATTAGGTCTTGTCTAATATGTTGCACGTTTTTTATTTACATGGATTTGAAATTAGGATTGTACAGAAATTTTGCACGAGATAAGAACAATGATAAAACATTCTTAAAACGTTTCACCATTATCTATTGTGAACCAAATTAATTAAGCAAGATAGTTTATGTCTCAACAACACAGTTTGGTTGATAGGTCAACTGGTTGCACCACGGTCCTAGTGCATTGCAACATTGAAAAATAAAAGGAAGAAAAATTTTATTATAATGAATATTATTTTAATTTAATTATTTTTGAAATTAAACAATACAATAATATATTAATAGAAATTTAATATCATGATACAACTTTTATTATGAATATTATATAACTGTTGATTTAAAATTTAAATTTCATTCTTCCAAAATTTTACCTCAATTTTTTTGAAAGAAATTAATAGTTTAAATTTAAATTAATTCTTCAACACAAAAGTAAACACAAAAGTAAGAATTAGTTATTTCTCGTTCAACATAAAATTTTTATCTTTTAATTAATTTTAAAAATCAAATACGTACTGATTTTATTTTAGAAAATCAATTCTACATTTTTAAACGCGAAACCAAACACGTACTTGGAGAGAAAATTCAACCCATTCCGTCCAAGTCGATTTTCTTTCTAATTTATAAATTAAAAATAAATAAATAAAAGACACAACCGTCGTTGGATATTGTTTGTTTGTATTGTATGCCATTTTTTATGTCATAAAAAGATAAATAATTTCTCTAAGTTTATTCAAAAAGTTTTGTTTCCAGATTTTAGCTTTCAATTGTTAAACTTTGTTTCTATTTTAATTTTAATTACACTGAAATCAAAAATAAAAAGTAAACTCTTTTGATTAGTTTAGAAGAAACACGATTTATCTTCAAAATATATTTTTTCTAAAATACTTTTCGTGTTCAAACTTTATATCAGAGGAGTTCAAACTTTATATCAGAGGAGTAAATAAAAAGGAGTTACTGAAAAATATATTCATCATTTAAAGAGTGTCAAGAAATAATATTATTAAATAATGTGAAATTCCATCTATGAAGATAACTGTCGTTTACTTTGATACATTTTTGCTTAATTTTTACAGATATAATTATTTATTGTGATAGAATTTTTTTAAAAAATAGTTATATATTAAAAGATTTGAAACTTAAAATCAGTGATTATCAAGGATATTTATTAGATGATAGAAAAAGTACCAATTTGAAGTTGTGACGATAGAATTCTAAATGAATGGGTCCCACACTCGCATGACACTGAAATAGGTTGCCCTGTTTTTTAGTTTGAGTGACATTAGAAATGACAGCCACACACAAAAATTAATATTATTAATAATATCTTACAAGAATAAATAACTCCCAATCCTGACCGCAGAATTTCGAAAACAAATTTATGCGCACGGGTTACATCCACCGGTAACGTTGAATAAATACAATTACTAAAATAAATAATTACCAAATAGTAAATTAAAACTTTTTATTTAGCTGAATTTGCTCAATTTTATCTTTGTTTTAAATTTTGGTCAATTTTGATTAATTGAAATTTTTTATAATAACGGTTAAATCTTTAATGGAAGATGAACATTGTGTGTTATATGTAATATGTCATATGTCATATAGTGATTTTTTTAATTTTAGATTTTTTTATTTTTTTTAATATAAAAATAATCCTTCATGTGTCAAATCAGTTTTGTGATACATGACTGTATTAGTGTCAAGTTAGTATCAATGTTACATGTAATGTCACATGTCAATGTTAATGTCATACATCAGTATCTTATATTCAGTTCAGTCCAGAATTTCTTTAATCTTTCAATTCAATCTTAATTTTATTAATTTTCAAATTGTGATCAGATTTATTTTTTCAATATACTAAAATCTTTATTAAAATTTACAATTTTATTAAATATTTATTTCGTTAGTTTTAAACTCATTATAATTATATAACTGGAATATAATTATTAGATCTATGTTTGAATTTTGCTACACTTAAAAAACAGGATTAGAATTGGTTTAAAAATAAAGAAGAATTTTCATTCTGAATTTAAAAATAATGAATAATTTTCTTTCTAATTTTAAATCAACTCTAACACTATTTTTTACATGTAACAAAAATAAAAAATAAATCTAATAATTTCCTTCCAATAACATAGTTATGGTTGGTTTAAAAATAATGAAATAAATATTTATCATAAATCTGAATTTTAATAAAAATTGTAGTATAACATTTATAAAAAATTAAATTTGATCAATTTAGAAAGAAAAAATTTGGAATTGAATTTAACAAAATAAAAACTAAATTGAAAAAAAATATAATGAAAATTATGACTGAATTGAATAAAAGACACTGACACGTGACACTGATACAGACTTGATATGTGACACTGATACTGACTCGGCATGTGTGACTACCACCACGTGTCACAATTGACTTAACATGTGAACAAAAATTTTAATTAATAAAAAATAAAAAATATTCTAAGAAAATTATAAGCTAACATGTGATAACACTATTCATTTCCGTTAACGATTTAAATGACATTACAAAAAATGACAAAAATTAAAACTTTATTAACACTCAATCGACAAAAATATGACCAAATTAAATAAAATAGAAGAAAATAGAAAATAAAGATGTATTTAATTCCTAATAAATCTATAAATTTATTTTAAATTTTAAATGTTATTTTTAATGTGATATTCTTTTATTAAAATTTAATAATAAATAAATAAAATTATAATCTATAGTAAAAATAATCATTAAAATTATTTATGTAAATTTTCAAATATTTAATATATTTATTTTATTTATTCGAAGTTAAAATAGAAGTGTAATAAAAAAATCATCTAGAATCTGAATAATTCACCTAATTAATCCGAAATTAGTTCATAAGTTGAAAATTATATTATTAAATATAAAAATTAAAATATTAAATAGAATTAAGTTTAATTCGAATCCGATCCGGACTTAAGAATCATTAATTGCACCTAATAACAAAATTAAAGAAGTTTAATTTCTTAAATTACACGTATAAAGCCTGCGTAAGAATGTATATGGTTATTAAACAGACTCAAAACTAGCAGATATTGATCATTATCACTAACATACTTTTCATAAAATAGGAAAAAGTATTTTTAATCGGATATCATCTCAATTAATGAACAAGTCATTTAGTATATTTTGATTCTAAATACCTAATGTCACACGATGCCACTTTAATAGATATTGATTATGACTAAATACTTGAATCATTAATGGTTAACTAATAAAGAATGTATTAAACTTATAATTGTTTTTAGTTATATGTATAATTATGACAACTGATTTAATACCTTATTTAATGTCATTTACTAAATGAAGAAAAGCGTTTATTAATTAATAACCGATAAATAAATTATTATTAACTTGCAACATATATTATGACCAACTAGAGTTTAAACTTTGCATGAACAAAATCTTGCATCATAAAATAGAGATTTATCTCAAATGACCCCACTGCACTCTGTGTTTTTGTGATACAATAGAAAGTTTCATAATATTGCATACAACACCTTATTTTCTTTCTATTTCCTGTGTTGTATTGCATAACCTACTTTCGTCGAAGCTTTTTGGCTGAGCTTTTATTAAGACTCCTACCGAGTTTTTTTTTTTTTTTTTTTTTATAAAAAAAATTTTTTTTTTTTAATTTTTTTTTTTTTTTTTTTTTTTTTTTTTTTTTTTTTTTTTTTTTTTTTTTTTTCTGGAGCCAAATCAAATTCATATTGAATTGAATTAAATTATTTTAAAAAATTATACTAAACCATTATATTAATATACCTTTTAAAAAATTAAACTATTAAATAGGAGTACGTAAATTTAACGATAACACACCTTATTGTTTAAAAACACATTTTAAAAAAGATGGGGTTTTAGTAATAATTTAAACAATTGAAACGGTTTAAAGTAATTTACAAATTTAATTTGGTTCAACTCTTTCAAATTGTAAATTTTGTCGATTCTTTTAAATTATTATACATTTCAATTTAAGTTTTTCGTTAAAAATCCAAATGTGAATTTAAGTCCCTTGATTAAAAATGAGAAAGTAAAACATTATATAAGGATGAAGACCCATAAACCTATAATTTTAAGATATTGGGTTGAGAGTGATGTCAATGCCTTATACAATTAGACTTAGATCTTATTGGTATTGTATCTCTCTGATGAAACTCATATGTAAATCTAACACTTCTTACATCATCCGATTAGAGAATTATTTTAAGGGAGAGGCAGAAAAACGAATATTTTTTTAAAAGAAATTGAAGTTTCATTGTTGATAGATAAGGACAAATTCTGGAGTCATAATTACAAATATTAAAGCCACCCCCTCACATTCTTAAATTGAATTATTTAAAACTTGCTCTATATATTGTCCATGTGCACACACAAATTCAATAACTCGTCTTAGTCTTTAAATATTCTTTATGGACATTTGTGATTCCATGTTTAGAATCTTCAACCATGTGAAACAAATTATTGGGTTTATTTTCTATGACCCTACAATCATCACTGTCCAGGAACAGAACAAAAATCTCGGGTAGGATAATGAGATAATGGCAGAGCAATCCCATGTTTGATCTCCCATAATATACTAATTTATATTCTTGCTAAACAAAGCTCACAAAGTTGCTTCGACACACACGGTTCTCATAAAAAAATTGATAAAATAGTTTTTAATCACAAGTAAGGGTAAAAAATATTGGTATCATGTTTCATAAACAAAAGTTTTCATTTTTAATTATTGTCTTCAAGACGATTTACTTATAAAAGGACGAGTAACCAATAGACAATTTGTTGATTATGACAAAGATGAATAAAATGATTTGGATAATGATTGAACTAATAATGACGGTGTCGATTATTAAATAACCTTGTCGTCGGAAGATTTGATCCGGGAGAAGGTTAATTTATATGAGTTTTTAAGCATGAACAAGGCAAATAATAATGGTAACAATCTAAGGCCCAACTTTAACGCATTGCACTATGAATAGGAAACAGTTTTAAGGACTATGTTAATGTCGGATTCTGATTAAAAATTAACGACTTTAAACCCACGTTTTAAACAGAATATTATTATTATTTTTTTTTTCTGGTGATGAGTGCCTTAAAATTAGGTTATGCAAAACGAGTTTATTCCTTCTCTATAAAATCTTAAGCAAGACCAACTTTATATTGCATATCATAATAAAAATCGTATGCAAGGTCATTTTGATACGGTGGGTTGAATCTTTCTCAATAAAAATCAAATTTTTGAAATGGTTAGCTACAAAATGATTAATTTTAAGTAGTATCGAGTCTATTAATATAATAATACAGAATAGCAAATCATAATGAATGAAAAAAAAATTATGATTAATTTTAAAAGTCAAAACTATAAAATCATACAACATTAAAATTATTATTATAAAGTTACAAAACATAAAAAAAATGTGTAAAATATTACTAGTTCTGGTTGAATCAAGTTTTATGTGTATGATATTCCAACCAAAGATACTTGAATTTTAAAATATGAACTTAATCAATAATTTGAATCAAATCAAATTTCGTTAGAGTTAATCAGATCAAGCAATGTGAGACTCATCCACCCCTTCATATGTATATCATCTCCATGACTTCTACGCAGTACATGTCTTGAAGCGTAGTTAAAGCATTGAATGTTTTAAATTTTTTTTTGGGTCAAAATAGTTTGGAATCTTGTGAGTTGTATTGTAATTAGTAAGTGATTGGGTTGGGCAACTGCAATATAAGGAACATTGGGCCATGCCCAGCCCAATAACGTGCAGCGCGCCCAACCTCAGCGCTGGTGGGCTTTTGTAAATTCTTCAATTTAGGCTAATGTTTCGAGTGACTCATTCTCACGTATGATTGTTTCGTTTTTTACTTTATTTTTTAGTGGGTAATAACAATTTAAATTCAGATAAATTCATCCTTTTTTTTTCAAATTTCTTTTATATCAATAGTATGGCATAAAGTACTTTAATTTTTCACATACACAATCATGAATCAAATTCCTAAGACATTTAAAAACACAGCAATCTACTGCCTAAGTGGGTCAAACTTGTTGGTTCACGTTCTTTTTATTCTAAGCTAAAAGGGAACTAAACTATAACATTTATTTATTGCTGGCATTTCCAACATGGTAATGGTCGATAGATTAAATTTGCATTTCTCAGCTTCTTTTTTTTTTTTTTTTTTCTTTTTTATTTTTTATTAATTAATTTTTTATTTTTTATTTTTTTTTTTTTTTTTTTTTTTTTATTGTTTTCCATAATTTAATCGAATGGCATAATCCTCCACTTTTGAGAAAAAGCGGAAAAATGAATGAGATGAAGGATGATAAACTTTGGTTCATCGGAAAATCAGATGATGACACGTGTTATCACAAGGATAAGGACAATCAATGACCTTAACACCTGCTCGATCGAAATACCAATCTCCAACAGCCAGAGCAATAGCCTGCACATTCATCAATATCACAACAATGTTATATCATATTAATAGCAATAGCCAGCAATCACTGTTATGTAGCAGCATATCAAAAAACCATCTATAACCTCCTACGTTGTTTGTTTCTACAGGTGAATCAATGTTCTTTAGTGACAGTGCATTAGTTCAAAGTGCCAGACTCACCTTGTTCCTAATAACAGGAGAATTGTCAGCAAACCATGTATCCTGTCTCTCAGTTTGGCAGTGAGAAAAACATGAATTGATAAACAAGCCATTCTGGTTTGCTCTTGCGAAGTCTTTAATAACATTCAGCATGTGGTTCCTGAATCCTGCACCAAAGAGATAATGAATAATTTATTAAAGGCTTCCCTCCACTTATAATCAATGCTATTGCTCTACAGCATATTTATTACCTTGCAGATATTGAATTTGCGGTGCAGTACATTTAGCATGATTTAATCTACAATCATGCCAATAGCCATGCGGATCTGCAGATGGAGGAGCTAAACTGGACTGGATCTGATGATAAGCAGGGATAGGTATTTATCAACGGCTAATTTAATGATCCAGAATTTATGATTTAGTACCAGTTCATAAAGTGACACAATTTACCTGCCATGAATCATAAGCAGCATTAAGAATGAATAGCGGGGTCTTAACACTGGCGATCAAGTTTTGAGGGAAGAAGCACTGAAAAAGGGTAGAAAACAAGTCAGTGAAAGTTCAATTAGGAGCAAGAAACAATGATGCATCCCTTTTCTCCATATTCGTTTAAATGAAACTGATATTCCTAAATTTTTGGTACAAGGCAATGATTACCGAGATGGGATCAAGGTGATTAGTACAAATTTGAGGCAGATTCTTCTGCGCTCCCTGCAATGATTAAACAAATGTTTATCAGCATGCCTTGAAACTTATACCCATCATGTAAATGACCAAGTTTTCAAACCATACAAACTCTTGCAATTAAAACTGGTTTCAGAATACAGTTTAACTGCTCAAAATATGATTTCATATCATATTCAACGTTAGATTTTGGTTTTGTAGCTGTTGTTGAAACACATACTATAAGTCAATTTTTCGAGACAAGCATGGAATAATTGAATATGGAAGTACTTTCTTAATAAATCGTACTATCTTACCTGCAATCCTACAATACCACTGTATAAGTTCCTGAGTGTGCGCCCGCCAGATACGTCAATCCTATAATTCCAAGGGAACAACAATTGGACACTAAATTAAGAACGAAAATTCTATGATGATGGTGGAAATTTCAGTGAAAGCTTGAAGTGGTTCAGCTTGCTACATACGCATCAAGAAACAACCCAGCATCACTTAGACATTTGACTCTGCTGGTCACCGGAAAGAGACCACGAAATTCATCACAATGAATAATTGTAGCTAGGCCACCCGCGGAACATCCCGAAAGAAGAGCCTGAAGCAAAAGTAAATGCACATTACATCAGAAGAAATATTACTGACATAGTACTATACATACATATCCATGCATATGAGTTTCTATAACCTGATCAGCAAAACGCATTCCCTTTGACATCAAATCTTCCATAGCAGCTGCCCAAATACGCTGTCCTCTGAATTGCAGTTCAGCAGTCTGTTTTGACAAACAATTTATGAAACTAAATACAGTTCAGAATGCTATTCCACATGTTATACTAAACTTTTAAGGCAACAACTTCTGTTATTTCATCTTCTTGCAACCAAAATATTAATTTTAGGAACATCAGGATATCAAACTCTACCTCATCTTCACTGTCCCCAGAAAATGAGGCACCATCACAATAACGAAGCTTTACTCTATTCCAGTTGAAAAAGTCTACGAACATGAAGAACAATAACATAAACAAAACGGCTGATGCATATAACAAGGAAAAGAAAAGAGAAGAATTTGATCGTTTCAGATTTTTCAACTGAAAAGAAACCTGGATTTTCTTCAGCCTTATTACTCAGTATTCCAGTGAAAGGTATCTCTTTTTCCATGAAATCTGATGATCCACGCCGGGTTTTCTTGCGATAAACACATGTTCTGATATTATTGCACCATCCACCACCCTGCCACACAATTTTCACTTCAACATCACTATAAACCGCTACAGCATATCAAGCTGAGAAGTAAGTTGTTCAGTACATAAAAATCTTAATGGCATTTAGTGATCCAAAAACTTTTTTGTTTCTATACATGACATGTCCAGTCATGTCATGTGACAAAAACGGGATACCAACACTCATTCATTACAAATGCTTTTCAAGTGTGAAAAAGAAATCCATATCAACCTTTTCCAAGACCTGTTTTACAAGGTAAAAAACTACAACAAAAAAATAAAATGAATCAAAACAGAACAATTGAAAAGACCAAGTGACAGTAATAATACCTCTAAATTAATAAGCCAGCTATTTGCTCCTGATCCATATCCCCGGTGCAAGTGATAACCAGGTAATGTTCCATCCAAGCAAACTGCCAAAGCCAAAGAAAAGGAATTACATTTAGCCAAATTATAGCCAAAGCATTCTTAATTATGGTTAAAAGCTGCGGTTCAATGCAAATATTCCTTAAATATATTGCAGTTCCTGCATGTAGAAACATTCATATTTTACTTGGTTAAAATGAATTGAGACACGCTAGGCTAATTAATGTTGCGGAGAGACAGCTGCAAGGATTTAGTACTTAAAAATGAATGAGAAAACAGAACAATTTCAATCAGACAAAGTACATTCCAAGTAACAACATAATATTAAAAAAAGGAGAGGTGGCAACAGCAGTTATACTTCAGACTGAGTCATAGGCTAATTCATTTGCTTATAAAATGAAAAATAAATAAAATAACAAAGGTTTGAACTAGATGATTACCTGCTCCTTTAGCAGCAGCATTTTGGACAAGGGTGAGTCCTACCAGCAGAAGGTTACTCCCGGCGTAGGATAAGGAAGCTTCATGAGCCTCTAATAAAGACAACTCTGTTTCATTGAATTGATGTTCATAATAACCTTCGAACCCATCAACCCAGTTGCTGAAAACTAGTGCTATAGCAATGGCAGTCCAGAAAACTCTCGCCATGGGCAAACAACACTTGGTGGGTGAGTTGGCAAAAACACTGTTCTTTGTTAGGTTAATGAAGCAAACAATAATGCGCACCCAAATCTGACATTAGCAACAGATGAAAAGCCATTTTTATTGAAAAATGTTGTCTCTACTCTAAAATTTCGGAGCTAATCAAGGAAGAGTTACGAAGGTGGTAATAACTAACGAGAGAGATAAAGAAAATGAAGGAAGGAGGAAGAGGAATCAGATTTATACACACAACACTACGTTTGGAATCGTATAAAGTTCACGCTTGCCAAATAAATATCTTGTGTACACCGTTTGTGTCACGGACTCTCTTTCTACTTTTTCTTTTTTCTACATTAATTTTGATGCTCTGTTATTATTCGATGAAGTTATGGAATCAAAAGTTTATGACAAATGCGTAAGGAGTTAACTTTCAGCAAATTCTTATACTGATACCAAATCAAAACTAGAACATTCGTTTAATCTTTACTCAATTTAGTTAAACTCGTGTAATTCAAACGAAGAATTGTGTTACAAAAAGAATTGCCTAATTATTATAATCACATCAACATGTTTGTACAAAAGAAGAAATGTTAACCGTAGATTGTGGTTTTAATGCTGTTATGCATTTTGATCTGTGTAACAAAAGAAATAAAGAAAAGTGCAGTGTGATTTAATGAGAACACGAGACACCGCTATAAGCGGTGGTTTTGTGAAGTATTGAGTAGTTCTTCTTTTGTTGTCTTGTGACCACTTTTATTGTTTTATACCTTTTTTAACTAAGATTTTCTTTCTATTTTGTTTTTGTCCTTCATATTCTCGCCAACATGAGAAAATAGAGAAGCTTTGAGTCTTTCACTGTGCATGGTTGTAAAGTAAAAGATGTATATTTTAAAACAATTAACATGCTTACCAAAAACAAATCGCACTATATCAATGCATAATAAAATGGAAGTATAATTTTTTATATTATTAATATATTTAAATTAATTCACAATGTTATAAAGTTATCTTGAAATCCTTTTTTTCAACCTTGTGAATCTGCATGTCCGGAATTATCAAAATCGTCTGTCCATACAACACTTACTATTTCAACTTCATTCTAAAACGATGAAATAACAATATAAAAGTATAGAAGGAGCGATGATAGCACATTCTCATCAATACCTTTTTTACAAGCACATGCTGCAAAGTTTTGTTGTTTTTATTGTCCAAAATAAAATTAATTTATTATGGGTGCTATCATATTTTTATTTTAAAATGTAAAATAATTTAAGAAGAATCACCATTAAAATTATTATTTTTCTATTATGCGTTACAGCTTAAAAAAATTTAAGGATATATTCATGTAAAATTTTTCATTAACCAGAGAAAACAAAACTACATACGAACTAACCCACAAAAAAATGTGACTTCCCTACCCCATCATATCCTTCTTATAAAAATTTTGTACATAGTTTTGTTATTTTTAAAATAAAAAAAGTATTATGACATTCTTCCTTTAAATTTATAATTCTTTTACAAATATTCGATAATATAACAATTTTTTTATGTATATATTGTGAAGATAAAAAATATCGTCAATATATAATGTTAATCTGATATAAAAATATCTCAACAATTGGTTCACGGTCAAATTATATCTTGGTGCAGTGCTTGTGGAAAGGGGTGAGATGGAACATTATTAGATATTCTAATGCTTAAGTTAAAGAGATAATTAAGCAAAATATCAATATAAAAATTATTGAAAAACAAAATTTGTTGAGTTATTGTCTATATATATATATATATATATATATATATATATATATATGAAAAATTCATGAATTAACCACGTAAAAAAAATAATATACCATATAAACTCAAAACTTTAATAGATTATATTAGCCTTATTTATTCTTACCACATATGATATGAATATGTGTATCTAATAAAAAACTTGTTAATTAGAAGTAGTTCCAACAATTCAAGGATCATAAAACAATTGTTTCAAAACCGGTGCAAACCAATTTACATTTTGATGAATCCACCCAAGGAACTTTCAAATTTAGTTCGAGTTGTGAGTTACTTTAGTCGTAGTTTGGAACAACATAATAAGCAAATAAACAGTGGGAATTAGATATGGTAGCCTGTTCATAGCTGCAGACAATATAAAAATTGAATAATGACTCTGGAATTCAGTGAATGGGTCCATTTTTTTCTCTTTTCTAACTAGACACAGAGCCTACTTAAGAAAGTGAAGAATATAGAAAGAAACTGGGAAATTGTTTTTTTCTTCTTCTTTGTTTAGATACGAAAGTTTTGGTGGGAGGGATGAAATATGCGTTTCTTTTGAATTTGCATTTCCCACGCATAGGTTGAGTGGTTAGTGTGTTAGAAGGGGAAACACCTGATGCGTGTACGCAATTTTATCTCTATTCCATTCCATTTGTGCCCACCACCTATTTGTTGTGTGGTGTGCTCTACGCCTAAACTTCACATTTACTCAACTCATTTACACACTTCTCCAAACTTAATTAATTCCATTCATCTGTGTTTACCCACACAAAACCACGTGCTCTTGTCATCTTTTTCACCCACTCAACTTGTTCCTCTTTTCATGTCTGTTTCAGATTATATTCAACTTGACCTAACCCATCAATCACATTTGGACTATATTTATATAAAAGTTCATACAATGTTTTTCCAAATTTAAATGTACATTACCAAATTTTAGTGCAGAGAGTGAAGAGGGAGTAGTTTTATTTTGATTTTGGATTCTTCCTGGTGTTGAATATTGTCTGGAATATTCAAGTGCATTATATCTCTTTAGATAGATTTGTCTTCTAACTTTCAAAGAATTTGTTTTTCTAAATTTGTTGTATGGATGATTGATTCTGTCTTATGAAAGTTTTCAACCCATTTACAAGATTGGTCAAATTATTGATGGAATTTGTAGAGATTTTGGAAATACATCGTATGGAATTTTTATTGATGAAATTCTTACTACTTCATTTAGGTAGCTATTTAATTTTCACTCTCAAGAGAACTTCTCTCAAGAGTAAAAAGAAATTATCCAGATTATGTAGAAGTTAATTTTGGTAGTAAAGCAGTAAACAGATATTAAAAACATTGAAATTTTCAATGTATATAAGATTATGTATATAAGACTGTTTTCGATAACATGCAACAGACACAGATTAATGTGGTAAAGCACAATTCATCCTAATCATGATTTCCTCACATGTCCCGCAATCACATGCGAGATGCAAATTTGGCACAGCCACACACACCTACATCCCACAGGTAGACAACAATGTCTCATAATTTTACTCTTTTTACAATCATGAAAAAATAGAAAATTTAATATATGATAAGTTATGTGAGTTGTTAAAGAGAAAAAGGGAAAGAGCGATATAACTCGAAAAAATTTGGTGTTATGCAGAAATAATTGAGCAGACACTAATTAAGGCATCGATGTGCACAACACCAACAAGGTTGAGGAAAAGGTTAGCTAAAGAAAAAAGCACAAACAGAAGCAAAAACAGAAGTGGCAATGATCTTGGTCTCTCTGCCCTGCATCCACCAACACATAGTGTTAAAGTGCATAAACTTAACCTTTACTTTCTTATTTCTGCATCTCCAGCTATGCATATCATATTTTAACTTATAAAAATAATAATAATAATATTTATTTATCTATTGTTACTATTATTATTTTGAGTGGCTTACAGCAATAAAGAACAAATCAAGAATAATTTAGAAGAGCTGAATTAAATCTGGATCTGGAACTCTTCTGGAAAAAGGTAATAGTATATGAGTGATTATATTTTAATTCTGTGTTAGTTCTTATACCGAAAGTTCTCTTCAATATGTATACTGACTTAACTTTCATCTTTCTCGAATTTTTTCTGTAATAGAAACATGAACATTTCATTCTTTCTGAATATTTCTTACTTACGGTTTTTGAATGGTTACCTATTCCTTACAACTTTTTCTTTTAACATTTATGATTACTTTTAGAATTAGAATTCAAAGGTTGTAATTGATTATTGGTGAGAACAACGATCTGAAATAAGAGCCAGTTTCGCAGGGTGATGCAGTATACATATTGAATTTGTAAGTTCTTTATTTCATGTGTTTGAATTTGTAGTTGTAAAATAAAATGAAGGTTTTAAGATTATTTTTCTGGAGCTGTAAAGGTAAATGAAGTAGATAAGGGAATCTAGTTCAATTAGTTTAACAAGTGTTGTTCTAAGGGATGGCATAGGGATGGCAAGTTGGGGCGGGCAGACGGTCTGACCCTTAAGCCCGCACAAAAAAACATGGGACGGGTCAGAATGTTGAACTCGCTGGCCCGTAATGGTCCGCAGCCCGTGCGGGCTAAAGATGAGATAGGACGGGCTAGTCTGCTGAGTCACAAAATTATATGTTGTCATTTTTTAGTTCTCACATCATTTATCATGTTGTTTTTTTAAGTTCCTTTTATTATTATTATTATTAATATTATTATGTTTATGTATAATCATTGTATATAAGATAATGATTTTAATTTTTGAATATGGAATATCTTTTTATGCATTTTTAAGTAGATGTCTTGTAAGGTGACATGTTGCTATTGTATTTTAGCTATAATCTTCGTTGTTATTTTTCTTGTCTTTGATTACGTAAACTAATTGAAATTATTTCGATAGAATATTAATTATTATGAAATAAAAAATAAAAAAAATTATTTTACTTAACAAAAAAAAAACAAAGTTCACTCATCACAAATGCGAGCCCGCCCGCGAGCCAGAAAAATGAACCTAAAATTAAACTGCGGGACGGACTAACTTAACCCGCATATTGTGGACCAAAACGCGGGACGAGTCAAAACGGACCCAACTTACCCGCTTTGCCATCCCTAGTTTTTAGATGCCTTGGTTTCTTATGTATTGTGAAGGAGCAATAATAGTGAATTGAAAGTGAAATAGTAGGTAAATGGTTTGTCCAAGTTGAAAAAGGACCAAAATCTTGGTTTGGCTCACCTATATGTCATTGATTTCCTATGTCTAATGAACAAAATTAATTAAATTAAGTAAACTTAGTTAAAGAATAGAAGTATCTTAATAATTCATTAAACTTTTATCTAAATTTAGTTTCTATTATTAGTATGAATGAGATTAAATATATACAATTATAGATATCAATGAAGAAATAAATCTTTAGAAAATATAATAAATAATTTAAATTTAAACTTTTTAATATAATTTTTATGTTTATCTTTTTATTTTATAGTTAAGATCATCTAATCCATTGGGTTCAACGGTGCACATGAACTATTCTATACTTTCTTTATGAGGCAGATGAGTAAAATAAATTGCACATGTTGTTTAAGTAGTGTTTGTTTTGGGTTACATATATACGATGATAGCAGCAGCAATAATGAAGGGTAGAGTAGAATCTGATTTGAATGGTCCTTCCTTGGGTCATAATCCAAATCTTGGATACCTAATCCTAAACAAAGTGTCAATGGAACTTCCTTCACTTTTCCTTTTCAAACTTTTTCTCATGTAATCCCTTGTCACTTCGCCATCCACTACCAAATATCTATTTTTATATTTATACTGGAAAATTATTTTGATTTTTATCTTAATTTATTCTCTTAGGTGACGTAGTATGAATAATTAATTATTTAAAAAAAAATATATCAATACAGTACTCAATGATCCACGTTAAGTAAAAAAAAAAAAAGTCATAATATTATTATCATTTCATCTTCACCCCCTACACTGTAAATATACCGGAGAAAAAAATCACTTACCATGATTAAGGTTGTTTATTCGACCACTCACCACACTAAAAAAGTTACTACAAATTATAAACAATGTTAGATACAAACGTGATTTCATCTTTGTTTCTTTTATAAGACTAAGTATTAAACTAACATCGCTTAATGGCCATTAGGCTATTACAAAACCAGGTGAATGAACTTACATCGAAAAAGGAACAAGTTAAAAAAGAAAACCTTTGAAAGTCTGGAGAAACAGTTCCAGAGCCAACAAAAACAAATCAACCATACAAGCAAACATGTAGCACAATAGAGATTTCAAGCACTAATTACCTACTTCCACATCCCAAGCTCAGTACATCATAGCAGCCTCTTATATAAATATATATATATGCTTATTCTATTCAATATCCACAAATAATAATCCTTTCATTCTCTACCACTGCCATAATCTTCTTTTCTCTCAACCCTTTTGAGAGGCATTTCACCCAAAGCCTTAAAACCTGGACCAGAATCTTCACATTTGTACTTGTACTTTGAGGCCCAATAGAGGTAGTTAAAAAAGTTAAGACAACTGAGGGTGGCTAGGAACCAGTAGAACAAGTTAAGGTTGTTTTGGTTCAAGTCGAAGCCATGTAACCACCCTTGTTTGCTTGGAGTGATCCTTCTGGTGACAGCATTTATGACATTGACAAAGACTGTGCTCAAGAAGTAACCAAGGGCTGTAGACAACCACGTGAAAGAGGTGGAAAGTGATTTCATGTTAGAAGGTGATTCCCTGTAAAAGAATTCCAATAATCCCACAAGGGTGAACATATCTGCAATGCCAAATATACCATACTGGAATGAAAGCCAAAACAGGCTTATAGGCCTAGAAGGGTCTTTTCTTCCTTGCTCCCTTCTTTTCACTTCCACAATCCCAGCCACTGCCATTGATATTGCTGAGAGTACCAACCCCACACCTACCCTTTGGAGCTGTGTTATGCCTGAAGGGTGGTGAGTGATTTTTCTAGCAATTGGCACAAAAAATAGTTCATACAAGGGAACTAGGACACTTATGAACACAAGTGGGATAACAGGAATTGATGGTGCAGGCACTGTGAGGGACCCGAGTTTAAGGTTCATTATATTCCCTTGTTGAACTGAGAATGTTTGAAGCTGTGCCATACAAGTGTTCAGTATAATGGTACTGGCTACAATTGGTAACATTCTTGTAAGGATCTTCACCTCTTCAACTTGTGTCACTGTGCACACTTTCCATGCTTGGGGTTTTGAGTTTTCTTGGATAATTGCCGCTTTGTCTAGAAACCTGCGCAGTTGAACAAACCACAACTTTTTAACATGCATGAATGTGGAAAAAAGGGGATAGGAGACATGTGTATGCCTAAACCCAAATCTTGTCATCAATTATTTTTCAATTATTGTATACATTGGAAGGCTATGATTTAAGCAACCGAATAATAATTAAATATCAACAAAAGAAGAAATCATCGAAGTTGGCTCGGTTGATGAGTCTAAAGTTTTTCAATTTCAGCAGAAATCGGGTTAGCAGGACATTGATGGTAACAAAAAAGTTAGATTTATTTCAGACTTCTGAAGTGGTATCTGATCCCAATGACAACTATTCATTTATATTTTGTTGAATTAAAATCCAAATCAAATTATGATTGAATCAAATTAAAAAGAAATCATTTAAGGTGGACTAACAAATTCTTTCATGAGGCAGGTTGGCGTGGACAGAGAACCCAATTTCCTACTCAGAGACAAAAATAAAAATCACAGTTATCCACTGAGGTGAATGATAATATTTCAGAAAAAAGAGAAAAAAAAAACTAACTGAGTGATTGCATTCAGTACTGTTCTTTAAATGCCTCTTCCTTAGTTATGTCAGAATACTTTTATTTTGCGTTGTGCAATTTACACACGGCAAGGATTTTTTTCCCTTATATAATGATTCATTCCCCCATATCTCTGCCGTTCCTTGACGTGTATGGGTTATAGTGGGACCATGGTGCTTGGCGTTACCTACTCCGAGGTACATGAAAAAGAATCCTAACATACCAATTTGCTGGACCCTGTTTAGTTTAATAGTCTTGTCATTTGCAAGAAATTATTAGCCTTTATTCTGTGTATGCCTGTTGTTAAGTATGAAATTGAGCAGGGAGAGTCACCTCATTTGGTTGGTATGGGCAATCTTTTCCGTTGTAGCATCTTTATCACTGATTTCATATAGTTCTCCATGTGACTCCGGCAGTGACAACTTTCGGTTCTTAAAAGCCACAACAATAACCTGTAGTTAACAAATAAAAATGGTTTTTCAACATTATAAAAATGGTTTAGTACTTATGATGAAGGAAAAGCCAAATAGAGAGATGCACACACCTGAGCAATCCTCAAAGTGGGGCTGTCTCCTGGGGTTTTGATGCGGTAGAATGGCTTACCAAGAGCAAGGGTCACAAACCCAACAGAGGAAGCAATGGTTATTATGAAAAAACCCCAATGCCATGATTTTTGGGTGCTAACCCACACAACACCAGTGACTCCTGTTATTGCTCCCACAGTTGAACTCAGCAAAAGCCAATTGAAAAAACTGGCAAGGGCTTTTGCCTCGGTTGGTTCCTTCTCATCAAATTGGTCAGCACCAAATGCAGTCATGGATCCTCTCACCCCTCCCATTCCCAATGCCAACAAGCACAGTGATGTGTAAAACATCCCTGCTATGCCACCTTTCACACAGCTTGACTTCCCACAAGCTTCAGGGTGTAAATGATTTGAAGCAGCCTGAACTGTGAGCATTGCCAAAGCCTACATGTGTGAAATAATAGTTTTTCTTCTTCAGAAACTTTATCAAAAGGTTGAAAGTAAGTAATCATTTTGTTCAAGTAACATTGCTTTCTATGTGTTGGGCAGGTCCTTGGGATTTGGGATTTGGGATTTTTCAAAGATATTACTTATTGTTCATCACTTACCAGAACCTCCAGTGATCCGAAAAGCAAGCATGTGGTGAATCTGTTCAAGTAAGTATCTGAGATGAAGCCTCCAACAAGGGAAAGCAAGTAGGTTGAACCCATAAAGTTTGTGAGGGTGTTGGCTGAGCTTGCCAGATCAAAGTGCATCACTCCATAAAAGTACAGGACTATGCTCACCATGTTCGCCACAAAACCCATGTTGTCCAATGCTGACAAGACTACAACGAACAAAGAAGGGAAAGGGGGTGAAGTGAAAAAAAGCCTAATATATATCTTGCAATCAAATCATACAACAGAGTTCGAGTTTTTTTCTCCTTTTGCTTTTGCATACCAAAAATGAACATGGAAGCCATGAATCCCCCTTTGCGTCTCTTCCATTGGTTGAGGGGCCTTTGTTCTTCTTTGGCATCATGGTCAGCCTGTATGAAAAGATTTGAAAGACACAGAGAGAGGATAAAGGTTGAGATAAGGAGGATTGAGCATAACAGAAAGAATGAGGGAGTAGTCCTTGTGGCTTACCATTGTAGAGATTTTGGAGAAGTGTGTTTTAGACAGGAATGGAGTGTTCAGGGGAAATGGTGTTTGTGAACATATAGCCCAAAAAGGAAGCTTTCGAGAAAAAAGATAGAGCTGAGACAAGGATGGTAAAGAGAGAGCAACTTTGAGCATAAAATGCACAAGAGGGCCTAGTTTATAATTTCCATGACCTTAAATTGATTCCCTGTATCCTTCACTAATTGTCCTCCATGCTACTCATCATGCTCTCTGTCCCTCCTTTTTCAAGGCCTCTTAGCTCACTAGTTTGGCATTTTCAAATCCAAAACAGAAAAGAAAGATTTGGGTAGTATTCTTGACAGGGTATCCCTCAACACTCACTGATTTGGAGCCACAACTGGCTTAAGCCTGTTAATTCTGGATGCTTAATCAATCAATTATCTTAATCAACCCAACATGGTTGCCCCACTCCACTCCATCTATCTGCTTGTCTTCGTTGAACAATCCATTGCTACCATTTATCTATTTCCTCAGCCAGAAGCTTTCATGGGTCAAATTGAAAGGAAAAGACTGCTTTACGAAATTGCGTAGACTTTTCTCGCTTTGATTACATAACATTATTTGATTTACTTGTCATATCACACTTCAAATTCATTTACTGTTTATTAACCATAAAGCAGCAGCATACTCTCATCACGTGATTTCCTCATGATTTTGCTCTTAATTATGTCATAAGAACAACCTTGATATATGTGTGAACATATTATACTGCATCATTAATGAGAACTGGTAATGGTTTGGATTGGATTCGAACTTGGGTGAATGCGTGAAATGTGGACTCTTAACATTTTGGTAGTTGAATTAAAGCTGCACCGGCAGCAGCAACTTTGTGTCAAAGCTAGGTTAATTAATTGTTATTCTGATACGTATGAAAGGACTATGGTTGAAATTGAAACTTGTCCTTCTGGTTAAGCAGCTTTGTCAGACAGAAAAAGGATATCATTTATTTATTTCTGTGGAAAAAAACCACATATTGCCCAAAAATTTGCATTTGTACGAACTACGAAGAAACACATAAAGCTTCACATTTGGGCAAAGCTGACCTTCCAGTTCCTCCCCCCAGTGCAGTAAAAAAAATAGAGAAATGACACGAAAAACCGAAATCCTAAGTCAAATATTCAAAGTTTGAAACTATGGGTCACATGGTACAGCTCATATGGTGTCCTCAATGTCCTTTTAGAGCTCCATTGTTTGATAAAAGTCCATGACTGTCACTTTCCCTCTCTTATCATGCACATCACTGAAATTCAAGAGCTTTTCCTTTAGCTTTGCTTTGTGAATCTCATTCCACTCATAAAATTCATCTTACATTTGAACTGTCTCTTTCACAATAACAGTCTAACTTCTAGTATCTCAATCATGCTAAATCTTTTTGTTCGAAAATCACTGTCAACTGAAAACACTTTTTTCAGTGTTCCCTCACTCTGTTTGATTGGTGTGTGAAGCAGAGATGGGTTAGAACGAACTGGTTTTGCTATCAAAGTTTCACCTTACAAAATTCAATCACTTTGAAAGTTAAAATTAAAAAGTAAAAAACTTGTCTGTGTAGAGATAGATGATGCATGGTAGTTCTGTTTCCCCGGTCCAGCCAGAGCCAGCTAGTCCCACAGAAACGAAGACATCATAGTAAATGACCCCATCAACATCATCTGCATTGTAGGTGTTTGTCAAAAGAAAATGCACCTGATAATTGTCCAAATCATGTTCATTACATTCCAGGGACATATCAAAACACCTGATGCTATCAGTGTCCTGTTTTCTAAAGATGGAGGATATATAAAAGAGATATTTATACAATTAAAATAACCCTCCATCTTTCCAACTTTAAAATTCAGAGCTCAGAATGGAGCAAGTGTCCTACTTTTATTTATAATCTGCAATCTCAATAGCATTAGTGCCAACAAATTATGAAACATTAAAATTCACAAGGCTATAGCTGACCAAAATGAATATGGGAAATTGGAACCCAATTTTCAAACGGACCACATCCCACTTTCTAAAGGATAAGGTTCTGTTTTCAAAAACTAATCTTTAGAGTAACAGCTGTGTTTCGTTTCAACATACAAGAAGAAAGTTTTTTATTTTTTTTCACATGGTTTGATTTGATTAACAAGAGAAATGGAGAAGAAAAAATTAGTGGGAGGCTTGCCAAAAATAATTCTCTCATTTGACGACAAAGGAAAACTAAAAGAAAGAAAGAGAAACTGGACAGAAATATACTTTCAACTTTATCATTTTTTCTACCTTAATATAAATTAAAAGGGAAATATACCTTTATTAGAAAAGCTAATTTTCATGATTGGAGAGAAAGTTCAAGTTTTTCAAAAGATAAAAAGCTATATCAGTTAATAACTTTCAAAAAGTATCTTTCTTAAACAATTTTGTATTCGATTTTCAGTTCCAATAACATGAACTAAAATGGTTACTTCCTAGTGTAAACTTGGGACGAAAGAAAAATTATTAGCCAGCTATGAAGTAGGAAGCAAGTGAATTAGTCACTGGTGATGAGAGGGAGCTATAAACAGAAGAAACAAACCAAAACAAACCATTTTATCGAGATGGTGGGTACTAATCAACAACCACTACTAATAGAAGTTGCTGATGCCACTTTAAAATTTTGGATCTATCAATTTCAATCAAAATCATGCATCCCTTTGTGGTGGATGAGTTTCTGTTCATGATTAGACTTTTACTCAGAGGGACTCTGGTATAGAAATAACCCTTCTTAATTCATAAATGTTCTTTTTTCAGAAAAGCTTGATTTATTAAGAACCCCACCTTCCATTCCTTCACATTTGCTTTTTGAACAACACCCCATTCTTAGCACTTTCCCCACAACACAAACTTGTTCATGCTTTTCCAAAGTGCATGCTTCATCACTTCTCTTACCATCTTCTGGGTTTCTTGCTGTCCCTCCACCTCCTTTTCTAATCTGTTATCCCCACAAAACAAATTCTACTGCTCTTTCAAAACATTCACACACTGTGTTCCAGTTGTTTGGTGGTTCTATTATTAGTTATTAGTTGTGCTTGTGCCTAATACATAGTACATACACTATGTTTTCTGGTATTTATGACAGATTGTTTTTATTTCTTTCTGCTTGTCTTCCACTACTTAAATCATTAAGTGTAATTTTTGAACATGACAAATTAACAAGACAATGTATGTTATATGGAAAAGGTTGGACTCTGACTTTGAAATCATAATTGTAAAAGTTAAAACTCCACTAATTCTTATGATTTTATTTTAAAATAAACTTTCATATCATTTTAGAGTTTGAATGATTCCAATGTATAAAAACCAACTTTTCTTTACTTATGTAGGGTTAAGTACGGTTTAAGTCTCTAAATTTTGACTAAAATTGAAATTCATCTACATTAAAAACTTCGATAGATTTTAATTCCTAAACTTTAAAAATGAATTTAGTTCTTTTAAGTCAATTACATTACTCTTTTCTTATGTGTCGAACACATCTTTTAGTAGAGATTGAACCAAGGATGTGTCACAGAGTGTAAACAACTTCAATACTAACATGAGAAATGTTTGACACCTCAAAAAAGTTAACGTAGTTGGGTTAAAAAAACTATATTCATTCATTTTGAAAGTTTAAGGACCAAAATGTATTAAAATTTTGGAAAAAAACAAATTTCAATTTTTTTATCAAAATTCAGATAGTAAAAACATATCTAATCCTATTTTCAATTATTATTTTTAGTTAACGGAAAACTGAATTTTTGTTCGGGTGGAAGTGAAATATTAAAGATGATAATTTCTAACGTTTAATAGTTTAGTAATTGAAATATTAAACTCTTAATGATTTGATTCTGTTCAAATAATGAATATCAACTCAGATTTTAAAGTAAACAAAATGGTTTTGACAAACACACGTGAATTTGTTCCATTTTGTTTAATTGATGTACGTCAAAATGATTTATGAATAACAAATTAATAGTGAGCTGAATATGAATTTTGAATGATAATTGGTTTGCTTAAATGTAAAAGGATTAAAAAGTTATATTAATGATATACAATTTTATTATGATGATCTTAAAACCACGCATGTGAAAACAGTTTAGAGACGTTGATCCCATGAGAACTTGTCTTACATTCATTTTAAGCACATTTTCTGCATATTGTTTGTAAAGAACAACTATTTTGTTATTGTTATATAGTTTTGTTTCTAATTTATTAATATTTATTATCAAAAAATAGTTACATTTTATTTTTCTTTCCATCGAGGCGTGCGAGGAGCATAATACTTCGGTTATCAGAAATAACTTCTAAGTTATATATCGAACAAAAGCAAAATTATGATGCTATTTTCTTTTAAATTAAAGACCGAATTTGTCTGTAAAGCATATTTATTTTTCCAAAACTAAAATTTTCTTTATAATGATGTTTTTCTACATTGTCTTAATCCTAACATCTAATATTGTTTTAAGAGTTGTATTTTCTATATACTTTTTAATATTTAAAAAAAAACTTTACATTTTCGTAAAGTTAAAGATAAAAGTACAATTGCCATCTTTCTTACGTATTTGGCTCTTTTGTCACATTGGTTAAATGTTAAACTTAAAAGTTTAAGAGAAAAAAAAGTGACTAGAGTGGCTAGAAAATATGTTGAGATTTCCGGAGATTTTGTTAATATAAAAGATAAGAGAGATATGTTATATCAATGAGTTTGTTGTTTTATTTTATTTATGTATTATATATATATATATATATATATATATATATATATATATTCAATCACAAGATCGACGATAAAATCGTGGTAAATTATTATACATTTGAGATATTATTTTCCATTTGAGGTATGAGGGAAGTAAGCGGATTATTTTCAATAAAGGACTTAAGGGACCAATAATTCTGTTATCAGTTTTATGAGAGAATAATAGTTTTATTATCGAACTCAAAGTGAATGTCAATATTCCGAATCAAAGACATAGTTAGAGTCGATCATCATATATTTGAGATATTGTCCACTTTAGAATGTCGACTCTATTAGAGTTGATGAAAATAAGAAATAATATTTAAACTACTTTAGAACTCAATTTCTAAATAATATGAAACTATTTAATATCAATTAGACACATTTATAAAATAAAAATTTTATCTAAGTAATTAATTTAAATAAAAATATTAAATAAATATTGTCCACACAAAAAATCATATAGGATAGTGTTAAATTGTATGGGTTGTCCTATCGCCTTTGGCAACATAAACAAGTTTTCATTATATTTGTGTCCTTTAATTGTAGCCTACAAATTTGTTATATTTTATAATATTTATTATTTTTGCAAATCGTTTTCTCATTATTAATATAACAAAATTGTTTTTCTACTTTCACTATCAAATTTTATTAATTTCTTTTTCCTGTTTTTGCTGTCGTCGACCTTTAATAAATATATCTATTTATGATGTATAAAGATTACTAGAAAAGTTCTTCTTCATTTCCTAAATAGAATACTATAAGTTTTCATAGGCATGGACGGTATGAAATTTAATTCTAAAAACTAATAATTGTAACGTTTAACTAATTTTGTGGCATATATTTTATAACCTTCTAACATTTTAGCTTTGAAATATTTTATATTATATATTTTATCAAATTTGTTTTGTGTAAAATAATCTTCTGTTTTTAAAAGATATTGTAATTTTGATTCAGTATATTAACAAGTTTGACACTCGAGTGATAGACTTAACATAAGATCCTTTTAAAATGATTGATGAATTTGAGTATGAGCGTAGCTAAGATATAATATAAAGTTCACTTCACATACTTAATTAGGAGTGGACAAAAAATCTAATTTTTTTATCCAATCCACTTTTGTTCCAATCCAATCAATTTATAATCCATTTTATTAAAAATCCAATCCATTTAATGGACCTGGATTTCAATCTAATCTACATTTTATATATTTTATGGATTGAATATCCATTTTATAAATCAAGATTTTTAAATATGGATAATCCAAAAAATCCAATCCAAATTTTCAATTTAAATTTTTAGTTGGGTTAGACTAAAGGTTGAGATGGACTATGCTAAATTCAGACTTGGACGGGCCTTGCTCGACGACCTATACGGATTCGGCAGATCCGACGACCATAAGAGGTTGGGCGGGCCTAAAGATATGAACGGCCTAGGCGGGTCCGACAAATCGAACGAGTTGATTGAGCCCAATGATCCAAAAAATTCAAGTTAGCCCGATGACCCGAACGGGGCAGGCGGGCCCAATGACCTTATGAGTTAGGTGGGCCCAAAGACACGAACGGGCCAGGCAGGTTCGAAGATCCGAACAAGCCAACCAAGCTAGAAGACCCGAACGGGCCAAGCGGGCCCAATGACCCGGACGGGTCTAATGACCTACATGGGCCTTACGACCCAGATGGGCTCGACGATTTGGACGGACCTGACGACTTAAACGACCCAGACAGGCCCAACGACACGAACGAGCCTAATGACCTACACGGGCCTTACGACCTAGATGGCACGAAGACACGAACAGGCACGTCGACCCGAATGGTTCCTATGACCCGGACGGGCCCTATGACTCAGATGGGCTTCATGTCCCGGACTAGCCCTACGACCCGGACGGGCCCGATGACCCAAACGAGCCTAACGATACGGACATGCCTGACGACCCGGATGGGCTCGACGACCTGGACGTGCCTGATGACCCAGATGGGCCCCACGACTCGAACGTGTCCGACTACCCGATTGGGCCCGAACTTTTGGACAGGTCCGTCCGGGTCGTCGGGCCCATTCAGGTCATTTGGCTCGTTCGTGTTGTCGAGCCTGTTCGTTTTGTCGGGCCCGTCTAGGTTGTCCGGCCCTTCAAGGTCGTCGAGCCCGTTCGGGTTGTCGGGCCCGTCTGGGTCACCCAGGCCTTAATGACACAAGTCTTAAAAAATTTAATTTAAATTTCTTTTATAAAAAGTGGATTTTGGATTTTGAACTTGATCCAAATATTTGGATTGGATTTAATTCTTGATCCAAATATTTGGATCTGGATTTTAAAAAAATCCAAACTACTTTTGCTAAAAAAATGGATTTTTGTCAAAAATCTAATCCAATTATTTGGATCTAAAATAGATGTGGATTAGATCATTAAAAATCCAATCCATGTCCACCCCTAAACCTAAGTTTAATTATATTTAGTTTTTAAGCAAATCAAATGAAGCCACGTAACCAAACTTGTTTGGTAGGATATGAATTTTTTTTCACAACGATCTAGAAATGAGGTACCATTCTTGTCATTGGAAAAAAAGAAGTAGCAAATATACGAAACAATCATTAAATTTTGATATATTTTTTTTTTATAATTTTAGATAACATTTTATAAATGTTTCTTATTTTTTTATTTTTAATATTTAAAAACTATTTAAAAAATTTATATTATATTATAAAAAAAGTAGTTAAAATTTAGCAGTAAAAAATCATTTTTCTTATAAATTATGATTGCTAAAAACTGTTTTTCATTTTTGAGGTGCATAGATAAAAGCTGCAAAACTGAGGGAGAAGATGTACGTGTCGCTTCACACCTTAAAGTTATAATCTTTGTTTTTGTTTGTTGTATTTTGCAGAGCCAAGGAAACTTTTTATGATCTCCTCTGTTACTTAACCACCACAAAATCTGCACTACCTGCTTCTTCATTCGTACCATTTTCTCAGTACTATAATTTTGTAACACATTTTAATAATTAAAATTTATTCAAATTATAAAATTAAAAGGTAATTATCAAATAAGAGTTGAACCTTGTTGGAATTTTTAAATAAATTTTAACCAACAAGAAATATTGTATTAAAAAGGCTGAAAACCAAAAAAAATAAAAATCCTGAATAACTATATGTTGCTACCAGTTTTTTTTTTCTGTCTCTTTTAACGTATTTTATTGTTCGTTTTGTAACAAATTAATATTGTGGTTCTTTTTTCATCTTATCTCATATTTATGACTAAGCCGACAGGATGGTAAAGGGCTAGGCCGAAATCAATTTGGACCACAATTATTGATTGGATATTTCTTTCTTCACTCCTCTAATATCAATCTACACCCCTTAATTTTCAAATTTTGAAATTTATTCTACGACAGTTTCTGTTCAGGATTGTGTAACACATCCATGATGTTAAACATCAATATTCCTTCTATAATGTACAATATAATACAAATTTTTATTACAAATGGTACATTTTAAAATACAAATATGTATTTTGGGTTGTATATTTTTTAATAAAAAGTAAAAAATACATTTTGAGTTATACAATTTAGAATATATTTTTTAATGAGATAAACCTTTGAAAAAGGCAAAACCTAATTGGAGGAGTATTGGGTTTATTGGCTTTGATGAAGTCCATGGAAAAATTATACTTACAGATGGAGAAGCCACTGTAGGAAACTCTGTTCACGAGCTTGCAAAGAAGGTGTAAAATTGGTGCAGGAAGAAGAAGAGAAAAAAAAAAAAAACGAAGGAGGAAACATAAGAATAAACTGAACATTTCACCATTTAACGGAGGTGCAAGTTGAAATTATAGAGGTGCAAGAATAAATGCCCTTGTTTATTTTTGTGCGATGGAATTTAGCAAAAAAAATTATTTGTATTTTGTTTTTCTATTTATACCTTTTCAATTTTTAAATTGCTTTTCAATATTTTTCCTGTTTTCAAAAGACTGCTACAGGAAATTACTAGTATTTATATTGAAAACTAAATGTCAATTTTTGATTGAAAGGTGAAGGAAAAAGCACCAATAATTCCATAACAAAATAGTTAAATAAATGGTGTTTAAAGAAAACATTAGTTTTATATGTGCTCAAAGTCTACAACTTAAATTAAGAGAAAAAAGAAAATGTAAGAAAAGAGAGAAATATTAAATCTGACGGTTTGGTGGGCAGTGAGCATGATTCCTCTACATATACTTGAGGAAAGCAGTGATGTAAGCTTCATAGATTATTATTTTTTATTTTTCAGCAAACCCCTTCATTAATTTAATGTGTGAATAGCGCAATACTTATCCAATAATGAATTTAAAATAAACAATAATACCATTTTAATGTTTAGAATTGAACATCATCTTGGAATTCACGTTGAGTTTGAAGTTTTTCTAAATATAAATGAGTAAAATGATTAATATACAGTATAAATATACATAAACTGATTGTTTAAATGTTTTAAGTTAAAAATGATGTTATAATTTGTTATATAGGCCTGATTTATTAGTACTAAAATTTTCTACGTCTCTCCTTAAAAAAATTTCTCAAATAATTTTAGAGTCGTTCATCCTTAATAATATTTAAGATGAGATGATTAGAAATTCAAAGTGAGTTGAAATTCGCTAAAAATAAATAAAATGATTAATATATAAGTAAAATGATTCATTTTAAATTGAATACGGTCATAATGTTTTACGTAAATTTATTCATGATTAATTAATATTAAATTTTTAGGTACCTATAAAAAAATCCAATTTTATTTTTCAATAAAGTCAAGAATACAAATTATTCTTACTTATATATATTGTGATTGTTTTGTCTTATATAGCCATCCCAAAATGTAGGAAATTTCCATGTACAAGTAACTTGTCCTGTTGTCCACAATAATGATATGAGATTGAATTTTAATTTGTCTCTGAATTTATGAATCTTTAATGCCTTGGTGATTAGCAATGTTGCAGAAATGGTACAAGGGAAAAGTCAAGGAGTGATTAGAGCAATTAGAAAAAGATGAAAGAAATGATAATGATGTAATTTGATTAGTTAGAATTTGGAGGATGGCTTGTTTGTGTTTTTGTCTTAGCACAGACTCAAAGTATTCCAAGTCCCCACAACACCTAACGTTTACCACTTTTTTTTTTTTTTTTTTTTTCTTTTTTTCTTTGGATAGAAGATCATATATATTATATTTGAGGAACAAAACCCAGAAACCAAAGCAATAAGTTGCTTCATTTCATGCAGTTTGGATAAGCTTTTTATTATTCTTAACCATCCAACTGCTACTTCTTTTATTCAGCTTTTCATTAACACTAAACAACAATGTCAACTTCTGCTACCTCGTGACAGATATCACCTAGCAGTATATAAATTAAAATACTACACCAACATTATACTATGCATAATGCAAATTACAAATTCTTTTAAATATATCCATAAAGAGTATTAGATAAAAGAAGTAAATTATTTAAAAGTCTTGCAGCATAAAATGTATTTAATAATACTTATCAACTAACATGTATAACCAAAGGAAGTAAGGTAGGAGAATTTTAAATTATTTATTAAAAAAAGTTAGCTACATTATTTTAACACACTTTAGTTGCTGGTTGGAATTTGTTAAAATTATAAAAATTGTATGGGTAGAATTTATTATTTAATTAATTTCACTTGTGATTTTTTAATTTTAAAAATATTTTAACCAATAAAAAGAGTCCATTAGAAAAAAAATGAATTCCAGGTAATTTAGAAAATATCGTGTTAAAAATATTAATAAATTATAAATCATCCTTTTTTTTTCATTTATTATTTTGAGAGTTGTGTTGGCAGCACATTTCATTGTTTGTAAAATTAATAATAAGTTATAGAATTACAAGTGAGGATATTAATAAAAAGCTTAAGACTTGGATAGTTTAATATTTATAATAAATTTCAATAAATTACATAGATTAATAAAATTTGAGTTTAAGTCTAAATAATATTCACAATACAAATTTTTAAGAAAGATGGTGAATATCTCCACTTTAATCATGCATGGAACTAAATATTCGTTTAATAACAATTTAACAGGTCACATTAAATCTAAAAAAGTTGTTCTAAGTTAATATTATATTAATAAGTAAGTTTACAAAATTGAGATAAAGAATGTTTATATATATATATATATATATATATATATATATAATTATATTTTAGTATTTTCTATGTGTTAAATTTTAAAAATATTTTCTTTTAAAATTAGATATATTATTAAAGAAAAATTAATATTATTAATGATCGAAATTCGTTAATAATGTTTAAAATTTGTTCTTGAATCAAAATTACAAATAAATTATCGACCGTCAAAAATTTACTAAAAAATGCTACCGACGAAAATTTTGTTTTATCATAATTATTAACGAAAATACACTTGTCGATAATTTCTATTATTTTTCTACTGTATCATGCTGGTAATATGTTTTAAGCTCATTGAAGAGTATAATAATTTGTTTTTCTTTTATCCTTTATCTATTTTTGCTAGATATTTGTATTCATCCCGGTGAAAAACTAAAAAAACAATAAAAAGAAAAATAAAAATTATGTTAATAAATATTTGGTTTAATTACTCTTTTGAATCTTGTTTTTGTTTAAAAATGTTATCCTCCAATTTTTATTAGTCTTAATTTGGTCTCGATTTTTGAATTAAGTTAGATTTTGTTAAATTCCTCAAAACAGATCAATGATCCTTTCATTAGAATTAAGACTCTTAATATGGATGATTTATTTTATTGGTGTAATTAACCTAATCTTAGTGTCAGTTTTTAAATAAAATCAGGGACAAAAAAAAAAATAAACCTGAATATTTTTATTATATTTAATTTTATATTTTATTATAATACATTAAATGTTATGTTTAAATAAAAAAATAAAAAATAAAAAATTTAATTTTTATTAATTTCTAAATATATATTACCTAAAATTTAAATATATTTTTATATTATATATATAAATATAAATATAAAAAAATTAAAATTTGGGGGGCAAGGCCCCGCCCTGCCCAAAGAGCTCCGCCCCTGTTTGCTTGCCCAAACAACTCTATTTATTTATATTTATTATAAATGTGATTTAACAATTTATATAGTATCCTTTTGTATGTATTGCAACATGAAATAAGTTATGTGTAATAAAAAGAAGTGTGTATGTAGTATGAATTTTTGATGAAATAATTTTTTTATTTCTCATTTTAATTTTAATTTTATTAGGTTAATTATGATTTTTATCCCTAATTATTTTTGATGAAATAAAATTTAGTTTTTAAATTAATTTATAAAATATTTAATCTCTATACTTTATAAAAATTTTGTAAAACATACTCATGAACAAATTATATGTGGAGGTTATATTTTAATTTGCTAACAAAATATATGCGAAAAATATATTTTAGTGTCACACGAAAAATATTTCATATATCATTTGTTTGAAAAAATATTTTATATTAACTTCAAAAGTGAAATATTCTATAATTTAATTTAAGATGAAAAACAATTAATTATAATAATTTGAAACGAAAAATATATTCAACTCTTTTATTTTAATGTGTGACTTGGTTTGTGTAACTTATCATAAGTCACATTATTATCAGAGAATGATTTTCAAATGATTATTATTGCACTTGATCAAGGTAAGTTTTAACATTCACGTAGTTTTAGGCTGCATTCGGATGAAGAGATAGATTTGAAAGATAATATTTGTATGAATTTAAGGAGATAAATATGTGTGTCTTTTAAAAATTGATTTAAAGTTAAAGTTAATAAATTTAAAGATAAATTTTGTGAGAATTAATGAATGATTTAATTAATATAATAAATTAAAAAAAATTGTAAAAGATAAAATTTTAAATTTATAAAAGTACCCTTCATAATAAAAATTTAATAAAATCACAACTGAATAAATTAAAAAGTTAAAATTTAAGAATATTTTAATTATATTTTTATATATTAATTATTATATATATATACATAAAAATTAATAATAATAATTACACATATATTAATATTATTAGTTTTTAACAATATAATAATAATTATTAATTATAATATACTTTTATTAATTAATAATAATAATCATTGCTAGTTATTATATATAAATATATTAGTCATTATATTTTAATTATTAATGATTATTATATATATTATTAATAATTATATATAAATATATATATATATATATATATATATATATATATATATATATATATATATATATATATAACCGGTTACATTATGTTATGTAACCAATTACATATGTATATAATAAATTATAATAATAAATCATATATAATATAATATATATATATATATATATATATATAACAATTAATATAATAATTCTTAATAATTTTTATATGTATACATATTTAATAATATTTTAATTATTATATAATTTATTATATATATAACCGGTTATATATACATATATAATAAATTATAATAATAAATAATATTTAATAATATATATTTAATAATAAATATAATAATAATAATTATTATTATTAATGTATTATATGATAATAAAATGTAAAAAAAAAATGTAAAATTTGATATATCACTGCAAATCGTCATTTGTGGTGAGATTAAATTTTGATGTATTATTTTAATTCTATCTGTGCTTTTCTTTACTTATTTTCTCAAATGAATTACATTTTATATCTTGATCCGTCTCTTCAAATTTCTTTTCTTTACTTATTTTCTCAAACAAATAATATTTTATATCTTAATCCGTCTCTTCAAATTGGTTTAAACAGTAATACGTTAAGGTTGGGAAGGCATACACCATGTATTTAATTTTGAAAATTTTCTTATAAAAAATATTCTATATTTTTTTAAAATTTAACTGTTCTAAATAAAGGAAGATGAAGCTTAGAGTAAATGTGTCAATGATAAAGTTAATGGTAGAAATTGTAATTAATTTGATATATATTAACAATCCACTTTCTAATAGTGATCGGGTGTGCATTTTGTTTTCTAAATTTATTTATTTATTTGTTTGAAATATAATTGAGAAATAACAATTAATATTTAAAACAATATATAAAACAAAAGCACATTTTTCCTAATAGAAAATGGAACTGACCCATGTGAGGGTTGCTCATTCCGTAGAAGACACGACCTAAAATAAACATTTAATTTAAAGTAAAAGCTATCCATTGTAAACCAGGATTTGAAATTTTGGGAAGAAATTGTTCAAGTTGGAACACAAAACAAGCTACGATTCTGAGAGTAAATTAATGAAACACTCAACACAACACAAGGGTGTGGAGCAGAGCACAGGTGGCATGTGCGAGACCGCAACTCACGATTGACTGGGTCATTCATCCTTAGCTTCATCAAAGGCCCAAACCAAAACACAGGTCTTAGGTTTATTTTATTCCTATGTTTTAAGTCCAAGAATTAGGCATGTTTCATGCGTTTAATACACACGCGCCACTTATTCAACTTATTATTATCACATTCTTCTTTTCTTCTCCATCTACTCTCTACTCCTTGTGATAAATACCCCAACCACGCCAACACTTCCTTCCAACTTCCACCTCATTCAAACAATTCTAACATACTTTTCTTCTCCTTTCTTAAAAGTCTCTGCTTTCTTCTCCTTTCATTCCCAACTTCACTTCTCTCACATGAAGCTCACAGCCTCGCTTCTACTATTCACTTTTGCTTTGGTGTCAACCACCATCACTGCATCAGATCCTGATCCTCTTCAAGACCTCTGTGTCGCTGACCTTGCCTCAGGTGCTATTTTTCATCTTCTACTGTGCACAAATCCAAAGATGCCAACTTTCATGCATACCTTCACTTTCCCACTTAATCATTAGATTTCATCCTTTTCATTTCATTATTTTTTCTTAATCAATTCATTCTCCCAGACCTACCAACACCTTTAATTTTGCTTTTTAATCAAAACTTCCTCATTTGATTACTAACTTTTTCCTTCCTCTCACCCGTTTCTGCAATCGAACACCTCCCATTAATTAAAATAAACTTCTCGCCAACTCCCGTTAATCATTTCGCATTTCTGTATCATGATTGGTGCACTGAATTTTTAATTCGTGTATAATCTGACAGTGAGTCTTTTCTTTTTACATACAGGATTTGACTACAAGCTTTTACCATCTTAAATTACCAGAAATCATTTCTACCATCATTCTTATCAAGTTCTAATGAAAATTTACAAGGTTGTTTTACACGAGAATCTGTGATCTGCATAACAATTTTCATTTTGTGCAATTGTTACAGGTATTAAAGTGAATGGATTCCCCTGCAAAGATGGTGCGGTAAATGCCTCTGATTTCTTCTCAGACATACTAGCGAAACCAGGTACCACAAACAACACCTATGGGTCGTTGGTGACTGGAGCCAATGTTCAGAAAATCCCAGGACTCAACACCCTTGGTGTATCTATGTCACGAGTTGACTATGCTCCGGGTGGCATCAACCCTCCTCACACGCACCCACGCGCCACCGAGATTGTGTTCGTGCTGGAAGGAACACTCGATGTGGGATTCATAACCACAGCCAATGTGCTAATATCAAAGACCATCACCAAGGGTGAGATTTTTGTGTTCCCAAAAGGCTTAGTTCACTTCCAAAAGAACAATGCAAAGGAACCTGCTTCAGCCCTTGCAGCCTTCAACAGTCAATTGCCTGGCACACAGTCCATTGCTCTGACCCTGTTTACAGCCACACCACCTGTTCCAGACAATGTCTTGACCCAGGCCTTTCAGATTGGTACCAAGGAGGTTGAGAAAATCAAGACCAGGCTTGCACCTAAGAAATAATTTGTCTCTGAATGTTGTTGTGTTGTCTCTGTCATTGCTCTTTCACCCTTCTGTCTTCTCCTTGTTGCTTTACGATTCATGTTTGTTGCAAAATCATAAAGGAATTTCAATGTGAGTAAATGGGGTATATTCATTTCTTTGATAAATGATTGCATGCTTGTTATTTTGTTAATCAAATGTTCCATTAGTGGTTCTGTGTCTGGTGTTGACTTCGTAATAGCTATCAATATGTGCTCCACACAACCTTGCCTACTGTTCTCCCGTGAAAATGTGAATCGATTCATACTTGCCTCTCACTTCATTTCATTTCTTCAGTATGAACCAAAGTAAAAGAAAAAGAATAAAACATGAAAGGGACAAAAACATAATAAAAGATAAAGACATAAAATTAATAACTCTAAATATGGTTTTACTCTATAAACTTTATCGTGAAATTATTATTTTTTTTGTCACGAACTTTTAAACAATTTAGATTTCAAATTTTAAAAATAAACAGTTATAATTTTTCTAATTTAATTATGTTAAATTATTTTAATGTATTAAAAAATTACATCATGTAATTTTAAATTTTAGAGCAAAAAATAATAACATTAATCAATTTTAATTTTATATTCAAATTTAAAAATTAAAAACATATTTAAGTTAAGATAATAAGTAGAAGCAAGATAAAACATATAAGTATAGGCCTTATATTTAACCTCTTTGAAATTACAGAGACTTCTTACCAATTTTGTATACTATTATATAATAATTCTATACTACAACACTTTTTACAGTAATTACTCTTTTTTTTTTTCTTATCACACATTCATTCTTTCTTCACACCTTTTTGTCTTTATTATATAAAAAAATTGTGCAAGCACAAGCGATGCCGTTTTAGCACAGATACGGTTAATTTAAGTTATTATAGTGTCACCAATCCAAATGCGATATTCAAATCGATGAGTGTTTTTTTCTCTTTTGGAAAATAAAATGTGATATAAGTGGAAGGTGATATTGTACTGTTAAAGAACCGTTACATAATATGTTTGAAAAGACAACAAAAGCTGGTAACTAAGTATGGGAGAAGTTTAATTATATACTTTAACAAGGTCATCGACATACATGTGGAAGGTGCAAATTACAAAATCAATTAACTAATGTCACACTACCAACCCATTCATTTCGCATATTCCCTCGTGCAACCAATTTAACCCATCTCCAAATATAATATCAATTTTCTGGAAAAAAAAATGTGTATAAATCTATCTTGTTGGACTTTTAATATATATTTTTACGAGCTATCTTTGGATTTGATAATGACCAATTTACTTTGAATTCAAAATTTAAAGTCCATGAAACAAGTAGCTTGTTATTCATTTTATTTGGCCACTCTATTTATAAAACGTTTAATCAAATTTGTCAACTCTAGAAATGTAACTTAATATTTTCTATAAAATGCTCAACTTATAAATATTGATAATTTTAATAATTTTTGAAACTAATGCCACAAATTCAACGGACAATAAAATATTTTATTATTGCTAAAATAAATAAATAATAAAACTAAAAAAGGAAACTTATTTTTTCACCATGACAGTTCCTTCTAACTCCTAAACTAAGAACCTCTTCTCTTGTCGTAAGTGTTAATAAGCTGGGTGGGATTCAAACTCAAATCTCTGAATAATTCGAAATAACTTCTCTTAATGGTGCGAAATGTTCCTAGTTAGCTTTTATTTATGTTTCATTCTGTTGCAAATGACGCATAATTGTTGTAATGAGACCACTTGGGGAGAGAGTGTGAATCGTTAGTTATACATTACATATCTACATTATCACCTTACAAGAAGGTGGGTACATAAAACCAAGAGTTAAATATGGAACAAGGAATGCAAATTTCTTGCACCCTTCACTTTCGGATGTACAAAAAATATGGTTTGATTTAATTATTTCCAAAATTTGAAGTGTTGGATTTATGAGCTGCGGCAAGTTCAACAGATAAGATGAAAGATGAATTGCCTGCTTCCCTTATATAACGCACTTCTCCATTCATCAGCTTTAGCAGCTTTCTGCTAATCAGCATGCTGATACCCTCCTCAGATTCATCACCATCACGTCCAAACATTTGGTTCAGCAATGTTTCCGGAACCCCAAAACCATCATGCGTTATGCTGCAAAAAATAACAAAAGTTAACAAATTACATATCTATATAATCTCAATATAGCATAACAAGTTTTTTTTTCCTTCAGAAGTTGTGTTACATGAATCCAATTCAGGGTGACCTGGATAAGCATATAAGTGTCGGAAATAATCCAAGTATGAATCTAAGTTTTATATTAGGTATAAACGATAAAGTTAAACACTATATAATACTCATAAACTATATGTTGTTTTAGATTGAAAGTGGTGTCAATCTTTATGTGGATTGAACTGAAGTGACGTGATTAATTACCTGAGCTCCAAATTAGCAAGATGAACTAGTTTCCCTAACTGCTGTTTTGTTAACGAGGCTGCTACAACAACCTGACCTCCGGTTGGTGTGGAATTGATGGAAACCAATAAAAAGTCTGCTAAGACCTGCTGGAGCCTGAGACCATCACCGTATAAGGTTTCTGTTGTGATCTGCTCTTCAACATCATTCACAACTCGGACACCTTTTGCATTACCTTTTGTCAGGGCTTGACTTAAGGAGGAAACTAACACTTCATGCAGAGTAAATTCAACCATCTCCAAATCCAGGTACCTGTTCAACATGCACATAAAAAAAATCAGTCAAAATTATGCAGGACACAAGGGAAGCACAATATTTAGCAATATCATACCCATCAATGATGCTGTCAAGATCTGAGTCATCCAGGACTTTGCTAAGCTGGCGTTGACACCGAGTACCCGTTTGCAGAAATTGTTTTTGTTCAGCTCCCAACTCAGTACCTTCTAACAATTTCCGGGAGAACACAATCCCGTATAAAGGACTCCGAATTTGTCTTTTCAAATAAGTTAAAGCTTTCAGTCTTTTGGACGCTGTTTGTTCAGATAGGTGCTGAATGTGTAATGCTTGTTGCAGCTCTGGACTTGCTAGTTGCAAGAAGCAGAAGACTCCAGTAACTACACCCTCTGCATCCAACTTCTTACTCACGGAAAGTAGACATTCTACGTGTTTCCCGTCACGAGTAATGAAACTCAAAGGAACCTTCTCTGTTTCCAAACCAGCCATGGCTTTGTTAAGTACAATGCTGAAGTTAACAACAGCTTCCTGATTCCTTAGACGACAACAAGCTATGTGTGTTCCAAAAACCTCCCCTAAAAGCATTTTATCCATCACCTCCTCCCGCTTCCACCCAGTTAACTTTGTCATGGCTGAATTCCATTCACAACACCACCCGAATTCATCTGTGCCAAATATTGGAGGGATCAATGGGTTTGGATTCTGCACAATTGCCTTGTAGTCGCCTTCAATTCGGGTGAATTTGTCCATCACTGTCTTCTGAGCAGTTATATCTTGGGCCACAAAACAAACCCCAACAACATTATCTTGAAGATCCCTGCTTGCACAAGCATTAACCACCAAGCTGATTGGACCAGAATCAATCTTCAAATCGTGTGTTTTGATCTCAAATTGCACATTTTTCTCTTCCTCACCTGATCATGTTTTGTAACATGTTAAATTATAGGAGGTTCAGATAAAATTAAGTTTAACTTCGAAGCAAGACAAATTAAAATTTTTAGAATTCTTCACTAATGCAATATTCATGAGTGACTTTAGGTAAGATAACAACCTAACATCTAAATACCCACACTCATTTCAAAGTCTCTGCTCATGAATGCTAAGACCTAAAACAAGTGTATGAGAATAAGAAAAGAAAAGAAAAAGGCATACCCTGCAGTGCCATGTCCAACATCTTCTTCACTCTATCTACGGAAAAATCTTCAACAAGAGTGAGTAAATGCTTCCCAATAGCTTGCTCAACTGGAAGACATGTCAACTCGGCAATTTTTGTATTCCACCCGTTGACCATTCCGTTGACATCAACAGCCAAAATTGGTACTGTTGCTGTTTCAATTAACCTTACCATCTCACTAGTCACTGCTTCCAGTTCTTGCATCCCTTCAATTTTCAAATCACCCAATCTTGTATTGATAGCATATGTGCTTATCTCCATACTCTCGTTGTCTTTGAATGCATTTCTCAGTATTAGCTGCAATGAATGAATGACATCCATTTCATAGTCCTTCCAGGGCAAACTCCTTGTCTTCACAACTTCAAGGAAAGCCTTGAATGAAGATCTTGGATGCATCCTGCTACCATCATCCCTTTCACCAGGCTCATGCTTTGCACCACCCCATCGAATTTCGGCGGTTGTGTGAGATCTGAACCAGAAAACTATGTCTTTGGAAGATATTCTGACAGCTGCCATTCCACAAGTTATATCACCAAGAGTAGCAGCCCCTGGGAAGCCTGCCTCAGACAAGCTATCTGTACTCAAACCAGTGGAATCCCTGTGACATTCAGAGAGCCACAAAGCTATCTCTCTTATCTGGGATTCACTTGGCGTTACCCCTAATCTCCATAACTTGTTTTTATACAACAGTGCTGCACCATCGCACTTAACAAGATCCATAATGTTAGGACTCTGTGATACAATACCTAGGGGTGCATCTTGCATCAGCATATCACACAAGAGTGTTTGGGTCCTCAGGATATTCTTCTCAATAATCTGATACTCTATCTCAAGTTCTTTGTTCACATGGATGGCAAATACCTGAGCCAGGAATTCGCAAGCATACCTCAGAGGGAAAGGAACAAACCTGGGAGTAGAGTGATGGCAAACTACTAAACCCCATAGTCTCTTTCTCTTCTGTGGCTGAACAGCATCAGAACTATCCCCATCTTCATCATTGTCATTGACCACAACCGCCATAACCAAGGAAGCACTAGCATTCATGTTTTGCATGTATTGCAAGTGACAACTATGAGCAGCCCTCAAGGTTGATCCACACAGAGTTAACTCAAATGGAATTCTTTTGTCTTGAAGAACCTTCACATGCTTTGCACGACAATCAACTATCATACGCACCTTGTTCTTCATAAACAAAAAACGTGTAGCCTGAGGAATATCAGTTGCTGGGTAGTGCAACCCCAGATACGGCTCCATGTCTGGCCTTTTCACTTCTGCAATCACTTCCCCGTGATCATCCTCATGAAATTTATAAGCCATCACTCTATCATAACCTGTTAGTTCAAAAACCTCTCGAACCATTGTGTCACACAGAGTGTCCATGTTCCCACTAGGCAAGGATTGCAGTCTAGTTATTGCTTTTGCTGCAAACTTATAGGATTGCAGGGCACCTGCCGCAGTCATGGGAACTTCATGAGGCTTCACCGGTTCAAAATCAATGATCACACTGCCGGTAACACGATGGATAATTGCATAAAAGGGCTTCCCAGAGGACTTGCAATGAACTAGAATGGGGTTAAGAAGTGAAACCTCCCCAAATCCTAGTGCCTTCTGAATAGAAGTAGAACTCGGGGCAGTGAAAATAGTTCTTATGTCAGTGCCAATGCCAAGAGCAGGGTGTTCACCAACACTTGGGACAGCATGGCTAACCATGGTGAGCATTTCGGGTGCATTCTCACTGTAAGCAATGACCTTACATGTTTTCTCATCTAACGCTAGCAAGCACCCAAATGGTTGGATAAGCTTGCTTTTCTGTAACTGATGCAGGTACGCAGTTGTTACTTCATCAGACCTTGATTGATGATCACCACTGGCAGTGCCTGTGCCAGGAGACAATCTCACCGAATTGGAGTAGTTAAAAGAACTACCCGATTCCTCGAAAGTTGCATGCAGCTTTGCGTCTAAAGTTGTCTGAGCAAGAACCCTAGCACTGCGTCTTGATGATTTTGATCTGCCAGAATTATTGCTGGATGATTGGCTAGGCCTTGAGGAGGACATTGTCACTTCAACTGCACTTGAAATAAACCATAAGCACAGAATCACTAAGTTAATATCTCGCAAGGAAGAACGGAATCTGTTTGATTGCTCTGATACAGATGCAAAGCTACTATGGACCTTGTCAAATGACATCATCCTTATTCACTATCACAATTCAACAAGAGAAAGTGAATTTTTCAACACTAGAACATTCACAAACTTTGAAAGCCATATCATATTGCTTAACTACTATATATCCAAAGTTCAAATAATAACAGTTTTATTTTTTTGTATCATTAGCACTCTTCCGCTGCTATCTGATGCACACGGTAAGAGGCCATAAATTCTCCAAAGGATTTCACTGGTATAAACTCAACCAAACACACTCCACTCAGCAAAACATAACTTTATTTAATTTTTTCAAATTTCTGTTTATTTTTTTCCACTTTAATTTGCAAGAACAGTGAATGGTACGGTGTCTGAATTGACCCGGAAACGACAGAAGAAACATCCACAGTACGGTAAAGAAGAATTTTCCTTTCCAGAAAGGAGTACATACACCAGAAACGTTAAAAAAAGAAGAAACAAATTTAGGAGAATAAGGAATAATAACCAACATATCCAGAACAAGCAACAATCACGAACTGATTAGAAAGAAAATGCAGAAGAAGAAACCCACCTTGCAAGGAAAAATCTGATTCCAACCAATGAGCAGAGAGAAGGTTTGAGTAGAAGCAGAAAGCAACTAGGGAATATAAATCCCCGATAGCTACTTACTGTTTAGCTGCATCAGAAGAAATAGAAAAAGAAGAAGAAAAAGAAGAAGAAGAAGAAGAAGAAAATCTTAAAGCACCGACCTTTAGGACACAAGTGGAAAGTGGGAACCCCTCCAAGCTCACAGAACTCGGCAGTTAGAACTGAGACACGGTAGATACTTCCATGTCATAGTAAAAATAACAATTTAAGAATACTCTCTCTCTTTTTCTTTCTGCTGCTTACTTATATTTAATATTATCATGCAATCATATAGTTTATTATACTATTACTGCTAATCAAATAATGGATTGGTTTCTAAGTAAGGGACGGGTGATGATGATTACATCTATAAATAGAAATAAGTAACTTTTGCTGCTCCTATCATGATCTGCTTAATCACCTACAACTCTGACTTTCCTTTTTGTTTGATTGCTGGATACAAAATTAACAGAAGAAAATACCCAAAAACCTTATTTTTGTTTGTCTAATTAAGCAAGCTTCCTTCTAATAAAGGTTAATTACCCTATTAGAAGGAAACTACTTTCTGGGTCACTCATTTTTTTTCATTGGATAGCATAGCAGCCCCATCCATATGAGAGGAAACATACATAGCGAATAGCAACAAGAAAAAAGAGTTATGGGTGTCACGTGCAGCTCCCGAAGCTTATGCCTTTCAGCAGACTTTTAACTACAAAAAAGGGAAGAATAGCAGAAGCAGCCACATTTGCAGTGCATCTGCTACCAACAATGAAATGATGGAAAGTACACGCATGAAATCACAGCATGTGTAAGTTAATTACAGTGCTGCAATTTCTAAAACACTTTTATACCTGTTAAGGTTTAATTCTTTTTTATTTAATTGTTATTATTATTATGACGGCTGAGAAATGAAAGCGTACATGTACCTTTGGGAACCAAGTCAACGTAATAATAACAGCATACATACTATTTTATTTTTATTAAATGAATATTACTTTATAAGACAAAATTTGTATACATTCATTCTCTAGAAATGATCATGCTTGAAACACGATCTTTTAGGTGGATCTTCAACAATAACTCCTACTAAACTTAATTATAACTATATTTTAAGTTCTCATTGACAGTTAAAAAATAATTGACGTGATAAAATTTAATAACAACTGATCTGTATTTTAGTGATATGATAGAGTGAAATTAAGGATGGTGAATTGAAAGAAGCATCTGTGTAGTGGAGGTTTGGCCTTATCAGTAAAGTAGATCTTTATTGGAAGATGGTTGATTCAATGATAGCGTAATGTGCACGTAGGGTTGCTGTCATGAGGTGGTACTTGCAATTTCCAAGCTATAGCCTTCGAAGTTAGAAAGGTTTCTAATCAACTACACACAACACGACCAAAGGCTTTTTATTTCAACCCCATCATGGATAAGCTACAGTTTTTATTATCTCCATATGTTACATGTCTATAATTCATCCTTTTTTTTAAAAAAAATTCAAACTTTTATCATTTTTAAATACTTTCATTGATTTATAATATATAATTTTTAAAATAATCCTTAAGAACATTCGCTTAGTTATTTATTAAAACTTTAAAATCGTAACCTATTTAAAAAAAAAAAACAAACCGAAGGAGGTTTTTTTCTTTACTTAAACAAACCAGTTCACTGTCACAAATTCAGTATCAAACTTTTCTGTTGTATAAAGTTGAAACAAATGATTTATTAATTGTGGAATCTTCAATGGATATTTATGGATTTAAGAACAAAGGGTGTTTTTTTTTTTATTAAAATCACAGTGAAAGGTTCTGATTCACCTTGTTAGAAAGACATGTAAATGACATTAACAATGGATAACTTGGTAAGGAAATAAGCCTTATTAATGTGCGAATTAGAGTTTCTCCTTAACTAGTTTTCTTTGCTTGCTGTTCCCTACTCCACCATGGTCCTTACCCTACCCACATGCAAACTCAACATCTGTATTATTGATGTATTAGTTCATCTTTCAGATCATCCACCAATTCTCAAACTTTCCCCACACCCCCTCCAAGTGTTTATCTTTCTCAGAAGCCCACAACTGCATACAAAATTAATTGCAATGCTGAGGAGATGGGTTATTGATGGTAGAGCTGTTGTTATATATCTACATGAAAAGTGCCTTATTAGAGGTTGAAGCTTTAGAGCTCTTCCTCTTCTAAGCTTCCTATGTTAATTACATAACAACGTTGACATAATGGTCGGTGCCATTGACATTAATATGACACATATTGTTGGTTGCATCAACATTGTTAGGTCGGGAAAAACATCAATGTTAACAATAATTAACTTTATCACAGATAATATTTGCTGTCAAAATAAAATATTTGGTAAACAATTCTTTGAACTAGTTGCTATAGTAGGTTAATCACGTTTATCATTTACAAGTAGTTTTGGTGGTGCAGTATGCTATGTGCTTGCTTGTAATTTGAATCGTAAGAGTATTATTCGTATTCAGACCACCTTGTTTTGGTACCAATTTGGTTTCCATCACTAAATTATTTAAGGAAAAGGTAAAATAGCACAAAAACATTTCACAGAAACAAACCAACTACAGTTATCTTTCTCTTTGATAGCTATGGCATTTTGCCTCCCATAATTCCAGATATTCTTTTTCTTTTCCGAAAAACATGTTCCTTTAACGAGGTGATCTGCTGAGTTCGGTTAATGTGTTTCCAGAATTGTTTTCCAGCCTTGCGACCATTTATTGGAATAACACGCTTTTGCTTTTGGGATTCCTCTGTTTTGTAACCAAAAGCAAAAGCTGTAGGGATAAAAGAATCTCATAAGTAGAAATTCTCTATGGTTGTGATAAGATACCATATTTCTTATCTATTAGTCAAAACCTGCAAGCTTTGCCTTAGAATCATAACTATGTTATATTACAGCAAACTGGTTTTCTTTGGCAGATGAACTCAACTTATGATGACATTTAACCTTACTTTATGAGACTACGAGAATATTTAAGCAAACTCACAATCCCCATTCAAAAATAGATTGTGCCAGAACTAAATTAACCTGATACCCCACAATAATCATGCAACATGAAGCTATGCATAAAGTAAAATATTGTAAAGCATCAGTTTCGCCTTCATCCATTACATTACTGATTCTTTAATTACAAAAATCAAAATCTAGACACTTAAATTTTCAATCAAAGCAAAAAAAAAAAGATAAAATGAAAGCTAGACAAACAAATTTCAACAAAAGCGCAGTAGTGTGGTGAACATCCATCCCTCCACGCCCAAATAAATAAATGAGTACATTACAGGGCATCAGCCTCAGAATTAGAGATGAGAATGAAATAGATGCCAGAAAAAATAGTGACTATATGCCACCATCAAACACTAGAAAGATAAATCAACAAACAGAACTACCTTTTTCTTCTTCTTTATCTTGGTTTTCTTGTTTTGTATCTCATGTAGAATGTTTAAAACTAAAATATAAGTCATATAAAGAATTTAGCCTTGCTATGGGTCAAAGATACAAGTCTCAGCCAAGCAGAAGCTGTACCTCCATGGTTTCCACTACCAAGTTTGGGACCATAAGTAGACCTAGATCACACATCTAACAGAATAACTCAACAGCTGGACCATAGTAAAATGTGTACCTTGAACTCGGCTTTCGTACAGAAGCCACTGGATCATAACCACAACGCCTTACCAACCCTCCCTTTCAATTTCTTTAGTCAATATGGAATGGCATGGTGCTACACAAACAAAACCACAAAAGTAAAGGGTTTCCCTCCTGCATCATGAAAAATCCCATAAAGACTGCTATAACTTTGCTTTTGGCTGGGAATGAATTGAAGCAAAGAATTTTTCTGGCAGAAACTAAATTTTCTTTAGATGAAGTAACAAAATGAAATAAATATGATAAAATGTTTGAAAAACGTTCGTAACATTGGAAGTAATTTGAAACATATATAAAAATGTTAATTGAACCCCTTAATTAGAAATGTTCAATATTGAACTCCCTTGAAATTGGACTGTAAGCATCCATCCAAATGAAAAAGAAGAAAGCATAAAATTGTCGAATGTAGAAAAGATCTTGGAGGAAACAAAGAAAGCTCCACAACTAGAAGAGAAAGATTGAAATACATACTGATTATGCATATGGCTTATCATGGAAATCCACTGATGCCAGCAGGCTAGAAAGAATAAGTGACAAACATATGAAGCGTATTAAAATACTTCATCATCGACAAACATATGCAGAACAATTTATTATCTTGCAAAACTTCCCGACTTTAAATACAAAATGACTTCTTAATTTGTTCTCTGAAATCTCCCAGATATATGCAGACTCAAGAATGAGAACCATTGTCATTTCCAAATATCATCAAATACATGAGGACACGAATTATAAAAAAATCAGAACAAACTGATGTTCAGAGCAACGATTTATCTCAGGTTGCAATGCCAAAAAAATTCCATAATTTGCAACCACTCAAGACCTCTAACAAGCTGAACGAAAAATTTGCATGCACGAGGAAACCAATCAAAAAGTGCTGACAGCTAGAAAGAGATTACGAAAATAACAGCCTTCAAAAATTTTCAGTATTGATATGTACACCACTTCTCCAAATTGGGACAAGTAGAAACTCCAGAATATCAAAGAATCCAAATTTCACCAACCTCTCCAACAGCAGCACTTGATCAAGCAACCTTCCATTCTCCAATCCATATTAACCCGTTCAAACTTTTGAATCCGTAATCATTGAATTGCAGCAAGTTTCTTATCTATAACTTCTTACACCACATTGCTCTAAATGAACAAAAATGCAAATGAGGGTCTGACATTACACAGTTCCAGCCTCTCAAGTCACATCTCTACCACTTTTATTGAACATTCAATTACCTCCCTTACGAGCCATCATAATGTCACAATTTCATCATTTTACTTACACCACTTCAAATTGAGCAGATTACCTAAAACCCAATCGAACGCAAGGAATCTGCAATAGTAACTAATCCAAGTGAGGGTTGCATTCTTTGGAATAGAAATCATTCTTGTCTATCAAAGTTCTCAACATGGCCTGAGTGAAATTAGGGTCATTGGGATCACTCGTGGGAGACTCATTAGGTGATTCCAACACTCTGGGCCGCGAAAAACAAAACCCACACCCATTCCCTCTCCTTCTTCCTCCACTACAGTCACCGTGGACAACAATCACCTTACCTTCTTCGTTCCCCGGACGCGATTTCCCAAGAAGACTCTTTCTGCTTCTGACTCTGCGTATTTGCTTCTTCGCTTTCGCGAATTGATGCACAACCACCTTCCCAAAACCACTGACCCTTCGTCTTCTGCGAAGTTGACTCTTCCCCATTTCGGAATCGTCGTCACTGCCTCCTTCGTAACCGCGACGATCGGCGTCCGAGAACGAAATCCCCTCCTCCTCGGAACAACCAGACATCAATTCCAACCGCGCTTGTTTCTGGGTGGCAGCGAATTAGGTCACGCAAATTAGGATTCTCAACTATCATCAAAGTTGAATTTGAGTAATAATAATATTGAATAATGAACAGTTAAGAGGAGAGAGAAATATGGTGCGAAATTGGGCAAAACAAACGAATGAATGCCTAATTGTAAAAAAGAAAAAAAAAAAAAGTGGTAACTAGTTCATTTGATTTGGATTTTAATTTCAACCTTATGTGTATGCATATATACTATGTGTGATGTTTTTCGCAAGCTGCTTCATTTGATTTGATTTGATTTGAATGTGCGAACTCCTTCCTTAATCTTTACGACTCGAAGTCCTTGGTCTTGTAATGCAGAACAGAGTCCACGTGTTCGATGTTAGGTTCAGTTAATCCCTACAGTAGCAGTTTTGTCTTTGGGTTTATTATCTGTGCCTTCGTTTTGATAATGATACTCTGTTCTGTCTGTATCACACATAATTGATTTTGGGACCAAATAACCCTTTTTTTCTCAACAGTTTATCATCCACACAACACAGCCACCATCATAATACAACAAAATTCAAAAAAGCTGGTTCTGTTGCTTTTCGTAAAATTATGACAAACCAATCAAAATAGAAGGATAGTCAATGTTATTAATCAAAATGAAGTTGTGAACTAAAATTTGTGGTGGCCACCTACTAAAGGGATGATGGGTCTATCCAGGGTTGTGTTCAAATCTTTTGAAACTCGTGAAAAAAAAAGTATATTTGAGTTATATTCTAACGTAATTTATTAACTTTCGTTTTATTATTTTATTTTATTGTAAACATTTTAATTGAGTTCTTTTAAAAAAGTAATGTTTATCATGCTTAGTCTTGAATCAATTTCAAATCAAATCTATAATGTTAAGATTTGAAAGTTTATTTTAATGATTGTTAAATTTTAAATTCTTATGACAATAAATAATATTATGTCTATCAAGAGTGTTTCAATTTAAAAGCTTCAAAGTTCAAACGGATGTAATCTATGGTTCACCGAAAGTCTTGTGAGTTAACTCCAAGAGAGTTGATTAAAGGCAAAATATAATTCTTTATATAACATAAAAGTTATTTAAAAATACTTTAACTCAAAATTGATTGTATATTAATAATCAATTCTTTAATATCAAATTAAACACGTAAAATTTATTTAAAATTGTGTTAATTATTACACAATTTCACATCCAATCAATCATAAATCTATTTATTTCTAAAATTGAGAGGTTAAATTCCCTCAAAAATTTTAAAAAGAGTAATTTTATCTGCAAGTAAAAATTAAGGGATCAAAAATATATTTAATTCTACAATTTTTAGAGGAAAAAACATGTAAATATTACTATCAATATAATGTGAGACATTAAATTTATAATAACTAATTATTCATAAATATATATATATATATATATATATATATTTGTTTGAAATGTTAATATTAAAATTAAACGATAATATTTAGATATGAATTTGTTTGTGTTAAATTATAAATGTGATATAATAATATATTAGTAATGTGTATATTAAAATGAATTATGATGTATGATCACTCATAAAATAAAATATAGACATATTATAGAATATGATTCCATACGAAATGAAAAAAACGTAATGTTAATGTGAAAACTTTTAAGTGAAATCACATTTAAATATAATGTAAATATACAGAAACAAATAAAAAGATCTTTCCATATGATATTAGAGATTATTTTTGATTAAAAGAATATTAAGATTAAAAAATAACATTTAAATATTAATGTGTTTGTATTAAATTATAAAATTAATATAATGTATCAATTTATTGTTTTGTTATGTTTTGGGATCGTTGGCTGACGACAAAGAATATATTGATGCAATCAAAGAAGCAAGTGAATTTGTTTCTGGGTATAAACTTAGAAGATTATTTGTTACTTTGTTGTCGATGAATACAATTTCTAAACCAGATATAGTTTGGAATTCTACTTGGAGTATCTTATGTGATGGAATTTTGTACCAAAAAAGGAAGGAGATGAACT
>Ga0214544_1000672_pt1 | contig 65474 bp, 35 predicted proteins | sample CNSS3metaG_FD_160074 | JGI IMG/M metagenome (GOLD analysis project Ga0214544, IMG submission 160074) | Root nodule microbial communities from cowpea collected in UCLA plant growth center, Los Angeles, California, USA - CNSS3 | ecosystem: Host-associated > Plants > Roots > Nodule | place: USA... | reverse complement strand
ATTTTGATCAAGTTATGTATTATAACTTTTATTAGTGTATAAAATATAGATTCATTATAATTTAAAAAATTGAAGTAAACAAACATTTAAAATATATTTTAATTTAAATATTTTTTTCCATTTATATTTAAAAAAAATATTTTTTCCTTTTATAGTTTTTAAAAAATATATTTTTAAAGTTTATCAACTAGGTTTCATTAATGTTTGCAAATTTAATAAATGTTTTGGTTCTCATTAAATTTTATTTGGTATTATAATCTAAAATGTAAAAAATTATAATTTATTTCAAAGTATTTGATATCAAAGAAACAACCATACTTCTAATATTGAATATTTGATAATATTATGTTTCCTTTACCGTAATTTTTATTATTTTATAAAAATTAGTTAAAATTAATATTAAAGTAGTAAGAAAACGGTTACGGGTATGTGTACGAGATTATACCCGTTACCCGGTGGGGATGGGGATGAGACAAAAATTTGATACCCGTTGGGTTTGGGTATAGGGATGTGAATTATTTTTTTTTACGGGGATACCATACAGAAAAAAAAAGTGCATAAAATCATCTCATAAACTCCTTAATCATTGGATATACCATAGGGAGTTAGAAAGATTGAGAAAATATAGATAATTTGATGATGGGAAAAGGAAGAAAATGATTAAAAGAAACAAGCACTAGACCCCGCATTGGTACAGTGCAGATTAGATAGTTGTTCAGATTTTTATTCAGTTATTTCCATTTTTTTCTTGTATTCAAAATGAATTTTTTTTCTAAAAAAAATGCCCATGGGCTAGCCCTATCCCACAAGGCTTTTGTGGGCTTTTTGGCCCTGTGAGCTTTTTCAATGAGGGCCTTTTTGGACCTGGGGGCTTTTCTAGTCCTAACCCATGTGGGACAGGGCTAAACCATGAGAAGTGAGTCAATTTGACAGGTCTATCAATAAGGCACTTTGTATTTGGAGGTTTTGAGAGGAGTTACTTTCATAAAACTTTTATGATAGTTCTACAAATTAATTATCACTCACTCTTACGAATCCACTTGTTGGTTTTACCTCCTTTAACGTCTCACCTTCATCGGCATTTTATTTTCATAAGCGTTTTGCTCATCGTGCTTCAACTCCAACGAATTTCACCTCCAACAAAAGTCCATCTCACGTTGCATTCGATTCTAATAGGTTTGTCTTTATATATATATATATATATATATATATATATATATATATATATATATATATATATTTTCAAATTTTGATAAAATTACTTATATATGGTTTTTGATGTGTTTTGCATTTTTGGCTCAGTTTTTCTACGCTCTCGCTTAAGCGCTTCATTTAGGATCTTATGCACACCACGTGCTTGCCTTTATGCTTCTTTGAAACTCTTTTTATGATTTGAAATCAGGATCTTCCACCTACCTCTCCTCTTTGTATATATACTCTTGATGTATTCTTCTTTAATCATCATATTAAATAATACAGTTTCAGTTTCCTTTCACAACTCATTTCTTAGCTTTTACCGAGTTTTCTTTCTCTCGACACCACTATGGCCTCTTTTTCATATAACGTGTGATTATGCTTAATAAATTTTGAAAGTACTATCAATTAAATTTAGCAATTGTTTTGAATTTGTTAATAAAACATTTTGCGTGAGAGAACCTAAGCTATCAAAGGTGTGTACTTTATCATGGTTTCAACTTGCAATTTCCCATCAATTAATTATACAAAAAGGGTCATGAGTGAGTGGATAATATAATCATTATCGTCCACCAAACTTTTATGTACGATTCAAACTTTGTGTATATCTTTGAAATTGAGCATGACCCTAATCTATGCTTTATTTAGTCATCTATTTATTGATTGTTTTCACAGTAATAACATTTGACAACTCAATGTGGCATGGTTTATTTTATTTTGAATTACTTGCTTCGTTAGATCAAATCACACAGCTAAGTAGAAGCTCAAAATATTTTACAATCCTTAATAAAATGAACAACACAAGTACAAATACTTACCTACCTTCTCTAACCAAGAGATATGTTATAATCAACAAATATAGTGAAAAGAAGTTGTTGTAAAATCAATGAGGTCGCACCCAAAGTGCTAAGACTTAATTAGTAGCTAGTGTAATTTTATCCTCTTGATAAAACCTGCATGTTTGCCTGAGATATTTTTGCCTATTGTTATTAGTTCCGGGGCACATGGCTAATATTAGTTTGAATGGTAATATATAAATTTTAAATATTTTTTAGTTTTATTTAAGTGACAGGAAAATATGTCTAAGTACAAAGAAGAAAGACTAAAAAGAATTACCGACAATAAAGCAAGATGAGAGACTTTGGGATTACCATGTTTAGCTTATCCTTTGAAATCTTTAACCCAAAATATAAACAACGAGAAGGGAAAAGAAAGAGGTGAAGAGAATGATCAAGAGTATCTTATTTTAACATATATTGAATGGATTTAATTTTTTTTAGTTTTATTTTAATAGATAAAATCTTCCTAATTGGAAACTAAGTAAATATATTAAAATTAAGTAGTAGCATTATGCATAACTCTTTTATGATGTGACTGCATTTAATTTTCTTTATTATTTGGCTCTCTATTTATTTTCTTTACTAATATTCATAACAATTTTATGTTAATGTTATGACACTTATAATGTTAATTATTTTGTAAACATTTTCTAGGATAATTTGAAGAATGTGGGTGAAGTGTATGGTAAAGAAATTGAAAAGGCACCTATCCCAATGGAAAAACATTTTGAATTTGTGCTAGGAACAAAACCAAGTCATTCCCAAGGTATAGGTAATATATCAACAACAAAAAGGAATGTGGAGAAACAATTATTTCAAAGTCAAGTTTATAATGCACAGAAGAGAGCACATGATTTAGAGCTAGAAGTTCTCAAGTTAAGTAGCATTATACAAAAGCAAGAAGAGACTAATATGCAATTTCAAGGGGAATTACAATCTTAACGTGAGTTACTTTAACTTCAACAACTTATTATGAACAGCCAACGAGACAAAATGAAACAAGAAATTGAAGTGGAGATAAAGCCATAAATGACTACTTTGTTGGGAGGCTTATCATTGAGTGGAGTGTTTAACCCTTTGAGTATTCCATTCAATAAAGTAAGTTGTTTTAATTTAAAATTTATCATAAATATGTATATAATTACATCTTTACATTTCTAGATATTAATTATTTCATTTTTGTAGAATCAAAATCTTTGAAGATATCACTATTTATTGTTAGTTTTTAAATTCTTATTTCATTTAAATATTTTGAAGTAGATGTAGGTACAATGGATATCATGTTTGGAGTCATTTAATATATTTTTTTGTACCATTTATAATGTAATGTATATTTTATATTTCATATTTGACGTTTCTTTATTTTAATTGATATTTATTTTAATATTTTAAAATAATTTGTTTATTTATTATGGCATGGAAGGGATGTAATAATTACACAAACATGATTTATAATGATAATGATAAAATATTTATTATAAAAAAATTAATAATTATCGTAGAATATTTGAAATTGTAATGAGATTTTAAAATATTGTCACAAATATAATAATGAATTGAATACAATAGTGATAGTTAAATACTACTACTATTAAATACTGATGACTATTAATTTTTCAGTGTTACCTTGTGTGTGTTGGATTCTTGTCATTATCAATGGAATTACTAGTGACAATTATTATTGTTACAATAAAGCTTAATTTCAATATTATTATATTTTTGTCACAATTACTAGTAAAAATCATTTTTGTCACAACATAGATTAGTATTAGTGACAATTAAAAACATTGTCACAAGTGCAATAATGTCAAAACTTATAGTGACAACTTAATTATTGTCACAAGATATTATTAGTGAGAAATTTATATATTTTTGTGACAAATATTTATATCACTAAAAGTAATTTTTCTTGTAGTGATTTTTATATAATATTATCTTTTACGAGAATGAAATTTATTAGTGCAAAAGAATATAGGAAGGAATGATCTTTGTTTTCTAAAACTTTTTGCTCCTATTTATATTTTTTTCAAAAGATATTTTGAATAATAAATATTTTGTTAAGAAGAACAAAAAAGAAAGATTCTAAATGGTTCAAGCATTAAGATTGTCTATTTTTTTTTTCAAACTTTCAAATTTTAGAAATGGGCATCGAGAAATAAGAAGAAATTATTCAAAATACTGAGAGTCGTTATGGAATTGAGAGCTAGTAGAAAAATATCTCATACAATGGATTGAAATTTAGGAGAACTGTAGTGAAGTTGAGAGCTAGTAAAGAGGTGTTTCTCGCAATCGATCGAAGGTCAAGTCTTATGAAAAGAGTGATAGACAAAAGGTCACAACACATAATATTTTACAAGGATGGTGTCAATGAAGGATGCCATAAGATAGACTTGTAACTCGATAGAAGTCAATTATTTACCTCCCGTTAGGTGACCGAAGTAGGTTATTTACCCCTATTAGAACATCGATCAAAGAAAATAATGCAACTAACGTCGATCGAGGAATGATAATTGAAGCAAATGGTCGAAGCACATCAAAAAGAAGAACAAAGAAACAACCGCTATGGAGACATAATGGATATTAACCGCTCAAGATGCATGGACTCCAAAACCGCTAAGGGTAGTTTTTTAGGAAAATTATAAAAAGATTTGTCATGTAAATTGTTCAAATTTCAAATTCAAAATCTTGTAATTATCGAGGGAATGCTAGAAAATATAAATAGGTTAATTTTGTATTTTTCAAGAGTGACAAATTTTAGAAAAATACATACATTATAAGAAATGTGACGAATATGAAAAATGGCTAATATAGTGTTAGTTGTTACAATTTGAGTCACCGCTCTTATTGATTTATGTTACAAAATTCTTTACTTTCCTTAGTAATTTATTTCTTGCAAGTTACTCTTGTTTTCTTTACATTTCATTGCAATTTGGGTAAGCCTTGTATCACCACATGTATCATTTTGGATTTTACCATCTTGAAATTACACTTCATCCATTATCATTGTCTTCCCATTTGCATTATTACTAAGAAACAAAAGGGCAGACTGTGTTATAGGGACATGCATGGAATTCTAATTGAAATTCAAGTAAAAAAGACAATGACTTCGTTAAGTGTTTGGGTGAGATTAGTTCACGAAATAAGTGATTTTTACATTGAATTGATCTTCTTTGCTGAAGCTTAAAAGCAACACACACTATTGTCCTAAAGAGACTTGAAAATTTGATTAATCTTGAGGCTTGAAGACTTGTGTATTCATCCTTACTCAGCCTAGAATTAGTTTGTGTTTTGTAGTTATTTAGTCTCTTAAAAAGGTATTTAACAGGTTGAATAACTTGCATATATGTGATCAACATATCAAATTGGCTAAAATAATAATTAATCAGATGATTTCACTTAAGTAAGTGAAATCAATCAATTAACAACCAATTTTAATTGATTTAATATGTTAGTCAACATAGCCTATGTGTTCTCCTTTTTTCTTTGAGATGGGTGACTTTTCGAAAAAGAGAGAAACACTTCGGAAAAAAAATCATTGAACACACCTTAAAGAGAATCAAAGATGCTGCAATATGAGTAGTTGTACTTTGTTTCTTGGAGTTGTAATTGTCTCAATCTTGATCTTGGAAGAAGATCTTTGATTAGCTAGGGACAACTAATCATCCAAGTTTTGTCTTTCCTATTTTTCGTTGTATTGGTTAGAGGTTATGGTGTGATTCTGAGTCTGGAAGAAGGTGTTCTTGTTGTCTTGTGTGTTCTTCTTGTGTGAGTCTATGAGGTTGTGTTTGGTTGTATTCTTTTGAGAAAATTGATATTAAAGATCTCGTAACTTCTTGTGATAGTAGAAATTCAAGCTAAAGTTGCTTTGACTAATAGGATGTAGCTCCTTATGAGTGAACCAATATAAAAATTTATTGATGCATTGACTTTAATGTTTATGCAAATTTATATTTCTAATTATTTCATCACTAAACTTAATAGCTTATATCTTTGTAAGTAAATTTGTTGCAATCAAGTAACCAATTAACAAATCAAGCCATGGTGATCAAGCCACAACAAGCATTAAGTATAGAAATTAAATACTAAGATATAAATGGAAAAGCATATATATATTAACATTAGAAAATACATAAGAAATTTGTTTATTACATCTAATCTCAACAAATAGGTTTAGCTCTCCATGGTGGAGAACTTAAGGTTTACAAATTGAAGAGATAGGGAGGAAATTAGAACTAAAGAGAATAAAAAGGCCCTTTCCCAAGGCACCTAACAGTTGCTCCAAGCTCAATTTGCGCATTCCATTTGCATCAACACCTCCAATATGCAAATTCTTTCCCTCTTCAACACCAGAAGGGGAAAAACACCATGAATGAAGGTTGAGACCCAAGGAGGAGAAGGGAGAGCTTCCCAACAACCCCAAACAGCCTCTAAGGGTCTCTCTTAGTCACTCTAGGTGAAGATAAAATATGTAAGTGAGAGAATCACCTTAAAACCCTTACGGAAGACATGTATAACAACCCAATTTTGACGTGTCAATGACGCCACCGTCTAGCCCATATCAGTATCGCCAAGCATAACCAAATAAAACAGAACAATAGTATCTACAAAACCACCGCCTAGCGCCGCTTATGTACCGCCCGACGGTGGCGGCTTCTCTTGCATGTGGCGCCCAACGTCAACCGGCGCTAGGCTCCCCCTACAACACTGGTTGCTTGTTGACTTTGTAGTTGAACGATGTAAGATCCGGGAAAATTAAGTAATTAAATAAATAATTATTTAATAAATGCGGGTAGTAGAAGCCTTTATGGCATTTAATGTTAGTTGTTGTGATGTGGAAAAGTACTAGCTCAAGTGGTTGAGAGTACTTGATTGTGTGAGATGACTTGGGTTCGACTCTTATGTATGTCGGTTGTGTGTTATTGATTTATTATTATTAATTTTGAGCAAGGAATTTCAGGTTAGGGGAGCTCTCTTTGGTATCTATATGCATGATCTGTAATATTTATGTGTATTCTGTGTTATGTGATGAATAGTTGTATCCTTACCATATCATTTTCCGTTATATGCATGATCTGTAATATTTATGTGTATTCTGTGTTATGTGATGAATAGTTGTATCCTTACCATATCATTTTCCGTGCTCTATGTGTTGTATGGAGTTTTGATTGTGTTTGTATTATTTGAGCAAACCCCTAAACTTTTGTATGTGAATATGCTAAGGGTTTCTGCAAGGCATGAATTGGTATGGCTTAATCTCATGTTTTAGGGGTCTAATTTGGGCACATAATCTATTTTGTGAATGGTTTGTCAAAAAGGATTATTGGTAATATTGAGATGAAGGTTTTGGGACTTGGAAATTGTGGTCTGTGTGTGTAGATAGAGGAGAATTTATGCTATTCTCGCTCAGGCAAGCAAGGTCGCTCAGGCGAAAATAGCAGAAACACAAAACCTGGTGTTCTGTGAGTATCTCGCTCAGGCGAGAGCTTCTCGCCTAAGCGAGAAATCAGGAAGTAGTGAGGTTTGCTCAAGAATCTCACTCATGCGAGTAGCCCTGTCTTGGGCGACTGAACATCTCGCTCGGGCGAGTGATTCTCGCCTAAGCGAGAAATCGTGTTAGGAGGTCTGTTGCCGTTGGACTCGCCACCTAGGCGGGGAAACTGTTGTTGAGCGAGGGATGATCTCGCCTAAGCGAGTAGAGCTCGCTCAAGCGAGACCTCGCGTTAAGTTTCTGAAGCACACTCACCCAGGCGAGGAAGATTAGCTTAAGCGAGACAGGCCTGGTCGCTTAAGTTAAGGCTTCTAGCCCAAGCAAGTTTAGTGCAGTTTGTGGGTATTGCTTGTATGTATCGGTGTGAACATGGATCAGGGGATGTTGTGCCATGAGCGGGTAGGTTCATGGATGGTGGTTGACATGTGATTAGGGATGGCAACAGGGCGGGGTGGGGACAGGTTTCGCTATCCCATACCCATCCCTGTAGAAAAAATTAATCCCCATCCCCATACCTAAACCCAACGGGTATCAAACTTTTGTCCATCCCCATCCCCACCGGGTAACGGGTATAATCTCGTACCCATACCCGTACCCGTGTTCTAACTACTTCAATATTAATTTTTATAAAAGAAAAAAATTACGGTAAAAAAAACATAATATTATCAAATATTCAATATTAGGAGGATGATTGTTTCTTCCATATCAAATATTTTGAAATAAATTATAATTGTCTACATTTTAGATTAGAATACCAAATAAAATTTCATGAGAACCAAAACATTTATTAAATTTGCAAACTACAACATTGATAAAACTTAGTTGATAAAATTAAAAAATATTTCAAAAAAATATAAAAGGAAAAAAATATTTAAATTAAAATATATTTTAAATGTTTGTTTACTTCAATTTTTTAAATTCTAATGAATCTCTTTTTTTATACACTAATAAAAGTTATAATACATCACTTGATCAAAATGACACAAAGAACAAATAATAAACATAGTAATTAAATTTTGACATAGATTTTGTATCTTTTGAACTTCAATATATGTTGGATAGTGATAAATAAATATTCATAGCAATTACATTAAATTTTTATATTGTAGTAAATAAAAGTTATTTATACAATTAAAGTGAAAAAATTATAGTATGATTAATAATGAGTTATAAAATAACAAATAATTAGATAGAATATATCAAAATATTATTCTACATTATGAAAATAAACAATAAATAAAAATATTAAAAAACTAATAAATGTGTATTTTAGAAATAATTTGAGAGACTATTGAAAGAAATTGTACAAAGGAAATCAAATGTATAATTAAGGTATGATAAGATGAAAAATACCTTAGAGAACTAATTATTAAATTATGTTTGAAGTGGTTAAAATTAAATAGAAATACCATTAGTGACCAAAAGATTTGTCATTAAATTACAAATAAATTAGTAATTAAATTGGTCACTAAATCAAGTACTGATTAAATCATTGAATCGGTCACTAATTTAATCACTGATTCAGACAATAAATCAACTACTACCACCAATAACGAAAAATAGTGACTGATATGAGTTAATGACTAAATCAGTCACTATTTCATGTTTTTCTTGTAGTGAATTATCATATATTATTCCTAAATATCATTATATATATAAAATTTTAACCACTTCAAACATAATTTAAAGTGAAAAAATTACAGTATGATTAGTAATGAGTTATAAAGTAAAAAATAATTAAATAGAATATATCAAAATATTTTTCTACATGATGAAAATAAACAACAAATAAAAATATTAAAAAACTAACAAATGTGTGTTTTAGAAATAATTTGAGAGACTATCGAAAGAAATCGCACAAAGGAAATCAAATGTGTAATTAAGGTATGATAAGATGAAAAATCTCTTAGAGAACTAAGAAAACTTTTCAAATATCAACATATATACTCAATGGTTGAAAAATAACGAAAATTATTTTATTAAAATAAAAGAGTTCTTCAAATTAATCAAAAATTAATAATAATAATAATAATAATAATAATAATAATAATAATAAGTAAATAATTTTTGTTATATTACGTTAAATTGAGAGTATAAACATTCTCATGTGAAAGGAAAATATATAATAAATAAAAATATTAAAAGCTAATATAAATATTCAAATGTGAGGCATACAATTTTTTTAATTAACATACATCATTTTAACATAATTACATAAAGGTTATGATAAGATAAAAAATATATTTGAGGTGCGAATGAGTTTCAAGACAAAAAAAATAATTAAAAGAAATAAAAAAATAGAATATATATATATATATATATATATATATATAAGGTTACTTAATTAATTGTGAATATTTTAATAATTTAAACGAGAATGGAAATATGGCAGGGACGGGTATTATGGCGGGGATATGTACATCCCATACCCATCACCATACCCAACTGAAAAAGTCGGGGATTCCCCATATCCATACCCATACCCAGTTAATACGGGGATTCCCCGTCAAAACGGGGACGGATTCGGGTAATACCCACGGGGACGAGTTTATTTGTCATCTCTACATGTGATGGTGTGAGTGGGGAGGTTCATACTCAATTACTCTCCTGTGAGGATACGAGCGAGGTAGGTTCGTATGTTCCGTGCTCACAGTTGAGAGATGCTGTGTGGGGAGGTACGTAGCTGATGGATCACATGTGTTGGACTACACACGGATAGGTCCATAGAGTAGGACTACGAGCGGGGAGCTTCGTAGAGGCAAGACCACGAGCGGGCAGGTTCATGTGAGCATAAAGAATCCTGAGTCCATGGCTAACTTTGTGATTATAATGGAGGTTTAAAAACCTTGGACTTATTAAAAATGTGACTAGGATCTAACTATAAGAATATCATTGGGTGTATTTGCAATATTAAATTGATATGTATTCTTATAATCTGTTGAGCTCACCCTTTCTATTTGTGTTTGGCGATGATCGTGTAACTCGTTACACGGGAGCAAATGGTGATACAAGTGGTGTTGAGGGTGTTCAGATTGCGAAGTGAGGGCTAGCCGAGATTAGAGCTAGGGATTTTTGTTTTTACCATAACTTTTATGGTTTTATTGGAACTTGTATTAAATTTTGTTTTTCCCGCGTTTGGGATAAATAATATTGCGACGTTTAAACTTATTTTCTTTCAGATATATATTAATTAAGTAATATTCTTTAGGGATGTTACAAACGAGATTCCAGTGACGCCTAGTGTGGGTATTTTCTCCTAAGTAATCTTTTCTTATCCAAAACATGTTTCCTTGAGTGTTAACTTATTTTCCTCCACCACAAATGTTTCCTATTCACTTATTTAATACACTTAAAATAGATATTAGAGGTAAAACATGCATAAAACAATTAAATTACAAAACAATGTAAAAACAAGTAAAACTTGAGGATTAAACAAGATAAAAGTTATGGAAGAGTTGATTTTATTCACAAAACTTAACACAAATAAAAGGTAGAAAATAATGTTATCACGAACTCATACATAACTAGTGTATAGATTTACCCTGTCATATTTGCATGATAAAGCATGGGCTTCTACTTCATTTGAAGTATAGTTATAGCCTTTAATAGATAAGGGTCAAATGATGACAGATGCATGATTCTTGAGTTTATTCAATACAGTTATATTCTGGAATTTGAGTCTTGTGTTTTATCTGGTGATTGATGTTAGATAAACATTGAGAGTTATGTGTAGATGCATGTATGACAAATAAATCAAAATAGTTGGTTGTTAATGAATTTGGTGAGAAAAATAAGGATTTTATTACTTAAGTTTCTAAATTTAGTATATTTGTAAATTATTCTTGCTTACCATATGTTCTTTGTATTCACTAGCACAAGAAAGAGTTTCAGCCGCGGTTATTTTTGCCATTTCGCTTTGGTTTAAGAATTGAGGCATATCCAGCCGAGATAAAAAGGGGTGACCTTTCTGCCTCGATTGTGAATCGAGGCATAAAAGTGATCTTTACTGCCTCAGTTTTGGAGGTAACTAAGGCATCATAGTCATTGAAAAATTTAAATCAAAATCGGAAATCCTAAAGCTTCCACCACCTACAATCTCACAACCATTGTGTCGTCACCATCTCCAACTCATAGCACCAGATCTGTTTGGACCACCACGTTGATAATGCACTTGCAATCACCATGCTTGAATGTGAAACCCTCAATGTTGCATCTGTTCCAAGTAAAAACTTATGGCATAGGCATATTCAACCAAAAATGAAGAAAAAGGCAAGAAAATACCATAAAATTGAGGGGTTAAATGGTGGACGACAAGGGCAGCAAAATGGTGGTCAGTTGGTGGAGAAATTGTAATGAAACGGTGGAAAACGGTGTTGCTCGATGTCGCACGACGGAGAGGGGAATGTTGCTGTTGTATTCACGATAGGAGGAAGAAAGGGGAACAATGTAATCTATTTCGATTCGGGGATTTTTAACTAAGCTTTCTGCCTCAGTTCTGAGAAGCATCGAGGCATAAAGTCAAAAAAGGCCATTCTGCCTCGGTTCCCAGTCCACCTAAGGCCATATATCTTGAATAAAATAATTAAAAATGATAGTTTTCTACCTCGAGTATTTTCCAACCAAGGCAAAAAAGCTTTTATGCCTCGGTTTGGAGGGAATTGAGGCCCAATCTTCTGAGTTCAGATAAAAAGAAGTAAAAAAAGTGCGAATTTGAAATATTTGAAAGACATTAGGCATGGGTTATATTAGAACCAAGGCAAAAAAACCATTTATGCCTCGGCTATTTAGACAACTGAGACATAAAAGTTTGCTGAAATTTCCAAAAATGTCTCGGCTATTTAGACAACCGAGACATAAAAGTTTGCTGAAATTTCCAAAAATGTCATCGCGTCTGAATATGTTTTTGTTCTTCTTTACCCGAGACATAAAGGGCGTTGTAAAAGCCCAAATCTACATTAATGATTTATGGTTATCCACCGGTGATGATTGTATATCTTTCACGTAAGTAGATGATAGTACAAATTTAAAAGAGGAACTATGTATATAAATATATTGTATAGTGTGTATCCTCTTAAAAGAATTTTGCAAAATTTTTATTTTGAAATACTTTACACACTAAACTTGTATTAAGGACTCTACAGACTAATATTTTTATCATGTTTGAAACTTGTGCTTATATACTAAAGTTGATAATATGGTAAGTAGACTTTTTCTACTATATCATATCTTCACAGAAATTCTATTATATAAACTACTTTCTATGTGATAGTTTATTGTAGTTTTTTTTATGGTTTAACGACAACACATGGCACTACAAAAATTAATATTAAATAGCATTTCTTTATATTTAACTATCAAACTACGTTTCGACCAAGTAAAATGATGTTTCATTTGCTTCGAACTTAGAAGATATATTGTACTACAAACGTGTATTATCTAATCCAATACTTAAAAGATCTATAAAGTGAGGTTAATTCTTTAGGTAATACTTTTGATAAATTAAACATGTTTATTAATGTTATTGTTAAAAACATGAGTTTTAACCATTTTTTTTTATAAAAAGTCAATTTTATAAGATTGCTAAAGAAATAATTAGTGAACATATAAGATTATACTTTTTTTAATTATTAAGCCTATTAACCTATGTTCAAAGTCATTTTTTTTAAATTATTAAAAAATATATTTATACTTTGTTTAAGGATTTTATTACAAATATATATATATATATATATATATATATATATATATATATATATATATATATATATATATATATATATATATCATAGTCATGCTGATGGTGTAACTTGGATCAAAAATTCAGGAAAACCAAATTATATTTTTTTATAAATAAATTACTTTTTCTAATTAAAAAAATGTTCATTTCCTCTACTCAAAATAAGCACACATGATAATAGAATCCCCAAAAATATAACAATAATATATATGAAATGTAACATAAAATTTATCATCAACAATAATATACTAAAACAAGTAAATGTTACCATTAGTCAAAGTGTTGCTCTAAACTTTTTCAATGACTTAAAATCTTCAATAATTGAATCAGTTTTAAAACTTGTTGCAATATCCCTTTCAATATAGACCATCATACTACTTGCTAAAAATTCAGGCTTCATTTTATTTCTCAATCCGTTCTTGATTATTTTCATTGTAGAAAAAGATCTTTCAATTATAGTTGTAGAAACTGGAAGAGTCATGATAAGGCGGAGTAATATATCAATCAAGTAGTAAACATCAAACTTTCTTGTTATCGCCAAACATGTACAAAACTCTTGCATTGTTGATAAATTCTTCAAATATGAATCTTGACGAGCATCAAAATGGAATTTTGAAGTTGAAAATTAAAATTAATCTTCTCTTGCTCATTTTCATGGGATAATATTTGTCTACAAGAGTGCAAATTTTATCAATATTAAAAGCTTTATAAGCATCCTTATGATCCAAAGTAGAGCTTAGTATTAATAACTCTATTGCTAGGTCACTAAATATACAATTTAACTCTTGTAATTGCTTATCAATTGTAACAATGAATATTTCAACATTGTAATATGATTTTTTTGGTGACGAAGAGCGTCCTTACCTTGCTACATAAGAAGCCCTAAATTTAGGCACCTCAATGTCATGTTTTCACAAAAACGAGGTCACATTTTTTAATAACTTATCCCAACCATTATCTCTCAAGTTTTGTAAAACAAACTAAATGCATAGCATTTAACTATATCCTAAGATTGTTGTTGTAATGCTTAACAAAGAACATATGTTATCCCCATAATATCTCTCATCAAATACAAGATCAATATAAACTCAAATGAGGTCAAGTTTTTATAAGCATTATTAGAATCACCACATTGAGAAAAGTAGATCCATCAACAATATTTTTTTCTAGGAACAAGTTGCATCATACATATTTATGAAGCTATAAATAGAAAAGAAATGAGAGCTCCAACGGGTATCCCTAGCTCATTTTAAAGTACCAATTTGATTTGCCCTTTTACCATTTTCAAGCTCATCAATTTCTAACAAATATGTAATTTCATCTAACATGATAACTTGTAACTCATCATGACATTTACTAGAAGAGCAAACAATATTGACAATAAAAGTCAATTTTGAAAAGAAATGATGAATTGGAATAACTTCTTTTGATGTCGCAACCAAGGCAAGTTGTAACCGATGAGTGAAACAATGAACATAATATGCATAAGGACAATCACTCAAGAATAATGCTTTTAATCCATTCCATTATCCTTTCATATTGCTAGCACCATCATACCTTTGATCACAGATATTAGAAACATTAAGATTATGTTGAGATAGTACAACATACAATTCATTCTTCAAAGTTAATATCACAATGCCTATAACATGTACACAATATAAAAAAATCGCTCTTGTATATTACCATTTTTATCAATGAATATCAAAACAAGAGCCATTTGCTCTTTTTTTTTATCACGAGCTTCATCGACAATTATACAAAACTTGGAATTCCCAACTTGCTCATGAATATGATTTTTCACTTTACTAGAAAGAATATTCAATAACTCTTTTTGAATTTTATGTGAAGTATATTTGGAATTGTATAGAGCATTTTCCAACACAACTTTTGCAACTTCATCATTGTATGGTGCTATGAATTTTATCATCTCAAGAAAATTACCTTGGTTCCTCAATTCAGTAGTTTCATCATGACCTATAAAAGCACAAGCTTAAAGTGATAAAAAAAACTAACTATGTCAATTGAAGTCTTAAGATGCAACCGATTCTTCATAATTTGATATGAGCATTGCACTTCAACATATTCCTAATATGGAAATTTTGATTTAACAAGTCTTGACAAGCAGTCACTACAATATTGTGTGGTGAGAAAGAATCCTTTGTTGTGTGTTTAAGGAAAGCATAACTTTTTTCATTCTTCACTTTGCTCCAACTTTTAAAACCTATAAAACAAAACACTCAAAAAAGCTAAAATGTTGATGATAATCAACTCATTACCAATTAGAATTCAATGAAAATCAACTCAATTACATGTACCAATGAAAACGTTCGAACCAGGGCCCCTACTAAGTTTTTTACTAAAAAGATAACAAGGTAAGCAATATACAAAATCTTTTAAGGCGAATACTCTAAGCATGAAAGAAATAAGCTAAACTAAGTGTATTAAAATCTTCTTGGACGATAATCTTTAACAGACAACAAATAATTTTCTAGATGCATTTGATATGGACCCAATTTAGATAAGCCCTTCATACTTCATCAATTTGATTTGGTGGGTATTTCCAAATATGAGGGCGCCTTCCCAGATCACGTTCTATAGAATTTTAAAGTTCATTATAAGTAACTCTAAGAACTTTAGAGAGATGTTTTTCATTTTCTTCAACTCTTGTATTCTCATAAAATTTCTCAAGTTTAGTTGAAGTAGATGCCTTTTTTCATCTTCATCACAAGCCTTCCTCTTGAAAAAATAATCAATTATTTTACTCTTTAACATAATTTTTCTAAGGGTTAAATAATGGTTTGGTCCTAGTTTTCATTCAGTTTTTTCAATGTGGTTTTAATTTTTGTTTTCTTTTTCAATTTGGTCATAATATTCGTCAATTTTAGTTAATTTGGTCCTTTTCGCCAACACTGTTAAAATAGTTAACGAATATGAACAATAATTGCCACGTTTCATTTTGTGATTTTTTTTTAATTCTTTTTAATTTTTTTAACTTTTTTTATTTAAAAAAACAATGTACACATGCCAAGCTCATATCATGCCATGTGTCATTTTGTGATTTTTAATTTTTTTTAATTTTTTTTAATTCAAAAAAAAATCACGTGTCAAGCCAATATCATGCCACATGTCACAATCAGTTTTTTATATTCAATTTCGTCCCAATATTCGTTATTTGTTTTCAATTTGGTCCTAATTTTATTTTTAAATTTAGCATTTCTATTCCTCTCTAAATTTAGACAAAATTTAATTTGTATACAAATGTTATATGAATATTCTTATTAAAATGCATATTTTTATTAAATATTTTTAATTTTGAATTAGAGTTAGTTTAAAATTAAAACAAAAAAAAGCAATAACACCTAGAGATGGCAAAATGGACCAAGCCCGACGGGCAAGCCCGTTAACCCGTCCAAAATGTAATGGGTTGGGCTAGAGTTTTTAACCCGTCAGCTCGACACAACTAGGCCCGCCCAGCCCATGAACCCGTCGAGCTAACCTGTAGGTAAAGGAGGGCCAACCCACAACCCGTTCTCAAATTAAAAATAAACATGTTATGTTGTTGTTGGCTTATTTCTCTCATCTCTTGCTCATCAGCTCTCATCTCCCTCCCGAACTCGTTCACCTCACGCCATCACCATCATGATTGAACACCAACCTCCAACCAATTTCTTCTTCCCCAAAGCGCTATCCTTTAGAGGTGAAACCATTCAACCAAATTCTTCTTCCCCAAATCGCCATTCATTATAGGCAATTTGTGAAACCCTCCAACCAATTTCTTCTTCCCTGAATCACCATCCATTAGAGGCAAAACCCACAGCTTCTAAATGTCGCACATGATTCATCCACCGTTGGTTATCCCCTTCACTACCAAACCCTTTATCGTGTATCATCACCATTGGAGCCTGTATCCCATTGTCGTGTTACGACGTCATAACCCTTGGCCACCGCTGCAATTTCTGGTTAGGGTTTCACTCTCCGCTTCCTCTAAGTCAAATCAGAGTTGCAACAAACTGGTTTCATTCCCACTCTAACCTCAATTGGTAATCCATTTATGTTTGTCCCGATTTTGCTAATGGTTGGATTGGATCAGTGGAATGTAAGAATTGATTGCTTTATATTTTATTTCATGTTTGATTGAGTGAAATGGAAGAATTGATTGTTCTATTGGATTAGATATGAAATTTTGAGGAACTTGTATTCTGATAGTTATTTTCGATTTTGGTATTTTGATGTGTTCTGTTAGATGAAGTTGTGTAATTATATAAAATCTTTTGATAATTGTTTTGAATATGATCACTGACTTACAGGTGCACTATATATAAAATTGGGCCTTAAAAGTGAAAAAAACCCTCAAATTTGGGCCATAAAATGGAATTCCAAAAAAAAAAATCAAAACTGACAAGCCAACCCGTCAGCCCGCAAACCCATCCTCTTGCGTGCCGGGTTGTAACTTGTAACCCGTTTCCAATTGGCAGACCAACCCAGCCCGACCCATTTTTCACGGGCCAATATCGGGTCGGGCTCAAACGGGCCAGGTTGGCCCTTTTTGCCAACCCTAATAACACCATTAATTTAAAATTTTAAGAGGTTAAAACTACTTAATTTTAAACAAACTCTAATTCTAAATTAAAAATATAATAAAAATATGTATTTTAATAAGAATATCCAAAACATTTATATACAAATTATATTTTGTCTTTGGATAGGAACAAAAATGCTAAATTTAAAAAAAAAATTAGGACCAAATTAAAAGCAAATAACGAATATTATGACCAAATTGAATATAAAAAACTGATTCTAACACGTGGCATGATATTGGCTTGGCACATGAATTTTTTTTAAATTAAAAAAAATAGAATTTAAAAAAAATAAAAACAAAATTTAAAAAATCACAAAATGACACATGGCATGATATAAGTTTGACACGTGTACATTTTTTTTAAATAAAAAAAATCACAAAATGATACGTAGCGGTTACTGTTTACATTCCTTTAACTATTTTAATGGTGTTAGCGGAAAGGACCAACTTGAATAAAATTGACTAATACTAGGATCAAATTGAAAAAGAAAACAAAAGTAGGACCACATTGAAAAAATCGAACGAAAACTAGGATCAAACCATTATTTAAGCCTTTTTCTAATATAAATTTATCACCTCTCACCTATTTAGAAAAAGATAAATTTATAAACACCCCAAATTAAATCTCAAAAGCAACAATCAATAATTCAAGAAAATTAACAACTTTTAAATGATTAGCTTCCCATACCTTAAAGTAAATTCCTGATATTGTTCTTCCTTTACACAAAAAAGAGTTCGATAAACAATTAGAGCATGATTTTACGATCTCTAATAGATAGAGATTTGCCTAAAGTGTATAAAAGCTACATACAAGAGGAAAATAGATTGCTTAAAAAAATTGGTAGAAAATGAACTTACTCAAAAGAAGAAATTGTTCAATCCTAAAATGTTCCATAGGTTCTCAATTTCACTGTGGTGCAATTTGATTTTTAAAGTGATGAGAGATAGAAAGGAGAGGTGAGAAAGAGATAGAGGTATGAAAGAGAGAGAACCCAAATAAAGAAGAAGAAAATTACAAAAAAAGGGGGAAAACTTGATTTTCAAACTTTAAGAATTTTTTTTAACGTAACTTAATATAAATGTAAATTTAAAGAACTTCCCTAGCAAGCGAATATAATTCTGCTTGGATTGCATCTTTCCATTTTGGCCAATCATTTCTTTGTCGACAATCTTCAATTGTCATTGGTTCTTGATCATCATTATCACTTATAACATCCTTTGCTACATTATATTCAAAAACCTCGTCAATATTGACTTTATTTCGATTCCATATTTTATGATTCATGACATAATTTATTGAGATCTCATCATTTTCAACAATTTCAGGTACCTGAGGTTCTTCGGGAACCGAATCATTAATTATGTCAAAAGAATCTTTTGGGACTTTTACCCCCTCGATTAGGCCATCTTGCCTTTTTTCCCTTTTTCTCACCCGAGGATTTTTATCTTTGGAACTGACCAGCCTACCACGCTTTAGGCGTGTTTGAGATTCATTTGCTATATTAGACTGTCTAATAGGAATATCAATTCTGATTGGAGCATTAACAACGAGTATATGCGACTTAGTTACCCTTTTTGTGTCAGTAAAAGCATATGGTAATTGATTGGCCAATTTTTGTAAATGAATTATCCGTTGAACTTCTAGTTCACTCTCTTTTGTATGAGGATCAAGATGAGATAATGATAACTCTCTTTTTAAATGAATTATCCATTTTTGGACTTGTAGTTCGCACACCTGAGGGTGTAAAACCTATTGGGTACATATGGGTTTTTTGTACAAAAACGAAATGAGAATGGTGAAATTATTAGATACAAAGCACGGTTAGTTGCTCAAGGTTTTTCACAAAGACCTGGTATTGATTTTGAGGAGACATATTCTCCAGTATTGGATGCAACAACATTTAGATATTTAATTAGCCTTGTTGCACAAGAAGGTCTGAATTTGCACCTCGTGGATGTTGTTACAGCCTATTTGTATGGCTCTTTGGAGAATGATATTTATATGAAACTCCCTGAAGGATTTAATGTGCCCAACAAAGCAAATTGTAAAGAGGATTATTCAATAAAATTGAATAAGTCCCTTTATGGATTGAAACAATCAGGATGTATGTGGTATAACTGTCTAAGTGAGTACTTATTAAAGGAAGGGTATAAAAATGACCATATTTGTCCTTGTACTTATATGAAAAGATCCGAGAATGAATTTGCTATAATTGTTGTTTATGTAGATGACATAAACATAGTTGGAACTCCTAATGAGCTCAAAAAGGAAATTGATTGTTTAAAGAAAGAATTTGAGATGAAGGATCTTGGAAGGACAAAGTTTTGTTTGGGATTAAAAATTGAGTATTTAAACAAAGGTGTTTTTGTACATCAAGAAGCTTATATAACGAAAGTGCTTAAAAAGTTCTATATGGACAAATCACATTCATTATGCACTCCAATGGTGGTGAGGTCATTAGATGTTGATTAAGACCCTTTTAGATCTCAAGAAAAAGATGAAGAACTACTTGGTCCTAAAGTACCATATCTTAGTGTTATAGGAGCACTAATGTATCTTGCTAATTATACTCGACCTGATATAGCATTTGCTGTAAATTTGTTAGCAAGATATAGTTCTTCACCTACATGAAGACATTGGAATGAAGTAAAACAAATACTCTGTTACCTTAAAGGCACTACGAATATGGGCTTATTTTACCCAAATGATTCAAAATTAGATCTAATGGGTTATGCAGATTGTAAGACCCGGAAAAATTAAATAGTTAATTAAATAATTATTTAATAAATGCGGGTAAAATGAACCTTTAAGGTAATAAATGCGGAATGTTATGACGTGGAAAAGTATTAGCTCAAATGGTTTAGAGTACTTGATTTTGTTAAAAGACTTGGGTTCGAGTCCTATGTATGCCTTTTTATGTGTATTTAAATTATAATCATCGAATCATATTGGTTAACATGAAATATGAATTGGCTTGATGGTTTAGCATTGATTTGGCATTGGTTTGGTATGTGCATGGGTGTGGGATCAAACCTTGGAGGACCCAAATGAAACTCTATTTTTTCCATTTTTAGTTTTGATTTGAAGTTGAAGGGTTAAAGGAAACCCTAGCAGACATAGCAGTCAAGGGTAGCTGGAAAATAATCTAATTAAGGTGCTTGAATGGCCATTACACCACTTCTTAATGCAAATTTCGTTTTAGGGCCTTAAACCACCATTAAAACATCACTAAAAAGCTAATTGTGAGAGGGGAGAAAGGTATCTGCAGAGGTTATTGTGAGATAGGTAGAGGAGTGCGAATTTTAGTGTGAAATTGAGAGTGTGAGTGGATTCTTGGGGGCTGAATTGAGAGAAGCCAAGGAAGGGTATTTTGGAGTCAAAGGGAAGAAGTTAGGGGAGTTTATTTTGCGTGTTATATATCATGTTTATGTTTTTCGTGTTGTTCTGGATGCATTGGAATGTATAAATTGGAGATTCATTGCCTTTTGTCGCGTTTTCTGGAAATTCCCAGAAACCGCCTGGCGGGCGGCTCATGCCTCCATAGCCTATTTTCTGGGTTTGTCTATGCACCGCCTAGCGGCTATGTACTGCCCGCCAGACGGCACAAACTGTCTTGTTCAGTTTTCTCGAATTTTTGGATGTTTTTTGTGATGTTGGAAAGTCTGGAGTAATTTTATGATTTGAGAATAATTGATATGCTAAATTTGTTATCTAAAAATGCTTAATTGGTAGAAAATGGGGTGAACCCTCGCTGGAATTAGGGGTTTAGGGTTCATGTGAGATTGGGATTGAAAACATGGATGAGTTTGTGATTGGTGCAATGTTTTTCATGGAATCGACGTTGGCATGATTAGGTTAGGAAATATGGAAGTTGTGTGCACTTAAAAGCCTGTTAGTTTGAGTGTGGATTGAATTGGCAGTGTTTGTGAATCATTATTGATGCGGGAAAATGTGGCAGAACCCAAAATGGGTATGAACCGCCTGGCGGCACCAAGAATGCCGCCAGGCGGCACATCAGAGCAGAGAGTAAATTATGGTGTTTTCTGCGAATTGTGCTCTTGGGATATCGCGGGTATTTTTGTGCGAATTTGGATTAGTGGACAATGTTTTCCTCTTTAGAATTGGGTAATGGTGGACAATTTAGCATGTGTGAGCACCAAGGATCATTGTGTGTTATAACTTGGGTGTAAACAATAAGTTGAGAAGGGTACTGTAAACTGTAAAATTGTGTTGGGCAAAATGGAAGGGTTACAACATTGATATTGTGTGAATTGTCTAAATTGGTGGGTAAAGTAAAGTATGTTAAGAGAGGAACTTACTTGGGTTGGGCATGAAATAACTGTATAAATATGTAGTGATGGTTGCCGTATTATGTTCTAAGTGCTTTAATAGATGTGTGAATGATGTATCGCAAGTTTGAGGCCTTAAGACTTGTAAAAAAAATGCCAAAATCAGTAGCATTGCGCTACCGGTATGGCACCTAGCGTCGCGTCGTGAGCTGCCAGGCGGTAGGGTGTAAAACAGTGGCAGTGGCCACTGTCAACGCTAGGCGCCTGGCGGCAGGGTTATGTCCGCCAGGCGGTGATGGAGCTGTGTGATTTTGTTTTCTTCAGCGGCGCCTGGCGGTGGGGGTGTGACCGCCGGGCGGTTTTCTGCCAGTATTCGCCTAGCGGTGTCTAGGCGGTGCCAGGCGGTTTTGGTGGCTGTGTAATTGGTTATTGCTTTGATTAGTGGACTTGAAGGACTAAGTTCACTTACCTTTGTGCTTGGGCTTGATGGACTAAGTCCGATAGGGGTCTGGGATGTGCTTGGTGGTGGGACGCATGATGTGCATGGAACTAGTTGGTTCCCATCAGCTACTAATGGGCGATGAGTCCTTAGTATGGTGATTGCATGCGTTGGGCACACGATGGGCAAGGAATAGTTTTATTCCCGTTGGCTACTATCGGGCGAGAAGTCCATAGTATGGTGATTGTGTGCGTGTCAGGGTCCAAGCTAGGAAGGATTGGATGTTTTACTACAGACGAGGAGTCTGTGGGGGTTGGACTATGAGCAGGATTGGCTCGTAGGGTTGGACCACGAAAGGGATAGTTTCGTGGAAGCACATAAAAAGTCCCAAGACCTAGTTTCATGCATATGACTCATGAAGGAATATGAGATCAGGGGTGGATAATTTGAAGTTAACACATATCAGTAAATTTACTTCTTGGGATGGGTATCATATTTAATTTGTATTTATATATGCATAGCTCACCCTATCTGTATGTGTGTGGCGATGATCAGATAATTTATTATCCGGGAGCAGATGATTTGACAGGTGAGCCAGGAGACGCTTGAGACTGGAGTACGGGATTATATGGGCTTTTGAAGACTTGAGTTTTTGATATTTTTATGTTTTGAAAATTAGCCATTTTGGGCTTTTATAGTTGTAATAACTTTGAATTGCGAACATTTACAATGTATTAAACTTTGCGATTTTAATTTTCCTGCGTTTTGGGAACATGTGTTTATAAATGAGCAATTACCAATATTATCGCGTTTATTTCATTTTATTTAATTGTTTATGTTATTTTCAAAGTAATATTCCTTAGGGATGTTACACAGATGCGGGTTATTTATCAGATCCTCATAATGGTTGATCACAAACATGATATTTGTTCACATGTGGTGGCATAGTGATTTCATGGCGATCTGTGAAACAAACAATAACAACAACATCGTCAACTCATGCAGAAATTTTAGCATTACATGAGGCAAGTCGTGAATGTGTTTGGTTAAGGTCTATAATTCAACATGTTCGACAAACTTGTGGTTTATCCTTGGGAAAAATGAAACCAACAACGATATATGAAGACAAAGTGCATGCATTACTCAATTGAAAGAAGAATATATTAAAGGAGACCGAACAAAACATATTCTTCCAAAATTCTTTTTCACTCATGATCTTCAAAGAAATGGTGATGTAGAGATCCAAAAGATTCGCTCATGTGAAAATCTAGTAGATTTATTTACAAGATCTTTGCCAAGGAGAACTTTTGAGCAATTGGTTCACAAGATTGGACTTCGCCATCTTAATGATGTAAGTTTACATGAGGGGGAGAAATAGAAGATGCAAAGAACAATATTATATAGAATGATGTACTCTTTTTCCTTCACTAGGTTTTTATCCCAAAGGGTTTTTCCTAGTAAGGTTTTAACGAGACACATTCTTTTATCAATGGACACCCAAGGGGGAGTGTTATGAATTAATGGTCGTCCATTGATTTATACAATTACTCATATGATTGATAATCATATTATTCATTACTCTTTATGTAATATTTTTTTTTATTTACTATTTGATTTTATATCCTTTATGGGTTAGCGTGTTGTATCTATAAATATGACTCGTCCTATCAGTAATAAAATACACATACAAACAGAAGTTACTTCCTACTCTCTTATTCTTTATTCTTCCTCTCCTTTGTCTCTCTTATTACCTTTATTTTATAACACCTACATAATTATAATTAGAAACAGCTAACCATTATAATAAAAAATGGTGAAGAAAATAATAAGGAAATATTGTTGGTGGATGTGTTAACTCACGTGTGATCAACTCAAATCCTTTAACCTAAGTTTGGTTTAAGTAAGTAAAATTCAATTTGATTCATATTTAAAAAAAAAATTAATCCAATCCCGTTTAAACTGTGGTCAGTTACATTGACCCATAAATGTAAACTCAATGTGACAGTTCAATGATGATAAAAATATATTTATTTTAAAAAATAAACTATATTTATCTAAAATGAAATGTATATTTACATCTACAAAACTTAAAATATTTATAGGTCAACCTAAATCCTTCAACGGATAACATGTGAATTAAACCCAAATCCGGGTTTGGTCCAATCAACCCAAAACATCCTTAGAAGTTACAAGTGCGTCATAGGTTTGGCCCGTCATTATTGTGTCATAAGAAAATGTAGTAAAAGTGGGCACCTGTCTGGGACATGCTGGGAAGAAAAACAATGTTCTATAGTGTGTTGTTATTTGCTGTGCTCTATGCTATCCTTAAAACGCCAAAACCGCTTTCCTTCTGAAGGTTAGATGTCGGCAATACAACTTATTTTTATTTTTTAAATTTGAAACAAAAGAATATATATATATAATTTTAGTCTTTTGAACTTACCGGTAAAGAATTAAAAACAATTGTAAAAAATCATTTTAATCTTTTCACCATAAGAAAATTTTCCGATAACAATCCATTTTAGTTATTAAAAATTTAGATACTAATTTACAAAATAAAAAATTATAAGTTACTAAAATAGTTATTATTATAAATAAAAAATTATAATTGACATCTAAATTTAGTTACCAAAATTTTGACTACCAAAAAAATTAATTTATAAATGGGTCATTAAACATTATTTATTAATATCTTTGTTATTAAAGGAATTAATTTTTAAATTAGTCTTTAATTAATTAATTATCAATATAGCGATTAATCATAATTTTTTATTCATAATAGTGACTATTTTAGAAATCAATAATTTTTTATTTTATAAATTATTATCTAAATAAGTCACTATATTAACTAACAATTTTAGGTCACTAAAATTGATTATTATTTAAATTTTTTTTAGTGTTTAAAGAATAGAAATGCATTTCTTTTAATTTGAGAGTTTATATATCTTTTAATATGTTCTTTTGAATATATTTTTATTTTTATTTGAAATTTCTTACATATTATTAAATTTTGAATTTTATTGTTTATTTAATTAATTGTATTTGTGATCTTATAATTTTGGGTTGAATATGTTTTTAGTTTTTGAACTTTGATCCAAAATTGAAATTTTTTTCTATATGAAACTTTTATATATTTAATGGATATTGTCATTTTAACTCAATTACGTTAAATATTTCTTATGTGTCAAACGTGTTTCATGCTACCATTAGAAAATGTGTTTAACAAGTCAAACAAATTTAAAATAATTGAATTAAAATGTTTATATTTATTTAATTAAAATATTTATATTTATTTATTTTTTAAGTGTTGGGACCAAAATATATAAAAATTTCAAACATTGATGAATTTTAATTTCTCATTAAAATTTAAAGAATAAAAACATACTTAATTTTATAATTTTTAATAAATTCCAACTAAATATATATAGTGTATTGAAAAAATATCGTTACTAGCAGTTTTACTTTTCTTTTCTAGTAATTTAAACCAGGAGTTTAAGCTCCATGCGCATCCATCTCAACATAATTCAATTATAAATGTGTGAGCTAAATTGGACTATTAAAGTGAGTAAGGTGTTTTAATGTACCTAATAGAATTGAATTAGATAATGTATTAATGAATTTCAAACTTAAGAAATATTATTTTGTCCAATATGTTTTGTTATATGAATATTGTTTATATTATTCATATATACTAAGAACAACATGAGGGTATACCTGCATCTTTTTATTATATGGTCTTATTTATGAATACAAGTGTATGTATTATTATGTTTTGTAATTCTATTTAATATACGAAATAAGATAAATGTTGGTGTAAGGCTGGGTATGTCCCGACCTGATAAGAAGCAAATGGTCGAGTTTATCCTGGTCCGAGTATGGGGTGCCCTCGCGCTCTATCCTAGTTGTTTGGGTACTTCTCCAGCACAACACAGAGGGCCCAATAAGTGTGATGGCCGGGTACATTCCAGTCTTTTTTGCCGTATACATCCCGGCCCAATGGAGTGACAGACGGAAAATGGGATTATGGCACATGGGTGCAGAAGAGAAGCGTGCAATCTCAGCTAAAAAGGGAAGGAGTTGATATTAGGAGAAGTACAGACGGGCAAACCCCAAAAAGGAAGGAGTTGATATTTGGCGAAGTACAGACGGACAAACCCCAAAAAGGAAAGAGTTTATCTTTGACAAAAGTACAGACGAACAAATCTTAGAATGGAAAGAGCTAATCTTTGACAAAAGTACAGATGAATAAATCTCAGAATGGAAAGAGCTGATCTTTAACAAAAGTACAAACGAACTAATCTCAGAATGGAAAGAGCTGATCTTTGACAAAAGTACAAACGAAAAAATCTTAGAATGGAAAAAGCTGATCTTTAACAAAGGCACAGACGAACAATCTCGTTCAAAAGGAAAGAGTTGATCTCTAACAAAATGCAGACACACAATCTCAGTCAATAAAGAAAGAACTAATGCGTACAACCTTAATCGGAAAGGGAAAGAATTGATCCTCGAATACAAACGGCCCGCAAATAATAATAACAAGTCTGTTAAGAAATTAGTATAAATTAAGGCCTAGTGAACACGTAAATGTATGCTTTTCTCATATCGAATCACTATTTGACTTGAGTGTCGGAGTGCCTGCAGGTACCCCCGCCCTTGGAGTGCAGACGGTAGGGATATCCAGGAGGAGTCCAGAGAGGAACAAAAGGAGGTTCAACATAGAAGGTTCTTGAGATCGTCTGGTTCCGCACTAAAATAGTATCGATCAGGTACAATAAATAAATAAATACATTATTTATAATATTATATTATATTATATTGAAGATGTATCATAAAAAAATAATTATATAATAAAAAATTATTTAAAATAAAATATAAAAAACAATTTATAAACACTAAATGGACAAATATTATATATATATATATATATATATATATATATATATATATATATATATATATATAAAGATATGAATATTATTAATATTTGCATTATAAATACGAATGTTATCTGTAAGACCCATTTTTTCTACTCTTAATGTTTAAGGGTGTAGTCTTATCTGTTAGGCCTAAGGCCAGCCCATAGGGTGCCCCAAAACCCCTAAACCAGCCTTAACCCTCTCATTTTGCCAATTTTTAGAAAACAACTTTCCTCCTCCCTCTTAGAACTGCCTACGTGAGCTCTGCTCGAGTTTGGCTCCCATTCTTCGTTGAGTTAGAAGAACTCCATTTTATTTCCCGTAAGGTGGTTCTCAACCCATACCCTTTCTTTTCTAAGCTTTGTTTTCATGGTTCCAATAGAGGTTCACTTTGATAACCTCGTATTCAATTTGTGCCAATGTTTCTAGCTCTCGAATCTGCTCCTGGAGCTATAGTGCTCGTTGGCTTAGGTATCGGTGTCTTTGGCTAGCATTTTCCAAGTAAGGGAAGTTAGGGTTTATCTATTTTTACATTATTTTTCCTGATTGGATCCATTTCCATTATGGGTGCCTGGTATGTACTATTGAACGTGTGATAATATGCTATTTGTGCTTATGGTATTGTTGGAATCTAGTGTGGCACACATGAGAGCAGTGGGTTTTGCTGAACTCGCCGAGACGAGCGGGTTGGTCGCTCAAAATGAAAGCTCTTGCTTGAGCGACAACAACAGCAACTCACCCCCTCTCTATTTCGAGGGCTCGCTTAAACGAAGGTCACTCGCTTGAGCGAGAGTAGTCTTGCCTGAGCAAGATAGGCTAGCTTGAGCGAGACCCCGACGTGCCCTCTGTTTGTAGTCTCGACCAGGCGAGAGCAGGTAGCTTAAGCGAGGGGTTCCTCTCGCCTGAGTGAGAGCTCTTTAGCCTGAGCAAGATTGACAAGGTTAAGTTTATATGTGTGTGTTTCACATGATTGGATGATTTGTGCTTTAAACAGTTCAAGTTCTGAGGCTATGTATGCTCATTATGATATATTGGGATTGGAATTGATGAGCTTGGTGTGATTATGCATATGAAACATGGTTGGATGGTTGGTTATATATATTGGCATAAGATTGGTAGGCATGATAACTCTATGGTTGGTTGGTGAAGTATGGCTATGGTATGAGTTGACGTAATTCCATGAATCTTTTGGTAAGATTCATGGTGGTGCCTTGTGTAATGGATGTAATTCCATGACCCTCTTGGTGAGAGCTCATGGTGGTGCCTCATGTAATGGACGTAATTCCATGACCCTCTTGGTGAGAGCTCATGGTGGTGCCTCATGTAATGGACGTAATTCCATGACCCTCTTGGTGAGAGCTCATGGTGGTGCCTCATGTAATGGACATAATTCCATGACCCTCTTAGTGAGAGCTCATGGTGGTGCCTCTAGTAATGGACGTAATTCCACAAACTTCTTAGTAAGGTTTCGTGGTGGTGCCTCAGTATATAATTAAGTAAGGATTCAAGTAAGGATTTGCATCCTGAAGCTCTAAAGAGTCATTTAGTCTCACATAGAGCGTACTGACTCAAGTGGTGAGAGTAGCAAGAGGCCCTAGTCTTTGGCAGGATAATGGTCTTAGATGTTTGAAGGCTAACCTTGTGCGTGGTAGTGTGAAATCCATTGGTAATGGCTCTGCAGAGTAGTAGAGGCCACCATAAGTGCAAACATCTAGTGAATCCAACTGATTATATGTATCTGGATAATTGAGTCTTAGAGTCTTGCCATTTGCTATCACATGCTTGGTTTATTCATATATCTTTGACTTTTAAATTGCATGCTCAATTGTATGATAAAACCTTTTTACTCTAGCTTACCCTTTTTGTTTGCTTGTGTTTTGTGTGTGGTTTTCTCCTTTTTGATGATCATCAATTTATTGATGTGAGGAGATGTGGGAACCCCTAGTGGTCATCAGAGTGATGGAAACTCCGCTGCGAAGCTAATCTTGGGTTGGATCCCCTTACTCTGAGTACTCTTTTAAGGCATTGTGGCCTATGTACTATTTTTCTCTATGCACATTTATTTTGGATACTGTTAAACTTTTATTCGCTTTTGTTAATGGCATCGTGGTATGCCTTAGTTTTTCTCTCCATGTATTTTGGATAATTGTAAGGTGTAACGTCCCTACTGAAAATTAGTTAATTAAAATAAATAAATAAGAAAAGAAGATCAAACGACAAACTTTTATTATTTCCAAACATGGGAAAATTTAAAACATTATTCGGCGCACCAAAAATTTAAAATAAAGCTAAACAATAATGTTATTACAAGTTCCAAAAGATCCGACAAAATAGTGGAAAACATAATTAAAATATCTTAGTCAAAGTCCCATGTTATCTCTCTCTCCGTAGCTATGCGTCAACAGTATCACCTGGAATATCATCTACTCCCGCGTGACAAGTCACACGATCATCACTAAACACAAACAGAAAGGGTGAGCTCATGAATAAAGGAAACACATCAGTTAATAATATCAAAAATACACTCGACTGTTTGAGTCTAATATTTATTGGCCAAGACCTTAATACCCCAAGGCTTTTCAACCTTTAATTCACACAAATAGTTAGCCTTTGACTAAGGATTTATGATGCTCACATGAACCTGCCCGCTCGTGGTCTTACCTCTACGAACCTCCCTGCTCGTAGTCCTGCTCTACGAACCTCCCCACTTGTAGTCCTACTCTACGAACTTGCCCGTCCGTAGTCCAACACACGTGATCCACCAGCTACGTACTTCCCCATAGGAAGCATCTCTCAAGTGTGAGCACGGAAGATACGAACCTACCCGCTCGTATCCCCACACGACAGTAACTGGATATGAACCTCCCCGCTCATATCATCACGTGTTCACCACCATCCATGAACCTACCCACTCATGGCAAAACATCTCTTGATCCAAGTTTTCACATCAACGTGTACAAGCAACACACACAATCACTGCCTACAGTGTTACCGATTGGCTTTGCCTAAGCACCACCAAGCAACATTTACATAGTAGACCTGCTTGGTGGTACAATCCTCGTCGCCATGCCCACAAACAGAACCTCTGCTTCACCACTATCACCTGACGAGTCACCACTCGCCGCTAGGCACCCCTCAGTCTAAGGACCCCTCTGGCCCTCACGTCACCTGGCGACCTTGCCCGTGCTGTCAAGCGCTATACCAGTAACGTGTCTGTTACTGGTTTGGCATCTCTACCTTTTGATGTATTTAGTGATAAGTGCCAAAATTCAGTAAAGATTCATAGCAAAGTCTGGCACTTATGCTTTTAATTTATGTTCATTTCATATTGATTCTCCCTAAATCTAAGACAAATGAGATTCAATCACATGCTTCCAAGTTTTGATTTAAAGAAATCATTTAATCCTATTTTGTGTGTTTTTCAAGAAAGATTAAAGAGAACTCAAGAAGAGTGAAGGAGAAAGCAAGAAATAGAGAAGAAAATGAGGAAAGTGTGCAATAGGTCGCTCAGAGCTAAGGTGTTTCGCTCAAGCTAGGACAGGCTCGCCCAAGCTAAAGTCTTCTCGCCTAAGCGAGACACTTGCCGCCTTTCTCGCTCAAGCGAGCTTGAGCTCGCTTAAGTGAGATTTCATGAAGAAGACATGAGCAGTTTTGCAATTTTTGCCTAAGCAAGAACATGGTCGCCCAAGCGAGACCTTTCTTCAACCTGAAGAACTCTTTCTCACCTAAGCGAGAATGAGTGGCCCAAACGAGACCCTTTCTTCATGCTAAAGTACTCTATCTCGGCCAAGCGAGATTCAGTAGCCCAAGTGAGAGTTCGTACTGTATATATATTATGGAAGTTCTGAACTGCAGATTAGTTGGAGAATTTGGAGAAGAATTGCATCCTTGCTGCAAAGATGCATCCACGAGCAAACATAGATCATATTTCTTCTTCTACTTCTTTAGTTCTTAGGATTTGACAGCTACCATGAGTGGCTAATCTTCTCCTTTAGGATTGAATGTAATATACTCGAACTTGGATGTAATCTGGTGATATTTATATATGGCATTTCTGTTTTACTCAATATTGGTATTATTGTTCTGCTCTTAATGCTTAATTTTATCTTATCAATAGATGTTTTGATTTTGATTTTTAGATCTGACTGGAAAGTATTTCTGAAAATCTGATTTGAACAATGATACTTGATATATTGTGATGCTAGGAATAAATCTTAATATATCAATTGCTTTTAACATTCGACCGTAATGCTAGATAGTTTGCTGAATATGTGAGGAATCAATATTCAGGGAACTAATTTTATGAATTTTATACGCGAGGGATCGGTATAAATGATTTTTGAATGTGCATCAATATTGGTATTTTCAGATGTTATGTATTATATTCATTCAGATTACAAACAAGGGAGATAGATGAAATTCAATCCCAGTTTTTCTTATTGATCTTTTATCTAATTTTTTGCTTTTACTGTATTCTGTTTATGCAAATTAGTTTAACTACCAATTATCTATCAAATTAAAATTTCTATATATATATATATATATATATATATATATATATATATATATGTTGATTAAGATAATTATTTATTTTAACTGAATCTGTTCCTCGTGGGTTCGACACTCCTACTTTAAATCATTATACTACAATTGACTTTTAGTACGCTTGCCAAGAGACCAACACTTAGCAGCGCTTCTAGGTGCATCATACCAACTATTTACAGGTCTTTATTTTGCAACCTAATACAAGATTCTAACTAAGATATTTATTCTTCCCTTAATATAAGATCACCATTGCAAAGTCTCTTATACTCATATTAACCCTTTAGAAATTTACCGTCACCCATTCCCTGCGTGAATGTAATCCCAGAAGCCAATCCCAATCATAGAACTTATGTGGTAACCTTCTAAATAATACACATTAGGTTTATTTAACCAAAACAGTGATCCTCACACCCAATTAAAATTATTACATCCAACTATACTTGCATCTTTCCAAGTCTATAATCTCCCTCCTTTCATTCTCCCTAATCCATATTAGCATTATTATTATTTGTAGACTATTCCATTCCCCTCACAGAACCAAAATACGAACCACCAATTGAACAACAGGGATTGGTGTTGTTGTCTCGCCTATCGCCTGCGGCACATTCTCGCTGCTAGGCAGCACATAGTATTCTGGGCAAAACCCAGATTTTGTTCACACCAATAAAGCAGCCCAAAATCCCCAACTTTTATCTTAGTCATTTTCTTACGTAATTCAGATCAATTTCTTGTCTCTCCCTCCAATTCCACCAAAGTTTTACGATCGAAAATTCATCCTAATTATACTCAACAGATGAATCCATAAGCAATCTCCTAACCCTACCCAAGTTGCTGCAATTGAACACATTGCATTTAATCATCAATATACATACGCATACACAAACACCCTAAATCATTTGAGAATTTCACGCATTTCATGAATTAGATCATGCACATAAACAATCCAGAGAACCCAACCAATCATAGAGTTCAAAGAATTTCACAAAACATATCCAACTCGCGTCGCCTGGCGGGCTCGCCCTTGCTGCCAAGTGGTTTATCTCAAAAACCCAGAATTGGGTTAGCACTCATGCGTTGCCTGGCAGCACTTTTAAAGTCGCCAGGCGGTTTTTGGGAATTTTTCAGAAACACGAAAATGAATGGATTTTAATCATGCAGAGGCGTCATATTCATGCAGTATAACACAAAAACAATTATAGAGCATATACACACGTAAAGGAACTCCCCTAACCTGGAATCCTTGCTCCAATTGAAAGAATTGAGACCTCTCTTGTGCCACCACTAGTCTCGCCTTGCTTTCCTCCCAATGCACTTGATGCTCTGATTAACTCTACTCAAAAATCACCTTCAAACTCTCTTTCTCACTACCAATTTTATTTGTCCTTTGCCCTTTCACATTTTCTCTCTTTCTTCTCCCAAAACTACACTAATTAGACCATTAACTAAGCCTTAATACTTGTTAATGCTAGGAAAAACTAAAATGGCTTTGAATTAGGTGTTAATCACCATTCAAAGACCATTAGGCTACTTTTCTTGGCAACTAGGGTTACTCTGCCTTTCCATCTCCATGCCAAAGGAAATTTTGGCAAAAAGAAAGTTAAATTTGTTCTTATCAAGGTTCGAACACACAACCCCTCAATTATAAAGTCATTGCACAACTAATTCAACCAATCCATGTGCCATGATAATTCCTATAATTTTAGGATTATATTATCACTAATCACATTCAAACATAACATTAAAATAATACACATATTAAAATAACATATAATTGACATGCATAGGACTTAAACCCAAGTCCTCTCACACAATCAAGTATTCTCAACCATTTAAGCCAGTACTTTTCCACACCATAACAATCCGCATTAAATGTTATAAAGGCTCATACTACCCACATTTATTAAATAATTATTTATTTAATTATTTAAATTTTCTCGGGTCTTACATAAGGAGTGAGACTTGTACTCCATGACATTGCTCTTTATATTATTCTAAGTGATGTTCCATTTGATTAAGCTTATTTATTAAATGGGACGTTACATTATCTGATAAATATTATGTTTCTTAAAACATTATGATTTTGTTTAATGACTTAACTCAATTTATTGGGTTAGATTAAATTACTAAATAATAAATAATAAATCTAACCATGATAGAAAATTATATTAAATTTGGTTCTACCACTTGCCCATCCTATATACTGTACATAAAAGCTTCAATTCCTTTATATATTAAAAACATTTCAATTAAGATTTTAATGCATTTGTTTTCTATGTTAAGATTATGTGTTTATAAGGCATGTGATTGCGTTGGAAATAGTTCAAGTGTGAGTAAAGAAGTCTCACATTGGATAGAATATACAAAGTTAAACACTATATAAGAATAAAGACCCATAACATCATTGTCTTAAGGTTTTGGGGTAAAAGTGGTGTCAAATGCCTTATATGTGTAAGACTAATATCCTATATATAAAAAACCACAATCTATCAATGATTATAACTATATAACCCCTATGAGAAAAAAAATTTCATCAGTGGTATCAAAGTTGATGGTTCGAAGCGACTGACCGCATAACCATAACAAAAACGGGTCACCATACACCTGAGGGGAAATATACCATATGAAAAAGATAGAAAAAAGGACTCACCCTTGAGGGGAGATTGTTGGGAATAGTCCAAGTGTGAGTCAAAAAGTCTCACATTGGATAGAATAGACAAAGTTAAACAATATATAAGAATAAAGGTTCATAACATCATTGCCTTAAGGTTATGAGGTAAAAGCAGTGTCAAATGCCTTTTATGTGTAAGACTTATATATAAATGTATTTATATATTATTTTATTATTTATATTAGTTTAGTTTAAAAAAATTGAAAATCACATTGTCCCCCTCTTCTATTATTTCTTATTCTCCTTTATGTGATTTTTCTCTCTTCCTTACCTTTTTTTTTTCACATCTTCTTCCTATCTCAATTTTCATCCTCAATTTCTCATCGTTTTCAAAATTAAACTACACCAAGCCAAATTGAGGAGTTAAGAAACATTTTGGATCGAACAATTTCTTCTTTTGAGTAAGTTAATTTTCTACTCTCTTTTTTCTAAGCAATCTATTTTTCTCATATATGTGGCTTTTCTACATTATAGGTAAAATCATTATCTAATTATTGATTGAACTCGTTTTTTAGTAGATAGAGCTATTTTAGGCTTTGAAATTGTGTAAGGGAAGAGCAATATTAGGACTCTACTTTAAGGTAAGGGAAGCTAATCATTTAGAAGTTGTTAGTTTCTTAAAAGATTGAGTCTTGGTTTTGAGATTTAATTTGGGGTATTCATAATTTTATCTTTTCTTAAATAGGTGAGAGGTGACAAATTTATATTAGAAATTTTATGATAAAGAGTAAAAAAATTGATTCTTCTTTCAAAAGGAAGATTTGTGATGAAGATGAAAAAAATGTATCAAAGTCAACTAGACTTGAAAAACTTCATGAGAATCTAAGAATTGAAGAAAATAAAAACAACTCTCTAAAGTTTCTAGAGTTACATATAATGAATTTGAAAATTCTTTAGAACGTGATTCGGGGAAGCATCCTCAAATTTGGCAATACCCACCAAATCAAATTGATGAGGTACGAAGGACTTATATAAAATGGGGTTCATATCATGACTCTTAGAGTTTATATCGCTCAAACTAAAAGATCTTTTTATGCAATGAAAATAATCAAGAATGGATTGAGAAATAAGATGAAGGCTTAATTTTTAGCAAGTAATATGATAATCTATATTGAAAGGGATATTGCAACAAGCTTTAGTTATGATCAAATTATTGAAGATTTCACGTCATTGAAAGAGCGTAGAGCAACACTTTGACTAAAGGTATTTTTTGCTTTTTTTAATATATTATTGTTGCTAATAAACTTTATGTTTCACTCTCATATATAGTATTGTCATAATTTTTTGAATTCTATTATCATGTGTGCTTGTTTTGAGTTGAGAAAATGATGAGAGGAAATGAAAACTTTTTTTTATTAAAAAATGTAATTTGGTCCCCCTGAAATTTTTGTCCATGTTCTGCCATTATATATATATATATATATATATATATATATATATATATATATATATATATATATATGTATATTATTTTCTTCCTCCCTTCTAATGGTGTGACTTGTTCTATATCCACGAAAGTCACTTAGATTTTCAAGGTATTTTTCCTCGTATCACATCCTTTGTGCAATTATGTTTAAATGACATCTTATCAAATATAGTGAATTAACTAGTTTTGATGTCTCAAATTTGAATATTTCTACTCATTTTTAATATTTTTATTTATTATTTATATTTTTTCACATGAGAATGTTTGGCTTTCAATTTCAAGTATTCATTCGCATAAACCTTTATTTAGTAGGTAATACAAAAAAAACTTATCTTCTTTTGTTGGGTTTATGAAAATGACATGTCTCGAAAAGTCTCACATCGCCTAGGATAACCTAGGGGTGGGTGTTAGTGACTATATAATGGGCTCTAAAACCATGATGTTCCTTGCCTCGAGTCAAAGATACTTCAAACTTGTATTTGACTATTCTTATTTTATATACTCTTGTAATAAAAGCATTGTGAGGTTTGGGTGAAATTATTGCTTTGGAGAGTGTGGATGTACTCGGGTTCAAAGGACATGGGAGAGTTGTTTATGTGTTTTCTTGTGTTTATTTTATTTCTCTATTAATAAAGTGATTCTCATGGGTTTTCCCAGCAGTGGTATCAAGAACTATGGTTCGGTAGGATTTTTTCTTAGTATGCTTCATAGTGTCAACTTAGTTTGATCTTCCACATCAGAAAAGATTAATTCCTTGGCTATGGTTCGGTAGGATATTTTCTTAGTATGCTCTGAGGTTGTAGCTTAGTCTAATATTTCACATCATAAAAGATTAATTTCTTGTTGTTGGACAATCATCCTTGTTTGCGAATTTGTAACGAGAATTTTGATAGAAGGATCGTTGTTAATGTTATGTTGATGCAGTGAATTTGTAGTTGGGTTCATGGAGGTGCAAGGACTATGAGTCATGTTGGATCTACAGTGGAGTTTGCGTGTGGCAAGATGCTCCTTATTTTGCGGAGGTGTTTCACTTTTTGCATGGTGGAAGTTCGATGTCTTTTTGTGGCGGAGTTTTGCGCAGTGCTTTGTGGACGCCGGAATGTCGTACATCCACGGTGGTGCTACGTCAGCAGGTGTTACGTCAACGAGTAATGCATCTTCGGCGAGGGAGTCAAACAACACGGTGGCTACGAAGTGCAGGCGTTTAATCTGTGGCTTTTCGCGATGTTCGATAGTTTTGCATCGTAGGTTGTGGCATAGTTCCGACGAAGGGTGTATGGTGTTTATGTGTGAGCATTGACTAATATTTATGCAAGGTGTGTGGTGATTATACACGGGCATTGGTTAACATTGATGCAGGGTGCATGGAAATTCTTGAGATGGTTTGGTTCCAAGTGGAAATTCCTGGGATGATTTGATTTCAAATGGAAATTCTTGGGATGGTTTGATTCCAAGTGGAAATTCTTGGGATGGTTTAATTCCAAGTGAAAATTCTTCGGATGGTTTAATTCCAAGTGGAAATTCTTGGGATGGTTTGATTTCGAGTGGGAATTCTTAGGATAGTTTGATTCCAAGTGTAAATTCTTGGGATGATTTGATTCCAAGTGGAAATTCTTGGGATAGTTTGATTTCAAGTGGAAATTATTGAGACGATTTAATTCCAAGTGATACTCTTTATGGTGGAGAATGATTAGTGGTATAGTGTAAGACCCGTGAAATTTAATTAATTAAATAAATATATAATAAATAAATGTGGGTATTAGGAGCCTTTATGGCATTAAATTCTGACTAGTATGATGTGGAAAAGTACTAGATCAAGTGGTTGAGAGTACTTAGTTGTGTGAGAGAACTTGGGTTCAAATCCTATGTATGCCAATTGTGTGTAAATTGATTATTGTTATTTTTGATAATATGTTTGGTAATGTTGAATGGTAATATAATCATAAAATTATATTAGTTATCATGAAACATGTATTGGTTGAATTGGTTGTGCATTTGAATTGCAATTGTGTGGTAGTGGGTTCAAACCATTTAACCCAATTCTGGGTTTTTCCTATGAACCGCTTGGCGACTGAGGTTGACCCGCTAGGCGACACATACTGTGTTGCCCAGCTTTCTCTGATTTTTTGGTGTTTCAGTGGTGTGATGATGTTTAGAGTGGATTTCTATTGTACATGAATAATTGGCTTGATGAACTATTAGATATAATTGTTAAATTGAGGAAAATTTCATGAACCTTTGTATGATTGGGTATGAGAGATCATATTAGGATGAGATATGATGTGATATGTATCATATATATTTGATTGGTGCTTTGTGGTATGCAAAGAATGCGAAGTTTAGTAAGACTAAACTAAATAACGTGATTGTTATTAAAAATATGTCAAAATGCGTAAAAGGAGTGGTAACGGGGGAAGTTAGGGTTCATATCGTGCAAGAAAACAATTTGGCAAAACCCAGAAACGCATACGTTGCCTAGCGGCATGTGAACTGCCGCCAGGCGATACCTTAGTTCAGCCTGGATATTTTGAGTTTTGCTTGTGCAATGGGGTTTTGCGTGTTATTAGGTGTTACGTTGGATGATTTAGTATGTCTGATATGTATTAGTTGGGCAATGGGTGGGAAGAAACCTATGCATATGAGATGAAATGAAGTATTTATGATTGGTGATAGTTGGGGTTATATGCATTAAGCAAAACAGAGTTTCATGCTGAATATGATCTGTTTAATGACTATTTGAAAACTACATTTATGTGAAATACTTATTATGAATTAAGTGTTTGGGTATGTTTCAATTGGTAACATGTTAAGTGCATAAAATATTGTATCATAGTTAATTAGGGGTGTGACCGAAATTATGAAACCATGAGTATAGTGTAGTATTACTCAGTATAGGGTTATGACTAAATGAGTATAAGTGTGCCATGCTTTCTATTGTAAATACCTAATTGGGCCTACTTGAGTTAAAATGGGACTGTTTTATATTCCATTTGAGGTGTTGTATTTTCCAACTATTTGAGTAAGGATATGCCATGAATTGAGATGTGTGTGAGAGAGCAAATTACTTGTATGATTATACATGGATGAATGAGTTCAATTTTATGGAAGGCAATCTATAGTGTATGCTTTACTGGTCATTGGTAGGTGTAATGGCGGTTTTATGTTAAGGTGTATGTGCAATATTGATAGTGTTGTGGCAAGTTGCAATTAGTAAATAACGAGAACATAATAACACTTGCTTTGGGATATGATTAAATGCGTGCATTTCAATTTAGTTTGGTGTTATGACTGGATACTTGTAATTGTACTATAATTGACATATTGAATTATTTGGGGTCTATTAAGACCTGCAAAAAAGGCCAAAAACCAGTAGCATCGCACTACTGGTATGGCCCCTGGAGGCGCGGGGCGAGCCGCTAGGCGATAGAGTCTAAAAATAGTGGTAGTGGCCACTGTCTACATGTGGTGCATGGCGACAAGGTTGGGTCCGCTAGGCGGTGACGGTGCGGTAGTACTTCTGGAAGGCATTATGCGCTTGGCGGTGTGAGATGTCTGCCAAGCAGTCTGGGACTAGTTCCGCTTAGCGACGCGAGAGGTACACCAGGCGATTTTGGTGCAAAGTTGGTACTCGAGGAGGGTTCCTACACAGCTTTAGGTGAGGTTCATGACGTGATGCTTTGTTGGGGGCCCAGTTACGAGTGTAACTTGTATTAGGGTAACACGTGGCCACTCTAGGTTGTAGTTTGGTGGTTTAGGAAGTCCAATGGAGTATGCGAGATCGTGGCTCGTACAGTGAGGTTCCGGATGACTGCCCTCTTCAGTCCATCTGATAGAGTTTTGGTAGTCTTGGGACAACTACGGACTTATAATCGTTTTGGGAAACTCCACTTAATGTCGTGGTGTGAGGTCGTGGCAAATTTATTCCTGCGTGTGGAATATTAGGTGGTGGCATGTAGTCGGAGGGGCGAGTAGACACTCGTGCGGCAATGATCGATCAGCGAACTCACTAAAGGGTGTAGGATAAAGAGACGATTATTATAAGGATGGAAGTCGAGAAACTACGGAGTTGGGAGTGATAACATGAATCATTTTTTTATATAGAGATGCTTTAATTATATTATGTGGCAATTGTTGATTTCTTTTGAGCTCACCCTATTTGTGTGTGTATGGCGATGATCATGTAACTTGTTACATGGTAGCAAATGATGATGCAGGTGAGCGTGCATATGTGTAGAAACGGAGTGGGGATTCACTATGGGAATTTCATTGGATTTCTATTTGGAAGTTTAAAGAATAATTGTATTGATTTCATAAACTATTTATGGTTGTAATTTTTGGTATTTGAACATCACGATTTTTGTTTGGTTTTGTGCGATGAAGTTAAATGTTTCAAATTTCCCATGTTTTTTAGAAAAGAAATTATTAATAAATAAGGTTATTCATATGTTATCTAAAGTTTTGTTTTAAATAAGTAATTTCCGGCTAGGACATTACATATAGGAAATGAAGATGTGTTTATTTTAATTAGGGTGGAGAATGTTGGGTTGATGAAAATAACATGTCTTGAAAAGTCCCACATCACCTAAGATAACCTATGGGTGGGTGTTAGTGACTATATAATGGACTCTAAGTCCATGATGTTCCTTGACTCGAGTCAAAACACTTCAAACTTGTATTTGACTCTTCTTATTTTTTTTATACTCTTGTAATAAGAGCGTTGTGAGGTTTGGGTTAAATTATTGTTTTGGAGAGTGTGGATGTACTCGGGATCAAAGGGCATGGGAGAGTTGTTTATGTGTTTCCTTTTGTTTATTTTATTTCTTTATTAATAAAGTGATTCTCGTGGTGTTTTCCCAACATCTTTATTATCTTTGATCCTTAATTTTTGTTTCATTTGAAGAATTTGTATTTTTTTTTAGCTAAATAATTTTCATTTGAAGAATTTCTTTATTATAAAAAAATTTTCTTAGATCTCTGATACTTTCTATTTTATCATATCATTAATTATTTTTTTTTTCTTTGTGTGATTTTGTTCAAGTATGAAATTATTTCTAAGGCACCCATTTGATATTTTTAGTATTTTTATTTGTTTATTTTTATTATGTAGAATATTATTTTTGATGAATTTTTATATAATTATTCTTAATTTGTAATTCATTATCATAAATATAAATTTATTACCACAATTATATAAAAAAAATTATTTACTATAATATTATCAAGAATATTGTTTATAACCATAAAACATAGATTGAAGTTAAGAAGGTTATTTATGCTAAATTTCAACTATTATTACTTTAATATTTGTTATTTGTACGGTTTTCTTCAAGTGATGTATATAATTTGTATTTGTGTATAAAAAAGAGATTTTATTGGAATTTAGAGAAAGAAAGTGAGGAGACTTTTAAAATATTTTCAATCTTGAACATTTGTTTTTTTCATAATCTTTTAAAAATATTCTTTATTTTTATCAACTTTGTTTCTTTGCCTTTTATAAAATTAATAAATATTTGAGTTGTCATAAAATTTTATTTGATATTTTAATCTGAAATGCATATAATAATAATAATAATAATATCGCTTTTAAAATATTTGATACTAAAAAAAACATCATGTCTTTTTATATTAAAATTTGATAATATCATTTTTTTTTTGTGTTTCTTAATATTTTTTACAAAAATTAATTAATTAATATTAAAAGCATGTATGTGTAAGACCCAATTAAGTAAAATTGTCCTACTAATTAAATTTTATGAATTAAGTATTAAACATAATCATATAATATGTATTTATGATCCTCATCATTCTAATCTTTCATATATATATATATATATATATATATATATATATATATATATATATATATATATATATATATAAAATTTCATAAATCAAGAGGATATATACAATACACAACTTATACGCTTAAGTTAGAACTATTAACTATTCAACCCTATGTAGTCTCATTGTTGTTCATCTCTCTCACTTGCATTATTTTTTGCTCACGTATAAAATAGGATCATCATAAGAAGGATAAAACCACCACCTGCATTATTCCCTACTCTTATGTAACATGTATTATAGCATATAAAAAACTCAAATAATAAGAAAGGATAAGCTAGCTTATTTTGATAAAACACAATCATTTACGAAACAAAATGTTTAATGACTTGAGCTCTAAAATTTAAATTTTTTATTTTCACTCAATTGTTGGTTGACTCGCCCAACGAGTCTATGTAACTCAAAAATTTAATAGATATATCAGTTTGGTTTATTGATTCCAAATAGTGATTGTATCCCTTTCTCAAGCCTCAATAGCAATGGTGGACCTTGGTATTGACAAAGGGGGGCCATGGCCCCCCCAATTTCTTTTTATATTTTTATTATTTTAAATACATATTTTAAAATTTAATATTTTTAATAAATTTTATATTCTAATAAAATTTTATACATTTATATCATATTTGAGAAAAAACCTTTTTTTGTATATATTTATTTTTTAATTTTACATTTTAAATATTTTTTAAAAAGATAATTATTTTATTAATATTATTTTTTAAGTGATTATTTATTTAATTTAACTATTTTTTTAAACATTAATTTATATTATTATAATAACAATAATCATAACATTAAAATTAATTATAGTAAAATTATAAAAATAATTTATATTTAATTTTATAATTATAATAATAATAATAACAATAATTATAATTTTTTTATTTTTTTATTATTAAGGTAAGTACAATGTTTTTACTAGTTTTTATAAAAATTTTGAAATTACTCTTTTGGTTCTTATTTTCATTTAAAAATATGAAGTTGGTCCTCTAGTTTTTTTTTTAGTTTCAATTTGGTATGATTTTTGAGAAAATGATGCAATTTTGTCTTAAATTTCTTAAATTAGACCAAGATCCGTCACTACTCAATAGGTACATTTTAGTTATAAATCATAATACCATGAACAAACTAACAAAACTAATATACATATCCTCAATTTAGTCCTTTGCTAGAATCATTTAACTCACAACATCAACCAATGTTCAACGAACAACTAGTATTTCCACACATCATATCTTCTCACTAATATAATTCAAACCATTAAATCAGCTAATGAAAAAAAAAAAAACAATCAAAGAGTTAGCTTCCCTTTATCTTACTCTTTCATGCTTAAAACTTTATAGAGAGTAAATGAAACACTCATTCATGCTTTGTCCGAAAAGTTGAAAAATTAAACCATTAAAACATTCATTCATGCTATGTCCGAAAAGTTGAAAAATCATATCCTCTCACTAATATAATTCAAACCATTAAAATCAACTAATAAAAAAGAAGAAGAAGAAAACAATCAAAGAGTTAGCTTCCCTTTATCTTACTCTTTCATGCTTTAAACTTTATAAAGAGTAAATGAAACTCATTCATGCTTTGTCCAAAAAGTTGAAAAATAGATATGCAGACACAACAGTCAAATCAATAATATCTATAACATCTTGGTCGGATATTACTAATTTAAATAAAATAGTAAAATAATATTAAATATGCTATTATTATTCAAAGTTCTTTCCCAAAACACAGAAAAAATAAAACCTTAATAAAATGTCTCGAAATTCAAAACCATAAATTAAACTCCAGGTTTATATAGTTCAAAACTAATCAACTAAATGTTTACAAAATAGTCAAATATAGTATTTAAAACTTCCCAAGCTAGCCCCTCTCCGACTCTAAGCGTCATCAACTCCACTTGAAACAACATTTGCTCCCATGTAACGAATTACACGATCATTGCCAAATACATACAAAAAGAGTGAGCTCATGTAACAATATAAACGTATAATTTAATACATAGAAGTTTAGCCCAAATTACTTTATTTCAGGCAATGCTTAACCAAGAAACCTTACTACCCTAAGGTTTCCAACTCACAATTTCTTAACAATGGACCCATGATATATATGCTTCCACGAACCTGTCCGCTCGTGGTTCTGCCTCTACGAACCTCCTCGCTTGTAGTCCAACTCTACGGACCTCCCCACCCGTAATCCAACACATGTGATCCAACAACTACGAACCTCCCCGCTCGCAGCAACCCTCAAGTGTGAGCACGAAATATATGAACCTCCCCGCTCGTATCCTCACACGAGAGCATCATAATATGAACCTCCCCACTCATATTATCATGTGTTCACCACTAGCCATGAACCTACCCGCTCATGAAATAGTCAAGCATCTCTTAGTCCAAGTCCACATCTCACCACATTAAAAGGAAATTAAGAAAAACACACTGCCCTATACAAGATACACACTCAAGTTGGTCTTAGGGATTCCAATGCTTCCACGAACCATCGCTCGTGGTCCAACTCTACGAACCTCCCTACTAGTAGTCCAACTCTACGGACCTCCCCACTCGTAGTCCAACACACATGATCCATCCAACTACAAACCTTCCCGCTCGTAGCAACTCTCAAGTGTGAGCACGGAACATACAACCCTCCCCACTCGTATCCTCACACGAGAGTATCATTAATATGAACCTCCCCACTCATATTAATCACGCGTTCCATCAACAATTACAAACCTACATGATCGTGATATGGTCAAGCATATCCCAGACTAGACCCAACACATTAAGCCATGCAAAACACATCATAAATGCACCTTGCCACTTGCACTATCATGTGGCGCAACTTAAGCGCCACCAAGCGAAATGGTAGCGTAGATCGCTTGGCGGTTCCACAACACCGTCGAGCACCACGACACACAAGGCTTCCCTATTTCTTGCTATCGCTTGACAATTCACTCTACACCACCAGGTGCTACACCAATAATGTGACATTATTGGTTTTAGGTACTCTAATTCAGTTCCTAGCATCCAACTATTCAATTCTCAAACATTCATAAACCAAAATACCATTCATATACTTCATATACTCAAATTTATAAGATCACAACTCATATGCATCATTCAAGTATAAGCACACATTTATCTCTTTATAAATTCATATAAAACCATTAAAACAAAGTGTTATACTCAACATAATCCTGGACAACCAAACAATATACAAACTAAGAAGAACACATAACAATTGTCCCAAAATATCGTACGGACAATAAAATAGTAATAATGATAATAATAAAAATAACAACTATAATAATAATAATAATAATAAAATGAAACAATAAAATAAAAATAAAAATAATGAAAATAATAATAAAATAAAATGAAACAATAATAATAAAATAAGAATACTAATAAGATAAAACAATAAAATAATAATAATAATAATAAAATAAAACAATAATAATGAAATAATAATAATGATAATAAAACCACAAATAAAATAAAATAATGATAAAAATAACAATAATAATAAAATAATATAATCATAATAATCATAATAAAATAATAATAATAATACAAATAATAATAATTATTATTATAATACTAATAATAATAATAGTAGTAAAATAAAATAAAAAAAATAACAAGAACAATAAATAATAATAATAGTAATAATAAAAATAAAATAAAATAAAATAAATAATAAGAATAAGAATAATTATAATAATGATAATGATAATAATACTAGTAAAATAAATTAATAATAATGATGATGATGATAAGAATAATAATAATAACAATAATAATTGTAAAATAAAATAATAATAATAAATAATAACAAAAATAATAATAATAATAATAAGTGTGTCGTATTTAGAAGAAAAACTTTAAACATCACATAATACCAAAAAGAATAATCAAAATAATCATAACAGTGATGGGATCAAAAATAGAACTCAATATGACAGAAACTATAAGCACACACATACTTTCTCTAAAATCACATACAACAAACATCAGGAGGTTAAACGATAAAATAATTTGGTTTAGGAGAAGGCTTTCATGAATCAATATATAACGCAATTGCAGATAATATCATTTAAATAGGAAATGACTGCTCCCCTAAACTAGTTTCCCTTGCTTAACTTACAAAATTTCCTAGAGTTGATTTTGTTCCACGAAGGCGTCCATTCAAGAGCACGCACCAGCATTTCTTAGCCCTGTTTACGCACTCAGTCCACAACCCCTCACCCTTTGGCCTTTGGTAGTCTCTAAAATCTACTCTCTTATCTAAAAAATGATCTTAACTACCTTAATTAGGATTAATGGCATAGAAAAATGAAAATTAAATAAAAGGACTTTAATGTTCATTCAAGGACCATTACATGGTTTCTTAACCTTCCAACTGCTCCTATGACGGCTAGAGTTTTCTGACCATTCTCCTTCATGCCAAAAAAAAGATTTGGCTAAAAGAACCTATTTCACATCCCCTAAGATTCAAACCCACAACCACACAATTTCAAAGTAAGTGCACAACCAATTCAACCAACTCATGTTTCATGATAATTCTTATACATCTAGGATTATATTATCACTCATCAGGGTTCATTCTTTTATTAAAAATAATAAACAATCAAATTAATACATAATTGACATACACATAACTTGAACCCAAGTTCTCTTAACACTAAGTACTCTTAACCACTTAAGCTAATATTATTCCTTGTATTCTTTCTCCACATTAATTAACTTAAGGATTCCCGTCGTCACATTTATTAAATAAATATTTATTTATTTATTTAATTTTTCCAGGTCTAACAATACCCATGCTACTTACACCATAAATGGTAATCATATTAACATTCATGTCGATTGAAGTCCTAAAGGTAGAAAAAACAATCCAAGCAACATGCCTCTAAATAGGCTTATGTCATCTCCAATTTGGGCCCTGAAGTTTGGCTTAGGTAAAATTGCCACAGCTAACAGGATCTCAAGCTAAATTTTATATATGTATTCAAACACAACAAAATATAAAGATGAAAATTAGATAATTACAACTAACAAAAAAAAATATTAGAACCTCATATTTATTGCTCACATTTAGCTCTTAGATATTAAATTATTGTAGTAAATACTGTAGATTTATGCTACCTTTTTTTATTTATAATAGAGAACCCGATATGAGTTAAAGCTAATATGTCCTAAACCTATTGTAAGCAGGAGCGACACAATCTGAAACACCCAAAGATATATTTAGGCTAAGAAAAAAATTATTTGTAGAAGTATTTTCCTTTATAGAATTAACATTGTCATAAGGTTGTCTAACACATGAGAGTTACAAACACAAAAGAATCGACACGATTGCAATGGTTGTAGGGTGATTCACGAGTTGAATCACGATGGAGTATGTTGAGTTGCACTATATGAGAAGAATGTGAAGAGCAAGAACATAGGTTTTTCATTTGGCGAAATGTTTTAATTTGAGTGAAATTTTTATAAGGGAAAATAATTAGGTTGAAAAAATATATAATATTAATCAAGTAATATAGTCATTGATTTAGTGATTGATTTTTTGTGACCGAAAATTTAGTCACTATTTCAATCACTAAACTACATAAAATAATAATTAGTTACTGGTTTAGTTACTAATGGTGACCATATTTTTCGGTCATTGATTTTAGTCACTATTCAACAAATTTATAGTAATGAGCTCACCGCATGTCACACCTTCAAGCTAGTCGGGTGTTATACCACCGATGCTTTGAGATCGTCTTGCCATCAAGGTTCTTACTACATGGGCTCGCTTCGCATTTGCATGGAGTATTTTCCTCTCTCGTTAGTCTTTGTATCATCGTCATTGAAACTCGTAGTTGCTAACACATTTAGAATCGTCGTCACTAGTCATGCTACTCAAAGTGTTATTGTCATTGGTCGCTCACTAAACCAGCAACATTAAAAGGAACTATTAAATGATAACACTGTTGGACGCCATCGTCATCACTTTTCATGCCAAATTCTAATTAATGCCAATTCTAAAACCGATTTTTTGAAAGCTTTTTTAATCGTTGTTAAAAATCCCATCTTAATTGTGATTATATCTTACTTATAAATCAATATCATAAAACTTCATATATATGACCTAATTATCACATAATCCTGGATTAAATAAGAATCTTTATTCTTCCAAAAGCTAAATTATTACACATGCATTCATTCATAAACAACGAAAAACTTTCATTTACTTTTTTTTTAAATCAAACCAATGCGTGATTTGTTTTAAATTATAGGTTAAAATACCTTTTTGGTCTCAATTTTCGTCAAGTTTTTTCAAATAAGTCCTAATTTTGGTTTCGTGTTCAAATAGGTCCCAATTTTTGTCAATTTTGTTCAATTGGGTCCTTTTTTGCTAACATCGTTTAAATCATTAACGACCATGAACAGTAACTGCCACATGTCATTTTGTGGGTTTTTTGAATTTTTTAAAATTTTTATTTTAATTTATTTTAATTTTTTTTAATGTCCACGTTTCAAACCCAGTAGCGTGCCACATGTCACTTCGTGGTTTCTTTGAATTTTTTTATTATTTTTTTGAATTTTTTTTGAAGTTTTTTTAAATTTTTTTTAAAATGTCCACATGGCAATCCAATAGCGTGCCACGTGTCAAAGTCAATGTTCTATATTCAATTTGGTCCCTATATTTGTTATTTTTGTTCAATTGAGTCCCAATTTTTGTTAAAATTAATCAATTTGGTCCCTCTCCAAATTGAAACTAAATTTAATTTTTATATTAAAATTTATATTTTTATTAAATATTTTTATATAATATATTAAAATTCACATCATTATAACTTTGATATAAAAATTAAATTTGATCACATCTTTGATAGGGACCAAATTGGTTAATGTTAACAAAAATTGAACAAAAATAATAAATATAGGGACCAAATTGAATATAGAACATTGACTTTTACACGTGGCACACTACTGGGTTGACACGTGAACATTTAATTTTTTTTTAAAAAAAAATTTAAAAAATTTAAAAAATAAAAAAAACCACGAAGTGACACATGGCACGCTACTGGGTTGACACATGTACATTTTAAAAAAAATTAAAAAAACCTTAAAAAAATTCAAAAAATAAAAAAATTCAAAGAATAAAAATAAAAAAATTCAAAAAAATCACGAAGTGACACGTGGTAGTCACTGTTCATGGCCGTTAATAATTTAAACGGTGTTAGCAAAAAAGAACCCAATTGAACAAAATTGACGAAAATTAAGACTTATTTGAACATAAAACCAAAATTGGGACTTATTTGAAAAAATTTGACAAAAATTAGGACTAAAAAGATATTTTAACCTAAATTATAAAAAAGAAGGTGGTACACAATTGCAATCTCCTTGCAGAAAAAGTGTGAATAGCTATTCCAAGAACAATATTTTTTATTTCCATTTAAATATAGTTTATGGCATGGGTTGTTACTTCTGAATTACGTTGTTGTGTTGGCACGCTATTTCATTGTCAATGACAATACCCTTTTTCCTTCTTTTTCTAGTTTTTATGTGAAAAGATGATAAGGCTTTTCATCATAATTATCTAAATCAAATAAACCTCACATTATTCCTATGTCATTCACGAACAAGGAATAGTTTTAATAATGTGACATGTTGGTCTATAATAAACAAAGTAGAAGGATCTTATTACTTCATGTTTCTTCATTTTGTTGACTTTAACTTACATGTTGTTGTCTATAGAAGATAGACCTACGTCACCCCTTTTCACATTTAACAATCATAAAAGTGATTTTAGGGCACACAATCATAAATCTAGGGCTATGACTACCATATTCAAAGGGTCATTGGGTCAATACCCTTCTTATGATTGATTTCTAATAAAAGCCTACATAGCATGATGGATACGAATTTAACCTATTTTGTTGAAGTCCTTCAAAATTTGAACAAGTAAAAGGTATAATCCTAATTCCCAAGCCAACTATTCTTTTGGGTGTTTTGGTGTACTCCAAAAATGGTAAAAATTTTAGGTATTTGTGACCCTAAATTTATTATTTTTACCAAATGTGCACGTTTTGAAGATAGAATGGCAGAGTATTTTATTGTTACCAACTTTCAGAGCATGTGCAACTAAAGTTGAGCCATCACATTTGGTGGGTCACAAGACAAATTATTTGTTTCAGAATTTTTGAGACATATCAAATGGTAACTTTTCATGGAGTTTTTCTTCTTCTTATAATGACCATAAAGCGATTTAAATTCATGCCTTTTCTAAACAAGTAAAATTTCAACCATTGTAGTGATTTTAGTGGTGATGCTGCCATGTAATATAGTTGTAGATGGATGCAAATAAAAGGTATAAAATAAGACTTTTCAAGTATCTCTTAAATATATATTATTACAGTTATATTTTAGTAAATAGTTAATTCAATTCAATAAATAATGATATATTCTATTTTTAAGAGAAAAAAAATTCTTAAAGTTTATTTTTAATTTACTCGAGTTTTTTAATAATTAAAATAAAGTTAATAATAATTTACAAATAATTTTTTATGACTTTCGAAAATTTGTAAATTTTTAATAATTTTATGAAAAATTAATTATAAAATATTTTTTAATTTTTTTAATAAATATAAGTGCAACTAGTAAAAGTCCAATGTTCGATTATCCTGACTGTTATTCAAATTTAAATAAATTTAATAAAACATTTTTATTATTGTACTAAAAATAATATATATTAATATTTATTAGAGTTCTATTTTGTTTGGATAATGGACTAGTTCTTAATAAACCGTTTTGAAGTGGTGGTGGTCAATCCGGCTTTAACTACTATTTTTTATAATGTTTGAATATTTTTGTAATTACACTTTTTTTTTCTTATTTTCAGCTTTTCTGTTATTTTTCCTTGTAATAAATAACTACAAAATCTCTTTACTGCTAAATTTGCTTTCGTTTTAGTTTTTTCGTTATCTTCTTTTTTCCATTCTTTTGAAAGCTAAATAATATTTCTTTTCAAATATGTCTCAAATATAATTAACTTATTTTTAGATTTAGGATATGTCTCAAATCGATTAACATTATTAGTTCTCATCAGATATTAATTATTTATTTTAAAATTAATAAATAAATTAATTTAATCTTTGTCTTTATAGAATGTAAAAATAATACATTCATTGAAAAAAGTGAGATTTTTTAATATACACATTAATTATTATTTTTATTTAGTTGTAAGAACTTAAATGTATAATATAAATAAAGTCCACCAATATTTTTGTTAAATATCACTCTTACATTCTAAAATGATTACGATTTTTAGTTTAAAAATTATAAATTAATTAATTTTTGAAGAAAAAATTAATTACCTCACTATATTATTTATTAAGATAACTTTTTCATTCCGAAAATATAAATTAGTGAACAGCTTTACTATTTATAATACTTCATCTAGTTCAGTGTAAATGTTTTAAATAGTGAAAACTATAAATAATATTCATATTGATAGAAGAATTAGTCTAAAATGTAAGAAACAAAATTAGAATTAAATGATAAACTGATAGAAAGTGAGAATAAAAGTTGAATGATTACGTTAAAGGTTCATGTCATGTATAGTTATTAGTATTTCACTTTTTTCTTCTCTGCGGTGATTTTCCACTTCTCACATTTTTTTCTTGCTTCTGTATTTCCCTTTTTACCCTTGTCCGCGTGGTGGGTGCAACACAGTGACGCGCCAACGTACTGCGAGTACGCGTTAGGTCCGTAGCACGTGCAGAGCGCGTGGTCAATGCTCTCTCCGGGTGTTGCCAGCTGGCATTTCGCTCCACTCACTTCCCAACCCAACCTTATCCAATTTCTTATAAAGTTTCACTAATCTCACCTTGCTCTACACCTTCGCTTCCTCACCGCGACTCCCATTGGCCACGCGTAAGGTAACGCGGCCTCCCATTGGCCTGTCACACCAGCGTGTTGCACGCATGGCGCCACCGTACGCTCCTGTAGATAAGAGGCCACGATTTTGTTGTGCTTAGAAAAATTAAAAGAGAGAGAGACAAATAATATTTTTAAAACTTAAAAAAAACTTGGACATATTTCATTATTTTGCGTTCACCTCAGTTCCTATGAATGTGTATTAATTAATTAATTAAATAGTTAATATTCGGTTTGTGAAATTTTATATTAATTCTGTGAATCTGCGTTTCTATATTTTCACTATAACGCTTTCCTAATTCGTAATTCGTTTCGGGCTGAAAGCAGAAGAAGCAGAAGGAAGAAAGAAAGAGGGAGAAGAGGTAGAGAAAGAGAAAGAGGAGGGAGATCTTGTAAATAAGGAAACCCTAGTTTTTCCTTTTTTGGATTATTTTTCTAAATTTTCCCATTAATTTTCAGTTCCAACCTGCTACTGTTGCCAATAAGGAATCTCTTCTTCTCTTGTCATTGCTTCAATCGAACAAGGTCTGCTATCATTTCAATTCCCCCTTTTCTCAATTTTCATGTGTTGTTCCCTTTTCTGTTCTTGACAATAAAAGGGGCGTCTTTTTTGTTTTTCTGTTTGGTTCTTTAATCGGGTAGGATTTTCGTCGATCCCTTTGTGTCGGAAAATCGCTTAAGTTTTGTTGGAATAATGGGGTTTTTTTAATTTTGTTGGAAACCCTTGTAAAGGGTGTCTGTTCCTGTGCTCAATGTGATGTAACCTATGTTGGCGGTCAAGAATTTGGGGCTTTTGCATAGTATCTAAGATTGGAATATGTGTTCCGGAATTACCATGTGCGTGTGTGTGATGTGTCTGCATTTTGGTATAGTGGTAACTATTTGCCACCAGGAAACTATGTATGTGTTGTTGTACAGTTCGTTATTTTTCACTTAATGAATCCAGTTCTCACGTGTTGATGTATGAGAATGCGTGTGTGTGTGTGTTTTAAGGCTATGTGTTAGGTTGTTCTTGTGCCTTCAATGATTAATGGGTTTTTGTTTGCTGTTGTTTCCTTTGATTTTGCAGAGTGAAGGAGTTTTGTGGAATTGGGTATTATTTAGGAAGGCGCAAAGATGATGTCCAGATCGTATACAAATCTTTTAGATTTGGCCTCTGGGAATTTCCCGGCAATGGGGAGGGAGACTAGGGAAAGGAGGCGGATGCCGAGGGTTATGAGTGTTCCAGGGTTTCTCACTGAGGTAGATGATGATCAGGCAGTTAGTGTTTCCTCTGATAACCCGTCGACAATTACTACGGATAGAATGATCATTGTGGCTAACCAGTTACCATTGAAGGCAAAGCGAAGAGAGGACAACAAAGGGTGGTCTTTCAGTTGGAATGAAGATTCGTTACTTTTACAGCTTAAGGATGGACTTCCGGATGATATGGAAGTTCTTTATGTTGGTTCCTTACGCGTTGATATTGATCCAGCAGAACAGGATGACGTGTCTCAGAATTTGTTGGATAAATTCAAATGTGTTCCGACTTTTTTACCTGCTGACGTTTTGGCAAAATTTTATGATGGTTTTTGTAAAAGGCAATTATGGCCCCTTTTTCATTACATGCTACCATTTTCAACAGACAAAAGCCATCGATTTGATCGCACTTTGTGGGAAGCTTATGTGCTAGCAAACAAGCTATTTTTTCAGAAGGTAGTTGAAATAATAAACCCTGAGGATGATTACATTTGGATTCATGATTACCATTTGATGGTGCTGCCAACTTTTATAAGAAGGCGTTTTAACAGGGTTAAAATGGGATTTTTCCTGCATAGCCCCTTTCCATCTTCAGAGATTTACAGGACTCTTCCTGTAAGGGAAGAGATACTGAAAGCTTTGCTGAACTCTGATATCATCGGATTCCATACCTTTGACTATGCTCGTCATTTCCTTTCCTGCTGCAGTCGTATGTTGGGTCTGGAGTATCAGTCTAAGAGGGGTTATTTAGGATTGGAGTATTATGGAAGGACAATCAGTATTAAGATTATGCCTGTTGGGATTCACATGGGTCGGATTGATTCAGTCATGAGAATGGCAGTTGAGGAGACCACGGTTAAGGAGCTCAAACATAAATTCCAAGGGAAAACCATCTTACTTGGTGTTGATGACATGGACATTTTTAAAGGCATAAATTTGAAGATTTTGGCGATGGAGCAGATGCTCAGACAGCATCCCAAATGGCAAGGAAGAGCTGTTCTGGTCCAAATAGTTAATCCTGCTAGAGGGAAAGGGATACATCTGGAAGAGATACATGCTGAAATACAAGAAAGCTGCACCAGGATCAACAGAGTGTTTGGGCGGCCTGGTTATGAACCTATTGTTTTTATAGATAGAGCAGTATCTATTGCTGAAAAAATTGCCTATTACAGCATTGCTGAGTGTGTTATTGTCACAGCTGTAAGGGATGGAATGAACCTAACTCCTTATGAATATATTGCTTGTAGACAGGGAATATCTGATTCTGAATCATGTTCCAATGCCAGTGACCCAAAGAAGAGTATGCTGGTGATATCAGAATTTATTGGGTGTTCTCCATCACTTAGTGGGGCAATCCGTGTCAATCCATGGAATGTTGAAGCAACTTCAGAGGCAATGAATGAGGCCATCTCAATGAGTGATGGGGAGAAACAGTTGCGGCATGAGAAGCATTACCGGTATGTCAGCACCCATGATGTGGCTTACTGGTCACGTAGTTTTTTGCAAGACATGGAGCGGGCTTGCACAGATCTTCTAAGGAAGAGATGTTGGGGAATAGGTCTTAGCTTTGGATTTAGAGTTGTGGCACTTGATCCTAATTTTAAAAAGCTCTCAATTGATGCTATGGTCTCAGCTTACAAGAGGTCAAAGAGTAGGGCAATTTTGTTGGACTATGATGGTACTGTGATGCCGCAGAACTCCATTAACAAGAGTCCAAGCAAGGAGGTCTTGTCTATTATGGAATCACTTAGTGCAGACCCAAAAAATATTGTTTTCATTGTTAGTGGAAGGGGGAGAGAGAGCTTAAGTGAGTGGTTTACTCCCTGCAAAAAACTTGGAATTGCTGCAGAACATGGGTACTTCTTGAGGTCTGCTCTCTCTCTCTCTCTCTCTTTCTCTCTGTCTGAAATGTCAGCTATTTCTCTGTTTTGCTTCATATTAACTCTCCAGAGATTGGTTATTGTACTTTTCATATGAAACATATCTTAGAAATCTTCATCATACAATGTATGCTGTAGAGTTGTAAAGTGCCATTTTTTGTCTGAATAAATCAGGTTACTGTAATTTTGTTTTATTCTCAGGTTGACCAAGGCCCATTAAGCAAGGGTCAAAGTGTTTCCAAAGTCTAATTTAACAGATACAATATAATATTACAACATATTTATATTGGGTTTTCCAAGTATTGTTAGTAAGTCACACTATGTAGTTCAAATTGTTGCTGAGAACATATTTGCTTCTGACAAGCCATGCCTGGAAGAAATTCCCGTCGAGTGGTATTTTGTTTCTGAAAATGTTTCTCACAAAATTTCTGCACTTAACTAACATATAGATTCTCATCTTTCTTGATTTTAAGTCCTTAAATTCTGTCCTGCATTTTCTGATTTGGTAACATGGCAATTTCTATACTAAACAAGTTGTTTTATTCAGATGGGGCCACAATGGAGAATGGGAAATTTGTGGTAAGTCCTCCGACTTTGGATGGATGCAGATAGCTGAACCTGTGATGAAACTATATACTGAGGCAACTGATGGCTCCTCAATTGAAAGAAAAGAAAGTGCTTTAGTCTGGCAGTACCGTGATGCAGACCTTGGTTTTGGATCTTCTCAGGCTAAGGAAATGTTAGATCATCTAGAAAGTGTTTTGGCCAATGAGCCTGTTGCCGTGAAGAGTGGCCAGTTTATTGTTGAAGTAAAACCACAGGTATATATACTTTCTTTGAGAAGAAAATGAGCCTTTTCAGAATCTCCTTTCTAAAATGCTACTTTCCTGAGTTTGGATATTTGAGTTGTATCATGCCCTAAAAAGTAATGTGCTGCATTAAATTTGTTTGTTTTGCTTTCATATTTTTTGTTGGCACTAGGAAAAAACCTGTTGATTTGGCATGTGAAGTAGGAGTCAACCTTAAGATTTTGTCTTGTTAAATACGGTTTGTGTGAAATGCTGAAAGCTCATTAAGACTTCTGCAATAGTATCATTAGTATTACCTGTGCCATTAATTGTTAAAAAGAAGTGGTAAATAAATAGTTATTGGAACCGAAGGAAGGAATGTTGACGAAGAACTTTCCCTCCGCTGGACTTTAGATAGAACCTGGTCCATGTCTTTCCAAATCTCACATATTCTCTTTCATATTTCTGATATTCTGTTTTGACAAGACCCCTTTTTTTGGAAACAATTGATGCTTCTGAAAGGGTTTTCAGTGGTTAAAATTTCAACTGGAATATTGAATTCGTCGGTTGTGTATAGCAAGCATAGCAGCTGGTGGTTTTTATGTAATCTTTTGCCATGAACTTACAAATGATTTGATATTTGCTTAAACAGTTGTGCCACCCTTGGTTAGGGGAAATGACAGTGATTCATCTGATTCCATTTGGGTGTTTGTGTTTGCAGGATGTGAGCAAAGGTTTGGTGGCCGAAAGGATATTTTCGTCAATGGACGGTAAAGGCAAGCAGGCTGACTTTGTGCTGTGTGTTGGTGATGACAGATCAGATGAGGACATGTTTGAAATAGTTAGTAGTGCAATCTCAAGGAATATTCTTGCCCCCAATGCTTCTGTCTTTGCTTGCACGGTTGGACAAAAGCCAAGCAAAGCAAAGTATTATCTGGATGATACAACCGAGGTAACAAGCATGCTAGAATCTTTGGCCGAAGAATCAGATTCTTCACCCTGCATACAAGAAACTGTGGATTCCTCTCGGAGGCAAGTTCAGGTTTCTCTGATTTAGATGATCATGATTTTTTTTTTTTTTTTTATTTGGGATGTAATATTCGTGGTGACATTTGGGGCGTTTGCAGAGTATGTTTTCATAATTTTTTTCTTTCTTTTGCTTTTCTTTCTTCTATTATATATTACATATATTTTTGGGAGAATCCCGTCATTATTTTCTGTTCCCGTTATTCATAACTTTGGTTGGTTGTGGTGTAGCAGCAGACAAATATGTTAGTTTGGTTTTTATGTCCTACAACAAAGGAAGAAAATAGTGGAATTCTTGCTTTCCAAAATTAGATTTTGATTTCTCAGAACACAGTTTATAAAGAGATGTTCCTAAAATTAAACCAGTTATACCAGAAGCGTGGAATATAGTAAGTAGTATGAGTTATTTTTTATTCAATTTTAGTGCCATTTAGAAAATTTGAATAAAAATCAACTTGGACTTCTATTATAAGAAATATTATGCAAAGGTATTTTGTTAGTCACATGATCTAAAACTCAATTTCAACCTTTTACGGCTGGAGTAATGAAGTATGACAGAACTTTGACGAACATTAAATTCCTGGGAATATTGGTACAGGAAAATTCTTCAAAAGAATTTTGAACAGCCTAAAATTCGGTGGCAGCATTAAATTGTCTATCCACTTTAACAATTTGTAGGAATATATCCACAGGATGATGAAGGAGTGGGTGTATCTACTTTCATTTAATTGTGGATAGGATTTTTATGCACCTGGTTTTTCCAAGTTTCATAAGGTGTAAAGTGAAAAATCTCGTTTAATAAGAGAAAGTAAAGATTATTGATTATGTTCGTCTTGTGACGATTTAAAGTTTTTTCACACACAATACCAAAGATTCAGTAAAATTATTTTTCCATGGAACATATGCAAACGTATTAAAAATTAGGAAGTAAAAAAAAATATTTACTTAAAAAGTTGAAAAGTCTTTTTCTATATCCTTTGGATACTAAACATTTCTTTATCAAAATACACAAATCTTCAGCCTAAAATTCTCATTCTATGCTTTAATCCTGTAAAATTCTTTCTAAAATATCATAATGTCACCATTTTTTGAAATTTCTAATTTACTCATGTCGGAATAATGAAATATGTTAAGTGTACTAAGCAGGACTTTAGTAGGGAGTGGAGTGTTGAGTTATTTTTAATTATTGTACCGAACAGGACGGTCTCTTTACTTTCCATCTTCTTATTATATCAGCTCTTAATCAATATAAATAGATGAACATGAGAAGGATCTTTCAAGTCTTCCAAAAATAGATTTCTCTGTTTTAATCTTAAGTTGGTATCATAATGGGTCCATCCAACACTAGTTTCTTTCTTGTCTTGTCCACAACCATCGATTACAGCTATTTACGACTGTCCACCATTAGTCATTGATGTCTATGATTGTCTAGCTCGATTCATCACTATCTGAAGCTACTCACTGTTTTTTTAATTGTCTAACATTGTCAACCATTGTTCTCTACTGTTTTCCCGTTGTTCGCCACTATTTATCGTCGTCTGTCGTCGGCCACCGTCATAGTTTTGTCTAGCAACCACCATATTTGGAGCGCCGCTCCGAGCGATAGCTACCCCCGATGACGAAACCAAATTCCGGTCCATGCGCCACCACGTGCCTCGTCTCTGCTCACTACGAATAGGCATGTGCCACACACTGCCATCTATTGCTCGAAACGTCACTCTGCCACCTCCATTGTTGTCGTCGGGGCCTTTTGTCTCTATTTTGACCCTTGAAACTCCATTTTTATGAAGTCCAGAAGCCACACTTGCAGAAGTCTCCCTAGGGCATTTACAAGTCCTAATTGTTTTTAGTTTCTTTTGTCCCCTTGATCTGAAATGGCCATTGGAAGTGCTTGAAGTGATATTTCATTCTCTAGAAGCCTTTGCATTACTTCTGATAAACTAAATGACCAAAATTATCTATCTTGGTTCGTTGTCGTCAAAATGTGGTTTCTTGGTCAAGATCATCACGACCACCTTGAGAAAGATGGAAGCCATGTACATACTGAAAAAGTTAAATAATGAAAACAGGCAGATTTCCTGTTGTGTGCTCTATTGTGGCAATTGGTGGAACCAAGACTTTTGATGTCCCTCCAACCCTTCAAAACATGTCACTCTTTTCGGAAAAGGGCTCAGAACATCTATGTTAATGATATCCAACGCCTCTATGATTCAACAAACAAGCTTGCATCTCTAAAAATGACCAACCAAGATATGGTCTACTTCATGAATGAAGCCCAATCAACTGTGGAAGAACTGAGAATGTTCTTGGAAGTCAACTCTTTAGATGAAATAAAGAAGAAACTTGACAAGTATTATATGGTGATGATCTTTTGTGCTATACATCCAGACTTTAATTGTATCAGCGATCAACTTTTGACCACTCATGAGGTCCATTCCATGGATACCTTGATCACATGCTTGATTCGTGTCCCAATACCTCAAACTCATGAGCTCTTGCTCTAGTGGAACCTTCTATCATGGTATCCAGTCGAGGAAGAGGAGAGCGTGTCACTAGAGGAGAAGGACATGGAGGTCGAGGACGTCCTCAATGCACCTACTTTAAGAGAATTGATCACACTCACTCCTTGCATGGTTTTCTTTCCAAAATCACCAATGTCTCGAAGGCTGAAACTGTCACTCCAAGTTCATTGAGGATGAATACCGACGGTACATCTGATTGAAGTATAATAGCTTGGCACAGACTTCTCAAAATCCAAGCACATTAGTCGCTTGCATTTCTCAATCTGTGGAGGGTCACAATTCATGGGTAATTGACTATGGTGCTTCTGATCACATATCTGGTAATACTTATTTGTTCTCAACCATTTCCTTTCAAGAAAAACTAGATTTTAACCTTTCAAATGGATCTAGAACTTCCTCAAAGGGAGTTAACCAAGTTTCCTTGTCTCCCTCCTTAAACCTAAATTTTTTCCTTTTTGTTCCTAATTGTCCTTTCAATTTAATTTCCTTTAATCAACTAACCAAAACCTTAAATTGTTCAATAACCTGTGATAACAAATCTTTTGTTATACAAGAGTGTGGTTCGGGAAGAAAAATTGAAGAAGGATATGAAACTTGAGGATTATACCTTCTTGGATCTCGTCCACGTATGTCTTGTGTTGTTGCTCCTAATCCTAAAATGTTATATGATTGGCTTGGCCATCCTCATTTGTCAAAATTAACAAAAAAATGTGTCTTGACCTTAGTGGTCTCCAGACCTTAAAATGTGAATCATGTTAACTAGAAAAACATGTTAGATCTACCTTTCCAAAAGGGTCTCAATCAAGGTGTAATTCAAAGTTTCTCTATTATCCATTCTGATATCTTAGGCTATTCATGCCTTCAAAAATGGTATCAATGTTACTCTCTTGAAACCAAGAAGTACTGCATGTCTGCCAATGTCACCCTTTTTTAACATGACCCTTACTTTTCTCCATCTATTCAAGATGTTCCTATCATACAACAAGTCTTTCCCATTCCAGTGGTTGAGTCCGATTTTTCCAATGTCTATCGATCCTAGCCGTGATCCAAGTCCTCCGGCACCATTATCCCCCACATTGATATTCTCCAACACAAGACCCTGATGGATAGTCCAGTTATCTAAGATAATGGTGAATCCTCGACTTTAGATTCTTCTCCATCACTGTTTCATACCATGTTACTCGGTGAAGGTGATTCAGGATGGAGAATTGCTCTTAGAAAAGGTAATTGTTCCACTCGAAACCCATATCCCGTTATTACTTTCTTAGCTATCATAGATTGTCGTCTTCCTATTGTTCCCTTTTATCCTCAGTATCTTCTACTGTCATTTCCAAAATTGAGAAAGAAGCACTTGATCATCCTAGATGACGACAAGCCATGATTGCAGAAATGTAGGCTCTTGACCATAATAATACTTGGAAGCTCATACCCTTTCCATCAGGTAAAAAGGTCATTGGTTGTCGATGGGTGTACCCAATTAAAGTCAACCTTGATGGTGAAGTTGACTGGCTCAAAGCCCGCTTAGTTGCAAAAGGGTACACTCAGGTTTATGGCCATTAATATTATGACACTTTTTCTCCCGTAGCCAAGATGACAACTATTTGTCTCTTCTTCGTAATGGCTGTAATTCGTCACTAACCATTTCATCAATCGGATATCAAAAATTTCTTCCTACATGGTAGTCTTGAGGAAGAAGTTTACATGGAGCAACCTCCTAGGTTTGTTGCTCAGGGGGAGTATGGTATGGTATGCAAATTGCAACGCTCTCTATAAGGCCTCAAGCAATCACCACGAGCTTGGTTTGAAAAATTCAGCTCCATTGTTCAAAAATTTGGGCTAAGATGTAGTGAAGCAAATTATTCAGTCTTTTACTATCATACATCACTCGGTAAATGTGTTTACTTAATAGTATATGTTGATTATATAGTCATTACAGGAAATGATACAATTGAAATATCTCAACTGAAGGAGTACTTATGTAGACATTTTGAAACCAATGATCTAGGAAGCCTCAAATACTTTTTGGGCATGGAAGTAGCTCAATCAAAAGATGGAGTTGTAATCTCTCAGAGGAGGTATGCTCTCGATATATTACAAGAAACATGTCTGATTGATTGTAGACTTGTAGATAGTCCTATGGACCCAAATCAGAAATTAACGATAGAATAAGGTGAATTATTCTCTGATCTAGAGATACAGGAAGGTTAGTTGGAAAATTGATTTATCTCACTATTACAAGGCATGATCTATCTTTTGCAATTGAAGTGGTTAGTCAGTTCATGTAGGTTCCATGTGTTGGCCAATGAAAGGCTATCATTCGCATTCTAAGGTACCTCAAAAAGACTCACGAGCAAGGATTGTTATATGAAGATAGAGGAAGCATATTCAAGTCTTTGGGTACTATGATGTAGATTGGGCAGGTTCGCTTGTTGACAGATGATCCACTATTGGATATTGTGTTTTCTTGGGAGGAAACATTATTTCATAGAAAAGTAGGAAACAAAATGTAGTGGCCCGATTCATAGTTGAAGTTGAATATAGGAAAATGTCGTCACTAACTTCTGAGCCTATATGGGTGAAGCAGTTCATTCAAGAGCTTAATTTTTGCGAAATCCAGACTATGAATGTATTGCAATAATCAAGTTGCTCTTCACATTACATAAAATCTAGTGTTTTACGAGAGAATTAAACATATAGAAATTGATTGTCATTTTGATCGTGAAAAGTTGTTGACAAAAGAAATATCTACCGAGTTTGTTGGATCAAATGACCAACTCGCAGATGTATTCACCAAGTCCTTAAGGGGACCCCGAATTAAGTTTATTTGTTCCAAGCTTGGTACATACAATTTGTATACTCCAGCTTGAAGGGGAATGTTGAGTTATCTCTAATTATTGTACCTAGTATTCTATGACAGTCTCTTGACTTTCCATCTCCCTATTGTATCAACTCTTAATCAATATAAATAAATGAACATGAGAAGGACTTTTCAAGCCTTCTGAAAATATATTTCCCTATTTTAATCTTAAGTATCCCCAAAGGTATAATTTCTTAAAAATTAATATTTAGTAGTTTGTAGCGTATTTGATAATAACTTGTTAGTTTGTGTGCGTGTGCGGGGTGGGTAGGGTAGGGGGATAATAGATGCAATATGTAGTCTAGATTTCATAAAAGCATATGTAAAGGATACACTTTATCATTACTTCTCTCTTTATTTTTTAGATGTTAGCATCTATTACACTATCTTCATATAAAATAATTGTTTTAGGATTTTTTTTGATTTGTCTAACATCCAAATATAGTAGTTACATTAAAGATAATTAAGTAGTTTATAAACACATAAACATATAGTATAAATATTAGTTTATATTTCTCCAAAAAGTAAAATATTTCGATACAAAATATGCATAAAATCCTTTAGAGGAATATAAACTCTAACATTTATATACATATACAAAATTATCTACATACTACTAAGCCTTCTCAACTACTCACTAATGCGAACTCCTACTGCAAATCCTTTGCTCTCATGTAACACACAATCATACTGATAAAAACAAACAATCACAAAATCATGGTAAGGGCAACTTTGAGTGTAACATCCCTACTTTTAATAAATTATATTATTTACTTTATCTTTACTCTAAATATAAGAGTTAGAAAATCATGCGTTTTATTAGCGTTTTGTATTATATCTAGATATAGTTTGAACATTGAGAAAGAAATTAAGTAGATTTTAAGAAACATTAAGAATAAGTAAAATAAAAATAATAATAAATGAATCTTCTAATGTTAAATCTAAGAGATAAGAAAGAAAAATAAATAAATTAAGTAAAAAGAAGAAAATATGAATACAGGAACCTGAGAATAAGAAGTGATAAGATTGCATTTAATGCATGCAATTATCACTTTGAACCTAAGTATGTGTGAATGTGATAGGAAAGAGAAAAAGAAATGAGGAAAGGGTGATTACATAAGGGAAAAAAAAGGAAAGCATGAAGATTATCTCTTCATTAATAAAGAGAATCTTTGCATTAATGAAATTGCACATGGTTTGGTTATAAAAGGATGAAATGAAAGAGAAAAATGTAGAAAGAATTAAAGGAAATGTGAGTTAAGTGAGACAGAAAGAAGGGAAGAGAGAGAAAGAGAGAAATAAATAGAGAGAAAAAGTTAGAGCAAAATATTTGAAAAAGGTCTCGGTCTTCTAGAAGTATTACTATTGTGTCCCTCCAACTAATCAAGTAAGGAGGAATGAGGTTAAGCTCTTTTTATATTAATCTTGATAAACTCATGGGTTTTATATTAATCTTTTATTTATTTTGACACATATATTATTCTATTTACTTCCATTTAACTTATTTTCATTTATTATCCTCTTATATTTATTTTATTTAATCTTCAGTTATGCACTAGTCATATTTATTTATTTTATTTAATCTTCAATTATGCACTGGTCCTGTTTATTTATTTTATTTTATTTATCTCCAGTTATGCGCTGGTACTGTTTATTTATTTTATTTAATTTATCTCCAATTATGCACTGGTTCTGTTTATTTATTTTATTTAATTTATATTCATTTATACACTGGTCCTATTTATTTATTTTATTTTATTTATCTCCAGTTATGCACTGGTCCTATTTATTTATTTTATTTAATTTATCTCAAGTTATGCATTGGTCTTGTTTATTTATTTTATTTAATCTCTAGTTATGCACGCGTCCTTATTATTTATTTTATTTAATCTCCAGTTATGCACTAGTCTTGTTTATTTATTTTATTTAATCTCTAGTTATGCACTGATCCTGTTTATATATTTTATTTAATTTATTTCCAGTTATGCACTAGTCATATTTATTTATATTATTTAATCTCCAGTTATGCACTGATGGTCCTACTTATTTATTTTATTTAATCTCCAGTTATGCACTGATCCTATTTATTTATTTATTTTATTTAATCTCCTATTATGCACTAGTCCTGTTTATTTATTTCATTTATAGTTATGAACCAGTCCTTTTTATTTATTTCATTTAATATATCTCCAGTTACGCATTGGTTCTGTTTAATTTATATTTTTATTATTATATTTATTTATAACATTCTAATCCTTATCTAATTATTTATTTAAAGTTCTTGCTTTGATTCTTATTTTATCATTATTTTATAATAAAAAAAATAAATGAATGTAAAGTAAAAGTAAATATTATTTTATTCAGTGAGCTTGGATAGAAGAAAATTACATGAACATTTTATTAAATTTTATATTCTTTGAGTATAGTTTATACAATGACATGATTAGATAGTCATTACATTTTATGACCTTTGAAAATATCAAAAAGTGTGTCAATTAAGTCTAGTTTCAATAAGTTGATATTAAACTAGTGTAAGAGTGTTTTTATTTTGGAAGTCACAGTTTGGTACACTACGGGATGAAAGGCAGGGACCATGGTGGGGTCTAAGGAAGTTTTACCAAGTAGGTGAATATCTAGATAGTTCAGAATAGCGCACTAGACTAGGATATTCATAGGTCAAACTTGGGACTACTCGATACCTGCTCGACATCGCCAAGGTTAGGTAGTGAGTATATATCTGTTTTATGGGTTTATAAATGGCTAATATTCTCGAGAAAGAAATAATTATGATTGTACCAATGTTTTATGAGAAATACTCAACTACCTAATCACTTTCCAAAGTAACTTTTGATGTTCATAATGGATCATCAAAAGTGGAATATAGATCCATATGTTTGGTAAAACAAGATCAAGTTTGGTGGTTTTAGGTCCAATTATGTGCCCCCAGTGTCTGTATTATTTGTTGAGTTTATTAAGATTGATATTTAAGGCTTATAAAGACCTCACTCCTTTCAAATTTTTCTTTCATATGTACCTATTGCATGTGTAGAAGGGGAACTTGCTCAATGATAGTTGTTCGGGATATTATTGGTGGATCTTCTGAAGATTTATTCGTGGATAAATTATATTAATATCTTGATAAGATATTAAAAATATACACAATCTTATATTCTGATGTAAAACTCTTAATATTATACAAATAGATATTTTTGTAATATTTCATGGACAATTACAGAGATGTAAACTATATATATATATATAGATATATATA
>Ga0214544_1000671_pt1 | contig 65513 bp, 24 predicted proteins | sample CNSS3metaG_FD_160074 | JGI IMG/M metagenome (GOLD analysis project Ga0214544, IMG submission 160074) | Root nodule microbial communities from cowpea collected in UCLA plant growth center, Los Angeles, California, USA - CNSS3 | ecosystem: Host-associated > Plants > Roots > Nodule | place: USA... | reverse complement strand
TATATATATATATATATATATATATATATATATATATATATATATATATATAATTTCATTCACTTTAAAACAATTTATTTATTATTTATTTATTTACCATACTTGTATATATCCACAAATATTTAAAAAAAATATTTTATAAATTTTTAAAATAAAATTACAAAAAATATAAATTTAATTAAATACATTTTTAATTTTAACTAATAAATATAAATTAATTTTAAAATTAAATTAAATTTAAATTAATAAAATACATTAAATCTTAATTTAAACTTTTTTGCCAATAACAAATAACTTGACCGGTTTATAAACAATTAATAAATTACATATGGTTCATTACCCATAAATAATACTCAATATTAATTTTTCATTTGCGAATTTTATCTACAAATTAATTTTTGACATCCCTCCTTGAGTGTCACCGACCATATAACATAGCTCATTCAATTTGTTTTCTACATTATTCTTTTGTTTCCTCAACTTCCGTACAAAAACATAGTACCTAAGTACACTTTTTTTTTTTTTTTCATTTTGAGGCAAACGTAATCAATTTTTTTCAAGTAATTAATATAAGTGCTGAAACAATAAATTTAAGTTAGTTTAATCCCTTAAGTTACAAAAATAAATACTTAAACTCTTGTTCATTTTAAATATCGAGATCATAAAGAGGAAAAAAAGAGAGGAAGATGATCGTGCTACACATCTCTCTATATATAACATGAATATTATGTATTTTTAAAAGTAAACGCTTTTTAAATATTCATTTATTGAATATTGTCTGAGTCTTCTGAAATATAATAACTACTTCTCATATGGTATACTATGACTACATAATTATTTCTAATGAACACTGAGATAACAACATAAGAAAAAGAAGAGACACTGCCAAAAACAACTAATACAGTCTAATAATCTCACTTACAGAAAATGTTAGGAGAAAGTATGAAGTAACATTCACATGTTCTAAAGAGTCATACGAGTGCGGAACAAGTATATTCAGAAACACAACAACAAGATAATAATTATTATATAACAAAAGTTGAAATAAAAAAAATAAAATTTACTGCATAAAATAGGCCTTATATTCTTTTTATTGGCATAATTTTTAACTAAAAAATGGATCTAGATGAGACTCAATTACATGTTTGATTATATATATATATATATATATATATATATATATATATATATATATATATATATGTCAAAAATATATGTATTTGTGGGTATTCACGGATAAATTCTACAATGGGTAGAAATTGGATATCTACGAATAACAAGTATTTTTTATACCTGCATGTTAATAGGATGGATATGAGTATTATAGTATTCGTATCCGTAGATATCTGTACTTTCTACATCCTAATTTAAATTAGAACAGAATGATTAAAATATTATCATATTAATTTTGAATGAATTATTTTTTATTAATTAAATTTTTTTTAAAAAAAACTTGTTTTTCTATAAGCTATCATTCATCACAAATTACTATTCAACGGCCGAGTAACAAAATTATTATTCATAAAAAAAATAAACACTCAAAGGACTACTTTAAATATTAAAATGACATTATTTATAATTCTGAGGATTGATATACTTTGAAGCTACATATATTTCATGTTTGAAATATCTCATATATTGTATATAAGAAAAAAGAAAAAAAATATGGGGGGCAATCGATGAGGCAAGAACTAAACCGTCAATTTTTTTATTTTTCCGTTTTTATCTCAACTAGTATTTTAACTTGAACATTTCACGAGATTTAAAAAAAAAAAATTTATAATTATATACGGAGAAGATTCTTTATTTTCTGTTTATAATTATTATTTTATTTTATCTTTTACAATAAATTATTATTATTTTAAAAAAAATAACAATTACTTTAATATATTTTTTATAACACTGTTTTAATACTTTTTTTCTTTTTTTTTTCCGTTCATAAGCAATTATTTTCTCTTCCTTTCTCTCTTCATTTTACTTTATTCCTATAAATATAAATTTACTCACTTTAAATATTAATTTAATGAGATTATAATATCATCATCATCTCTGATAATAAAATATCAAATATATTTAAAAATATAATAAAATATCAAATATATTTAAAAAATACATACACACAGACAAACGTGATCATATTTGTATTTATCCTAATATTTCTAAAATAAATTTATGTTTATATAAATATTTTATTTAGTGAAATTAAATAATGATATTCTGATTATAAAACTATATTTAGGTTGTTTATATATTTTTTAATAAAATATATTTTATTAGGTAATTGTTTTAAATAATATATGATAATTGAGTTAATCAAAATAGAAAAATATAATTTAAATAAAGTAAATTAATAGTTTTACATATATTATATATTCTATTTCAACACATAATTTTTTAATACAATATTTAAATTAAAGAAAATTAATAATAGTAATAATAATTATTATTATTATTATTACTAATTAGTAATTATAGAAAATATTTGAATATAATATAAATATATATTAAATAATAATATTAAAATTAATAATCAAAGAAATAAGTTAAAATAGCATATAATTAATGATTGCATAATTATAATAGTAATAATAACATTAATAACATAATGATAAAAAAATGAAGATCAAATATAATTATTGAAGAAACATATAATACTAATAGTAATGAGAATTGTATTAATAATTACGAAAAAAATTAAAATAAGATATTAATTATTCAATAATTTATTAATTATATATATATATATATATATATATATATATATATATATATATATATATATATTTTCTGATTAGAAACGTATGGACATTGAAACTTTATATTCTATTTTTGGAGAAATATTATACAGTAAAAATACAGGTATTTTAATGATAATAGTATAAACAATATTTGAATAAAATATAATAAAATAAAATAAAATAATGAAACAGATTCAAAATAAATAATATAATTAATTGATTTTTTAACAATGTAAATAATTAATGGTTGTAAACGTATGAACTTAGAAAATGAATACTTACATATAAGTAAACATCATAAATGAAATATTAATATGAATGTTTATAATTAAAAATTAGAAATTATTAATAAATGTTTACAAATTATATGTTGTTATTATTTATCATAAAAGTAAAGATCAAAAGGAATTTGATTTTGGAGTATGTTTGGAGGGAAGATTTTCAAAAATTTTGGTTGGAGAGTTATTTTTTTTAGTGTGTCTTAGGTTTTTGGATCAATAAGTAGTTTTTTAGAGTCTCGTAAGAAGATTGTTACTTTACATTTTTATAAGCATATATACTTAAAAGTTTTTCATATTTTCTGTGAAGAAAACCATTGATCAACAATCTAGTTAATTCAACTTTAATTTACAGAGAATAATACAAATAATTTAATGATTACCTCTATGTATTTATTTAATGAGAACGCTAAGGTTTAGTTGTAAAGATATGAGATGGTGTAAATTTAACTTCTATATTAATAATCGGGAGTTATAAGGTTAGTTTTAAATGATTAGGAAAGATATAGATTCAACTATCTCACTAACAAAACAAAATAGTAACAAGTAACCATGCCCATGCCCGATAAAGGAAAAAAAAAAAACCCCACTTCAGTTTTTATCTGAATTCCAATGTGGTCCAGTCGTAGAGGTCCAGCCGAAAATGTTCAAAAGCAAAAAAAATACGACCAATAATATATGCGTTTGACACGAAAACGAAAGTTGGACCGAAACGGAAAGAAAATATTCAAATATAATGAAAGGGTCAAAATGTTCGAAGTGTCTCAAAGTATAGTAATCACAAATGTGCTACTACTCGTTTACGAAGTCAAATCCACGAATTCTACTACTCAATATGCCTCCTATAAATACCAATACAGCACTTTGCTTCCAACAACACAACCAAACACTATATTGAACCGATACACAGAAATAAGAGATATAGTGCTACAAAGCTTAATACAGAAATACACAAAAAGAGAGAGGAAGAGATGGAGTTTCTAGGGCTAGCTGGGATTCTTCTTGCCTTCTCCGCAGCACTTTGCCTTTTCTTGCTCTTGATACTAACATTTTCTTGGTGGGTTTTCCCTAACCAAACGCTTAACAAGCTTAAGAAATGTGGGTTGGGAGGACCAATCCCAAGTTTTCCTCTTGGAAACATTAACGAGATGAAAAAAAAGAATAACATTTCAGTTGCATCCTCAAATCTCACTCATGATATACACTCTAACGTTTTCCCATACTTTTCTAGCTGGCAGAAATCACATGGTAAGCCTACTGTGTCATATATCATTGCAATTTTTTGTTTGTTTGTTTTGTTTTCCCGCAAACACCCCTCTTAGGTTTTTGTTTTTTTTGGTGTAGGTAAAGTTTTCGTGTACTGGTTGGGGACGGAGCCATTCCTGTACGTTGCAGAGCCAGAGTTCTTGAAGAAAATGTCGACGGTGGTGATGGCGAAGCGATGGGGAAAACCAAGTGTGTTTAGAACTGACAGAGACCCCATGTTTGGGAGTGGCTTGGTCATGGTTGAGGGCAACGAATGGGTTCGTCACAGGCACATTGTTGCCCCTGCCTTCAATCCCATTAACTTGAAGGTATCCTAAAATTTCAAGACTTACTCATCCAATTCTACACAACTTCAATCCCATTAACTAGTTAATATGTTTTTCACGTTTAAAACATAAAATATAACCATGTAAGGATACAGAAACTACTCCGAAATCAATGACTCACCACCAAACAAATTCAATTAATATTCTATTGTTGCTTTGACGTCAAACGTTTGATGTCTGCTTTGGCCAAAAGCATATATTCTGACTACTTGTTGCATTTTATCCACAGGACATGGCAAACATGATGGTTGATTCCACGAATCAAATGATAGACAGATGGTTTACCCGAATAAACTCTGGGAACCCCGAAATCGACGTGGAGAGAGAGATCATAGCAACAGCCGGAGAGATCATAGCAAGAACAAGTTTTGGCATGAAAGATGACAATGCGAGAGATGTTTTCGACAAATTACGAGCCTTGCAAATGACACTTTTTAAGACAAATCGATATGTGGGTGTTCCCTTTGGCAAGTATTTCAACGTAAGGAAAACCTTAGAGGCCAAGAGACTGGGAAAAGAAATCGACAAACTCTTGTTGTCCATCATAGAATCTCGGAGGAAGTCACCGACGAAAAATGGTCAGCAAGATCTGTTAGGTCTGTTGCTGCAAGGAAATCATGAGGTTGATGGGAGGTCAGGGAAGACGTTAACATCGCGAGAAGTTGTTGATGAATGCAAGACCTTCTTCTTCGGAGGCCATGAAACCACAGCACTTGCCATCACGTGGACCTTGCTGCTTCTGGCCATGCACCCAGATTGGCAAAACCAGTTGAGAGACGAGATACGAGAGGTGGTGGGGAACACTCAAGAACTTGATATCTCTATGCTCGCTGGTTTAAAAAAGGTATAAAAAATTTTGTTTCCATTTATTGTTTTTCCTTTGAATAATTGGGATGCAGGTATATTGTGTACCTCCCTATCCCTGGGTCAATATCGCACTATTAACTCGTGAGAATTGAGATGCCACACACAACAAAGTGTCACTTTCTTTATAACTTTATTTAGTTTACAGAGTGAAGTGGGAGCCTTTCCAACCCTGACGTGGTTTCTCTTTATAATTGACACTTGATTACAACAATGACTTTAAACACATACGTAGGGTCTCTTTCCTTTTCATTTTTAATAACCAGTAAATTAAAAGCAGCACGTGCTCATTAGAAAATGAACAGGATATTTATGTTGACGCAAAAAAAAAGAAAAAAAGGCAAGACACGTTTTTGGATTTTACTAGGACGACTTTTCTGTTAATTAATTGAAAATTGTTGCATGCAGATGAAGTGCGTGATGAATGAAGTTCTAAGACTGTACCCACCGGCACCAAATGTGCAGAGGCAAGCAAGAGAAGACATAAAGGTTGATGACGTAACAGTGCCGAATGGAACGAACATGTGGATAGATGTGGTGGCGATGCATCATGACCCTGAATTGTGGGGAAAGGATGCGAATGAGTTCAGGCCAGAGAGGTTCATGGATGATGTGAATGGTGGATGCAAGCACAAGATGGGGTTTTTGCCTTTTGGGTTTGGAGGGAGAATGTGTGTTGGTAGAAATTTGACCTTCATGGAGTATAAGATCGTGCTAACGCTTCTTCTCTCTAGGTTCACTTTTAAGATTTCCCCTGGTTACAATCACTCACCAGCGATTATGCTCTCCCTAAGGCCTACCTATGGTCTTCCACTCATTGTTCATCCACTTTAGAAAATTTCAACCCAATGTTACAAAATTTAACTCATTGGTTTGAAGAATCGGGATTAATTCCCTCACCACCGGCCATGATGCATCCAAATTTATTCATAGATCTGTGTACCGTTGATCCTGTGCATTTCTGATTTGTCTATCAATATATTTCTATGCATGGAATCTAGCTAGCTCATTAGATATAGATCCCTACATTTATCAAGCACGTGCTGAAACTTGTTTTTAAATTCAAGCACTTCCGATCCAAGTAAAAATAAATAGAGAAAAATACCCTGTAAATCCAACTTTTCAAAATACCACACATTAATATTATGTTTAGTAAAACAGTTCAGCGACCTTTTTTGTCCTTTCTTCTAACTTATCCACTAAAGTAATCTTATCATTTTTGTGTCTTACTCTTATCTTCTCTTCTAATTTTATCACTGAATTAACTTTAGAAAAAAAATTATTTGATACTATTTGATAATTTTTATAAAAATAAAATTAATTTTATATTTCTAAAAAAAAGAAAGTAAATAATAGTGAAGATGGTATCAAATGATAATAAAAGAAGTATGATCTCAAATAACTTTATAATTCCGGATTAATAATATATAATAAATCATATTTCTAATATTAAGTTATATATCGATAATAAATTGATTTTAAATTAAGAAAAGCTTAAATATAATTTTGAATTAATTAATAATATCAAAGTATATATCTTATACACGGACAAAAATTATAATGAATAATTATTTTTTTTCTCAAAAATCTCATATATGAATTTCTGGTTCTAATTGCTATGGATGATGTTTCACTTTCTAGCTAATGATTGGAATAATAGTACTCAATTGAACTAGTGGATTCGGCCCTATACTAATAATTATGTTCACCATAAAACAAAATTCATATTTTGGTAATTATCCATAGTTTTGGTTCAGAACTGTGATTTATCTTACAGAAGAAAATAATATTTGCATTATAGTTTGTAAACTAATTTTAAAAACTGCATATAAAAATTAATATATAAGAAATGTAATGTCAAGCATTTAACCTACAAATAATTTTAAAACCATTAAATTAGAGGATTGATAATTTCTCCTGAAATAATTTTTTTGAGTAATTTCATCATTTCCCGTCCCGTCACTTTCTATATTATAGTTGATACCAAATGTCAAACTTTTACGCTTACGGCATCAAAAGTTATATAGTATACAATTAATCAAATAAACTATTAGTTGTTGATTCATTGCACACACCGAAGTAATTACTATTTAAAATGTAAATGTATATAATAAACTGACAAATGTCCAATTTCTATAAAATTTTCAATACAGGATAAAATTGCAATAGGTTTAATGAATCTATTAAAAAGAACAATTTCTTTAATATATTTGTCAGTGTACTTGTATTGTTTTTCGGTACCCGTGTCAATAATTATGAAGTGTTTGATGATTTGTTAATCATGATTAATAATTTAAAAATGAACTAAATAAACATTTTTTATATTAAAAAAATATTACAATTAAGAAGCATAAGTCACCATTCATCAGCTATTGTTAGTTCTTCTGAAAAAAAGTTTCATATTATAATTTTATGGTACAAAAAATTGATTAGTTTTATATTATATTTTAAATTATAATAATACTAATAATTAAAGTAATAAATAATGAAAAATCACTAAAAAATACTATTGGAATATGCTTTTTCATAATGAATTCACATAACATAATGTGATGAATTTAAAATAGATTCAACAAATAAATTACTTGTACGAAAAATTCGTTACATATTAGTTGTAATAAACAATTCAATATTTTTAAATAAATTCAATCGTTAGGAACAAAATTTTAAAAAATAAGGTATACAAATTATTGTAATAAGTAGTAGATTCTAAATATTTAACTATATTTTATTCAAACTTATTATTGCATAATTCGTATGGAAAGCAATTATGAATAACCTGTAAATATCCATGAAGTTTATTCGATAAACATTTACGAAGTTAGATTTGAGATAGAAATAAATAACAAATAAATATGTCAGTAATAAAATAACAATTATATTTTATGAGTATTGAATGTTATAGGTGTTTGTTTTCAAATATTTTCAAATATGTTATTGTACAATACATATTTAGTAGTATTGGTTACATTTTCATACTGATCCAAGATAAATATTTTAAATTTTTTTAAATTTTTATTATACGAATAACACCGTATAGTTAATCATGTGTGAAAATTGAACGTGAAAGATACAATCAACTTTCGAAAGAGATGACTCTTACATTAAATGTCATGACAAGACGTAGATATATTATAAATTATGTTCTTTAAATTTGAAAGGTAATTATGAGTTAGAAAGGACCAAATTTATTATTGGGAGAAATATTTTGTGATCAATATTTTTTAAAACGTAATTATATTGACAAAAATTATATAGAATATTTACTTAATCAATTTTTTTTAAATATATTGAATACACCATAGAAGAAGAAAAAAATTACTAATAATATATAAAACAAGCTATTATCTAAATATATATATATATATATATATATATATATATATATATATGAAAACACAAATTTATTTAATCAATTAAAAGTACAACTTTTTAATATGCTTAATTTTTTTTTTTAAGAAGTAAGGTATATTACTAGCAAGTGTTTCTACAAATTTTTTATCATTACTTTAAAATATATTAATAAATTATAATAAATCATCTTAAAATATATTGATTATATATCTTGTTAAGGAATTTCAACTAAGAAAATTGAGTAAGATATATATTGCAAACGTATGTGAAGATAAAAAAGATAAAAATACATATATGAACACATATATATTAAGTAAAATAAATTGTATTAGAGAATAAACAAAATCTAAATTATAGAATTTTATATAAATAATGAAAATCAAGCAATAAATTTGATGAAGTGATGACTATAATCATTAAATAACTTTACTCGCATTGAGATTGGAGAAGGTATGAGTAGGATCTATCATCACTACAAACTCATACCCACCTCATATCCAATATCCAATGCTATATCTTCTAAGTGCCCATTTTTTTGTTCTTTCTCAAAAAGTAGAGGCTCTAATTACAGGATATAATGCCCTCACTCATATAAACTTTTTGTCCTGCTCATAAAAAGGTACAATTATTTCTTAATCTTTGAATTTAGAACCTTATGCTAAAATTAAAGTTGCCTTTTCTACATTAATTATCATAAACAATATAATTGGTCCAAGTTAAATTAGGCCTCGAAATGTGTTAGACTAGGAATGTCAATGGAGCGGGTAGGGTACGGATAGTAATTCCTCCATACTTTACCCGCTAGATAAATATATGTCCCGTACCTGTACTTATATTCGTCGGATATCCGTTATGTAGTTATCCGCCTATTTTTTTCATATTCCATGAGTATCCATGGGTACTCACGAGTATTTACAAAATTATTTAAAAAACAAGTATTTAATAATATATTCAAATAAAATAAAATATCACTGTCATAACTTTTAAATAGTTTAAATAAACTCAAGTTCATACAAGTCCAAATAATTATAAAAATAAATATAAAATGACGTTCAACACAATGAAAATTATTTAATTAATGTTTTGATCAACAAACTCACTTTATCCGATTGAGTCCTGAAAAATAAACACAATAAACAAATAATAAACCTCAATTGTCACGTGCCAAGTATTCTTATTTTGATTCATCATTTGACAACAAGCATACTATAATATGCCCAATTTCAAAGAAAAGAAAAAGAAGAATGTCAAGGGGTGTACCTGGAAGAAGACAACGTACCAATACTTGAAGCTGGAAGAATGAAGACAGAAGACAAGATGTGCAGAAATTAGGTCAAAATATTTTTTACTAATATATATATATATATATATATATATATATAAGGGTATTTTTGTGAATTAAAGTTTAGCGGGTACATGTATCTACGGATATGGATATTATGATAACTGTACCCGCCCTGTTAACATGCGAGTATCAAAAATATCTGGACCCGCAGATAGCGGATATCCAATTTTAATATCCATTTTTTACCCGTTGCAGGTTTTATCCGCAGATACCTGCAAGTATAGATTTTTTTTAACATCCCTACTCTAGAATCCTTAAATTCATATTCAATCCGGTCATAATTAATTTAATTTAGTACTTGTGTTCATATTATAATATTGTACTCATGTATCAGATTCGAAATCAATGCTTTTGCAGCAATGCAGACATAAAAACTTGTTTAAAGGGTTGAAAATTCACATAATTAAACATATAGAATCAAATTATAATATTTAATCTTTATATATATAGACTTGTAACAAAAATCACATAAAGAATTTATAGTTGTGTTTCTTTTAATTCCTTTTTTGAACAACTTTAATTAGAAAGCTGAAATCTGAAACAAGTAAGAGATTATCTGCTGTTAAAGGCAGAGTTATTGTTTACGCAGCTAACCTTATGCTTCACACTTTTATTTTCATACTTTCTCATAAACCGTGTGGTTGACTAAAAGCCCATCCTTGTTGACCTAATTTCAATTCTTTGAATAGAGAGTCACTTTTAGAATTAGCTTTGTGATGGTTCTCATTGGATGTTTACAAAAAATTATATTTAATGATAGTTTTTTTTTTTTTCTTTTGAAGTTTTTTGACTTTGAAGTACGTACGGTTATGTCGTTTTACGTCTTACTAATTTAACTCAATTATGAATTAAGAATGAAATTAGCAGCAAAGATTGAACTCATCATATTAAACAGACACTTTATTAAAGAAAAAACTTTGTCCCCCGTCCACAAAAAAAGAAGAAGAAGTGTGCATAAAATAAAGAAGATTCACGCATGCATATAATGTTGATGAAAAAGGTGACACGAAGTCTTCTGATTTCCGTGTTGAAAGTTGATGATCACCTACATGCATTCTTAAGTGGAATTTTATCCAATCCACAAAAAACAAAATGTTGTAAAAATTCAAATGATTCAAAATGTGTAAAATTACGCATGTGGTGTGTGTTTTTGTCCTTGTGAACGAGTGTATATTGATATAGAGCGTGAAAAATGAAGACAAAGATATGGGAACAAATGAGAAGCCGCATTTTGATAGGCTAATGTTGTAGTGTGTAATAACTGTTGTTACTGTATACTTGTGAAATGATTTCGTACATTTTGATACGCTTACGTCGTTTAGGTTATTGTACCTTCGACTTCGATAAAACCCATGAAAAAACCCTAATGTCATTTTCAATAAAATTGACGTCCACTAATTATTTTTTGTTTGGTATGAAAAGAAAGGAATATATTGGGGGCTTGGATATGGATATGGATACCTAATTTGGCCAAGGAGCACTGAAATGTTGTTTTTGAGAGGCATTTTCACCAGATTCGCTTCACGTCGAGTTGTAGAATGGAAAATAATAAACTTAGGTTTGTGGGAGTGAAAAGAAAAACATAGAGATAAGATAAACAAAAATTGAGTGCATGCTTTCAGAATATAATCTTCCTTCTAGGTATTAGGATCAGATTTTCTTGTAAAGGTTATAAGTAGATTTTGGTGGGAATAAGTCTAAAAAATAATATATAAAAAAAACTTATATATTTATTATCTTAATACTTTAGATTGAACATAATATATTGATTTTCTTATATAAAATGTTTATGAAAAGTTAATCGTAGAAGGGAAGGAATGGAGAAGGATGGATGATAATGGGTGATGATAGGTATCTTAAACAATGAGATTGTGTTGTTGGAGAAGAAAAAGATTAGAGAGGGATAAGAGGATTTTGACTAACACGTGATAATTTTTGTGATTTTATGAAGATACAACAACATTAATTCTATTTAAAGAGATATAAAAATTTAATTGAGAAAAAAAGGTATTTAAACAAAAGTGAATTATAAATTTAAATATAAAAAATAAATTATTAATTAAATATTTTTAATGCAAATAAGTATTTAAACTTTATTTTGAAATAACTTAAAATGAAGATTTTAATTAATTGAAAGAACATATAAAATAAGGATAGTGTTCAGAATACCTTTTCCTAAAAAGGTGTTTATATTAACCGATATAATTATTAATAAAAGTTTACATTAACAAAACAGCTGGATTATTTAGTTCAAAGATATTGCACGATAACAAACAAAAACAAACATGTAATGATAGGTTTAAAATTAATTGGCATTAACATTAATTAAACGGTAAAAATATATAATATACATTTTGGCTAAATTTAATTTATGTTAATGTGACAAAAAAGTGTAAATATTTATGTTTACAAAATTCTAAGCTGGAAAGGGTATCCATTTTTCCACTAAGAAATATGATGATAGTTGAGAAAGAAAACAAAATATATAAATATTTTTGGTCAATGTAATGTAACTTTTTTTTAGGATGTAAATTTTCGTATATAAATTTTTTTGGTTAAAAAATATTGGTTGAGAAATTGAAAATAAATTATTTTTTAAAATATGAATAAATTACAAATTTTATTTAATAATTTTCAATAAAAATTACAAATCGATTAAAGAAAAACCCAACAAATAGAATTATTTGGAAAAATAAATAAATGTTAATATAAGGGTAAATTAGTAATTTACCAAATCATATCAATTATTCTATTCTCATTTCACACTTATCTCCTCTTTAAGTTTTCACTACAAATCATCACAAACCACTTAAAATAAGTATACACAATCTTTGTCAATCATCTCATATCAATCCTCACAAATATCTACAAATAGTAAATAGCCTATACCAAACAATGACTAAGTCTTGGATTTTCTTTTGTAGGCTTTTATAGAGGTATTGGATTCCCACAAGTTTTGAAAATATGATTTTATTTTTTTTATTAAGATCAACCTTTAATTTTGATGTTTGGTGCTTATGATAGAATTCTTAAGAATAAATCATAGCAAGTCTAGGATGTGATCTTCATTTAAAAAAGAAAAAAAAAAAACTAAGTCGTGACTTTGTATCTTGAATTATCTAATTTAATAGAAATACGAAAGCTAATGTAGAGATCTTCATTGTTAATGCTTTTTAAAATATATGCTAAGAGTTACCACACATCTAACTTGCACCTTTTTACCAACAGTCTTTACTAGTAGCCTCACGAAAAAAAAAAGAAAAAAGAAAAAAAGCATCTATATCAAGGGTATAAAAGAGAAAACATGGATGTCTAGGAAATAAAAATCTTTGTAGATTTGTCTTAAGAAACCGGTGTAGTGAAAACATTGGAATAATTTTCAACAAATATGTTTTGTCTTATATTTTTCAACAAAAAAAGTTTTAAGTTTAATTAAATCTTACAAAATCGACTTGTAAGATAAAGTTTATCTCACTTATATATTTTAAACTCGTCTTATCTTTGATCGATGTATATTTCCAATATATCTCCTCACACCAAGATATATACTTTTTAAGTGTGGAACTAGAAATTAATGAGCAGTCGATAACGGTTCAATAGCAGGTGTCATAATAAGCTCAATAAATAATAAATATCTTTAAGATAGACTCAAACTCATGACTTTGATATCATATTAAGAAGTAGATTTTAAACCTAACTCAACCTTACAAAACTAACTTGTAAGATAAGATTTGCACTCACTTATATACTTTACATTCGTCTTATCTCTACTCGATATTGGATCTCCAATATTTATTTCCACTTGAGAGAAATATTTAGAAACGTCCTTTACATTGAATTATCAAGGTTTGCAACACTTTTTTTTTTTTGTAAATGAAAATAACACTTTTTTGAATTATCAAGACTATATCATTTATCAATAATCAAATTAAAACTGGAGAGTTCCTTTCCACCAAATAAAACCAACACTTCTAATACTGGAATTAGGCAACTTATTAACATATTTGCTAGATTGAGTGCGTGTGTGACCATATCCCTAATGTCTCGTCCAAGCAAGGAAATAAGAAAGTGTGACCTTTTTGTCATTAACAATTTTCACTGCACAAAGGGCAGACTAACTTTCGGTAATAACATATATTTATTAAATGTTTTTATGTTGGACTGATGAAAATAATATGTCTCGATAAGTCTCACATCGCCTAGGATAATCAAGGGGTGGGTGGTAGTGACTATATGATGGGTTCTAAGTTCATGATATTCCTTGCCCCAAGTCAAAAACACTTTGAACCAGTGTTTGAATTCTCTCATTCTTTTGTAATAGAGTGTTGTGAGGTGTAGCTAAATTCTTGCTCTGAAGGGTGTGGGTGTACTTAGGGTCAAAGAGTTAAGAGTGTTTTATGTGTGTTGTACAAATTTGCACATAGTGATTATTCTCTGTGATTGTGGATGTTCTCTGTATTTGAAGTTTCCACATTATATTTTTGTGTTCTCTAGGTTAATCTTATTTCTCTGTTAATAGAGTGATTCTTGGAGATAAAAACGGTAATGTTTTTAATTGATGATGCATTTTCTCCAATAGTGGTATCAAAGCGGTGTGGTGATTACACACGGGCATTGATTAACATTGATGCAGGGTGCATGAAACTCTTGGGATGACTTAATTCGGAGTGGAAATTCTTGGGATGGTTTGATTCCAAGTGGAAAATCTTGGGATGGTTTGATTTCAAGTGAAAATTCTTCGGATGATTTGATTCCAAGTGAAAATTCTTCGAATGGTTTGGTTCCAAATGAAAATTCTTGGGATGGTTTAATTCCAAGTGGAAATTCTTTGGATGGTTTGATTCCGAGTGAAAATTCTTGGGATAGTTGGATTCCAAGTAGAAAATCTTGGGATGGTTTGATTCCATGTGAAAATCTTGGGATAGTTTGATTCCAAGTGAAAATTCTCGGGACGACTTGATTCCAAGTGACACTCCTTATGGAGTATGATTGCTAGTATAGGTAATGGAAATATGTTTATTTTAATTATAGTGGAGAATGTTGGGCTGATGAAAATAACATGTCTTGAAAAGTCCTACATCACCTAGGATAACTAAAGGGGTGAATGTTAGTAACTATATAATGGGCTTTAAGTCCATGATGTTCCTTGCCCCAAGCTGAAGACACTTTGAGCCAGTGTTTGACTTTTCTTATTCTCTTGTGATAGAGTGTTGTGAGATGTAGCTAAATTCTTACTCTGAAGGGTGTGAGTGTTTTCTGTGTATTGTACAAATTTGCACATAGTGATTATTCTCTGCGGTCGTGATTTTTCTCTGTATTTGGAGTTTCCACGTTATATTCTTGTGTTCTCTGGGTTAATCTTATTTATCTGTTAATAGGGTGATTCTTGGGGATTAAAGCGGTAATGTTCTTGATTGATGATGCATTTTTCCCAACATTTTACTTCTATTTCTTCAAGGAGTGGTTACTTCATATTTTTCACTCAATAGATACTAAATCCAACATTAAATATTCCAAACAATAAAGAGCATAATAGTAAGATCTCAATTGTTGCTTACACTTAAATATGTATTTCCACGCAGTTTGGCTTGGATTAGTCTGAATTCAATGTAATATTTGAATTCGGAGGTATCCAACCAAAACATAAGTATTAAGAAAGAACAATAAACATTAAAAAATAAAAACTGAAAACCACATTAATTCTGTAATTGCTAATGTCAAAAGGGATGATCCACACAGAAGGATTGTGAGGCACTTGAATGGAATTACAAGATGTATAAAACAAAAACAGTCATATCTTGTTTTCTTTTATTTTTACATAGAAAGAGTTTGTAAGCACACCTGGACAATGATGGGATGAAGGTAGCTTGGTAGAGAATGGAAACTCCAATGTTGTTTTGAAACTGGCAATTAAGCTGGGAGGTTGTTGGAGTAAAATGGTCAATCTAATGCTGCATGAATGATTGCCATGGCAATAAATAACTAAGTAGAAGGACATTTCCTTGCATTGCTGTTAAAAAACTTCACAATGGGAAGAGCTTAGAAAAGGGGCAAGCTTGGGGGGAAACGCACAAGCATCCATTCCCTCTCATATGTACAAAAATGAGTCCATCCAATTTCCTCAAGCAAAGAGAGCTTCAGTTCATAGAATTTCTTCTGGGCAGGCTCGGCATCATCTTGAATGATGTCATTCAGTACCTGAATAAGGTTCACATATATGATTAGTATTTATTGGACACTCCTAAACAATGAAGTACGCCAATTGTATGTGTAAGGAGTTTGAGACAGAACTTGTGTCAACAAGAGGATTTTTGTGGAGAAAGGAAACTAAAGATTTTGTTACATTAGAACTTAATAAGAGGGTCATAAATGGCAGAAACTTACACAAGATTTTTAGCAAAATGAAAATACCTTCAATGCTGTTCCAAGCCTTTGATTACGCCTCTCGTTTGTAACCAACAGGATTCCATATTTTCTGCACTTGACATCAACCAATTTCTTCAGTTCATTGAAGTTCTCTTTGAACAAGTCTGGATGAACGTCATCATCCTTGGATTGCTCATCAGTTTTCTCCACATCTTGTTTTGCACCTTCTGTAGCAACCGAAGCTAAGGACTTTTCTACCTCCTTTGACAATATACAAGTCAAGTTTTACTTGATAAACAATAATTAAGTGATACTATTTTCATAATGGAAATCTTTGACTTATTCTGACACTGTAACATCATACTAACCCAATAACGCAAGTCCAAACTTGAAAAGAGTAGCTTTTACTATTTCACATAATATGACATCCAAAGTTTGAACTTGAGAAGGAAAATATACAGCTACCTGACTATACGAATATCTACAAGATCAAATGTTGATTTTATTTGAATCGAGTATGCATTGGGCTCAACTAAAGCTACCTAAGAGTACTTCGACCATACACCTAGCAAATATGATCTCTTTAAACACACTCTTCATGCCCAGGATTACGTATTAGGAGCATGGAGTTTGAATATTCCAATGCCATGTTAGTGTTGTGAATGGACTAGGCTTAACTGAATCTACAAAGCTATATCAATTGGGGTGGATTTGTTTGAGTCAACAATTACTGTTGGCTATATACCTAGCCAATGAGGGATTATAACCGATCTAAACAGCTACTAGGTTAAACAAGTTTTAGATAAACTAGCATGGAAAATGAAGCAGGCAGAACATATTTATCAATGGACAAAACTTAGATCAAGTTCCCTATATGTTTTCATCAAGTTCTCCAATCAAAAAAATAATATGTGGATGATCTTTCCAATATTAAAAAACCTGCATTAAAATGTGCTTGAGATTTTTAAAAGAACATTCCCTTGTCCTTATTTCATAGACCAGTGATGGTAAGGATATATAAAAATTGATCTATGTTTCATCTACATGGTATTTCCCTGTTTTGCAAATGTGAATACTGTGACTGTTGATAGTGTACGCTCATTGCTTTCAAGAACATAAAAGCTCTAACCTTCAAAGACGCAATCTCTGCCAGTGCAAGCCCCTTTTGGTAAAGTGCCTCTGCCAACTGATCACGGGTTGAGTCCATCTCTTTCTTGGTTTTCTACAGTGGGATTAAATATCATCGATTGCCAACAAATTGAAAAGTGAAAATCCATGGTGATAGTAATGTAGTGCCAAAATTTATTGTCTAGGGGATGGAACTTCGGAAGTAATTTTACCTGACAATGATTGTTCTAACATTTTATACATTATCAGGGTATAAATGTTTGTTTTCACTATCCTATCATTTTCAGACAAACAATTGCACAGCCAACTTCTATAATTATAAAAGTCCAAGTGCCAAAACTACAACTAATCATGTAATATTGAAAAATGTTCTGAACAAACAACACTCACATGCCATGTCAGTGGCAGGGGTAACTAAAAGGATAGGGAACATGGATAAGCACCTCTGCTTCCTCATCTTCTGGATCATGTTTTAGTGCAAAAAATTTTGCTAACTCTTCTTTATCAACACTGTCAATAACCTCATTTGCTGCATCAATTATCTGCGAAGTGTACTAAAAATTGTCAAAGAACTAGCCTCTTCATTTCATTCACGCATTACTAAATCGAGCAATACTTTTATCAACACAAAATTGCATCAATATAGGCTTGTAAAGGAAAATCGGAGAGAGGGGGAAGGGGGGAAATAATAGTAAAACATTTGACTCGAACAATATGTACCTCTTCATGATGAAGAACTTTGTCTTTGATATAACTTCTGGAAACTAAACCTTCTAAAATCTTTGCAAGCAACGGTGTGTGCTTTGGATATTCAGTCTGGAAGGAAACATAAATTTTGCAATGATTTAATTTCAACCTAGAGAATAAACAGCAGGATACAGTTTTGAATAACAGTAAAACAATATATATATATATATATATATATATATATATATATATATATATATATATATATATATACACACACACACACACGCATATAAAAAGAGAGAGGGAGAATTATATACTGACTTTGAGTGAGGCAGACAACTCCTTCCATTCAAGGCACTCTTCATTGCTTCCTTGTTTTAGACCGCCAAACACTTTCAGTTTTGTATCTCGTACCTGAAAGGACAAGTCAATGCCAGCTTAATAATACCATTATTAGGTCTTATGAAGGGAGATTCAATAGGAAGATTTGACACCAATAAGTTAATCCATATAAGAGACTACAACACTACTTTCTACCCAAAACCTTAAGGTATTGGTGTATGAGTTTTCTTCATCATATGTTGTTCAACTTTATCATTATCATTTTTACTCAATGTCCAACTCAATCTTACACTAGGATTCTTACCAATTAAGGCAAAAGATATACGATCTGAAATCTTTTATATCTACTTTGTGATAAATCAGAACTGTAAGAGAATGTTTTCTGGATTTGGAGAGATAGAAAAGTAAAAACAATTATGACCTTCCCTCACAAGATATTCTTACAATAACTTATTATATTTATTTTACATATATTTTTAAACTGTTAATGATAAGAACAAAAGCTCGCATCTTCTACTTAATATAGCTAAAGTCAAGGCTTATCTATCACTCTTCAAGTAAATTATAAATATATTTTTATAAAATTACTAGAATATTTGCATACCTCTTGTTCTAAGCGTTCAGAAACTGTCTTTTTGGAAGATAAGGAAGAACTTTTTCCCTTGTCCTCGTCAACCTTTCAGCAGAAGGTAAAAGGAAAATATGATTAGAGATTAATGTATAGCATACGCTTTATAACAGTTGATACATCAGCAAGCTTGGTGCTTGTCCAAATCAGAACGTATTGATATGTACAATTACAGAGCACAAAGGAAGACCTTAAGGTGGGTAAGTGCATAGGTAGATGATAACCTTATTTGGGGGAATGATATAAGAAACCCGATGTGACACAGGATGCTTTTCTGGACTTTTACCATCCTGTAGACCAGCAAATGATAGTTTACCATATGATATTGATCCCACCAACACAGATCCTTGTAGAGAGTTCTGTCAAAGTAAAATTACAAAAGTTACTAAATTTTAACAAAACTCCAATGGAGATACACAAAGAAAGGAGGACAATGTACCTTGGGAAGTTTGTCTTTTGGTGGAGGACCAAGATAAAATCCTTCCTTTATACTATCAATAAGCAAACATCAGTACCACAGCACAATTTAACATTTAAACCTTAAGGAACAAGGTAGGGACTATAAACCAGTAACATACCCCGGAACTAACGTTGAGGACTTGAAGGAACTATCTCCCATCACAGGACCATCAGGTTCAGAGAAAAAGCATAACCGAATGATCTCCTGGAAACAAAGTCATACATAAATGGTGATTAAACAAATATAGAAGGAATCAAATAAGTGGCCAGAGCTTTGATAATGTATATAAATTTTATATCTTCCACGAGCATTCCAAGAAATGTAAGTTAATCATGAGATCACATTAAGATTCCAAGAGAAAAATCAAATTTAGGAACAACTGACCAAATAAGAAGCTTCATTCTAATTCTCTGTATTTGACTGTGTTCCAGCGAGAGGTATCCGAGGATCCCTCAATAGAGCATTTGAGTATAAGTCTATCTTCTCAGAATTCAAAGTCTAATCCGTTATGCAGCATAATAAGGATGAATTGGTCTCTTATTATCAAGGTTCTATTATTAATTTATAGAAAATAAGTTAGTGTAATATGTGCTATGTTCGACATCTCATGTTGGGTGTTTACCAATTTTTTTTACATTTCTTAACAAATCGACCCATGCATCCAAATAGAAGCTAAAACATTATAAATAAAACCGCAAACATGTCATAGAAAATAGGAATAAGAAATTTGTACCAGGTATATTGTGTTTCCACTTTTTTTTATATTATTTAGTTGAACCAGAGAAAGAAATAAAAATTGAGTACTTAATTAATCCAGCACAACTAGTCCAAGGGTTTATTGAGACTTCACCAAACTCCATGTCACTGAACGCAAAAAAGCTCTTTATCATCTGATCTGGCCTCAGATTCCCGTGCACAGCCACCTCCAACATCAGATTAAACACATTCTGAAAATCAGTGTTCATCCCTCAATTCATTTCCCTCACAAACTCAGTCTTGGACTTTAGATCATCCCCTTCAATCAAATGAAATTGAGGGTCAGCAGACAAAGTCACAACCTTCCCCTTCCAAGGTTCCTCACATAACTCACACACCAACAACCCACTGCCACACAATCATCTACCACCCTCTTCCACTGCAACTCAGCCACATCCCCACCATCCTCATTCAATGACCTTATGATCTCATGGGGAAGCAAAGCACCAGCAACAATAGTGCTCTTCATTTCACATTCTCCAAGTAAGCCCCAAACCTCTCCTTATATGCTTCCAAACCCTCTCTTTGTAAAATTTCATAGCCACAGAGACAACCCTATTGTAAGGAATCAAATCCCAACAATTGGCCCAAATTAACGCCTCAGGCAACTCCAACACCTTTTTACAAAGGCACCAACACCTTCTTCCTTAATCGAATGCGAACCCTATAAGCATAATACGCCTCCTCAACCCCTTCACGCTCTTTATAATCCTTATGAGGAAAAATCCTATTTGTAATAGTTTCACACAACAAAATGTGACGATCAAAAGATGAGTACATAGAGCGACACCATTTTGCGGCAAGACTTTGGTCACCGACCTAGATTTTAAGAACTCGAGTTCCTTCCTCAAACACTACAAAATAATCAGAGAAATGATCATGAAGGAATCCAAAATCTGGGTCGCTCATATAATGATCAGTGAGCTTCTTTGCCAATGCCTCTTTTCTCTTCTCTGGCCACGTCTGCAATTTCTTTCTCCAAAGACTTGGTTTTGTCCTTCGCCATGTCGATCCTTTGGTCCAAAGCCTCCATTTTCCATGTTTGCTTCTTCTTATGCTTTGGTTTTGACTCTTGTTTGTAGCCACGTTTTCTGTTATGCCAGTCTTGTTTCTGAATTTGGTGGGCTTCAAAACCTTCTAGAAGGTGGTAAAGGATTTCAACGAGGTCCTTTAAGCATCTGAAGTCAGAGGCACCGAGGAATGAAAGGATAGACTCATATATCATCTTAAGAAATTGAATTTTAAATCTAACTTAATCTTACAAAACCAATTTGTGAGGATTGCACTCTATTTATATATTATAATTCAGCCTTATTCTTATTCAATGTTGGATCTCCAACAAAGAGGACATTGGGTGATGTGAAGTTGGGGTTCCTGTGTATGAGTGTATGTGTTGTTATGAAGAAAGTAGAATTGATGAAATGTTTAGGTTTTGATGAGGTTGATTTATTCAAGGAAATAACAAACTCATTTATAGAATTGAATAAACAATTTAGGTTTTGAGGAGGTTGATTTGTTCAAGGAAATAACAGACCCGTCTTATTATGTGGGAAGAACATACATATATATACTTTGAATTTTAATAAGAAAGAAATTAGTGATACACAATGTTATAGTGGGGGGTTCATGGATACCTCTCATCAGAATAGAATTTTATATATCAATTCTTCTACTGAAAGTTTGTATTAGCTTATGGTGGGAAAATACTTTTTCTTGTTTTCGGTCAGCTTTTGGGGGGAGCTTTTGGAAAACCGTTTGAAAAACTCACAATCATGTAAAGACAAATGAGACTGTTGCTAAAGCAAAAGGTACAAGGGATGCTCAAAGTCATTCAAAATTTCATGTACTACCTTCTCTTCTAAATTCCGCTGGATGAATAACACCAGCTGCTTCATCTTTTCCAAAATCTGCACATTGTCATGCCTGAAACAATAAATTATATGGAGTATTCTTAAAATATGGACTTAGAATGTAAACTAACATAAATCCAACTTATAAGGGGAATCCAAACTTCGGAAGTTCTTTTTAAGTGTCTCTAGTGAATGTAAGACTAAACTACTATCGTTGAAGCTGTAATTAAGACAACCCACAAAGAGACCACACAAGAAAAGCAGGCTAGAGGTTTCCCCGATGATAAGGCGATTTTCCAACAAGTCTAGGACCATGTTTGATACATCTCTCATTCTCAATATTTTTAAACCCTAAAACTATTACCCTTGTAATAAATACGCCATCTTTCTTTTGCAAACATTAACAACTAAACCTTCAGGTCCTTAGAAAACAACACAACTGGACTATTCAAAGTTTATTTATGCCAACTAAAGATCAAACACCATAAGAAACAAACATAATTGGTCATCCCAGTACATGGTTAAGAAAGAGTTGTACCTTAAATACAGTTGTAAATTGTATTCTCCCTTGGGAAGTTTTGTAGAGTTCGGATAGGCATCTCCACTTGAATATACTTTCTACAATCAGAATCGATAAATATGAAAATGACATGTGATAATAGCAAGGTCATTTTTTATCATGTTCTTATATTCAACATGTGTCATTTTTATTTCCCTGTTAATAATAGCAAGGTCATTTCTCGGTAAATATTAGTTTAGAACTAGTGTAATGTAATTTTGAACGCAACTGATAAAAAAATAATTAAGTTTTTTAGTTTTTTAGTCAATTTTAAATTTTGTATATAGCTCCCACCCAATCTTGAAGGACTCTACTTCCACATTTCAACCTTAGATATAATTCTTAAACATGTGTTTTATTTATCTTTAAAATGTTCTAGACTAAAATTGAAAGGTAAAAAGAATAAATATTAGTTCAAACCACTTTTCTACAATGTTTTTTTTTCCTGGATTTGGATTAGTTTGACCCGTCTTTAAATGTGTCAATTGTTTAAAATTAAATTGCAAGTTGTTAGTTCGACTAATTGGTCTGACATGGGATATTCAGAGTGTTATTTGTGTATCATGTGTATAAAGAACATTTCAAAGCAATTTTGTTTCCATTTTTATTTCCAGTAATTATGATAACAAGATTATTCCCTGTAATCACTAGGTCCAGACTAGTATATCCTAAGAAAATAATATACAATTTTTCAGTCTTCTTTTCAAATCTTGCTATCCGCATGCCTCAGAAAGTATCATAAATGATAAATCATTCCACCTTCCCTCAAACTTCAATCTTCAAAAGAAAAATGAAATTAAATATCAGAATGAATGTACCTTGTTTGAATCGGAAATGATGTAAAATTGAGACTCAAATTTAGTATCATATATCCGGTCATTTAGAAACGGTATTTGAGGTTTTATTTCAGCTCCATCATCCAATTTGATCTTGTATCTGAAATCAGAATAATGAGAACAGGTCATCTAAACATTGCAAAGATAAATTAAGCACACAAAGAAATTTATAACTACGCACGTTAACGTCAAAACTAGTATCTGCTTTCCAGAGGGGAGTTTGTCACGATCACTTGAAAGTGAGCTAATCGTAGCATCTATTGGTCGATAGGGGACCCTTATCTGCATTTTTTTAACATAAATTAGGACAATAAGTTAAAGCTCATTACTTTCCCACATCACAAGCACAAAGGAATAGCACAAAAAGAAGTTGAATTTTACAAGCTAACCTTATTTAGAATTCCTACTGGTGCAAGTTTCTCAGATGCCAATAGCGCTTCAGCATCAATTCTGATTGGTGCTTCACTCCCATCAAGTACAATTTCCTCTTGATTGACTTTTATACCATGAAACATAACCTGGAATTTTATATAACTAAACAACATTGCATCTCAATGAAAAATTAATGTAATTTCCCATTCAATTCTTTGACCAGAAGTTATGAGAAAAGTTACAGTCACAGAAGAAAACAAGACACCCTTACTCTTCAAAGCGTCCAACAATATGCAAGGCCTAGTTACAAAAGGTGCTGAACTTGAAAGATAAGACTATATACAAACACAAACACATACTTTTGCACATCTAAATTCTAACAATTTTTTTAAAAGGGAATTACAAAGAAAGTTCATCTGTATGCTTTATAAGGACATGCTTGATTTTTCCACTAATTAATAAAATTCTACTAAAACTGCACAAGCCAAAGAAAATGGGGAAAATTTGAAAACCATAAACATCAATGGGTTCAAAATGATGGAAAATTATGCCCTGCTTGAAAATTAATTAATGTATTGGGTCATCAGTGCTTTTCAAACCTTCATATCAAAACTCCCTTTAGACAGAGGGAGTCATTTATAATTAATTTAGCCATTTATTGTCTTGTCTTTGGCCGTGTTATTTTCTCTTCAATTATTAATCTAAGGGACATAACTAACCATGGATTTCAATCGAGATTAAATTTCAGCTGACAATGCCAATCAAATCCCAGACATCTTGATGCCACATGTTACCATGAGAGATTTCTTCAGGCTTATTAATGTGGATTACAAATAGTTGGTTACTATCTGATTGAAAGAGGAATGCTTTGGAAGGTGGTTGTTTTGTTGGCATCTCTTCAGACTTTCAGTGTTCTGAGCACACGGGTACTTCAAGATCTCCTTGTTATGCAAAAAGGGATTGAAGAGCTCTCTTCTAGTAATTATTTTAGAAGCATTATTTTTAGCATCTTCTATTGTTTATGGTGGAAGTAAATTTCTTCTTATTATACAAAAACAGAAAGAAAAAAAAATGGTAAAATCTCCTCCACATTTAGTGCCACACACAGCCAAAAACTCTTGGTAGCCATTATCAAATTAATAAGGTGGCGTAATAAAGGAGTTTAGATAAGTTCTCATGACGTAGTTTGACCAATTCAAAAAAATAGGAGATATAGACATGAATCCTGTTACCTCAAGATCTACCCTGGTGGTCTCATGACTGCCAATGCCACTTGACCAGAACTGAGCTATGACTAGTTCCAATGTCTGGCCACCTACTACCCTAAAGGTAAAGCTTTTGGCAGCAGGAGAAGAAAAAGTTATCACATTCCTCCTTGCAAAAGGTCTTCGCAATGGACATATCTACACATAGTGAGCATGTCAAGAGAAGTTCCATACTTAATCTACAATAATTTCAAACTGCAGATTGTACCTGAACTGTGTGCACAAAAAATCTTCGAACTGTATCAAAACTTGATGCGTTCATGGTTGCTTCAATCCAAGATGCACCATTTGGCACTTCTATATACTTCCTCTCAACATGGCCTGGTGAAGCACAAAATTAAGACATGAAGTATTGGTTTTAGGACTAAAGAATATAAACTAGACCAAAATTGCAAAAGCACTGCGAAATATAATTTAAATGCACAGAGATTTCTGGAAACATTTTTAAAAGAGCACCTGGCAGGAATAACATATTTGAAAATGAAACTAGAGGATGTCTGTCAGTTACAGCCATGGGCTTAGTTACAGTAATTGGAATTCTGAAAATAGGACCACGCCATGGTGCTTTGTAGTCAATACCATAAAGCTCATAGTAATGCAGACCATCATTTAAATTGGTAGGATCTACAATTATGCTGAAAAAGGAATATAATTCGTCTGTCATTAAGAAAACAAAAACAAAAAACAAAATTAGCAATTCAGTTATATAGTACATGTCTAGGTTTATGTTCATGTGTCTGTTACTAGTTGTTGTTCATTCACTTCATTGTAGTTTAGATTATCAGTTTTATTTCCCTTACTTTACAGTTGAAATAAATGAAGAAAAGAAACAAGACTATTTGATAGGAAAAGTATATTTTAGCAGAAAAGCTTAAGAATGATGCATGTGAAAGATTAGAGATTATAGTGTACAAATTTCAAGGAAAATAAGTTGGGATTATGTATATTCATCGTGGAGGCCTTTTTTTTCTCGCATAACAACTACCAAGTTTTGTCGCTGTAAATGGAAATTTCATGTTTCCAAGAACCTGTTTGGACAAGGTTCTTTAAAAGCAATATTAGGAGAGGAAACGATATGAAGAAAAAAATGATACTGACTTGTCTACAAATTAAAATTAGCTCATGTAGAAAGTTAAAAATAAAATAAATAAATAAATAAAATAAAATTGGAGAAACTACATGAGAGAATTTTAACAAATTAGTTTATGTATAAGTTAATTTAAACTTACGGAGATTTTCTTTTTTTTTTCTTCATATTTTTCATGCTTGAAAGTCCTTTTGAAAAAGTTCAACTAAACATGCTCCTAAAAATTATTTAAAACAAAAGTTACGGTAGCTTATAAATTATAATAAACAAAACTTCACAAATATTTCAGACAAAGAGATATGTTCATGAACAATGCTTTTATGGAAAATAAATGCCAATGCCCATATACGTATCATCTTTAACCATAAACATTAAGAATATTAACCCTATGTATAACCTTTTTATTAAAAAATGTGGTAGCAGAGGAAGAATTCACTTTTAAATTACTTCAAATGTATGCATTATGTAAAAAACAAATTTGGATCATCCAAACCCTGTCAGAATTATATGGTTATTACATATATAAACAATTACATCCAAACCCATTCAATATCAAAACCCTACGCACACTAATACTCATTTAGATTAGAATAAAAAATATGTGCTGGTGTGTTTGGTTGGACGGATAGAAAATAAGGAAAGTGGAGAAATTTCTTTCTAAATTTTTCCATTAGTGCAAAAACGAATGAAATGGAATAAATTTCTTGTGAGAAATATATTTTTATATCAGCTAAAAATATTAAATTAAACAGTATACCCCATCTATGACACTTTCTTCCTTAAGTCCATCTATGAAACAACACAGACAAGGGTGCATAAAGAATAAAGAAATGGCCTAAAATAGATGTGTCCGCTCCTTTAAAAAATTCAGTTGGTTCTTCATTCTCAGATATCTATAAGACATACATTGATGTATTTCTATCCCTAAATCTTTTCGATAAATATAACATTATGAACTAATTAAAAAACTATACGTACACTTAGAATGAAAGGATATAATAAAGGATGACTAACTTGAAGGTACGACCATTATGAGTGAGTAGTAGATACTCTGGAGCTTTCACAACTGTCTGATCTGATGAGTGCAACTCAATGAACTCCTCAAACATAGCCAATTCCTCAAGCTTCTTGGCATCTTCATGAAATTTTGGATCAACTTGCACAGTCCACTGTCAATAAGTGCAACACATTATTAAAAAACTACCCCATCAGAACACAAAAAGAATTGCATTATAAATTACTTTTCCGTTAATTGATAACAAATTCAACAACAGCAAAAGTCTTACCCCACTAGATGAGCAGATTCAGATAAACATAGATTTGACACACACATGAAATATTGTAAGAAGAAATCTCAAAGCACAATTACGAGCATCAAGACTCATCACTTTTGTAACACTCCTCCAACAATTTCCTAACAAAATATCAGCAAACACTACCTTTTTTTCTTGTTGTACCCTATATAAAGCAAGGTAAATCAGTGTTTGTCAACTCAACAAATTCTTATAGTTCTTCGTCAACATAAAAATTAGGTACATATTACTATCAGTCATTGGTTATTTGTTTTATCACTTTCCTATCTTTATTCCATTTTACAAGACTTGAAACATGCTACAATTATCAATGCGCACTAAATGTAAGAATTATCTTACCTCCATAGGTTGTTGGCAATCACTAGCCTCCCTCAAGTAGATGCCCCGTGACCAAGGCTCTGCCATCAGCAATTATAGAAAGGGATATAATTTGGACATTCAAAGTATATGCTCTAACGAGTACTTTATTTTATTTTTTATTTTTCTTCCTCCAACAATAATTAAGCACTACTGACACGATAACTCGTCAGTTTTATTGCTCTACTAAAACATGATTAATACAACACTTGCACAAAGGTGAAAGACATCCTGTCCTATTTACAAGTCACTGCTAGAAATATGTAGCCATGCAACATTTACTTAGGGTGCTTGGTTACACCAGTTTCTTTTTCGCCCACTATTTTGTTCCTCTGAATTATAAGTTAGATTGACATGAGTTCTGCCCCTGAATTATAATATGAATTTTAATTTGTCAGCATATAGAAGCGAACTAGACCTTACCGGATCTATAAAGAACTGTAGGTAATATATGGATTAAGAAAATGTTTTGGTCATGCATCAAATAGTCAATTGGATAATGCACACATGCCCAAAAGCTCAAGTAGGCATATGAGTCATCATATAATCAAGATATTTACTTCTATAGTGTTTTTATGAAATATCCATAAATGAAAACAGTAGTTTGGCCTTTTTATTATGAGAAATTATTCTTGAGATAAAAACTTGCAGTGACACACCAATAACACCTTTGTATGGACAGCAATGTCCCTACTGCATGCACCCAAACAATTTTAAACTTATGGGCACGATGACAATAGTGAGAGGTGTAGGAAGGTGATCTCCTACTACATACAGGTGGCGTGCAACATTTGGACATGATACAGTTACAAAATAGTTCTACCCAGAATTATTATTATTTTTTTGTTAATCATACAGATAATGCGACTATATTAAGCATAGGGAAAATGATGAGATTTACAGCCCTTTTAGCACAGTAAGAGACTTTCTAACATGTTTTCCCTTGTGCCCCATTGAAACTAAAAAAGTTTCAAAACTTACAAATACTGCACATGCTTCATATTTTACAACAATGGCAAATATCAGAATGTCAGCAACCATCATAATTGTACATGACTAAATGCATAATGGAAAGTCCAGGAGAATGTAGTATGCTCACTTGTTTTTCCAGATTTATGGACCATAATTTGATATCGAACATTTGGAATATTTTGAGACTGCTTTATATATTCATAACACCTGTCATCAATTATTTGATTTAAGTCAATAATAAATCTTAAATAAAAACTATTTACCAAAACTTCCATGAAATCAAAGACTTGTAAATATATCATACTTGTCAACTTGCATAAGCCCTTGCCCAGTGGACAACTTTTCCTCGGGTGAACCACCTATGGGAACAGATGTATTTTCAAGGGCCTTCCTCACACTATATGGACTCACAGGAATCCCCTCAGCCTGCACGTGGAACATTCACATCACAAATTACCATAAAACTGCATAGTAAAACCAAATGAAACATACAGTCTAAATAAGAATCATGTCCAAGAACCTTCATTGCACTTAAGAGCAATGCAATTCCACCACAGGCTGATGGTGATGCCATTGACGTCCCATTCATGAGCATACGCCGTTGAAGAGTCCATGTAGGAACAGGAGCAACTGCACAACCAGGAGCACTTATAGAGATGCCAAGATCTCCATCAGTTGTTGGTCCACGACTAGACCTGTAAATATTTCCACAAATAATGCAATGAAAAATGATGCAAATCCAGAAGAACCGGGTAAAAGTTAAAAGGATATAAGAAACAATCCAATTTTAAACTCACATAGAATAAAATATACCATGTGTATTCAAGTCCATCGGAAGGAGGTGCCACAACAGAATGAGCACCAGCTGCCATTGCAGGAGAAACATAAGCTCCAACACCTATAATATTTGAAGATGTACCACCAGGTGCTCCAACAGTGCTCAATGCTGGCCCACTATTACCAGCACTGCTCACAAATATCAGTCTATGCTTGTTTACTGCCTAGATATAAATCATACGCAATATCCATAGCTCAGAGAACAATAAATGACAAAGGAAAGATATAATTGGCCCAGTTAAAAAGGAAGTCTTAGAAGATACTTCATTCACAAGGTCAACGAACCGTCCATAGTCTGGCAGTGAAGTAGGCTCACCATAACTCATATTGATAAGATCACATTTATGCTACAAAAGAAATGAGACAAGGCACATCACTACAACGTAATAATACATGTCAAGCACTGTAAATTATTAAACAAAATTAGTTTTGTCAAAGATAAATACTACTAAAGACAAATATACATCAATAATTGAAATCTGAATGATAGTCATGCCATTAAAAAAAATATATTTGAACCACCTCCACCGCAGCTATCAGAGCCCTAGTCAGACCAGTTCCAGTTTCCATTGAACCTAAGCGAGAGTCCCCAATTTTACAAGATATTAATTGTGCTCCAGGTGCAACTCCATTCAATAAAGGTTCCTACCAACAATACTTTATATTATAATGTATAATACTTTCCATACGAATTGAAATATATGGATAAAACTATATCTGTACTGTACCTCTGGGTGGAATGCAGCAGCTATACCAGCAACATGGGTGCCATGAGGGGAGCAATCTGTTACAATGCTTAAGACATTTCCATTATTATAGACATTCACAACATATGTACAAGCATCTAATTTGCTGAAGATACCATACTTCTTCTCAGTCCTGAAAAGTAGACAGTAATAGTTATTATTCAAATCATTTTAACTTTTAATACCTACCACGCTGATTAGAACTAAAATGTCAATTGCTCCTATAGCTAAACTGCATTCATTTATACAATGCCACTTGACTACTTACTTCAGAAACATCTGTCAAGTATCAACTACTACAATAAAGATGGGAGAAACCACTGCCTTTTTCCTTCTTAATAGTCAGGTTACTTATTTCTGGAAAATAATAATTTTCTTTTTTTAAATTTTACCAGAATTATTTGTGATGTAGAGATGAAAATGTGAGGTGCTTTGGAACAGCACCTATTGAAGAAGCAATTGATGGAAATAAGAAACTCAGGATTGAAGTGGTTTGGTCATGTGAGAAGACCAATAGCTCTGCTCCAGTGAGAAAACTCAGAAAAGTTTATCAAATTTTGAGTAGTCTAATTATGTGAGACTAGAGGAAGATCTCATAAAACATTAGGAGAAACTATTAATAAAACATTCTAGAAACGGTTACCAAAAAAATAATAAAATTAAGTTAAGAATTATTTTTCATAGAAAAAAATAGCACATTGTTCAGGTAGCTGTATAGTATATCATCGTGTGGTAGTTATTCTTGTTAAGTTTTTGTTCACTGATACATAAATTTGCAAGACACCTTAGAATCCATTTTTAAGAAAATAAACAGAGCTGTCCAGAATGTTATAAAAAAACAGCTCAAAATATTATTTAATGTTTACATTTAAAACTGTTCAATTTTCTTAGAAGCAAGAAATGATTTGAAAGTAACAACAATTTCATGTATAGCATGCAAGTCCTGCTTAACATTTATTGAGCTTCAGAAGATACCTTTTTTAGTCCTTTAAAAACTATAAATCAATGGATGACTTGACAATCATCTTACACTTTCCTTTTAAAACATGTACATCATTATGCAACAAATATACTCTTTAAATCCTGCAAAGTTGTTTTGAAGCAAAAGCAATACGACAAGAAAACAAAATTCATATATAATTCAAAGGAAAACACACTTTATTTTCAATGCAAAGAAAAAGAGTAGAAAGGGGCAGGGGAACAAAGAGTCACATCATGAGTTCATGACAAATAGAATGAGCTTTAATTAACTTGTAACGTGTAACTATAGCATGGGGGCCTTAAGCAATAAATTCATTCAGTCAAAAATGAGTATCAACCAATTTCCAAACACTTTTGTGCACGAAAACAATCAACTGAGATTAAAACTTCAGGTAAATAACATAAGCAACCAAATGTACCTATAATTAGTTAAGGGTACAAAATTAGCAAGTTTCCCACAGTCTGGATCATCCTCAAGACTCTGTGTGTCAATTGCAACCCTCCAAACCTCTCCATCATACCAGACAACAGCATCTATGGCAGGCCCTCTATCATCATAACTCTAAAACATATAACAGCATTGCCATTTTGGTAAGACAACTAAATTGACTAAAACATGAATGAGATCAGAAAGTAAATAAAAGGCAAAGCACAAGTTTAGAAGAACTTTTTTACGAAAGATAGAGATGAAGCAGTAATTGTGTTTTTGTGAAGAATGCAATGCTTCCAACATTGTCTCACACAGGAACAAATGTTTTATAAAAATATTATCATTGCTACTAGCTAGTTATGAGCATCACTAACAGCAGTAGAGCTACTATTGAAAACTCATCTTAACTGTGGTCTCCGTTGATCCACCATGGTTGCAGCCTCGAGAGGGCGGAGTAGTCTCACATCGACTAAAACATGATCAATGTAATCCTGATAAGGCTTGAGAAATCCTCACCTTACGGGCCATTTTATGGAGTAAAGCCAAGTCCAAAATCCAAATGTAAGATGCCACATGTCAGGCCCATAGCTCTAAACACAAGGGAGTGTGCTGGAAAACCACCTTAATTGCAATCACTGCTAGCCACATTTAAGGCAACATCTTTAGGGCTACCTCAATTGCAACTCAAGGGAGTGTGTTTAGCCTCGCACACTGACTATATGTATGAACAATGTAGTCCAGTTCTTATATGGCTTGGATAGTCCTCACCTTACAAACCATGGGTTGAGCAACCTTCACCCCTATGAACCATCATAAATTTATGGTTCTTACAAAGGATACAGAGGTTCATGGTTCCCTCGAGGGTGTAAACTTGAAAGAGCCTTTTAAATATAGCACATGCAGCTCATGTGATTATTGGTTCCTTTATGTGGTTCCTATTGATCTATGTTGTTTTTGGTATTGAGTTATTCAAGTTCATTTTATGAAGCAAAGAGTATTCAACTATAAAAAACCCATTTCTTTTGTTAAAGCAGTATTAACGATAAAACCTCACATATTTGCATCCCAACTACGTGAGAAACGTCACCGTCACTAGCATTGCAAAACCTGACAGTGTGACAACACAGACTCCAAAATCATTGTGACAAAAGTATCAAAAGTAGGAATAGCAGAAGCAGATGATATTTCTCCTAAACAACCCTAAAAACATTAGTTCTATTAAATTTAGAGTCCATGTCTATAACGTATTACTTTATAATTTACTTGGTTATAATCATACTATAAAAATATATCACTGTTCAGAGTGTAACACAGAATATAAACTTCTTCACAACTCCTCAATTCTCCCCATAACCATTATAGATGTCCCCATGAAAAAGTTATAGACCAATGCCCAAAATGAAGGAAAGAAAACAACTGCATCCAATCAAAAGTTCAGGGAACAATAATTCATCATTCACCACGAAAATGACACCATATTTCACACATAAAAAATATGTTCAGCAATACAGAAATTCAGAATGTCATATAGCTAAATGGATATTGGAATAAAATACTGGTTTCAAGGAGTGGAAAAGGCAGCAATATACAGATCAACAGAAGTTAATAACAAGTTCAGCCCACCTCAGACTGCTTCCTCAGAAGATCAAGTTTATTCTGAATGTCTTCACGAACCCTTTTAAGATTAGCTTCCTCCACCTTGACGTGTTCCTAGAAAAGAAGACAAATCAGTTTTGAGTTACATTGAATAGAAATATATAATGGAATGCAAACAGGAATATTATAACAAGAGAAGGTTTTTATCGGTTCACAAAGTTATTAGAAATATAAACTGATAACTAAAAAACAAAAGAAAGATTTCATTGTTTTACATGAGTCACCACATGAACATAATCACGCTTCCCACAATGCTAGTATAAACGCAATAATTTCTTTCTACCTTTTATTCACTTATACTTTTAAGGCTATGAGGCAATTTTTCTGCCGATCAAAGAAAGCAGAAACTAGAAAAAATGTAACAAACTGAAACATAATAGAAAATGTACATCTGTCACTAAAAGGAAGGAGAATACCTTTTGTCTTTCCAAACACCTTATTCATGTTATATGCATGCATACAAAAGAGAAACAAGAAAAACATTTCAAGAAATGCACTTAAAAAATTAATTCAGCGCTTGCAGTAGCTTGCTTCTAAAATATTGAAGGCCTAGTGCCTACTAAATAAAATGTTGAACTGTTATGAGTAGATCATATCGTAGAACTGAAATAATGGCATATAAGAAGAATCAAGCAAATTTTACAAAACCTTATCAAAATCAGTAAGCTGCTTTACAGCCTTTGCAATTTCCTCCTGGTTTTTCTCATCCCATTTTTTCTTTCTTTCTTTCTGCCAATGATTAAATTAGGAGAAGAAATGGGAAAATCAAATCTATTAGCCATAGGTATTAAGTACAAATTGCAACTATAATAATATTCTGAAAATGTCCAATGCTACCTTCAAACGAGAAGTCAAATTTTCTGTAAAGAGTTCATAAACCAATTTGTAACCCACATGCCAATCACCAGAGGGATTTTTCCAGGCAGTATTGATGACCAAAGACGCCCCTGTACAGATTTTGCATGAATGTTTAAACACAGACAAGAACTTAATGTGGTTCATATTCGTTGACTAGGGAGAAGGAAGAAAGAAACAGAAAAGAATGATTAAATATTATAGATACTTTCTTAGGAACGGAGCACAAAACAAAAGATAAAAAATAAAACAGAATAGTTGAAGTAGGATTGTGACTTCAAATTCAATCAAGAATTTAAAACTGATAAGCAACTAGCAGTCATCACAAGCGATACATGTTAAGATGAAGGCACTAGACAGTTGAAATAGTACAACATATTGAAGAATTTTCCCATAATTTTTCCTTAGCTAGCACTAACCAGAAGCCCCCAAAATACAACCATCAGCATCAGCCTTTACCACCTTTGAGGTATCAACGTCTCCGCTCCCGGTGCTGGAGGGGGAAATAAGTATATCATTGCTTATTGGTAAAGTAATACAAACCAGATAAAACTTCAATATCTATTAGCTAATTCCTACCAATCAAGAATATCGAGAATTTTTGGTTTCCCATCTGAGGTCACCTGTAATCCAGCTGCAGCCGGGTCTACACCAGAATCTGCAAACAAGCAGCTCTTATGATTAAACTAATTTATCATATAAACAAGTACATCAATTGATCATCAGAATACAAACATAATAGATATTAGTCGATGAAATTTTTTTAAGGAAATAAATTAGATCAGCACTATGCCAGTGACCGTACTACATGGTGAAAATTGCATCTATGAAAAATTATACTCATGCAAGGTCAATTATATTGAAGACTCTAAAGAACTACAATACTTCCCCTCCAGCCCCGATGTACCTCATCAAACATACTCATTGTGACCCCTCTCAATTCAGCCTGAAAATAATCGCCAAAACTCGTATTTCTGTCTCCCAACAAAACGTTCTTCAACCAAATACGCAGCCACCCAACCCAGTACTCAAATTAGAACACCAACATCAACTCATGACCAATAACCACAACATGAACAAAAAAGGAGAACCTTTAGAGAAAGGGGTACCCACCGAAGATAGCAATGAGAGAACCGCGCCCGTCGTAATGTGGGTGAGCATGGAGGAAACGGTCAGCGCCAATCTCTGTCTTGGGCATGAGAGAAGCCAGGAAGGTTGACTCGTTCAGCTTGGAGTTGCGGAAAGTGGCACCGTTGTGGTTGTTGTTGTTATCATCGCTGCCACAGCGAGAAGTACAATGCATTGTCAATGCATTGGGGACAACCCAATTGCTTCTTCTGAAGGAAGAACTGCGATTGCGTTTCCTTCTCGTGCCGATGACCTTTGTCTTGGTTATGGGGAGATGAATGGTGGTGAGAGAGTGAGAGGGCAACGAGGGGAGTCTGAGTAAGAGTGTGTGTTGGTTATGCATAACGTGATAGTGAATGAATTGAATGGTGAAGATGTTGGGGCTGTGGTATTTACGGACTCATCATAGATAAGATTGGTAGATGTGATTTGATTGGTGCCATTTTATATGTTTTTGGGACATTACAGAGCTTTGTCTCTTGATTAACGTTTTTAAGTTACAACTACTGACGTAAGAAATACCTTATCTCCCTTCGTTGGAGTACTATGTTCTTGTCGAGCCAAAGCACATTTTATATCTATGAAACCGCAGCAGCAGCTATATGGGGTAGTGCATGACTCTTCTGTTTGACAAATCCACCAGTGAAAACATCGTAACATTCCAAACCTTTGTCACAGTAACAATCAACTCCTTCAATAGATTGGCTACATGGTATTATGTGTACAAGATTTCAATAACTTTTATTTTATTTTTAATTAAATTTATAATTTCACAACACTTACATTGAATATCATCATAATTATTGCAGCAAATTTCAATTTTCGTTTGAGAATAATATTAAATTCTTTTGAAAATTATATTCAATTTTAAAGTATTTATATATGATACCAAAAATATGATATACATTATCCTAAGTTTTAACCCTCGTCATATTTCATTTTATCTTTCTACCTATACTTCTGTTTCTTTATCAATGGTTATTGAACATGATATTATCATCTCATAATTTTCTTTGAATTATTAATAGTAAGACTACTGTTATCTAGTCGCTTCTTTACTGTTTTACGTGTATTAGATTAGGTCTATATTTACTACTAGTTCCAACAAAAGTAAGATTGGCTGAATCAAATGGATCATGAATGTTTTCACCACATTTTTCAAGGAGACTAATTTAGAGTTAGAGTTTAGAAATACCTTTACGTGATATTTTTACATCCAGTTCTTGCACAGAGTTATTCCAACAACATTATTATAGTCTTCTTGTATGACAAACATGTCATTAATTTATTTATCTTTCTCCTCTGTTTCTCGCTATCTGTCTTTCTTTCTTACTGTAAAAATTTGTGTCATCTTTTTGCTGGGTTTGATAATTTTCAAGTTAAAGACAGTCCATGGGCTTGGATGACCAGGCTAAGAGAAAATATGCAAACAGAGCTCTTCTTAAAGTTCAGATTGTAATCTATACCAGAAAAGTCTTATAAAGAATGCAAGAAAGTGCAAATACAAAAACATAACTCTCAATCACCATCAATATCTGTAATTCAGTAACTTTCTGACAGGATCAACAACAGAGCGCACAAGCACTGTGTAGAGGTCAAAGCTTTCACATTCCCAGAACTGTCAAAAACACACCCAAAACAAAATAGAATCAACCTGAAACACTCTATCTCAATCAAGAACGCGCAGTGCATTAACCACTTTAACAAACCCTGGCTGCTTCTTGATTTTCTTTCTTCACTCCCCTGCTCCTTCTTCGATCTTTCTACAATCTTTCTTGTCTTTAGAACTTATAAGGTGCCAGAAAGAATAAAAATTTAACTTGTACATTGAGACAAGCATGATCAAGAAGCCTACACCCAATCAAAGAATGAATGTGTCTTTGAAAACATCCGCAAAAGACTAAAACTTTCTAAAATTCAAATATCAAGAAATGCTGTAATTACAGAGTTAACTAAATCTGTGCTTCTACAAAGTTAACTGAATCTGTGCTTTGCAGAAGAATCAGATGAGCGAGATAATCACTTGTGAGAATGGAGTAAATTTTGTGCGGAGAGTTATATTTATATCCATTCCTAGGAAGGTTAGAGCTCCTTTTAGCATTACTTTTACACAGTCACTTACCTCATTTAAGGGTTAAGAGTATATTTTTACAATTTTATTTGTATAGTAACTAAATAATTTAAAGTATTTCAATTATAGTAACTAAATAATATAAACTATAAAGGCTATTTATTAATAAACTTTAAATTAAACAAATTGTGAACCATATAATTGAATTTTCTAATTTTTTTTATTTTTATGATTCATTTTGCTTGTTATTATTTTATTCAAAAAATAATTAACATATATTTTGAAAATTACACAAAAAGAAATTGGTTTTAAATAAAATATTTTATTTAAAATATAATTAATATATTTTTTAAATCTATACAGAATAATCTGGTTTTAAAAAAGGGGATATGAGATTACCAAAATTGTATTTTAAGTGTCTTTCACGTCTGGTTTTAGGTGAACGATGCCTTGTTACTTACCTTGTTACTTTAAGCTGGAATGTCATGGCAGTTCTTTGGTGTATTTGCTCCAGATGTGATGGTAGTTCCTTGGTGTATTAAACTGAATCACCTACTTGCCTTACATCAGTATCTTATCTGCGTGAACAATATAACGTCCCGTTTTAATAGTTTTTATGCTATCAAATAAAACATTATATTATGATAATTCAAGCAAATGATAGGAATAGGCCGGTATAAAGTATCAATACAGTCATCCTTAATTAACCATACATGTACTGTCTATACATACAGCCTTAACTAAGAAAGGAGTTACAAAACACCTAACCATCTAAGCAAAATAAAGGGTGAAAGCTACTGCTGAAAGCGCTCAATCACTACTCAACTCCTATCCAAGAGGAGTGTATCCTCACCTGCACTTTTAGTTGCTCACGCCAATCATTAATGGCGATCATTGCAAAAGAGAAAGACACACAGAACAAACATATGCAAGAAGGGTAAGCTAATTTAAATAAAGAGAAATCATGCAATTTAATAATTAAGCACCAATCAAGGTTTATCACATTTATCAGAATTGTTCAAATCGCTACAATCATAACACGCATTCACAATTCTAGACTCGATATCCGTCTAGATTATGTAAGTCATATTGGAGCTCTTGGTGGCTTGCACCTATGACGGTTCCTAAACTCTGTAGAGTTTTGGACACAAGGGATATTCACCCAACCACTCCCAGGGTAAGTCCCCTTCACGTCTATGATGGATCGGGTCCATAGACTAGGACCTCCTGCTACTCATCCCGACATAATCCATTATACTCTATATGAGTCTTAATGGTTATAGGAGCGTCAGGATACCACCAAATTGAGTCCTCATGTCCTTACATTCACTATAACCATCATCTTTAGAATTTCCCCTGAAATCCTAATTCCATCACATTCTCATACAGACCAAATTCACACAATTCCATCACATTGACTATTATTCATATAACTCACGTACAGGATAGACAATTATCACATCAATCCACTTAGCACAACTTCATTTAATCTAACACAGAGAAGGAAATCAAATTCTGCAATGAATCTCGCTTAAGCTAGAGGATCTCGCCTGAGCTAGAGAGTTGTCTCGCTTAGGCGAGCTGCTCTTGCCTGGGCGAGACCTCTTACAATGGCAACTCAACAATTCTGAGCAAATTCTCGCTCAGGCTAAGCTGGTTCGCTTAGACGAGAGGATCTCTCACTTAAGCGACCCCAGCTCGCCTAGGCGAGACCTCGCGCAGTGACAGATGCAACCCTCTGAGTATTTTCGCTTAGGCGAGAGCTGCTCGCCTCGGCAAAATTACCAGGATTCCCATCTGTTCTTCACATGCAGAGCTACACAAATTCACACAAAACTCAATCTCACACAACAAGCAGTTCCAAACATCAATTAAACACATGATCATGCAATCCAATCACTCAGAGACACATTTTACACGAAAATTGAGTGAAGAGTTAGCTTCCCTTACCTTAACTGGTCACCAACTAGCAAGTATGGCTTCTCATAGTGAAGTGTTAGGAATCCAAGTGTGAGTCTAAGTCTCACATTGACCAGAATTGAGAAAGTAGAGCACCATATAAGGATCAAGGCCCATAAACCCATTGCCTTAAGGTTTTGGGTTGAGAGTGGTGTCAGTGTCTTATGTGGTTAGACTCAGATCTCATTGGTGTTGTTCTCCCCAGTGAAACCCCCTCTGTAAAACCTGACATGAAGCACCCCAATTTACAACCTAAGGGACTGAAATGGAGGTTCACACAATAAGGATAGGGCCCTAATTTCGGTCTAGCCAAAGAAGAACTTCCAGAATTCGAAAATGATTAGAAATGAGAAGCAAATTCTACTTCCGCTGAGGGGATGGAGGTTTAACTAGGAAGGGAAGTCTTGGACTGGTCCTTCTGACTTGTTTGCTGCAATCAGGAACAAGATGGGTCAGAAGGGGCTGTAGTCCTCTGGTTTGAGGGAGTGAAGGAGACCAATGCAGAGAAGATGAGAAGGAACGTTGAGCTGGTGTGTGTTTTTGGTGAATAGGGAGTGGAAAGAGAAAGGAAATAATAAAAGGGGTTTCACAAACAATAATGAACAAATCCTAAAATTTGATTTCTCATATCCACAAAATACTAATTATAGCTTTCACTCTTTTTTCTTTTTCAATAGATTGATATTTTTCAAACATGTGTATTAATAAGTAATAAAGCATTCATGTTCATAAAGAATTGTTCAACTCATTATGAAAATTCATGAAATAAAACTTGATCACAAGTATGGAGTATTTGCGCTTCAGGTATATGTTTAGGATTTGAGTTTTTGAGTAAAGGATAACAGATGATAAACTTTTTATTTTCAATAAATACCTTTTAATTTTTTTTAAATAATAAATTCATATAGTCTTTCTTTTTTACTTTCTACAAACATTATATTACTTTTTTAGCTTACAAGTAAAAATTGTACCCTCCTTTCCTTTTTACTAATATTTTAATTAGCCATTTATTAACCTAGAGTGAGTATAATTTATCGTCAAGATACCCATGAACAATAAATTTTTTTATATCTAATTATAATTTTAAATATAATATCTTTTTATTGAATTTATTTGTATTTTTTTAATAAGTGAATAAAGCAAAAATATTAATTGAAAAAACGTTAACATTTATAATTTTATAATTTTATTCAGAATTATAAAAAATACAATTATTTTAAAGAGAATTATTTTATGTAAATTTATATTCCATGGTTATTATCATATAATTGATGTATACATATTTCTTTTCTAAATTGAATTTATCATTAGATATCTTTCTATAGTTATTTCTTGGTTGATATATTTTTTTTTTAGGATGTCACTCTATTGTCAATAATTTATAAGATTTACTATAATTAAATTCACCTCATAATAGTTCTAAGATAAATCTTAATTTTTTGACAACTCTAAAGAAACTTGTTTTGTGAAAGGAAAATTAACTTTTAAACGAACTTATGCTTAATGAGAAGAAAGATTTTAATAAGAATCAACTCAAGTTACAAAGAGACCTAATAGGAGTAAAACGAATTTAATACTAAAGGTTTAAAGGAGGTATTTTTTAAGAATATGGGACGGTTGATTAATGACAAATCTATATTTTAGACATGAAATTCAATGGTCATAATGTTTTATGTGAAAAAAAATTCATAGAACAATGAAAAGACAGGCTTGTGGCATTCAATTTTCCTCTGTATTCACTTATGCTATCTCCCTGGAATTCTTCCTTACTAATCTGAACCTTCTTATTCTATCAGGTTGCTACTGAAGAATCATGAAGTTCCTGGTGTTATAGATAGTCGCCATTTATCTGTTTGATTCAATTACCGAGACATTATGTTCTTATAGTTACTAATTATCACCTGTTTCAAGTGCATATGATATGATGAGACATAAGAAAAAAAAAGGAAAAAGAAATTCAAATTAATTTTATTGAAGTAAAAATATTTTATAATGAATGAAAAATAACTGAAATCATTCAAACCACATTTTCTCTATTGGTTTCTTTATCACTTCCTATCAAGGAATTTTCTATCTGCCTAGGATTCACTATATGTGTATGGTTTTCTACTCTTCTACAAAAAAACTGCCTTTTAATTCTGTTTTACTGGACTATCAAGGCTTCTATGTGAGAAATTGAGAATCTTGAGGAAAAATGTTCAGTTTAATCTTCCATCTCACCTGCAACATTTGAAATCAAGTCAGACAATGGAAAATAAAAGCCACCTAGATACGCAAGAGAACAAATACATGATTTTATACAAGTCATTTACCTGAGCTTAGGGTATAATATTATGACATGTTCCATCGCATGGATATGGACAGTCTATTTCCTTGCTTATGTTTCTACTAAAATACCAATCACCAACCGCTTCTGCAATAGTCTGTAAAAGATAGTTTACCTTAACCATATTGCAGACTAAAATTCGTAGTGCCAAAAGTTCAAAGGATGAAACATCAAATAACGAAATACTACAATATTGACACTGTTCAAAGATCTTATACTGTTAATCTTTTATTTTGCAAACTGCTTCTCCATATACGTTAGATATAATTGATGATTAAAAGTCAATTAATTTATTTTCATGCAATATAATTTTTCTCCAGACAAACTTAAAAATTCCACATACTATAAACAGGTTTATTATCATCATATCTCTGTCAATGAGTAAGATCCGTACCTTGTTGTTTATTCTTGGAGAATCATCTCTAAACCATGTATCCTGTTGTTCACTTTGGCAATGAGCAAAACATGAATTTATGAACACCCCATCTCTTCTTGAATTCATATAGAATGGTCTCAAAACTGCAAGCATGTCGAGCCTAAAACCTGAATAGACGTGGATTAAGGAAAATTAGTTCTATTTACATCATAATGGAAGAGTTTTCAACACGTGCGAACTATGTATAATCATTCACAAAATAAAAACATTTTTAACTGTAAACACTAGAGACTTCTTAATACATTAGAATTTCATAAACTGCTGAGAAATAAAAGTTTAAAATAGGAACCTTGCAATATAGCAATTTGGTCTGCTGTACATGCAGCCGGGTTCAGCCTGCACTTGTTCCAGTGTCCGTGCAAATCAGCAGAGGGTGGCGCCAATATATGATGGAACTGTTGACATTATAAGGTGTAATCATCTCATAATTGGACAATTGTGCCATATAGGATGCTAAAAGAACAAAATATTGTGAAAAAAATATTACTTGGTATACATCATAGGCAGAATTCAAAATAAAATATGGCGTTGATATGTATTTCAACGCATATTGTGGAAAGAAGCACTGCATGTAAACATGAAAAACATCAAAATTGTATATAATAATTATAATTTGCCTGAGCTAATGATGCAAGTTCATGGGAAATCATACCAAGTCTGGAAAGTACAGTTCTTTGGTACAATTTCTATTCAGGTGCTGCTCTATCCCCTGTTGCACAAGACTTTGTCATGTTAAGACTGTTGAATACTATGCTTTCTGTTATGCAATTTCAAAATTGAATGTAGAGAATAAAAACATTCTAGCTAGCTCTTTTGTCTATTTTGTAACATATTGCTGTGATGGATTACAAGTAATGAATAAGAAATAACTTCGTCTTCTTTGGCATGTTTGAGCACTATAATTTTCTTTTCATTAAGAATTCTTTACATAACCGATTGCTCGGCTATCCTGCGTATATAAAATACGAAATATAAACAATTCCCTCTACCTAAGCTCAATTTTAATGACAAAAGTAACCAAGGCGTGTTATGACATGTGATATCTACAACGAAATTGAACCATTCAGCAATGCGTATTACAAAGAGAAATCCTAAAAGCGATTTGTTAAGTTTCAACAGCCATATAAGAAAAATGAACCGACAAATGAAGAAGGAAATGTCATCAGATGTGAGAAATTGTAAAAGTGAAGCAATATAGCAGTTGTACTGCCTAAATATCTTTCAGTTAAGAAGATGAAAATCGTATAACATATAAACCAAATGCACATACCCACAAACCATTTAGGCCTTCAATTCTCTATTGATGAACACATTATTTAAGATATTTTTAAAAGACAAGTGCCGTACATGTGTCGCATTTATTGAATGTTACCTGGAACTGAACTAGACTCTTGACGAAAAACCTCATGGTGTGGTTCATACTGATGTCTCTTCTGTAAAGGGGGAAAGTAACTTCAATACTTAGATTTTGAAGAAATACAGGCGAAGAATACGTTGGAATGGCTCAAGATAGACTAAACATACTCGTCAAGAAAAAAACCGGCATCACTCAAACATTTAACACTAGCATCCGTTGGCAAACGCTGGGCGAAGTCGTCACAATGGTGAAAGGTCGCTAAACCTCCTGCTGAGCAACCTGAAAGCAAAGCCTACACACAAGATAGTATGTATCATAAATTCCATCTATCATATAACAAAATTTGTTGACTCAAACTCATGTTCAGTTCAGAGTTGCGAGAATGAACAAAAGCAAACTCTACAGAATTGAAGTATACCTTCCGTGCCTTTCCCAAACCTTGTGGTAGAAGGTCGTCAATAATGGCTTCCCAAATCTTTTGCCCTTTGAAATGAAGTGTTGTTGTCTGATTCATCTCACAAACACCAAGAGTTACTCTATGCAACAAATTGGTTTAGACATGTTAAAAATGCTGATGAAACATTAATGCCCGTAAAGTTAATTAACCCAATATCCTCCTGATTTACTGTAACTTCCCTTGGAAACTGTTTTTTTACAACAAAACTTAAATAACTTAAAGTTAGACCTTCTGACTGTAGAAGAGTATTTTCAAGATACAAGTTTAGTGTGTAAAATAAAGAATAAATCAATGACAAAAACAATTACGTATAGTGTTAAATGTAATATCAGTTATTAGAAATTCAAAAGAAACTTTGCTCTTGTTTTCCTTTTTTATATTCGGCATTCTTTCTTATTTAGCCTGAATCGGTGTCTGATTTAGTCTGAACCGGGGAACCACCTTCATTGTTTTACTGTAATTTTGGGTTAGAGAAATGGTCTAGTCAATGTGAAAGATATTATTTATGATAGAGGAATGAATGCAAGACTGGTAAATGAGGAGTTGTTTACCTTGTTAGTGAACACAGCGTCTCCTGTGAACGACGCTCCGTCACAGTATCTCAGCTTTACACGGTTCCAGTTGTAAAAATCTGATACAGTACATTCACGGACAAACGCAATAATTTAATAATTTGGAAACACTCAAAAACACAAAGTCTAAGAGGTAAAAAAAAAAGATTAAAAAAAACACTTCCTTTAGTACATAATTAGACAAAAAAGTTATTATAGTTAGTTAGACTTTACGGTCACGCCAGAGATTTCAAAACTAAATTAAACAATTATATACTGCTAATATTAAATTAAATAACTTGTAAACATAAATAACGTATTTGTTTTCCTTTTCATTTTAAAGAAGGGGAAATATGTTTTTCATTTTCATGGAACATATGAAAAGAAATTAGCAGGTCGGTGTAACGGATCTAAACGCAACACATGATGCTCACACACATCATCTAAAATAATTTAGATTAGCATATAAAATCATGTATGTCCACCGACAGTTCAGCTGGAGATGATGATTAGAAAATGCAGGATGAATAAAATGAAACCATAAATAAAAATGGAAAATGTATTTTTGACATGATAATTCACTTTTAAAAATATTTTGGTCACTACAAAAATCTAACTTTTGTATTTGTAAAAAAAATTAAAAGATAAAATAATATATATAAATTGTGTGTAAAAAATTGTTTGGTATAATCCAATAAAATATGTTCTCTGAGAACCCCAATTGGAGAAGGCCATACCCTACTCCTCAGAAGGCCAACTAAGTAGTCTAGTAAAATACTAAGGGAAAATCGAACTGAAACGTAGAAGAAATTAATTAATTAATATAAAACGTTTGCCTTTTAGTATATAACAAAGAATACAATAAGCAGCATACTAGAAGGGACCACCAATGTCTGAGAGAAATGTAAGGTTTCTTGGCACAGGTATGGAAAGGGTCTAATATAATTGTTGGTTTTGTTATTTTAAAAGAAAATACTTGTATTATATTCAAATTAAAATTATATTGAGAATTTTCATTTATTATTATAAAATAAAAAATGAATTAGTTTTAATATTTAAAAAGCATGTATTAAAATTAAAATTTGTGTACAAAGAACTTCCTATTTATTGTTTTGTCATATGCTCTTTCCACCAATCCTATTGGACTTCTGTAATCTCCTTTGTAAACCCTAGGCATGGTCTTGGATATATTTATCTATTTAATGAATAATTTATTAAAATAATTCTTTTAAAAAATAGCAAATATATGTCATAGAAATTTCATACTAAACACTCGGAAGTAAAAAAGGAAGGTCAAACGACACGATAGGAGACAAGAGTCCGTGAGGAGGGACATGACCCAGGAGCTATATATAGTTTACAGTCTCAGTCTCCTGTATACACAACACAACTGGATTGCCTGTATGCATGACTATCGTTTTTAAACTGAAATGACAGCTGTGTTTTAAATAGAGCTGTTGGATCAGAATCCGTCCCTCAGTTGTTCCATCAGGGGTTTAGGTTATTTTGGGCTAATTTTTTTTATAAATTCTAGTATCTGTCAATAATTAGGTCCATTCAGATTGAATTTATAATGAGTTGTATCGGTTAACTCCATCTAAATTATCATACAATTTCTTTTTATTTAGGTTGAATTAGACTATTTTTCTTTGATCAATATATTAAGTTGACTAATACAAATTTAATATTTTTTTATTTTGATTTGTATTTTGAATTAAAAAATATTTTAAATTATTTTAAATTTATTTAAATTTTAATTATAAATATAATTTATTTATTTTTAATTGTTTTAATTAAATGGATCAACAAAATAACATACATCAGGTCGAATTTGATTCATGTTTTTTTTACTGTTAATAAGTGAGTTGAATTAATTTAACTCACAAAGTAACTAATTTATGGTAAGTGAGGCCAAACCAGACCTGATGACCTATTTTTTAATGGTTCCAGAAGGACCACTCGGACACAAAAGAGTAAAGTGGAAATGACAAAAATAATATCCCCAAACTAGGATGTTACCAATTACAAAACTGGTAGTAGTCCTTACATTGTACAACAGTGTATATATACTGGTATACTAAAAGAGATAATAAAATATAATAATAATAATAATAATAACTACTTTATATTAATCACCAACCATTATATTCTTATATATAATAAACCAAAATAACTAAGAGAAAAATAATGGGTCTGGAGGTAATTAAAAAGGTTAATAGCATAGGAGTAAGAGTAAGAAATCATATATGATGTAATCTAATATACAAATAAAATAACTTTTTAAAGTTCAAGGTAGCATGCTATAAAGTAAATATTTACTTTAATTTTCTAAATAGAAATTTTAGACTATAAAAAACTAACATCAATGTAACAGTCACTGAAATTTAAATTGGCTCACATACATGCTCTTATCTTTAAATCAAGAGATGAAAAGGGGAGGAACACTTCTCACAAAAATATGTTGGCAAGAAAACATTTGCGAAACAACTTTCTTTAATGATGTTATAACAATTAATAGTTTATCATTATGTTGATTTCAATTTTTTAAGATGAAGTGTGTGGTACGCTTTTTTCTACAGAACAGTCATGTACTCTGTATTGTTAAATAATTGGATTAAAACAATCAAAATATACAAATGCTCATCAACAACCATATATGTTTATATATTAGATTAGAATGTATTTAATGTATTTTAAAATGACTTGCATATTATTTTTCTAGAATGATACATTATCAATTAAGCATTTTATAATCCTAAACATTTTTTTTTCTTTCTTAACACACTCTACATAAATTTATTACTCACCTTTTTCTTTTATTTTGGCTTCATAAAATATTTTTAGTATATTTTTTAAAATTATGAAATACTACAAATATTTATACAGTGCACAAAATATTTATTAATATGAAGTAAAATATAAAACAGTTAAAGTAATACGATTAATAATAAAAATCATATTACAAATATATGTTGTATTTTGAGTCTAAGGAAAATTTACACAATAAAAAATTATATTAAATAATGACTTTCTTTTGTAAGATATTAAATTGTGGCAATGATTATTTTTTTCACACTAGTTTGTAAAATATGAAATGATTAAAAATAAGATAGAATATAAATTAAAAGTAAAGTACAACAAACAATAGGAGAAAAGAATAAAATATTTTAAATATTTAAAATATTTAAAAAAAAAAATCAAAATCCATGATAGTGATGCTGAACGCTACCTTGAGGCACACGGCGTTCATTGTGTACTTGACCTTTCAGAATTTTGTCATAATAAGTGTTTGGATATTCATTTAGAAGTCAAATTTATGTAAAAATGTGGAAAAAATTAAAATTGTGCTTCCAGCCCCAACGTGACATGTGAAAAACGCCTCCTCTATCACGTACCAAACACAGTTATATTCACCTAATATGATGTAATTGTTCTCCTTTATTTCATATAAATGCAGTAGTTACCGGCTTCTACTACATCAATAGTTCCACCTCACGGAACCTGCCTTACTTGGTATAGCAGAACCCAACAAGATGTGGATCCAAAAGTTATGACCCAAGTTATTGTTATTATTTACCATCAACTCTGCTTTTCAAGGAAATATTTGTTTTCTCTTTATTTGTGTAGATGTCATCAAACACATAAATTTGGAAATTTGATAAGAACAAGTTACTCTCACAGTTTGTTTCAAGACATTATAATCAAAATAATTTGATTTGTATTGAGTATCATAAAAATATATTTAGTTAAATTTTGATATTTCTAAAGTAAAATAAAATAGAAAAAGTTGGTTTAGTTACCAGGATTAAGGGTGGCATTGTTGCTTAAAATACCAGAAAACACTTCTAATTTGGCCATATAACTTGTTGAACCCCTCCGAGTTTTGGCTCTCTCAAAGCATGATTGCAAGTCATTGCACCATCCACCTCCCTGAAAGGAACCATAATTAATAAATAGGTATTGATCATCATTAATGATTTATGAAGGTAGATCCAAAGGGTTTTCCTCAACTGGAATTTAATTTAGGCTCCACCAAACTAACTGAATAGTTAGTAGCTACTGTGCTACTGTCTACTTTGTCATTTCATTCAATCATTTCAGGTTTCCTTTCCATTGCTTTGCTTGGATTCAAAGTTTGAATATACGAAACTTTATTCTCGGACAATAACTCCACACTTCCGACACTGCTTATAAAAGTGTTACCAGGGAATGCGTACTGTCTTTTTCTTTCTATTTTTCTTTTTTCATAATGCTACTACCCAATATTTTTATATTACTGAATAAAGAACTAAAAGTAAAATAAGTTATTAAGACGGATAAAACACACTGTTATTGTAGTATACTCTTGTCTAATTTGAAACTTCCATCATCTAACCTACACACACGAATATACACACGTACATAAGTTAAAGAAAAATATTAAGTATAAAAGAATATATTATTAAGAATTTTTAATATTACAATTTGAACATAACTTAATAAAAAAAAAATATTATAGATAATTTAACAAACTTTAAGAAATGTTTTAAGAGTTTATTAATATATATATATATATATATATATATATTAATATATATATTAATATATATATATATATATATACCAAATAATATGTCACGGAAATAAAGAAAAAGTAAAATTCATCAATCAATCAAATTGATAATAGAAAAAATATAGTTTTTATTTATTTATTTTGTGATAAGATATATATTTGAACTGGAGACTGTTTATATGAATTTATTTTTAAACTCATATGTCAACGTAATTGAAAATATAAGTAGAATAAATAGAAATTTTAAATTAGAAAAATACTTTTAGAAAATATAAAAATTGAAGATTTGATATACAAAGAAATTTTAAAAATATAATTAATGTTGAGATTTGAACTCAACAGTTAAAATATAAAAGAAAATTTTAATATAAATAAAATTAAAATGATTTAAGCATTTATTAAAACCCAGATAAATACTAGATAATGATCAAATCATATATACAAATAAAAAATATATATTACAGTACATCTTTATGTATAAATGATAACGGGCAAAGTTCAACCGGATTTCATTTTATCTTTAAAGTAAAAATTTATATTTATTTTCGTCCCAGTATAAATTTTTGTCAAATTCTAATCTATTTAAATAATGATATATCCCTACCTACTCGTGTCTATATCTATTTTATTTATTATTATAATATTAAATAATTAATGTCAAATAATTTAACTAATTATTATAATTATAATGATATATCTATTTTGTTTATTATTATAATATTAAATGTCAAATAATTTTAAAATTTGATTTTATAAATTTTAAACCAAAATACAAAGTAAGAATTAGAAAAAATAAATAAAAATTATCAATTTAAAAAATAAATAATAAATAATAATACTAAAAGTAGTAGAAATAGATAAATAAGTTAAACAATTAGAAGATAATAGAAAAGAGTACGAAAGAAAAAAAAAAGTGTGACGAAAATAAGTAATAAAAATAATATATATATATATATATATATATATATATATATATATATATATATTATTTTTTAATAATTTATGAGTATTTGAGTTTAAATGGAGATGGATAAAAATAATGGATATTGAGACAGGTATAAGAACAAATAATAACAAATGTTACTAAATATTTTATTACAAAATATATAGTTTAATTAAACAATTATGTTATGCTTTTTGTTATGACTTCATTTAATATTTCAAATAAAAGTAGGACTAAATGTAAGTATAAAATTGGATTTAAATCTTGTGAACGAGACAAAAATCTGAGAAAGAGATCATGTTGAATGAATGGTTAGTAAAGGATTTTATACGAATTAATAAAAATTGTTAAGAAACATAAATTATTATTGTCCGTCATTAAATGAGTGTCACGTTTAAAAATAAATTCCCTTTTTTATTGATCATCATCGGATTTCAAAATAATTACGATTTTCTTCTAATTATATCCTTTGTTTCCTAAAATTTTTTGTCATGTATAAAAAATATGTGAATTTGAGTTGTTGCAATATGTGTTTGCATAAAATAGAGCACTTAAATTTCATTGAGAAAATTAATTAAGATTTTTATTTTGTGAAACTTAAATCATAATTTGAAACGAAATACTAGTAATTCAAAGTAATAGTAATTAAGGAGATACCATTCTACATAATAAGAAAATTTTAAATGTGATAGAAAACATTCATGACAAATAATTATGAAACTTCATTGCAAACAAATCAATGAAAAAGAGTAAAAAAAATTAAAAAAAAATATTTAATTTTTTTAATCAAATAAATTTAATAAATTTAACAAAATATATTAAAAGAATAAATCCACATATTTTAATTAAATTAAACTACAATTTTAATAAAAAATTAATTATAATTTTTACTGAAATTTAAATAACTTAAAATATATTTAACCTTTATTTTAATGTATACGAATTTATTTGAAATTTTGAATAAATAAAATGTTCTAATTTTATAAACTTTTTACCATCTCCTTAATTTATTTTGCTTATCACATTACGCTAAAGATCAATGAATCTGAAAGTTTATTGAATACTAACCTGTTGGCACATAAATTTTACAATATCAAGGTAAGGCGAAAAAGAAAAATTACCTCTAGATTAAATAGTCATCATTTTAATCAATTAATTTAATATTACTTAAATGAAAAAAAAAATCTTTTAAAAAATTTATAAAAAATATAATTAATTATTTCTATTAAAGAGTTCAAATTAAGAATCATAAATATAATTTGCAAGATAAATTATTTTACAAAAATATTAACTATAGTAAATTTAAATTGATAACAAAATTTATACTTTTGTATTATATTAATATAAATAAAATCAATACATTTATTTCAATGAATCTATTAATAAATATAAATAAAAACAATAATACTAAATTTATAAAATAAAAATTAGTAAAATAGTCAACAATTTATTTCAATGAATAACAATTAAATTATTCATTTATTATTTATAATCTAAAATTAATAGTAAATCCTCAATGTTAGTCATATAAGTTGTTAAATTAAAATTTAATATTAATGTATACATTTACTAATTTGTGTAACGTCATTTGAATTAACTTTTAAAGTTTATTTAAGCTGATAAAAATAATTTAATGTTAAATTAAATACAGGTTTTTAAATAATATAAATTAATCTACGTTAGTAATTTATATTTATATTTTTCAAAAATATTTTAATATTTCAAAAAAAAAAGTTTGAAGAAAATTAAAGAAAAGTTAGTTTTTAACCAAGTTTTGTCAAGAAACTTTCGAGAGAATAATACCTCAATAAATAAATAAATAATGTTTAATATAACGTTAAAAAAATGATGTATTACGAAAAATAAATTCCAATTTTTTTCAAAAAAAAAAAATTGTCAAAAAGAGTCTAAAAAAAAGAAAAAAAAAACAGGTCAGAATTTGCTGTTATCAGAGCCGAATTTTGACTCTTCTTGACTAGCCACCATCTATCTCAGTCACCATGAATCAGTCAAAATTTGGCTGAGTTGCTGTATTGAATTCCTAATGTAAAGGAAAAAATTTGTTGACAAATTCTTTTTTAACAAAGTTTTAACAATGTCTACATATGATCACTTAATTGGATCAATAGTTTTTTTAGAGAAGAGAAAAATTTTGTAAAGACTTTTTCAAAATTTGTTACCAAAAACTTTTTCAATGTATCAAAAAATCCGCGATGTAAATACCCGCCGAGGGGATGGTTTCGATAATTTTTTTCTTGGATAGGCTTATTTTGGAATCAGCTTTGGGAGGTAAAACAGTGGATTCCAGTTCCCTAAAGCTGCGCGCGCAAAACTCTAGGTGCACGACAAAAAAGCCACTGTCATGTGGCATTTTGAAACAAACCAATGACTCACGCAATCATCACCCTCTTCACCTCCCCAAAACAACAAAGACACCATCGCCACTTTTTCAAACCACAAAAACAACATACTCATCCCATTTTTCAAGACAATAGTAACACTCGCGAGATTCAAAAACATAGCAGTATATATCACTACATCTTTACCACACAAGTGCGCATGTCTTAAATAATTTAGAGAAAGTTGAGTGCACAGTACCTCAAATTGAAGAAGCCAGTTGTTTTCACCGGCGCCGAATCCTCTGTCCAAGTGATACGCCGGTAAACTTCCGTCCAAACACACTGCAAACATTTTTTTCCCTCCAAATTTCAATGAATAACAATAATAATGCAAAATTAATTAACACTGAATCAAGGAAAATGAAAATTAAAACGAACTTACGAGCGCCGCTAGCTTTAGCCTGGTGAACGAGCGTCATGTTCACGAGATGCCTCTGTTGTTGCGAGCGAACGCGCCATGGCGCCAGCGCTGCCAGACACAAGAATGCGAGCGCCACGAGGATATTCATCTAGAAAGAGTAGAAAGGAATGGCGTTCTTTACCTGGATTCGGATTCGCTTGGGGAAACGATAACTGAGAAAGCAGGATCTAGAAAACAGTGCGTGCTTTTGCTCTTTGTCTGGAATTAAAGGAGTATTAATAATAATCAACATTCGTTGAGATTAATTGAGTTTCCACAATGCAGTGTGAGGAACGAAGCGGGATTGGAAATCCACGTAAGTGAAAATCGACGCCTCATTAATTGCTTAAACGAAACGGATATAGATTAAACCTCGCGTCGCCATCGAAGCGTTACAATAATAATAATAATAACATGGCGCATGCGAGCAGAAAAGATTAGAAGGTGGAGAATGTGTGTCTGTGGAGTTAGGAGTTGCGGTTTTTAGACGCTTTGCGAAACGGCGTCGTTCTGGTGAGTGTAGTTGTTGAGTGGTGGAAACAGAGAAAGGGAGAAGGTGGAGACGAAGGGAATTGATATTGGAAAATGGATGAGAAAGAAGGGAATGGACGAAAGGTTTGAGGTTGAAATTGTGCGCAATGGACCCCACCAACAACAGAAATGAACCGATATGGCAACCAAACTATGTTTGTTGCTGCCGTGGGGTTTAGTTTTTGGTGTAATTGAGTCTTCAAGCTATAGTTCACTTTTTGTTGTTTTCCTTTCCCCACTCATCTTTTTCTACACCACACACAACTTCATTCCAATTCTTTAAGACTATCTCCATTTGTTCATGTAGTTGTTAAATGTTCTTTTAAAAAAAAAAACATAAAGCAAAATACTTAATTTTTCTATTTTTAATATACTTTTAAATTAAGTTGTACAAGTTGGGAGAGTTTATTTTATCAATTGCCACAAAATAAGTGTTTTATATTTTAATTTTAATTATGTTGAATTAACAATACTTTTAGATAAACCTATCACATGATCAGTGTAGATAATCAATCTCTTGAACCGATTATTATCACATGATCACATGACATGTGTAGTTTTGAAACGTGTCATGAATTTTGGACATATATGAATGTTGATTTGGGGTTAGTAGAAGTTTGTTTTAAGAGTAGAGTTGTACAGCTAGGTTGTGATTGATGGAAAAAGAAAGAAGGAACTAATAGAGTTGTGTAGTGTGCGAAGTAAACGTGGTAGGTCCATTTTGTTCGCCAACTTGTGCTATAACTCACTTGGGTTCAGACTAAGAGCACACATTATAATGTTTCTAGTTTATGATTTTTTTTTCTTTTTTATTAGTTATTTAAATTTGGTTCTCGATGCTTATAGTCATTTAATTCTATCAATATATATATATATATATATATATATATATATATATATATATATATATATATATATATATATATATATATACATTAATAATAATAATAATAACAATAATATAATCTGCATCTTATTCGTTTATGCTGATCCTGCTATTTAAAGTTCTTAAGACACATGCATAACCCAATCCACCAACTTCGTCTATTTAAAAAGTTGTCACAAACATGAATGCGTTAAGGAGCACATGCCTTATCAACATTATGTATATGAAAATTATTATTTTTATCCTCCATCCATAGAAAAAATATTGTTTATCCTTTTATCTTCTAAATTTGTCAGCAACAAGTGCATAAAAATTATTTAATCTTAACTATTAATCAAATTAGTTTTCTCAATGCCTTTTTGACAATTATCTGAGATTGTAAAAGAGCATCTTTCTGTGAGATCCAGTTTTTGTTTGCATTTTTGGGCATGTAACTCTTTGTTGTCTTGTCTGAAGTCTTCTGAACCGGGTTCTTCAAGTAAAGAATAAGGAACAAACTACTATAAAGTAAAAACCTTAAAAGAGAAAAGTCAGAACATTCAACGAATCATGTGGTTTAAGAAAGAAAAAAAATGTCCGGATCAACGTTTGATTTATGTATGTTTAAGGTATTGCTGAATTTCGATTTAGTATTATATAAAAAAATTCAAATTGATCATTGTATTATAACTTGATAACAAAATCAATCTTCGAAATATATTTTAATATCAAAATAATCATACAAAACTTAAAGTAATTAAAAATCTATTTAAACATTCAAGAATTGAAATAATTAGTTCATCATTTTACAGAATAAGCTAACATTGCATCATCATTTAAAAATTAACATAATCATTTATCCTTGAGAATTTACTAACTTTCCCATTTTGTTTTTACAATTTGGACGTGGTTTTTATTGTTTTCAAACGTGTTTCCAAATTTTCAAAAAACATAAATAATATTTTATCCAGAAGTTGTTCTGAGGCACATGACTCGTGAAAAAATGCTATTTATATGGGCCGTTTTGGTTATCTCAGTCCAATACCATGGATTTTGGTCCAATTTAGTTTTTTGACTGGGCTTTTCAAAAACTTACTTCTTGAGAATGGATGATTTTGTTTTATAAAGTTTTTCTTAGTAGTACTAGGAAAATCAAAATCAAATGAACTTGAATAATCATTAAGTCAACTGTTTAAATGGTCAATTAATCCCTTAAATAATATTTTTTATTTTAAATTTGTATACTTTTATATCTATTTTATTTCCACCTAAATTATTTACTCATTTTTATCTTACATTTTTTAAAAATAAGATAAAATATATTACATATCTTCTTGTTTAAAAATAAGTTGTGTTAAATGGATTTTTAAAAGTACGTATCAAACTAAATGTTTCAAAGTTAAACAATCTTCAATAAAATATAGATATAAATTTAATGATTAGATAGTCCGAAAGTCGTATGGAAAAAATTTGATTACAAATTTACAAATTATTATGTGTTTATTGTGATTCAAATCTAGTAATCTAATTTGTCTATTCCTAATACCGTATATGGGTTCCTTAAACATGCAAAATCACTTTGTTCCATTTCTTAAAAAATCACTATGTTCTTTTTTCTTCTTTTTTTTCGATTAAATTAGACATAAAAGTAACGAATAAATCTTCTTACATGACTTTTTCACTTTTTCACGGTTACATATTAAATTAAGGTTTAAAAATAAAATTTAATATAAAATTTATCTTTAAACATCAAATTTTGATAACTAAATACTAGTTAAAAATAATTAATATATTTTTAATTTTATAAAATTATATAGTTAATTGTAATATTAAATGAATTTTATCGAAATCATTATAAATATAATTTTATTTTATTTAATCAATATAAATATTATTTTATTTTATTTAAATGATAAAAATGTCCATAAATAAATATAACTCTAATTAATAATTTATTTTATGTACAATTATAAAAAGTTAAAAAAATGAAAAAATAAAAAAATAAAATATTTTAATATAGCTAAAAATTAAAATATAATTAAACATAAAAAAGAAAAATAATTAGAAGGAATGATAAAAAATATATGTCTGACACATAAAAGAGTCTTTTTAGTGAAAACTTAAAATGTTTGTCTTTAATTTTTAAAAGAAAAAAAAAATTCTTTAAAATTTATATTCTTTTTTTAATTTTTCTGTGGTGAAAATAATGTAATTCCATGTAAAAGATATTCTTTTTTCTTCATAATATTTTTTGTCACACATTCGAATTATTTTTCTTTTTTTACGTTTAATTTTATTTTAATTTTTAATTATATTAAAATATAATTATTAATTATGGGTTGGAATTAGTCTATAATCAAAATTTTTAACCAACTTAGTTCTTCATCTTTAAAAATGCGTGAATTTAGTCTTTTTAACTAAATTTTGTTAAGTTTATCGGACATTTCAAGTGCATTTCATTATAGTATTTAAATTATTTAAACCGTTTGAAATATTTTTACTTTAATGTTAACTCAAATCTTATCACAACATGTGTTTAAAATGTTAAATAAACTTCATAAAATTTGGTAAGAATGACTAAATTCACGTATTTCTAGAGATTTCTAGAGATGAATAACTAAATTGGTATAAAGTTCCGAAGAATGACTAATTTCAAAATTCACTGAAACTTGAGAAACCAAAAGCATATTTAACCCTTTAATTATGTTTAACTTTTCATAAACATACATCAAATAAATTATTAATTAAAATATTACATTTTTTCTTTTAAATTAAATAAAATTGTATTATGATGATTAGATAAATATTCATTTAGTATTATATTTAATTATACACTTTTAAAATTTAAAATTCAAAACATATTAATTATATCCTTTTATAATTCTCCTACTAACAACACCATTTCATAAAAATTAATGACAAAGATTGCAATCATGGTACAATTTGTATTAAATCCATTTTTCTTTTTCCAAAAACTAAATTATAATCAATTTACTAATTTATTAGTAAAATGTCATTGATCCTATAAAAAAAAGTAGGGGGACAAGTGGGAAATAAGTGAGAGTGATGGGGTAAACATGAAATTATGAATAGGTTGACATTCACATCACTTTGGGAGAAATGGGTGGCATCTTTGATTAGCGCGAGAAAGCAAAGGGTCTCTCTAACCTCTGCAAAAGTCCAAGGTCAGTCTTTCCCCTAAACCCTAATTCCCCAATTTCCTTTTCTTCCATTTTTCATAACATACTTCGCTTCAATATCCCCGATGGGTTTTGATAATCGTGGATGTGCATAAGTTTTTAACCTCCGATTCAAAATCTTCAACTTTTGCGATGCGGGTCGGTGGTAGTGTGGTTTTTTTTTTTTTTTTTTTTTTTGGGGGGGTTTTTTTTTTTTTTTTTTTTTTTTTTTTGTGGGGTTAATAGATGTGATCGTGAGAAAGAAGAATAAAGGGATGATGAGAATTTTGGGTGCATTACTCAATTTAATTGCTTTTTTGAAATCAAGAAAGAAATCTGTCGAATTTGGATTTGGGGTAAATAAAACCATAATGTGAACATATTCTGATGGGTTTGTATGCTTTAGAGGGATGACACTGCTGTTGTAGTGGTTAGACCTTAGAGGAAACCTTTTTTTTTTTTTTTTGTGTGTGCGTGGTATAAATGGGAATATAGCTTATGATTCTGAAATTGTTTTTGTTGCACGTTTGTTTTTTCAATGAAATACTTACATGTGCTTATAAGGTTCATTTGCTTTATGCAGGTTGCACGGTTTTAACTGCTTAGGATTTTGTCTTCCAAATTAAAAACTGTGCAACTTTGGTTGTAAAGTTACAGGTGTTGAGTTGTGTATGCATGAAAGTAGGCTTGACATAATCGTGCCTCTTGTAAAATGGAATCCCTTTCGAAACTTTTGTATTTGCTCGAGCCTGCACCTGTGACACTTATCACTACAGCAGTGGCTGTGACATTTGGTTCTGCGTTTCGAGCTCTAAACTACGGCAAGGAAATGGAACGTAATCGTGACTTATCCGAAGCATCCATTACATTGGATAGGTCACAAGCCTTGATGATCCCTGTCATGAGCTCTTTTAGCTTGCTTTTGATGTTCTACTTGTTCTCATCTGTCTCGCAGCTTCTCACTGCATTCACTGCCATTGCGTCCGCTTCTTCCCTTTTCTTCTGCTTGTCTCCTTATGTTGCTTATCTAAAGACACAGTTTGGTTTAGCTGATCCATTTGTTTCACGATGTTGCTCAAAATCTTTTACACGACTCCAAGCTATACTGTTGGTAGTTTGCTCTTTCATAGTCGCGTCTTGGCTTGTTTCTGGTCATTGGATACTGAATAATTTATTAGGCATATCTATATGCATTGCTTTTGTAAGCCATGTGCGTCTCCCAAACATCAAGATTTGTGCAATGCTCCTTCTTTGTCTATTCGTATATGACATTTTTTGGGTTTTCTTTTCCGAAAGATTTTTTGGTGCAAATGTCATGGTATCAGTAGCAACGCAGCAAGCATCAAATCCCGTGCACACAGTTGCTAATAGTTTAAGCCTTCCTGGGTTGCAACTAATAACCAAGAAGTTAGAGTTGCCTGTAAAGATTGTTTTTCCAAGAAATTTGCTGGGCGGTGTTGTTCCTGGAGAGAATGCGACGGACTTCATGATGCTTGGTTTAGGTGACATGGTATGACATTCTTACCCTCTATCTCTAACGATATGTGGATTTGTCCGTAACTGTTTCTGAGTTTTAGACTCTCTTTTCAATTGTTTACTGTCATATGAAGTACTACTGTGTTGTTTTGGATTTACTTCACTTAATATTGAACTATAGAAAGCTTCATGTTGTTTGATTTAAATCGGTTGTGCAAATTTTATATGTCGTGCACTTCTTTCTCTTGTTTTCTTCATGCATCCTGCCTTGTTAGGTTTTATGTATGTTATGTGGATTAACATGTATTATCATTATGATTTTGAACCCCTTTTCAGGGAAATATTATGTCATATCATATGCAAGAGCAATAGAATTGAAAAAAAAAAGATATGGCTATTGTTCACTTTGTTGTATTGTACATGTTGCTGTAACCTCCTTCCCCTGAACCAATTTATATTGGACTGAAATTTGAAAGGGTGTTTAACTTCTCATGCTACAAGGTGGTTTGATTTCATTGAAATTTATGTTGTAAGATTGCATTGAATGTGATATGTTAAATGCTTATGCTTTCTTTGTGCTCCAGTGCTTGTATTGTTAAACTATAAATTATTTATTTACAATATCACCGTAGGCTGACCATGTTTTATAAATTTTTGTCTTCTTTTATAGGCTATCCCAGGAATGCTCCTGGCTTTAGTCCTCTGCTTTGATTATCGCAAGAGCAGGGACATTGTAAATCTCTTTGAGTTACATTCCTCAAAGGGGCACAAGTACATATGGTATGCACTACCTGGGTATGCCATTGGTTTAGTAACTGCTTTGGCTGCTGGTGTCTTGACTCACTCACCTCAACCTGCACTTCTGTATCTGGTACTTCTGTTTTTCTTTTTATTCTTGTCATTATACTGGTTTCATAGCTACCTTTACTTTTTACATCATTTATTCCTGAACTTATGTTCTTGTCATATTTATTCTGTTTGTGTGCTCATGAGCAGGGAAGACATTAAATACATCTTATTAAACACTTTAAGTTACTCAAGATCGTTGGCATAGAATGACTTTTGTGTTTTTTATATAATAAAAGTTTTTTTTTTCAGATAAAAAGACATTTTTGACTCTTTTTATGTGCTAATGTGCACACAACTGGAATTCCTTTATCTATTTATATATTGGGAGGTTTTAGGTTGTATGACTAATACAAGAAAGTAGTCACAGTTATTACTCATTTTAGCTTTGTTATTTCTCTACCCAGTCCATTAGTATGGCATACCAACTTGAAGAATTTCCATCTTGAAATTCAATCTGAAGATAATTTTGCCGGATTTTTTTGGGTTAAACTAAATAGATCAAAACAGGAGATTGTTCATCAATCCATTATCTATGTGATGCAATTATTGGCCTTATGATGGATCATAAAAGTTGACTCCTTAATTTCTCCATCTCTTCTGTTATCAACATATGTAAAAGTTGGTTCTATGTTCCTAGGTTGCACTTAACAATAGAGGTTACAGTAGCCATTGTGTATATCCCTAGCTTCTCTTGTAAAAGTTGGTTCTATGTTCTTCCTAGGTGCACTAACAGTAGAAGCTACAGTTTCCATTGTGTAACCCTTGCTTCCCTTGTAAAAGTTGGTTCTATATTCCTCGGTGCACTTATCAATAGAAGTTACGGTTGCTAGATTTGTACCGCAGTTGTTTGTAAACTGAAATTGTTGAGCATTTTTTCACAACGTATATATTTGGTTTGTAAATTGCAATGTTAGTAACGGGCTGTTTGTTTGTCATTTTGTCATCTGTTTTCTAGGATCAAAGTCTAAGTGCATAATGACTACTTCCCATTGGCCCAGTGCATAAGTTGCACTGTACATCCGATCATTGTTTATTATTTTTCGAAATTAATTTGCTTGGTAGAATTTCAAACAATGCGATACCTGATCCATAGTTCTTATTCTCATGATTGTCAATGGTGCTCCATTCTTAAGAGCATACAAACTCGTATCTGTTGGAATCATCCTAAATGAATAATAATATTTAAACAGGAACCTGTCTCATTTTCATTCTTGTTTCCTGTGATCATAAATGGAATAAACATTAGTATCTTTTCACCATAATATAGAAGGAGATCCTTAGGTCTGGTACATGCCGAAAATGAAAAGTAAGCTTAACCTAAGATAATCTTGAGCTTTTACATATTAATGTTAAATTTTACAATAATTGCGTTAACCTTGGTGCAGCTGATTTCATGTTTTGGTGATTTTATGATGTGTTTGGTTTCGCTTCTAATGTTCCTTTTGTTGGTTTTTGTAGGTGCCTTCTACTTTGGGACCTGTGATTGTGATCTCTTGGATGAAAAGAGAATTACTTGAGCTGTGGGAAGGAAACATACCGAATCTCAATGATAAGGATCGCGAAATAGAAGTTTAGTCTAGTAACCCCGCTGGATTATAATAGCTAAACACAAAGTTGTAAATTTACTAAGAACCTTTAATCGTCAGACTCCTCAACAAAATTTATAATCTTCATCTTGCTTTGTCTTGATGTTTCTATTGATACACCATACATAAATTGAGCCAAACAAGTTTATAAGAACTCCTCTGTGCTAAACAAGAAAGCATAAGACTTGCCTTAAATCTCTAGTAGTCAGGGATAATGATAATACCAAAAGATACATTTTCTAATAATAAAAGTACAACAATAATGTTAATGATTTTATTATTAACAAAAATAAAAAACTATCTGTAATGTTTTTATTGTCGTGCAAAAACATTGCTTCCGAGATCATATAACTGCCCTGGAAGGATGAATTTTGGCTCTTATTATTACTACTGATGAATCTTTTGAGATAAATTGAATTTCCAACTCTTCCAGCAATGACGAAACAGTTCTCCCGACAGAAGGTTATGTGACATGTCGAAAAAGCTAAGATCATTCTCTTCAACATTTGTATACCATTAGGTGGCATCAAGGATCTGGATAAACATAATAAGAAACAGGACAATGTCATGTGTTGGAAAAACAAAGCAAAGTAATCATATCTTGACCCATAACTCTTTTTATAGGACCCATCGATGAAAAAATTCCAACTAAGAGATTTGAGATTGTTTGTAAAAAAATTATTGTGCTCCATGTAGCGTCACTGTTTAAGACATTGTGGGTTGTTTGGTCTGTCTTAGCTAGAGAAAGGTGCATATATTGGTAACTGATATAACTGCTGGAATTTTCTTGCAATAATTTCAAATTGTTGTAACTTTCTTTCCAATCACTCTCCAAAGGAGGGATATAATTGTCTCTTCCATTTTAGGAAGATGAGCAGTGGTCATCATCAATGAAAAACATTCTCCATATTTCTATCATCTTGTATTTTATATTCCTTTCCAGTACATATATTATAAATTAAGCGCATATATATATATATATATATATATATATATATATATATATATATATATATATATATATAAAGAATAAATAAAATCAGTAGGCTAAGAATAATTTTTTAATGAAGAGGAAGCAAATACTTTTATTTTCTTCCAACCAAATAATTGATGTGATGAATAAAAAATTGAGTTAAAAGCGAGATTGTAGGAGAAACTGTACTTACGACCCTATTGCTTTTTGTCCCTTCTGCATCTCACATATATTTTGGAAGCCTCTTCTGGGGAGAAAAAATTCCTATGCTAGATTTGTTCTAGGGTTTATACGACCTTTTCTTAACTTTCCACAATTATAAGCATCTCAAATGTCTAACAGCTAGTTGATTCTATAAATCAAAATATAATCACAATTGGTATAAAACTATTAGTATCAAAGGGAAACAAGGATCGCATGTATAAACACTTTTCACTCAACAAGTTGTACACGTAATTATAAAAAAAAGGGTTTTATCTCCTGAACCAATTACATTGCTTTGCCATGATAGATGAGCACTTCAATGAGAATAAAGTAATGTTAAGAAAGTATAATGAAGTAATGCTATGCTAATTGAGAATGGTAATGAATCGTATACATCTCATTCACGAATCACGATCTCGTTGCGCTGAATTTCGCATATTAATATTTGTAATGATTAAGTACCTTTCACACCATATTAATAAAACAAAGCAAAATCTTGATTTAGTCAACATTGTAATGACAAATAATGCAGGTCCGTTCTGGAATGTACAGCTGGAAGCATATCCACTCTCCTACAAGATATATCCGGTGCAGGTACTATCACTCACTTTTTCTTTATCTTAAAAGTAAGTGGATAAATATATTTTTAATTTTCTAAATTTTAATATAATTTTCTATCAAAACTTTAACTTAACTTTAAGATTGAATTGATACAATTCTCTTAATTAACTTGGGTTAAATTTTTTAAGGCATCAAATGTGTTTTAGGATAATGCTTGAGTTGTTTACACCATCTTGATACGATTTAGTTTAAATGTTAGCTTAAAACATCATTTAATAAACAAAAAAAATCTACATTGTTATGTTAAAATAATTATATTCATTCATTTATAAAGTTTGGAAATCAAAATATATCAAATTTAAAATTTTTGGATAAGGACGAATTTTAATTTCATATCCAAGTATATAAACTAAAAATATATTTAACCATAAATTAAATATAGTATTGGGTTAAATATATTTTTACATTCTAAACTTTGATGCGAAATTGAAATTAAAATTAAACTAGACTTTGTCTCAACTTTGATATAATTTTAGTTTTAATTTTAAAAATGAATAGACATAATCATTCTAACTAAAATACATTAAATTTTTTTGACATGTTAAATGAATATTCAAGTTTTCGCTTGAACTCTATACAATGTTTAACACGTTCTTGATGTTAAACATATAAATATTGAAACATGAATTATAATTTCATGTTCAGACGCTCTAAACATGTTTAACTCTATATTATTTATATAAATATGACTAAAATCAATAAAAAGAATTATAATAACATTTAACGTTACATTTGTTTTAAATACAGGTTGACATGATTCCATTTTAGGTTGAATGTTATTCTTTCCTTTCCAACATCTTTGTTGGTGGTCAAAGAGTATGGACGAAGGATTATATACTTAACTAATAAACATACGTAAATGTAACAAAACATATAATAATTAAATACAGTCGTAGAGGGAATAGAATACGGAACAATTTTGACCCACCTCAACTTAGAAATTTTCTTCTGCCTCACTTCAGATTCCCTTACCATTCTTAATTGAAAATATATTAAAATAATAAAATTATTTTGGACAACGATAACTTTCATGTTATCATCGATGCCAATTAAAAGATTGTGGTCAATACTACTATTATGTAAATGATAAATAACAATTATTTAAGTAAATTAAAGTAATAAAAATTATTATTTATCGTTTTACATTAATTATAATATCATTTTATATTAATCACAAAAATCATACATCTAATACATTTAATATATGGACACAAGTAAATAAACAAGATAACATAAGGTAACAAACGTATAACCTGATTAAAAATAAATATGGAAATTTGAATATTGAATAAATAATTTTTTAATAAAAAATTTAATTAAAAATTATCGAATTTGTCCTTTACATACGTACATACGTGTGTATATATATATATATATATATATATATATATATATATATATATATATATATATATATATATATAAATGAAGGAAGTTGTCTCGAACTTTCTTAAAGTGAAACTTATGTTATGTCATGTTTGCATTCATCCACAGAAATATACAAGTGTGCAATACAAGGAAGTGTTTAAAATTAGGTTAAATTATACTTTTAGTCCCCATTTTTGTAGCAAAATTTGAATTTGGTCCCTCAATTATTTTTTATCTCACTCTGGTCCCTATTTTGGGAAATTTGACCCAATCAAGTCCTTTCCGTTAGCGTTAGAGTAACGGTGTTAAATGGGGTGCCACGTGTCAGCTTCTGGATTTTTTGAATTTTTTGAATTTTTTTTTTGAATTTTTTTTTATTTTTTATTAATTTTTTTAAAATTTTTTAAAAAATTAAAATTTTGCCACGTGTCAAGCGGACATCGTGCCACGTGGCAGTAACAGTGCCATGTGGCAGTGACAGTGCCACGTGGCAGTATATGGGAGTTGTCATTTTCTCATTCTCAATTTGGTCCCTGTATTTTATTTTTTGTCTCAATTTAGTCCTAATTTTTGTAAAAATTGTGCAATTTTGTCCCTCTCCAAATTGAAACCAAATTTAATTTCT
>Ga0214544_1000670_pt1 | contig 65524 bp, 28 predicted proteins | sample CNSS3metaG_FD_160074 | JGI IMG/M metagenome (GOLD analysis project Ga0214544, IMG submission 160074) | Root nodule microbial communities from cowpea collected in UCLA plant growth center, Los Angeles, California, USA - CNSS3 | ecosystem: Host-associated > Plants > Roots > Nodule | place: USA... | reverse complement strand
CTATTTTTTATATATATATATATATATATATATATATATATATATATATATATATATATATATTTTGATTAATGGTTCTATATGACCAATTCATTTTAAATAGGATAATGATAGTTTAACCTACTTTTTTTGATCCACTTTTAACCCATCACTCTCATCACCCTTAGATCATTACATCACATCACTACAAAAAATTAAAATAAATGATCTAAGGATGATGAGAGTAGTGGGTTAAAATATCATTTTTCTTTTAAATATTGGTTTAAGTTTTGATGTCTATGTTTCTGTTAACAAATTTTAATAGTTTTGTATTTTCATTTTGTACAGGATCCATAATGTATAATATACTTACATTTTATTCTAACAATGATTCGCACATATGCATTTCATTTCAATATATATAATATATAATTCAAAAATTTAATTATAAATTTTAATCATATAACAAAATTTTTAATATTGGTATTATTAATATTAATAGTAAACTTATTATTAGTATAATAAAAATTATTATCATTTTTAAAATATTATATATATTTATATAAATATCATTATAAACAATTATAACAATTAATAATAATTATAATAATTTTCTTATTCTAAGTTTAAAAGAAAACAGAAAAAAATTGACCGTGCAATAATACCTTAACAAACACATTTTTTATTTAATATTGGTCTACCAAAACAATAATTAGTCAATTTTAACCATAAAATAATAACTAATTAAAAATATTCTAAATGCTAAAATATTTAAACACTTCAACTTCTACCTTCCCATCAATTAATGTTATTCTTATTAATCAAAATTAAATCAACAAAGTATTGTAAATAACTACTGATATCAATATGATCTACTACATTTATCAGACATCAATAATAAATAATACTACTTATTTATAGTCAAATGATTATTATTATAAAAACATACACAAAATTAAAAAAAAATTAACTTTATCTTATCGTTTAATTATTAACTTAATTATTATATTTTAAATTCCACAATAAATCTTGGAAAATGTTTTTATGTATAACCTCACAAATAAATTTCTACACAATCCAAAAAATTTATTCTGACATCTAAAAGAACATTCTGCATTAAGTGATACATAGATATTTTATATTTTATTTCCAAATCAATACATGAATAATAATTAAATAATAAAGCTATCTAACAATCAAATATTAATTTATTAAATAATTATATATAAATATCATATCTAAGTAACAAAAAATCAAAGACCGTGTGTATGCACGGGTGAAAACTTAGTGATTGATTTAAAGAAAGTAACAGAACCTGAAGATGTTCTATTCGTATTTTCATGACTCTATGCTCACTCTCATCCCTTCCATCGGGTTATTTTAAATATTACATACGTACTATTAATTTACACAAGTTTAACATATGTTAAATTTTTAATTATATATCATTTATAAACAATATCACACACTAATATACTTTTACAAAAACATTTACAGCTAAGAACACAAATAAATGTCCAACTTTTTGAAATAACTTTTAAATAATCTTATTTTTTTTCGTAAATATTTATTTTGAATAAGGAAGATAAATAATTGACTTGGGAAAGAAAAAACATAATTAGTGTTTCCTTGGAAAGTAGATATATAAATTATTTGAAACTTTTTTAAATAGCTAAAACTCATGTTATTTTGAAGGTAGTAATAATTAAATTATGAAAATTCACAACAAATAAAATAATATTTGTTGGAAGTCTATGTCGACTAGGAATAAAATCAATTTAATATATTAAGTTAGTACAAACCTTATTTTACAAGTCGATTTTGTGGGATTGAGATAGATTAAAATCCATTTTTTAAAAGGGTATCAGAATCATTGTTAGAACCTATTATAACGAGATTTTTCAGACATATTGTTTCATGGACCACTATCGGACGATCCATTATCAATTTTGTGAATTGAGTTAGGCTTAAAAGTCAATTCTCACCCATATCTTTTTTATGAATTTCTAATATCTTTATAAAGAATTTCTAATTGAATCAGTTCACTAGTTTTTTATATTCAAAAGTAGGAATAAGAAAATATTAGTTATTTGGAAAAATGTTGAATATAATAAAAATAAGTTAAATTCAATTAGTTATTATAATTTATATTAAGTTTAATATTTTTCAATGTATATTTACATTTTATCTATTTAAATCAATGTATTATAAATATTAAATTATTTATTAATTTTAATAATAATTTACTAACCTAAGGTAAGGTTATTTGAATTTTGAATAATTTATCATAATTTATTTTAAACAAGTACATTAGCATTTTATAACATATACTTTATTTACGTGATTGAGTAAAATGGAAAAATAAATAAATATATCTAGTATTAAGGATGAAAATTATAGAAAATTGAGTTTAATTATCCCATCTTTATTAGTATTAGGGATGAAAATGACAGTTTCACAGTAAGTATGGAAGGTCACATGAACGATATTTTACAACCTTTCGCACCTTCGTGAATGAGATCAAGCTTGGAGAGCTGGTGTACAAGTCCATGATGCCGGTGGGTTTCCAATGTCAAACTAAGAACATTATGTAAATTAAGTACATTTTAGCATTTTACAAAATATACTTCATTTACGTTATTCAATAAAATAGAAAAATAAATAAATAGGTATATTCGGATGAAAACCGTATAGAACCGAGTTTAATTATCAATAAAGTAAAATTTCATCTTCTTTCTTCATTGTATTTATGTATATAACTTTTTATTTGTGTATATAACTTGCATGAAACTTTTATTTCATCTTAATATTCATAAAATGTATCAAACTTTTATTTAATCTTAATATTCATAAAAGAACATGTATAATTATACACACTCGTACCGTTCTTTTAATATTTAAATTTTAATTAAATAATTATTACATAAAAAATAAAATGTTTTAATAAATAAAATACGTGAGAATCTAAAAAAATCTTGTTTTAAGAGTAATCCATGTTCTAAAATAACGAGATCTTATTATTATTTTAATAAATAAATGCTTAAATATAAATAGAAATTTCATAAAAGGATCTCATTACTTAAAAACACTTTATCTCTCTAGAAAAATCTTTTTTGGAATTTTCTCCCTTCTCTTTATCGTTTCTCCCTGCTCATATGTTTAGCGATCATAGATTGCGAGGACGATCTTGCGACAAGATCTCTATGTCCATCTGATCAGTTTCCTCTATTGAGTAAGTTGATTTTTGCTCAGTTCTCAGTCAATTCTTCTCTTCTATGCATGTGATTAGTGATGGATCACTTGTAGATTCTGAGTTTACCTTATGGGTCTTCTTTGATAAGTGGTTCTGATGATGTACTTTAATCCTATTTATGTTATTTTTAGGTTGAATTAGCAAAAAAAGTGTTTGCCATTATTTTAGGGCTGAGATTGATTGATCAAGTAAGGGAAGCTAATCAGAAATAGGAGTAATACGTCTGTATATATTTTGATATTTGCTATGGTTATTTTTGGAAGATAATTGTACTAGTATTTTAATATTTGTAATTTACTGTTTATTTTATCATATCACTGTATACTGTGTTTAGTAGTTTATAATTATTAAATGAAATGTTTCAAAATATAATATTATAAAGTATTTTGTGTAATAAAGATACATAATTTCTTTTAATATTTGAGAAAAGAAATTATAATTATATCATTGTCAAAAGTAACAAATAACATCAAACCATTATAGAAAATAATAAAAAGTATAAAATGTATGTCCTAAAAATATAAACTCCATTCTCATCTCTATAATTCTTCAAGATTTTCCTAGATCATTCTTATCATTAATAAAAAAACAGCACTTTTCTATACTTTAAAGTTTTTAAATATTAATAATAATGATTACATAAAAAAGATTTTCTAATTATATGATAATTACTTCTGATACTTAAAACATTATTTTATTTATTTATTTTTAATTATAAAATATAATTAAGAATAAAATATAAAAATTAAATTTAAATTTGTCTTATAGGTTGTTGTAATTTTTTAATTTTAAAATGTAATTAAAAATAAATAAAAATATATAACATTTACATTATAAAGAGAACTATTTATATATTATTATAGATTATTAAAAATAATAATTTACAATTTAATATTTTTTAATTTCATCTACGAATTTTTTATAATTTTTGAAACACCTGGAAGAAGAGACACTCTTAACCAGCAAGACACACTCTTGTAGACTTTTTAATTTTATTCTTATTATTCAACTTTTTAATTTTGATTGAGTCCTTAATTTTACAATTTTTTAATATTTTAATTAATTAACTTCTTGAAAATACTATAAAATAATTTTGCGAGGTCTAATTAAAGTTCATTTTAACTAGGGTTAAATATGTTTTTGGTCCCTCAAGTTTCAGCGAAATTTGGAATTAGTCCCTCATCAAAACTTTTGACCAATTTGGTCCTTCATCTTTCAAAATGCGTGAATTTAGTCCTTTTAACCAAATTTTATTAAGTTTATCTGACGTTTCAAGCGCATTTCATGATAGTATTTAAGTTAATATTGAAGCAAAAATGTGTCAAACAGTATAAATAATTTAAATACTATCATGAAATGCGCTTGAAATGTCAGATAAACTTAACAAAATTTGGTTAAAAGGACTAAATTCACGCATTTTGGAAGATGAATGACTAAATTGGTCAAAAGTTTTGATGATGGACTAAACTCAAATTTCGCTCAAACTTGAGGGACCAAAAACATATTTAACCCTTTTAACAAAAGAACGTCGGAAATAAAATTGCACGATAATAAAAAATGAAAACAAAAGTTATAGATTTTCTGAAAAAACTAGAGTTAAAATATTAAAAAAACAAAAACTGTGAATATAGAAATGCAAATTAACCAAAATTAAAATCTAGTTTTAAAATAATATTACAAAATTTATCTAAAAAGGAGAAACGATGTATTTTTTTTTTCATAATTAACTTAGAATATATTCAATAATATATTTTAGGAGGCTTTCTATCAATACAAAAATATCATTTAACTATAAATATAAGTTATTTAAATCGTATAAATACTTATACAAAAAAAAAATCAATTTAAAGAAAAAAATTAAAATTCATATTAAATGACTATTTTTGTAAAAATTCAGATTGTCAATGAAAACACAAGATGCTCGCTCCACAGCTGAAGCGACCACACAATTACACATTGGTGTCCCATCCATGCCACGTCACGCAGGTGTCGGCGAGATAACGAGTTAATGTCAAAATCGTAAATAGCCCCAAAAACCAATGCTAAAACAATAATTACACATTCACCTCTTTTATAAATACCCAACGTGCTTCTTGCAATCTAATAATGTCCACGCCATCAAACGCGGCTTCCACATTCTCTCTCCAGAAACAAACCTTTTATGCTTTTTATTATTATCACAAAAACTAAAACAAATTAAATCTTCATTTTCTTTTCTATCTGTTTTTTCTCGGGATATTGTCGTAAAAAAAATCCAAAAGGAAAAGAAAAGAAGAAAATTCCGAACCCGTGAACTCTTTTTCCTACTCTTCTACAAATGCAATTTCTCTCTCTTAAACACTTTCTCGACCACGAACAGGAACACTCTCTCTCTTAGAGTGAAGTAATGAAGCTTCAGATCTTGTAGTGAACCGGAGATCCGGGAGAGATAGAGAGGAGTTGGATTGATTCATGGAAGTGCAGAGATGAAGTTCTACATATCGACGAAGGGAATTAGAAGAGTGACTATATCTAACGAAGACGGAAAAGGATCGGCGAAGACGACGACAACAGGGACCGGCGCTGGCTCCGGTCGCCGGATTTCTGCTCGGACGGTGTTTCCGGTGGTGGTGGTGCTCGGGATCGTGCTGCCGTTTCTGTTCGTGAGGATCGCGATCTTGATGCTGGAATCTGCTGCGGTTTGTTCCTCGTTGGGTAATCTATTCCCTTGCCTTTTCACTTTCTTCTTTTGTTTTTTTCTTTTACTTACTCTCACTCGGTCCAGTTATTTACTTTAGTTACTTTTTGTACACTTTGCGAAAAGAACATATCCATTTTTTAATTATTTTATTTCAAAAAATAATTGTTTTTCCTGAAGGTTAATCATTTTTAAAATAATTTAACTAATAATATGTACTGCATTCTTGTCCAATCACAATTTCTAAATGATTTCAGATAGAACATATAAGGCAAGTTTTTTAATTCATATACGCACTGATTTTTGAAAAATTACTGGTTTATACCGTAAAATTTATTTAAATAATGATTTTTTTCTTATTTTCCTAGTGGACCATAAAAGCTAAGTCCTTTAATTAATATACTCTAGTAACTACATAATGTTTTGGATTTTTTTTCGACTTTAGAAGATAAGGTATAAATAAAGTCATTAAGTAGAAATCAGTGATTATAAATAACTCTAGATTTTGTCAAACATATATTTAGTTTAATTAGAATTTTAAATAATTGATTTTCCTAAATAAAGAATGTAAGGAGAGAAATATAATGTTTGTATGTTTTTTATATTTATGTATTGGAAGTTATTTATTTTTATAATAATTATCATTTTCTGATTCATAATAATTGTTTTAAAAATAACTTTATAACATATTTTAATCAATTTACAGTATAATTTTTATTAAGTATATTAAACTTATCGAAAAATGAAAAGATATTATTTCTCTAAAAATTGCCTATTATTATCACTCCTAAAATCATATTGTTAGCTTTGTTTAATTAAATTTTATAATTTTCTCTGAATGGTTAATTTAAATAAGGGGATAGTAGTTAAATTGAGTCTAAGAACGAGGTTAGTATTTTTAAATTTATTTAAAATTTACTTTTACTCCCTTGTTATTTTTTTAAAGTTCAACAACATGATATAAATATAATGAAAAAAAAAATGGTTAAATTTGTTTATAGTTTTAAAAAAATTAAAATATCTTCCAATTTTAATTTATATAAATTTGACAATAACTATTGAAAATATAATTTTATTTTTTTGTGTGAATATTCATTTTTGATGAAGCACGATTTAAAACTCGAAATATAACAACTGGATAATGTTGTAAGTAAATAGAATTAATGTTTTTAAAATAATTTTAAATGCATTGTATTATTTGTAATTTGATTTTCTGAAATCGACAAATATATGGGTTAAATATGTTTTTGGTCCCTTAACTTTTAGTAAATTTTGGAATCAGTCCATTTTGAAACTTTGAACCAATTTAGCCCTTGATCTTTCGAAATACGTGGATTTAGTCCTTTTAATCAAATTTTGGTAGGTTTATTTGATGGTTCGTACGCATTTTAGGATTATATTTAAGTTGTTTATACTGTTTGACACATTTTTACTTTAATGTTAAGTCAAATACTATCATGAAACGCACTTGAAATGTCAAATAAATCTAACATAATTTGATTAAAAGGACTAAACCCACATATTTCGAAAGATGAAGGACTAAATTGGTCTAAAGTTTCGAAATGGACTAATTCCAAAATTCAGTGGAAGTTAAGGGACCAAAAACATATTTAACCCCAAATATATCCTTTCATGCTATTTTAGATACACGTTCATTTTGAAATAATATGTAATTGAAATGATCACTTTTGGTTGGAGTTTCTTTGTTAGAAAGTTTCCCTCTTTTCTGAAAAATTGAAAATTTTCTTTTACAAGCTTATTCAAGACATGAAATTTATTTTTGAAGAAATTATTTACTGATTTTCATTTTAAGAAATGATGCTTATTCAGATTTGTAATAATTTTTTTTGGAAAATTTGATAGTTTTAAGATTACTGAAAAAAAGAAGATAAAAATTCATCTAGTTAATGACAGTATATGGGTGAAAATGATTGTTGCAGAATGTGCTGGGTTGAGGTTTTTCAATGGGGTTGACACGTCACTGGTAAGTATTTCATTTACCAAATTACCCTTTTTGTATTCTTTCTAGTTTAACTACTTTTTAATATCTTTCTTTCTTCTACCATCTCTCCCTAAAAAGTAATTAGCCAATTCTATTATTTACTTGATCTTCCGCTTCCATAATTAAATCAAGTTTATTGGAAAAATAAATTTATTGAAATTAGGATTTTTATATTATGAAAAGGAAAATCATGTTCAATAATACATACATTTTTTACAAGGACAGAGTCCAACTACAACTTTTAGGTGTACTATACTTTTTATCATTTTACCTAGTGCAATGTCAGGTAGGTTTCTCATCTTCAAATTTGTCAAAATGATTTTTTTTCTATAAACTAAACATCAAACCTCTTTTGGCTAAGAAAAAAGTCAAATACCTTTTTCAAATATAGTGGCTACAGTCGGATATGATCTTTAAAAAGTGATCCATGAATAATTAATTTATATATTAAAAAAGTGCAACTAGTAAAGAACGTCTACATATTAACAATTAAACAAGGTCCGTCTATTATATAATTTATCTAATTTTGATAAACCTAAAGTATTGTTATCCTCTTGTAAAGTTTGAATAATAATCATTTAACAATTATAGTTTGTCAGCATTTAGGTTGGGAGACAAATCCAATATTTAAAAATAAACAAAACCTAAAAGTTATGCAATTAAAAGGAGTTGGTGGATATGAGATTTAATTAAACTATATGGATTGCCATGAGATTTAAGGGGGGTTTGTCTATCTGTCACCAACTGAGACACAATCCTTTCCCATCTTACGTTGTTTTGAGAATATTAGACAACTTCAGAATGGATCATATCCATACATTATGCTGAATGAGAGATACTTTGTTGTTTCCTTTTCATTCACTTGCCATGATCCTTTGATCTTTATATTTCAACTTTTAAAATCTCCACTTCATGTGGTTGACATCGTTTGTCAGATGAGTTCGGAAAAAGACAAAGTAAAAGCTGAAGAATGGATATATATATATATATATATATATATATATATATATATATATATATATATATATATTTATCAATAAAAACCAATTCTAAATCTATCATTTTCTGGGTTACATTTTCTGATTTTTTTGCCCTATAACGTTTAATTTACCCCCTCAGTCTTTTGTTATTTCTTGGATTGGATTATATATTATTTAAACAGTTTAATTGACTTTCTTCTACAACTTAATTAAAATTCAAGTCAGTTTATGAAATACAAAATACATCTATTATATATTATTTAAACAGTTCATAAGTAAACTTGTTTTTAGACATAAAAAATTTGACGTTCTATTACTAAAATTATTGAAAAGATCCATGATATATCAACTGGTAATTGAAATAGATCTAAATCGAGAACAGTACATAAAACTTGTTTTCCCTATAAACAAAAAGTAAGGGAAAGAAAGAAAAAAATCCTACTAATTGGAATTGATCATATAATGCTACTGTGAGTGGGTATTGACGCACTTTCACAAGTTGCATTCTGATATCTGTGGGGCAACGAGCATGACCATGCCACTTGTAGTGCAATGATTTCTTTCCCGTCTACCTTTTTTTTTTTCTGCTTGTTGCTAGCTTCAGAACTTTTCTCACTGCTTCCAAGGTCTTTATGGTCTCTGTTCTTTTATTGAATCATCAAACTGACTGGTTGAGAAAGCATTAGATATTTTTTTTTTTAGTGGAACACACGTTTTACTATAAGTTTGTAATTACAATTAATTTATCTTTAAAGCAAACAATTTTAAAAGGGTTAAATATGTTCTTTTGGTTTTTTAACTTTGAGTGAAAATTGGAATTAGTCTCTGATCAAAACTTTAGTCCAATTTAGTCTTCAATTTAGTTATTTTAAACAAATTTTGTTAAGTTTATTTGACGTTTCAAACGTATTTCAAGATAACATTTGAGTTGTTTACATAATTTGACACATTTTTACTTCAATTCTAGTTGAGAAACGCATTTAAAATGTCAAATAAAATTTGAAAAGAACTAAAATAACATATATTTTTTAAAGATGGGAGATTAAATTGGTTTAAGATTTTAAAGAGAGACTAATTCTGATTTTTCACTAAAAGTTAAGGGTTCACGGTCTCTACTATAGACACGGACCATTCTATTAAATTTTTTAGAAAAAAAAAATTGTTATTTTATGATCTGTTTTTTACTATGGTACTGCATGTTCTTGAAGGAACTCAGAGATGAGCTGATAAGAGCCCTAGTAGAGGCAAATGATGGTGATGTTAACGAGGGAGCAGGTTCATTCAATGAACTTGTGAAGGAGATGACCTCAAACCAAGATCTTAAGGCTTTTGCCTTCAAGACCAAATCCGTGGTATATGAAGTTTTTTACTGTCTTTGCTTTTTCTAGTTACTCTTTATGATGATGATCTTGATCTTTCGTTTTCCTCATGATTCCTTTTTTGTTTCTTTCTGATGTTGGTTTACAATCATGCGCGATTATATAGTAAATAACTGTCCTGACGTGCACATTTTAGGTGTGAAAATCACGAGAAGCCAATGTAACTAACTAGCCTACAAAACATAGGTATCATGATACTTGCATTCTTTTAACTTGATGAGTTCTAAAATAAGGAGGAATGTGGGTGAAGGGTAGTAACATCATAGTCCAAGTCTCGTTTACATGCATCATTGAATGATTTTCCAATGAAGCATACAAAAGATTCAATTCAGCAAATGCAATTGTGAAGTTTTAATCCTCTAAAAAAACATGCAATTTCTTCTGTTCATGTTCAGCTATCACAATTGGAACGCAAGGTGCAACTAGCAAGACAACAGGAATCAGTATTCTGGCATCTAGCTTCTCATGGTGTTCCGAAAAGTCTACATTGTCTTTGTCTAAAGTTGGCTGAAGAATACGCTGTAAATGCTATGGCCAGGTCTCGTCTACCTCCTCCTGAATTTGTATCTCGTCTTGTTGATCCCACCTTTCACCACATAGCTCTTCTCACTGACAATGTCCTTGCTGCATCTGTTGTCGTAACCTCTGCTGTTGAAACTTCAATCAACCCTGAAAAACTAGTTTTTCACATTGTTACTGACAAAAAAACTTATGCCCCCATGCATGCTTGGTTTGCCACCAATTCTGTTAAATCAGCAGTTGTGGAAGTTAAGGGACTTCACCAATACGACTGGTCCGAAGAAGTGAATACTGGTGTTAAAGAGATGCTGGAAACTAATCACTTAATTTGGAAGCAATACTATAACAAGGAAAAGGACCTCCGATATACTCAAGAACACAGCACATATTTGGAGGCTTTAAGGCCCAGCAGCGTCTCCTTGATGAATCAACTCCGCATGTACACGCCTGAGGTAATAATTAGTTATTTTCGGTAGCCCTCTGATTCAGTAATAATAACTGATAAAAACTCTAAATGCTTGGCGGTGATTGTTGCATCATCTGATTTTTGTCGACCACAACAGCTGTTTCCGGATCTCAGAAAGATAGTTTTCTTGGATGACGATGTTGTAATCCAACATGACATATCTTCTTTATGGGAACTAGATCTTAATGGAAAAGTCATCGGTTCTGTATTCAAGTCATGGTGCGGAGACAGTTGCTGCCCTGGAAGTAAATACATGAACTACTTGAACTTTTCACATCCTCAAGTATCATCGAAACTCCACGCTGATCACTGTGCATGGCTCTATGGCATGAATATATTTGATCTTGAAGCTTGGAGAAGAACAAACATAACGGAAACTTACCGTCATTGGTTGAAACTTGTAAGTTTTCGTTGACATAGTGTGCTTAATGAAGCCTGTACATTATCCTATTCAATGCATTTTGTTAAGTTTTCTCATGCAAGACACGGCTTAAATTTTCATTTTTTTTCATCAAAGTGTATCTTTCTTGATGAAGAACACGAGTGATTTGAGATGTTCATAATTGTTTATAGAAACACTCATTTAACATTTTCCCAAGTTTAATGAGAAAAACTCAATTCATTTCTTATGCTCATCTCTTGTAAATGTTTATGAACATCTATATTTATCTTATCTCGCAGAACCTGGAGTCTGGGACTACAATGTGGAATCCAGGAGTGCTTCCACCTGCATTGATTGCATTTGAGGGTCAAGTGCATCCTATAAATTCATCAATGCTAGTGTCTGAATTAGGTTATCGCCATCAATCAGAGGAAATTAGCAGGGAGAAATTGGAAGCTGCACCCATTATTCATTTCAGTGGCCCTGCAAAGCCATGGCTTGAAATTGGTTTCCCAGAGGTTCGAAGTTTGTGGAGTAGACGCGTAAATATCTCTAATAAGTTTATTAGGAGATGTAGAATTACAGGGTGAAGAAACAAAGTTTTTTCACCTCCAATATTTATTGAGATTGAACCAGTGATACCGTATGGGATTTCAGAGGGAAGAAGGCTCTGCTTTCAGTCTCTGACTCATGCGCTCTGCACATAAATATAGTAAATAGATGAAGTTACCATGCTACACCCTACTTGAAGCAGTATCTGTGGTTAAGTTATAGCATCATTCATCTAGGTGCCTGACATTACTGTAAATTTCTTTATCAAAATTACTTCTTTTAAGTGGAGAAATTGCGTGCATGTTTTCAACATTTAGATGCTTCTCTACTCTTGGTAAGGTTTTTCTTGAGCACTTATGATTAGTTTATGCATAACCCAAAAGTTTAGGAAAATTATGTGAATTTTTATTGCACAGGTTAATTTTAGCTTTTTATCTGTTTGATATATGTTTTTTCTTCTGGAAGTACTGTGAAAGGAGTTTGTCTTATTCTCTTATTTTATGAACATGGAGCTCATTACACAACAGTCAAAACTCAGAAACAAGTTGCAGCTGATGTAAAAATCAAAGGCAGTGCTCAATTAAACTCATTTGAAGAAATAAAAAAAGGAGAAAAAAGAACTCATGCTGTTCATTATTTTTTGGTCCATGGTTGTTGGCTCACTAAGGACAGTTTCTTTGTTGTCTCTTTTGTTGTTTGACTATGTAGTTATTCTGGCATTTTATGTGGTCCCTGACATCTACCCTTGTGCAGTTAGTTGATCACAATAAATGATTTGGCTGAGGCATATTATGTAACCAAAAGTGTTGGCACACAATTTATTGATTTGTTCACCTTTTAAAAATAACAAAAAGCTTGGCATTGGGGTCGTGTGAACCTCTCAAAATTGGGGCAACAATTTCCTCTTCATTCCAACCTAGACAAATAACATGTTCAGGTAAACTCTATGTGCCAAATTTGGTCTTTGTTCCAAGAAGTCAAGAACTTGAGTAAATAATCACTTTCATTCTTCAATTCTTATTCTCTTTTTTAAATTGTTATTAAAGTAAAACAAAACATGTTAATGTTCTTGAGAATATATGAAATTAAATTAGGCAGCCCCTCAATTATTAAAAAATTCTTCAAGTTGGTGGTACCTAAACTTCATTAAAATACATTTACAGAGAGGCTTAAAGTAACAAACATTCAATAATACTTCAGAGATTATTTAAACAGTTCTATTGCTCTGGAAACTACTAAAAGAAGTAATAGCTTGAAGAGAATATGGAAGGTTTATTCTTCATGAATTTTTCAAACTTGTCCAAACAGACCATGTGAAGTCATATGCTGAATGCTTTGAACTTGGAATGGAAACAAGAATTTTGACATGTCTGAATCTTATCTTTATTGCTTATTGGAAATGGTTGAGTGAAATTAATGAACAAAGAAAAAAGAAAAAATTCCCACAGTGGCTCCACTCACACTGTACTACCGACAGCATAGGTTGTCTCACATGTGAATGTCATCCTTTGTTTCTCTTGCCTCTTCCAGGAACATTGGGATAAATTTCCTTGCGTGCCAGTTGTTTTCTTACATTTTTTTCTCTTCAATTTCATGCCAAGTTAAAATAAAAATTTTACATTAAATTTTTAGTTTTATAAGAAACAAATTTATTACACAATAAAGAGTATGACAAAACTTACCTACAATAATAACTTAGCTGTTTGAGAAGTGCTGCAGAATACACCCTACAACTTTTGGACATATTTAAAAATCACAAAATTGTGTTCTTATCTTATTTAACAATTTTTTGTTGAAAATCTAAATCTGTATTAAATTTAAGTTTCATGTCGATAAAAAGAAAGTTGAAACATTTATAAATTTATTATTTTAAATTTTGAGTTAAAAGTTGGATTCATGTGTTTTTTTTATTGATTTTCTGAAAAGACTCATTAATTTATTATAATTTTGTAAATTAATAAATTGTAAGTAATTAAGAAGATATATTTCAAAAGAGATCTATAATTAACGCTCCTTTAAATCTTTCAACATTATATTGCAATAAACTGTGAAAATTTTATTTTGATTTGACATGTTACAAGTTATCAAAATGAAACTAAATTATAATCAAAGCAATAAATATGTACAAGATATTGTCTAAATTTTGCGGCCTTTGTTAGCTCCCAATGTTCTAACTTTCTCATATGATGTGAACCAAGAAGGTTCAGCCATTAGAAGCCACGAGATACACGTGCTATTTGCAGTTAGATAAATTTTACTCAAGTATTAGATATTTTAGTGTATGAACTTAAGAAACCAATTATATAGCTTTCTAAGACAGTCTTGAAAAAGAAATAATAGTTATTTTCTATTTTTTTATTTAGAAAATATTCTTTTTAATTTATTGAAAGTGACGAATAAAATTACAGTTTTTTGTTACATTTGTTAAATATGTTGCTATCTATACTATAGTTACAGTTTTTTAAAATGTTACTATAAATAAGATTTACAGTGATATTGTAACATTTAAAAAAATATTACCATAAATAAATAAATTTATTATATTACTTTAATAAAATATTATTAACATCATAAGAAATTAATTAAATATAAACTTATTTGTAAACTAATTATAATTAGTTATTTACTGTATCATTTGTTACTTTTCACTAAAAAAAAGTAATTTTTTACCGGCCATTATTTTATGTTAAATAAATGGCTTAAATACCTTTTTGGTCCTCATTTTCGTAGTATTTGTTGCGGATGGTTATCATTTTCACAGAATGTTTAAAATGATCCTCATTTTTACCGTGTTTAGAATGGTCCTCATTTTCGCAATTCATGTTTTATTTGGTCATTTTCTGACGCCGTTTAAATCATTAACGGAACATCGTATAGGTGGCACGGTTTGTATTAGGGTGTGTTACGTGTATTGTACAGATGGCTAATTAACGTTAATTTTTCAATTTAGGGGAAATTTTGCAATTAGAGAAATTTCTTTATTTTCGTCTTTCTTGAGTTCAGATTTGCAGAAGAAGCAGCTAATACTTGCCATTTCATCATTGGATTGCAGTTGCACTCTTCATTTTAATTTTCTAGTTAATCATCATCAACGAGGTAAGTGGGTTCAGGGTTTTCTGGGTTGTGTTTGCTCGTGGGTTGGGTTTGTTTTTCGATTGTTGTGATGTTCTGCATGGTTTCTAAATTACTTCCATGATTTTGTGTAGTTTGTGTCTGTAGGTGGGGTTCAGTGGGGTATTATTTTAGTTGGTTTGTTTGTCGGTTGTCGATGTTGGTGTAATGGTTCCCATTATTTTATTTGTAATTGATTGTAGCAGTGGTCCCCCATTGCGTTAAAGTAGGCTTAATAATACATCTTTTTTATCTGTTTAATTTACTTTAGGGCAATGAGTGATGATAGGCTCAATGTTATTGTCCACCACGGTGGTGAAGTAGATGTCCATGAAGAGGCTGCTGAAATAGAGATTGGGGATGCTAGTGGTCTGAATAGTGATGTTGAAGTGGAAGGTGAAATTGAAGTGGACATCCTTTTCCAAATCATTAATCTACCTCATTTGTGTCATGATGATGACATCCTTTTCATCAACACCACCATTTGAAAAAGTTGCAGCCCACATTATTAGAACCACCACTCTGTAAATCAATAAACCAAAAATTAAAACCAATTTATTATTAACACAAAAATAAAAATAGATTGTACCCAAAATTTTCTACCAATATTCTTTGGAGTTCTTGCCATCCTCAAAGCAGTCATCTCTCTGCAACTACAAATCGGGGTTAATTCGTTTCTCGTTGAACCACCAATAGTGCACGAAGTGATACAACATGGTTGCCTCCAACGATTACAACCAGAGGTAAAGGAAGAAGATTGGGACCGTAACATACCTATATAATGGGATTGCAGGAAGAAGAAGATTGTAGCAATACCAATTGGGAATGGAGGAACAAGATTGCCAAAACTCACCAACTGCCCAAACATTCCCTACCAAAACCCTAGCTCACTTATTTATCCAACAAATATCTAATTAAGCCACCTATACAGTACACGTAATATGTAAGGACCCACTAACTTTCCCTCTCTATACACTCTCTTCTTCCCCAACTCCTTACACAGAACCACACTCCACCCCTGTTTTCCTTCACTCAAAGCAATTGCACAGCTTCTCTCTCAAGCTAAGTTCAATTTCTTTTCCATTCTGATCACTTCCCCTCTGATACAGCTGCTGGAAACCGGAACCAGGAAAAGAATCTCCCTCAAGCTGATTCATCTTCCCCTTCCAGTAAGTCAAATTCAGTTTTTCCTCAATTCTCTTCAATTCTGGGATTTTGGAATTTGATGCTTACCAAAACCGAATTAGGGTCTTGTACTCACCCAGAGTTTTCGAATTTCAGCCCCTTAGGTTGAGGATTTGAGGTGCCCTTGTGTTAGAGCCTTGCTTGTGGTGATTTTGAAAAGGTAAGGGAAGCTAACCGAAATTCTTTCCATTTAATCCGTAAATTAGGTCTTGTATGATGTTTGTGTACTGAATTGATTGATAGAAATGCGTGTGAGAGTGTATGATCATTGTTGCCTTGAAATGTTGCGTTCTTGCATGCGAAAACAGTGAGAGGGTCTGTTATTTTCGCCTAGGCGGGTGATTCTCGCCTAAGCGAGACTATCAGAATGACTCACCCCTGATACTGAGCGAGGTCTCGCCTAGGCGAGCTGGAGTCGCTTAAGCGAGAGAGACACTCTCGTCTAAGCAAGCCAGGTTAGCCTGAGCGAGAGTCCGCCCAAGTTTTTAATCCTTGCCACTGTTTTAGTCTCGCCTAGGCGAGATAGCCTCGCCTAAGCGAGATGGCTCCTCGCCTAGGCTAGATTGCCTAGCTTAAGCGAGATTCACTGTAGTGGAGGATATCAATTTTTGTTTTAAGAGAAAAATGACATGTTTTACTGTGATTCCGTGCAAGGAAGCTCTTATATGCTTGATAGATCATTATTTAATGTATTGTGTGATAAGACTAGAAGGATATAAGTATATAGAGTGGTGGTTGGAATGAAATTTCAAGGGAAATTCATGAGAATTGTTAGTGTGTAAGGACGTGTGGAATCCATATTGGTTGGTATCCTGAAACTCCAATAATCATTCACACTCAGATAGAGTAGAATGGATTATGTCGTGAGGAGTAGCAGGAGGTCCTAGTCTTTGGACTTGATCCAGTCCTAGACGCGAAGGGGACTTACCCTGGGAACGGTCGGGTGATAACCCCTTGTGTCCAGACTCTGCAGAGTTTGGGAACCGTTGCAGGTGCAAGCCACCAAGAGCTCCAATGTTGCTTACACAATCCGGATATCGAGTCTAGCATTTTAATTATTGATTGTGTTATGAGTGATGTAAAAGATGCTTTGCATTATCTTTCTCTTCTTTCAGTTAGCTTACCCTTTTATTTGTTCATGTTGTTTTGCTCTTGTGGTTTCTCCTTTGCTATGATCGCCTATTGTTGGTGTGAGCAGAGCCTAGCCCAGATGATGACGCCCCCCTTCGGAGCAGGAATTGACCCCCCTTACTCACTGTTGTAGTAGTTTTGAGCCAGAATTTTGAGGAGTCTTTTCTAGACAAGTTTATTAAGCCTTTTTATGTTTTGGATGACTGTATCGGACCCCTATACTACGTGTCTATAACTGCTAACTCTACTATCTGCTATGTTTGACCATGATTTAATATTTTGTTTGATAGTGTGAAAAACTATTAAATGGGATGTTACATAATACACCCTAATACAAATCGTGCCACATGTACAATGCTCCGTTAATGATTTAAACGACGTTACAGAAAAGGACCAAATAAAACACGAATTGCGAAAATGAGGACCATTCTAAACATTATGTGAAAATGAGGACCATTTTAAACATTATGTGAAAATGAGGATCATTCGCAACAAACACCACGAAAATGAGGACCAAAAAGGTATTTAAGCCTAAATAAATTGTTAGAAATTCTTTTACTTTTTGTAAGTTTTTTTATGTTAATTTTATATACCCGTTATCACAAATATTTTATACATTTTATGTTATAGGAACGTAGTTGCGCATGTGTGTACGCATTTTTTAAATATGTGTAATATTACATTAATAGGTGATAGGTGATGATAATATAATATTATTAAGTTAATATATAAAATAAAATTATATTTATTAAAAATAAAGTGAAATATATAAGAAAATATGAAAGAATAATTGTTGATAAATAGAAAAAAAAGTTTATAAAATTAAAAGTCAATTTTCAAAAATTTAATAAATAATTATATTTTAAAGGATAAAATTAATATTTTAAGACATGGACACAAAAGAAAAAATATTCTTTATATATTATTATAGATAATTGTTCTTAGTATATGAAAACATTCGATGAGCAAAATCGTGCTTCAAAGCTATTCTCCACGATAAGAAAATTGGGATCGATACTTTTGATTTTGGGTTCCATCTAATATGAATGCACATTGGTTTCAATGCTTCACCAGTATGGTTGCCGCAGGAGGCGAAGTCACTGTTTGAAGAAACGTCTCTACTTATGACTTCTTCCACCCCTAATTCCGCTCATGCAACTCCTTCTACCGATAAACCTAGTCCACCTTTATGCTTTTGATCTATCGAATGTTATTTCTGCTGAGTCAATGCGAGCAACGACTCACTCAAATTTCGGTGGTTTTATTTTGTCGGTGAAGTTCAAAACCCTTAACTTCGATTTCCTCTTTTTAACTCAGACAAATTGGGATGTGTAACTGAAGCATTTGATGGAGAGGAGCAAAAATTACAGTTCAAAAGAGGAATGCATGGAGGATTACAGATGTGGAGGGTACCATGCTATTCGAATCGGCAGTGTTTTCAACGATGGCTGTTACGTCGTGCAGTCCAAGCTCGGTTGGGACGCTCCATTTCGGTGCCTCCATTTTCAACTCTGCTCCTTTGGTTTCCATCTTATAATTGTCCATATTATGCTTTTTTTATGTTTTTGGACTTCAATCACTCACTAGGTTGAATTGTTAGTTCTTCGTTTTTCTGAAAATTCCAGTTACTTCCGTATTTCTTGTTACTGTTTTTATGTTCCACTTTCTTGTTTTAGTTGCGTGGGAAGGGTGGGAAATGATAAAAGACTTCATAGAACCTTGAACGTAGGGAGCTAAATGAAAATTATGTGACACGATTTGTTAGGAGTCCCACGTCGAGTGACTCTTATAGCCAAAATAACTTTGTTAAACATTAAGCATTAAACTGCAAATATTATACTATTTCTATCTACAAGTTATTGGCATTGCTTTTGGTTTTTATTCTTGTCTTGATCTGTTCAAACTCAGTTACTAACGTGTTTAGAAATGAAGGTTAGTAAATGGTTCAAAAATGCGTCTTACTTGGCACTTAAAACTAGTAGGGTAAGCTTTTCCATTAACCTTTTTCTCTATCCTTTTTTCAGTTTATGACTAACATTGTTTCTCTTTTATTTTATTTTTTCTTTCTCTGATTCATAGTTTTTGAGAAATTATGTGGTATGTCTCCTTTGAATGATCATCGTCCCATGTAGACATCTTTTAGTGTTGATATATTTATAATCAGTTGGTAATAAAGATTTATAATAACAAGGTCAAATCATAGTCATTAGAAATAAGATATTGAATAAGAGGTTACATGATGAAGATAAGTGCCTATATGACGACACTCCTGAAGTCAGCAATGCTGCCTTTTCGCATTGGCAACAATAGCTAAGGTAAAACTTGTTTAAACTACATTTTTTTTTTGTGCTTTAGAATATGCTTTTGCTGTTGAGGTTCAGGTTCTGAACAATATTTCCTTCAACTTTTGTGCAAAATACCCGATTAAGTGCATCTTCTGGAGAGGTGGGTTTACTTTTCTTTTATTTAGTTTCTAGCTCAAGAAATCTAAGTTCAGTTTCATTTCATTCATGTGGTGTTCCAAGATTTAGTTGGGTTATATGTAGTTTGGAAGTTTTGTTGGTAGCATTTTGTTGGTGTTTTTACCAATTTTTGTTGCTTTAAGATTTGTGCACCTAGTAAACAATCATGGTCCTTGCCAACACTGGAATGCATGTGTAATTTTATATTAATAGTTGCTCTTGTGTATTCTCATTTTGATGTGATTTGCACATGATATTTAGATCCTGAATCTTGAACACAATAAGGCAGAGATTGGATGTAGAGTTTATTTAGTGATAGGCTAGTTTCCAGAGCGTGGTTTACAATCTCTGGTTGTAACATATCAAATAATTCATTTATTGCTTAATCAAGCAGTGCCTCTTTATATTTATGTTTACGACATTAAGAAGAAAAGCATAGAGAAAATGAGGTTGATGATAAAGAATTTTGCAGTCATAGGATTTTTGCAGTCCAAAGTTAAACTAAAAGGAAAAGTGAGTTTATTAACCTACCTTTTAAATTTTGGAAGCATTCACACAAGTATTAATATATATTAACAAGAGTATTAATTGTAAGTAATTACCTTTCTCGTCTTTTATATATATATATATATATATATATATATATATATATTATATCTTTTTCTGCATTCGCACTGTGAGTAAGCATTGGTTTTTTTATGTCGAAGTTTCTTCTCCTTCCCAATTGACAAACAATAACAAACATTTATTTACTTGAAAAGGAAGTTCCTTCGATGTAGGAAACGAAAGTAGACAAGCACACACCACATGTTGAACTGTCTACCCCTCTTGTTTATCATCACAAACTTGATAAATTATAGTCCTTCGTGTACCCAACACCTTATGAAACCAAGTTATTGTCGTTTTTGGCACTATGGGGCCTTCAAATCCCTCTATATATTAACAGTGTGCTTGCTCATACTCTTCATGAGCACCATCAACTACCCTTTTGGTTTTTGTGTCCCACCCTACATCTTAGCAGAGCCACTTTGGTTACCACAATGTTCTTGCTACCTTCCATTAAAGGCATAAGTAGTATAAATTCATTGAAAAGTAATTAAGAAAAGTTGGTCATCCATGATATTTGAAACAAAATGACTTCGTATAAGTTCTTAGCCTCAAGGTTTTACTCATAAGTTCTTCTCTCGTTACTATGAATGAGTTTGTTCATCTTCAAAACGGTTTGCATTCACACTTATTTCCAATTTCTTTACTTTCTACCAACGCCTACTTACTTTACCAACGCATACTTCATCTTTATAAATTAGTAAACCCCATGAGCAGAAAAAGAATAAAGTGGGTCTTAGGTGCTCCTTTAAAATGCTAGGGGTCTGTTTGAACAAACTTTATGTGATTGATAAATTAGAAAAAATAAAAAAAAATATATATATATATATATATATATATATATATATACACACACATTGATCACGAATATAATTTGCATTTCTTGAATTACATGTAGATGTATGAGTCTTGAGTTGTATATTTTTTTCATAGGAAGAAGAATATAATTGCATTAATGCAAGCACAAATGAAGGCACAAGTAGAAATGCAAGCAATTACACGACAACAAATGGAAGAACATATGCAATCTTTTAAGAGAGAATTATTGTCTATTTTAAAGAAACAAGAATGAAGATGTGTCTCAAAGGCTCGAAAACTTTGTTTTTATTATAATTGTGCTGATACATTACTTTTTGTTGATACATTCTAATGTTTTTGTGTCCTAAAATGATTTTGTACTGGTGAGAACTTATATGTAGTTTTGTACTCTTTGATATAATTGTTGGAAATACTTTGGTCATTGTTGGATTAATTTCTGTTTTGAATATGTAGTGACAATATTGGAGTTGTTTAAACAATCTTCTCAATCATTCATTTTCTCTCTCCCTTTTCATTATAGGCACTGGTTGAACATGACTTTAGTATGGATTAAAGAGTGAATATTTATTAGTTGATGGCAATTGCAAGGAGTGGATTTTTAGTTTGTGATCCAAACGAAGCAATAAATCGTGGATGGTTGGGCCTTGATATTAAATTTCAATGTGTATTGCATTGTCATTGGTATTTCTTTTTCATTTTGGAGAGAGAGAATGAGAGAGCTCATGTGCCATTTTTTTTCTTTGCACTAGCACAATTCCTTTTTAAGTCTCTAAATGAATGATCTCACGTGCACTCTGCCACAAAGATAAAACCCATCACCTTTATTAGGTAAGCTTGCCAAGGCACATATTAACTTTTAGTACACTAAAATTTGATGGGTCTTACAATACATGGATTAACTAAGTCTCTAAATGAATGTTCTATCATGCACTCTACCACAAAGACAAGACCTATCACCTTTATTGGGAAAGCGTGCCAAGGCACATATTAACTTTTACTACACTAAAATTGATGGGTCTTATAGTACAAGGGTTGACTCAAACTCTCAATGAATGTTCTCACATGCACTCTGCCATAAAGATAATACCTATAACCTTTATTAGGTAAGCGTGCTAAGGCACATATTAACTTTTAGTAAACTAAAGTCTAATGGGTATTACAATGTATGGTCTGACCCGATCTCTAAATGAATGTTGTCACATGCACTCTGCCATATAGACAAAACTTATCACCTTTATTGGGTAAGCATGTCAAGGCACATATTAACTTTTAGTACACTAAAATTTGATGGGTCTTATAATACATGGGCTGACTTAGTCTATAAATGAATGTTTTCAAATGCACTCTACCACAAAGACAAAACCAAACACCTTTATTGGGTAAGCGTGCCAAACATAAGACTGAATTTCATAGGGACATAGGGTGGAGTCCTCCTTATTTCAATCAATAGCAACATCCTAAAATACTTCCCTTGTAAAATCCAACACTTCAAACCCAACCTATCACAGTCTTTTATTTCCTAATAAACCCACCCACCACAACCACTCTTTACAAATCAACACATCCACTTCTTTCATATGGAGTTTGCCATCAACGACCAAGAAAATTATTCAAATTCCTACTTCACAACCTTGTTTTCAAATGGTCAAATCATTCAATCTCAAAATGGTATGCAATTCCAATTTGAAAGTCGAAAACTCTTTCATATACCACACAAAACCTCTTAAAGCATAAAATGTTCTCAACTTTGGAAATTATGCCCACCACATCCATCAATAAGTTGTATTTCCAAAGACCCACATCTAATGAATAAGACGCCATTGTGTATGATGCTCTTCAAATATCAACAAATGGTGATGTTGTACAAATGATTAATTGGAAGTATCATTTCCCCATTAACACAATAATTAAATTGTTTGTTACCTTGACAAGATTGACTGGAGAAATAATTACTCTTCTATACCCAACTCCCTCATTCTCTTTCACAAACCTAAACCCTATCTCGTGTTCCCCAACAATCATATACTATGGATGAATTCTCAAATGGGCAAGCATCACAAATAGCCCATATGGTTATGGTCTATACTTCAATATCACACACTACTGTCACCATGTAAATCCCTACAATTACACCTTCAACGAGCTTCTACAAAAAATAAACCGAAGAATACATTGTATGACCGTAAATAGTAATTGAAATTGACTACCTTCATCCACTCAGGGTAGTTAATAATGTTAGAATCGCGCTTAAATAAAAACCAAGAGAGGACTGAATTGGTTTAATTAATAAAATTAATACATTAAAAAAATTTCCAAAATTTTACCGTTTAAATTAAAGTTTTAGTTCCTTTAAAGCAAGTGCAGATAAATTGAGAGAGTAGGGAAAAAGATGAACACGGGTATTTATACTGGTTCAAATCAAAAGACCCTACGTCTAGTTGTTAATCTCTTAAACAAAGAGATTAGCTCAATCAGTAAAATAAATACAATATAATCAGGTTAAGAAAGTAAAGGTTTAGAGAACATCTCTTTTGAAGACACAAGAGATGAAGAAACACTTTCTCTGAATCACATAGAGAATGACCAACTTTCCTAGCAATAGAAGCAACACTCAATCTCCAAAGAACCCACTTAGGAAAAGTTATCGCTCTACCCACACTAGGTTTTTCAAAACTATTTTTCAAGAGCACTCAGAGAGTTACTTTGCACTCTAATTCTTGAAAAGGTATTTTCGAAAGTGAGAAAATGCTATATATAAAGAGGTTCAAAAAATTAGGTCGAGAAGTTGAAAAGACATGTTCTAATTGCCAGGGATAATCAATAATCACTTATGATAATTGATTATTCCAAAGCATTTTTTAAAAACTAAAATGGTGTTAATAATCGATTATCTATAGAGATAATCGATTATTCGAGTGGTTTTTCTGAAAAGTGAATAAAACTTAGGATAATTGATTATCCTAAGTGATAATCAATTATCACAATGTATTTTGCGAAAATAAAAATGTTCCTAGAGAGATTAAATGTTGGTTGCAGTTTCATGAAGTTCTAAGAAATCTTGAACTACTTAATACACCATTAACTTATTACAAGAGGGCTTTAAACATAAATTAAATGGTCTTCAAATTATCTTCCAATATTTGCTTTATAGATCCTTATAGTTGTCATCATCAAAACCTTAACTTGCCCTGATTGTGCCAACAAATAACAAACTTATCCATGATACAATTGGAATCAAATCAGATAATGATATTGCACAAATGATCAACCTTTGGAAAAAAGTTCAACGTATAGACTCATTTGTGTATCGTCCCCACACTTGGAAATACATTGAATTGTTCGTCCAAACAACATATATACGTTCACCAACAGGTGATGAACTATGGGAATATGTGAAACCTTAGATACACATGTTGATCCAAGACAGGTACAAGATTTGGACATTCATTTGTGTAATTTTTCAATTTCATTTCATTTTCAATTATGTCATTGCAAAAAAGAAAAATCAAACACAAACAAATTATTTAAAATATATATTTTTTTAATAAATTACTTAAAATATATATTTCCTATTCACTTATACATTTTTCATTTCTTAATTTTTATTCCCATCTCATATTGTTTAAATAAATCAAAATAAAAAATATTTAAAAAGTATACTTTAACAAAATCCAACCAATTGATTTTTTTTCGCTTCAACGACAAATTTTCACTTAATTATTTATTCATTCATTTTTAAAATATAATTTTTAATAATGTATACATTACATTTAATTTTTCTACTTTTTAATAAAACTACAAATTATGAAGTGCTAATTTATAAACTTTCAACGACAAAATAATAATAAAATTAATTTATTAAACAATAAAAGTATACATTTTCTAATATTATTGTCTCAAAAAATTACATCAATTACTACATTAACTTATTATAATTTTTATATATAATTTATTTTTTACATTTTTTCTTCTCTTTTAAAAAATTAAAAACTAAAAAATTAAATAAATAACCAACTCATAATTCAGTTCCCTTAAACCGAATTTCAGCTAGTATTTCGGCCAATATATGTAAGAATGGAGGTCAGAATTCAATTATCTAGAAACCGAATTCTAACCTAAAGCAAAAACTGTGTTATGTCCGTAAATTAGAGATGACAAATAAACTCGTTCCCGTATGTATTGTCTGAACCCGTCCCCGTTTTGACGGAAAATTCCTGCATTGACTGGATATGGGTATGGGTACGTGGAATCCCCAACTTTTTTAATTGGGTATGGGGATGAGTATGAGAATGTACATATCCCTGTCATAATATCTATCCCCGTTTAAATTATTAAAATATTCATAATTAATTAAATAATCATATATATATATATATATATATTATTTTTTATTTCTTCTAATTATCTGGTTTGTCATGAAACTCATTCGTATTTCAATTATATTTTTCATCTTATCATAACCTTTATGTAATTATGTTAAAAAGATGTATGTCAATTAAAATTTTTTATGTCTCACATTTGAATATTTCTATTATTTTTTAATATTTTTATTTATTGTATATTTTTCTTTCACATGAGAATGTTTAATACTCTCAATTTAAGTCTTTAATAGTACAAACCTTTCGTTTACTAGGTAATATAAAAAAAACCATTTAATTATTATTCTTATTATTAGTTTTTGTTTCATTTGAAGAACTCTTTTGTCTCACTAAAACAAATTTTGTTATTTCTCAACCATTGAGTATATATGTTGATATTTGAAAAGTTTTCTTAGATCTCTAAGATATTTTTCAACTTATCATATCTTTAATTATACATTTGTTTTCATTTGTGTGATTTCTTTCAATAGTCTCTCAAATTGTTTGTAAACATCTGTTAATTTTTTAATATTTTTATTTCTTGTTTATTTTCATTATGTAGAATACTAGTTTGATATATTTTATCTAATTATTTTTTATTTTCTAACTTATTATCAATCATACTGTAACTTTTTCACTATAATTGTATAAATAACTTTTATTTACTACAATATAAAAATTTAATGTAATTGTCATGAATAGTTTTTTTATCACCATCAACATAATTGAAGTTCAAAAGATACAAGATCTATATTAAAATTTTATTATTATGATTATTATTTGTTCTTTGTATCATTTTGATCAAATGATGTATTATAACTTGTATTAGTGTATAAAAAATAGATTCATTAGAATTTAAAAGATTGAAGTAAACAAACATTTAAAATATATTTTAATTTGAATATTTGTTTTCCTTTTATATTTAAAAAAAATATTTTTAAATCTTATCAACTAGGTTTCATTAATGTTTGTAAATTTAATAAATGTGTTGGTTCTCATGAAATTTTATTTGGTATTATAATCTAAAATGTAAACAATTATAATTTATTTTAAACTTTTATTATGATTATTATTTATTCTTTGTATCATTTTGATCAAATGATGTATTATAACTTTTATTAGTGTATAAAAAAGAGATTTATTAAAATTTAAAAGATTGAAGTAAACAAACATTTAAAATATATTTTAATTTGAATATTTGTTTTTCTTTTATATTTTTAAAAAATATTTTTAAATTTTATCAACTATGTTTCATTAATATTTGCAAATTTAATAATTGTTTTGGTTCTCATGAAATTTTATTTGATATTATAATCTAAAATGTAAACAATTATAATTTATTTTAAAGTATTTGATATCGAAGAAACAACCATCCTTCTAATATTGAATATTTGATAATGTTATGTTTCCTTTATCATAACTTTTTTATTATTTTATAAAAATTAATTAAAATTAGTATTGAAGTAGTAAGAAAATAGGTACGGGTATGGGTACGAGATTATACCCATTACTCGGTGGGGATGGGGATGAGACAAAAGTTTGATATCCGTTGGGTTTGGGTATGAGGATGTGGATGAATTTTTTTTTTACGGGGATGGGTATGGCATATCGAAACCCGTGCCCGCCCCGTCTAGTTGCCATGCCTACGGTAAATATAACTTACCGTACAATGTGCTATTTAAATGTGCTACTATAGAGAAAAAAACACTTATTTCTCTGGTTATTTCTTTATCACCATAATTTCGACTTGCATCCTCATCAATTTCTATATTTTCGAAGATATAGTTTGTAATACAATTTTTATATTTTAATTCAACAATTTGAAAAATAAAATAAAAAATATATTTTAAATTTAATAATACACAATTCAAATATATTATATAATACAAAATATTATATTTTGAAGGGGTAAATATGTTTTTAGTCCTTGAATTTTGAGTTGTTTATGTAAGGCCCACTTTTTCTGCCCTAATTTAAAAAGGGCTACCCCATGTGAGTTAGGTCTGAGGGCTGGCCCAAAGGGAAAAACAGACCCTAAGTCTGCCCTAACCCTAACTCTCTTACTCACTTTCAGAATCTGCCCCTTTATTCTAAGAGCTGCAGTCATTACTCTGTTAGGGTTTGCTTTCCCGTCTCGGACCAGTTCACTCGAAGCTCGTTTCTGCTCAATGTAAGTTGCCCACCAACTCATATTCTCCCTTTCTTAGTGTAATCTCGAGTGTTATCAGTTGGAGTTTTCATAGTGAACCCAATCTTAAGATTTGTTCCACTGTTTTCCAGTTCTAAGCCTTTTCCTAGAGCTGTTTTGCATCGTGGTTGGTGTCGGAGTACTGTACTAGCTTATTCCAGGTAAGGGAGGCTAGGGATTTTCGTTCAAGTCTGTTTCTTGCATGTTTTGCCACTGTTTTATGATTTGTACGAGTATGGTGCCTTTGCGAAATAATAAATGCATGTATGTTGTTGTTTGGGGTGTGGTTGGATGGTTGTGTAGGGTGATCAGTGACGAGACCTCACGATCTCGCCCAGGCGACCAGGCCTCGCCCAGGCGAGACTTGTAGAGACAGACCCAGACTCGCGCTCTCGCTCTCGCTCAGGTGGAGAGCTTTCGTTTGAGCGAGACACCATCTCGCTCAGGTGAGAGAGGCTCGCCTAAGCGAGGACACGTGGGGGTTTGAGGTTTGTTGTTGTAGGCGTAGCTCAGGCGAGGAAGCCTTTCTTTTTGGGTGAGGGGCATGCTCGCCCAGGCGAGTAGCGGCTCGCTTAAGCGAGAATCCGCGAGCCTCGTAGGGTTTCCCTAATGACTGTAACATCCCTAAGGAATATTACTATTATTTAATAAATAAATTCCAAAATAAAATAAATACCGCATTTAATATAAAACCATTTCCCAAAAACACGAGAAAATTTAAAATGGTATACAATGTAATAAATACCGGAGTCCATAATAATAAAACTGAAATAAAATTCAAATGGCTCCCATAAGGTTACAATATTATCTCAAAACCAAAATAAATAATATATATACAAAAATTCCCAGATATCCCTCGCTCCGAGTCTAGGCATCTCCTAGCCCACCTGTCAAATCATCTGCTCCCGGATAACGAATCATCTGATCATCGCCACACACACACAGAAAGGGTGAGCTATGCACAATAAATAAATAAAATACATGAATTAAATATGTCACCCATCCCAAAATAACATAATTAAATATCTCATATCAAATTACCCAACCATGACCTCATAGTCCTTCATGAGTCATATGCATGAACTAAGTCTTGGGACTTCACTGTGCTCCCACGAAACTAACTAATTCGTGGTCCAACCCTATGAGCCTATCCCGCTCATAGTCCTGCCCTACAGACTCCTCGTTTGTAGTAAAACATCCAAGTCTCATACTTGGACCCTGGCCCGCACGCAATCACCATACTATGGACTCCTTGCCCAATAGTAGCCAACGGGAACATAACAGTTCCTTGCCCATCGTGCACCCGACATATGCAATCACCATACTAAGGACTCCTCGCCCATTAGTAGCCGACGAGAACTCAACCAGTTCCATGCCCATCATGTGTCCAACCATCAAGCACATCCTAAACCCCTATTGGACTTAGTCCTTCAAGCCCAAACACCACACCACATGCATATACATCCTATACTTAGGATAAAGTAGCCAAATCATACACACAAGCACACACAAACATGGAATTTTGCATCAACTCGCTTAAGCTAGGGACTCTCGCCCAAGCTAAGCCCTCAGCCTCGCTTAGGCTAATTCACCTCACCTGAGCAAGCTTAGAACAACAACAACATCATGTTATCTCGCTTAGGCGAGATCCCCTCGCCTAGGCGAGTTCATCTCTCGCCCAAACACCTATTTCAATCTCGCCTGGGCTAAAATGCAAGTAAAGCATCACACATGACCACAACATCTCGCTTAGGCGAGGCCGTCTCGCCTGAGCGAGACCCTGGTTCGCTCAAAACCCACAAAACTCCTCGCCTGGACGAAAAGTCGCACTCAACACGTGCAAACTTCATCACTATCTCGCTTAGGCGAACCTCACTCGCCCGAGCGAGTGAATGTCTCGCTCAAAGCCAATCCTCGTCGCCTGAGCGAGAAGCTCGTGTTGGCAACAGAGTTTGTGTCTCTGCTAATCTCGCCTAGGCGAGCCTGGCTCGCCTGAGCGAGAAATGCAGATTCCTACACTGATCACGCACACACTTCACCAAAACCAATACCAAAACTCTATTCAATCATTACCAAGACAATGTAATGGCAAACCAACATCAGAGTCATGCATTATATCCCATTGAGCTACCAAAACACAACCCCTAACCTGAAAGTTTGATTGAAAGTGGGAAGAAAAATGGAATTCCTTGGTTTGCCAATGACGTGCCACAGACTCTCTCTCAATTTAATTCCTTACACTCTATGCCCATCAAGGTTTGAACCCGTGACCTTCCACTCATAAGAACAAAGCATAACCACTATGCCAAATCACATTTGGTGATAACTGTAACATCCTTAAGGAATATTACTAAAAAAATAAATAATAAAAGAATTAAATGATATCAAAAGTCGTATTAATAATAATCCCAACGCGGGAAAATTTAAATTTATTAAAAAGCGCGTCAAACCTCATAACTTAAACAATAAATTGTTACAAGTTACCAAAATTCGTGTTCATAAATAAAAGCATAAAAATACATGTGAGAAAAATCCTAGCTCTAATCCCAACGCTAGCCCTCACTCCGTCGCCTGGACATCCTCAACACCACCTGTATCGACATCTGCTCCCGTGTAACAAATCACATGATCATCGCCATACACAAACAGAAGGGTGAGTTGAGAAAATAAAATAACAGGTATATAAAACATAAGATAAATCATACACCTATCTTATTCATTCTACATAATTCTTGGCCAAGACCTTAACCCCAAGGCTTTATAGCCTTCAATCATACAACTGGTTAGCCTTGGACTCGGGAATATGATGCTCACACGAACCTGCCCGCTCGTGGTCCTGCCTCTACGAACCTCCCCGCTCGTAGTCCTGCTCTACGAACCTCCCCACTCGTAGTCCTGCTCTACAGACCTGCCCGCCCGTAGTCCAAACATGTGATCCCCCAACCCCGTACCTCACGCACATGGCATCTCTCAACCGTGAGCACGGAACATATGAACTTACCTCGCTCGTATCCCCACGTGAGAGTAACTGGATATGAATCTCCTCGCTCATATCATCACATGTTAACCACCATCCATGAACCTACCCGCTCATGGCACAACATCTCCTGACCCAAGTGTAATGTCAGTGCTTAAACAACACACAAAACAAATAAAGGATAACAACATTTCCACCTGGCACGGCCCACACGCCATCAGGCGAAATTGCCCCAGACCGCCTGGCGGTATCCACTCCCCGTCGGGCGCCAGCATTCTTTCAGAGCCACTGTTTTCTTATCACCGCCTGGCGGAGCACATCGTGCCGCCAGGCACCACTCAGTGCAGCGCTTTCTCTCGTTAACCTATCGCTTGGCGGGTTTCGTTAGCCCGCCAGGCGCTATACCAGAACAGTACTTCACTGGTTTTAGCACCCCAACTAGTCTAATTTGTTGCATAACTCACTCCCATGGACCAAGATAGACTCCTCACTGTAGTTAGTCTACCCCAATCTTATGTAATCAAGTATCTATACATTACAATGATAAATCCATCTTATTCAACTCTTTCAAGTAACAAGAACATTGTCATAACACAACAACTCCATACATCCCATGAAATTAGCTAGTATTCCAATTCCTTACATAATCCCCCGATTCTACCATGCTGAACTAACCAATGCTTGCCTTCCACCCTAACACCCATGCTTAACCCCTCTTATTGAATTCTCGTATCCCTCACTTATCCTTAACTAGCATACCCAAAACGCAAGAACTTATATTTATCCTCTCCTACACCATTTGTTTATATCGGATTCTATATTCCCATTAACATTTTCATCTCTTATTGGACATCAAACAATTACAATTTCTCTCTTCCCTTCAACTCGCTATATATACCTGTGTAATTCACTTCTTATCCTTCTCTCGCATTACCACAGTGCAACAACCAGCCTGGGTTGCCACACAGCATCGCCTGGCGGCTTCATGTTGGCCGCCAGGCGGCATATCAGACGCAGACTCCTCTACCCATTTTTCTGCATACTCCACGATCACAACTCTCTTCTCTCTTCCCCGATAGTCACCACATCATCATTTGCGACATTTTCAATACCCATCCCTATCAACATTATATTTTTCGCACGCCATAATTCCAATTATTTCCTAATTAACCCAAACAACCCAAGGTTCACAATAACTCATTGGTTTCAGCCCAACCTTCCCATATACAAAATTTTAATATGATCCCCAGCATCCCACAATCAATTCAAGGCCATAAAACCATCGCAAAATTATATAAAATCAATCAAAACTCAACAATTCATACACCCACTCAAATCAGCAGTGAAACCACTAAACCGAACGTGAACAATGTCGCGCTGCCGGGCAGAAACTCATCGCCGCCAGGCGATTCAACCCAAAACAAGCCCAGTTACTCACCACTGATGAGCCGCCTGGCGGTAAGGATTAAACCGCCAGGCGGTTTCTGGGAAAAACCCAGAAACCCGATCAAACAGTGCGGGAAATAAGTGGAAAGCATGCAGTTTCAATCAACCAAGGTGTAGTACAATGTACATGTGTCTAAAACATAAAAAACAACTCCCCTTACCTGGAAATTGCTTCAAATTCGAATTAGTGTGAGTTTGCTCCAATCAAAATCTCCCTTGCCCTTGCTTCCACTCCCACGTTAGTTTCTCCTCCTCACTCTCCCTATGCTATTAATCTAGGTTAAGCTGCCCCTTTCAAATTCCATGCAAAAATAAAAGTAACCTAAAAGAAAGTTTAATTTGGTTCTTAACAAGACTTGAACCCACAACCCATCAACTAGCAACTCAAGTGCACCACCAATTCAACCACTTCACAATTGTTAATTCCATCAATTCTAAGGCTATGTGATCACATCATGCATTCAAGTATATCGCATAAAAATTCATAATTTAAATAACATAAAATGGCACACATAGGACTCAAACCCAAGTCCTCTCACACAATCAAAGTACTCTCAACCACATGAGCTAATACTTTTCCACATCATAGCTCCACACATTAATTGCTTTAAACATTTCCATTACCCGCCATAAGTAAATAATTATTTAAATAACTATTTAATTTTTCTCGAGTCTTACAATAACCATTATAATCTTATGATTATACTATCACTCACCATTCACAATTGCATTACCAAGACAAAATAATAAACAATACAACACATAATTGGCATACATATAACTCGAACCCAAGTCCTCTCACACAAACCAAGTACTCTCAACCATTTGAGCTAGTACTTTTCCACGTCCCACCAAACAATAATTAATGCCATAAAGGCTCTCTCTACTCGCATTTATCAATTAATTAATTATTTAGTTAATTAATTTCACGGGTCTTACAGTCTCGCCTAAGCGAGAACCTGTGGCTTGAGCGAGACTGGCACGAAATTTCTTTATACAACTGTACCTTTTATGTTGTTGGGGCTTTAATTGTATGTTTGGCTTGCTATGCTTTGCCTTGGGTATGAACTGTATGAATTGAGTGACCTTGTATGAGATAAAGGGAATTATGATTCATGAGTTTTAATATGAGGTGAGCATGTTGTTTGTATGGGATGATTCATGGAATTTGAAATTATGGGTTGGTATGGCCTTGACATGAGATATGAGAGAATGTGGATCAATGAATGTGGCATGGTGCTGGTAGGAAATACACTCCTACATTTGTATTTGTGAAGGATGAGTGGGATGGATTCAATATGAAATACAAGTGAGAATGGAATTGTGAAGGTTGTCATGATATATAAGTGTATATATATATATATATATATATATATATATATATATATATATATATATATATATATATATGTATGTATGTATGTACCTGTGCATGTTAAATAGTATTGGTTTGTTTATGATTGGTTCGTGTTAGTGTGTAATTCCTTGGAGCCTCTAGGTTAGACTTTCGGGGTTGCGCTTCAGTGGTAGGGACGTAATTTCATGGCTCCTGTTAGTGGGTGTTCATGGTGGTGCCCCATCTATATGGTCTGGTAAGGATTCAAGGTAAGGTTCCATCCTGACACTCTAAGGAGTCAGTTAGTCTCACTTAGAGCGGACTGACTCTTGTGGTGAGAGTAGTAGGAGGCCTGAAAATCATTAAGGGCTAACCTTGTGTGTGAGGGAATTGATTCATTGTAACACTTGTAACACATAGCTCGGGGTGAGCAGCTCGGGGGTGAGCAGAGGTATCCATCACAAGTGCAAGCATCCGCTGAATCCGACCAGATTGTATGTATCCGGATGAGTCGAGTCAAATCTTAGTGTGTTGGTTTGAGAGTCATAGCGGGTTTGGGTGTTTTATGTGTTGATGACTGTGAAAGCGTATCAGATTGCTTGATGAAATTATTTTATGCTCTAGCTTACCCTACTTTTATTGTTGTGTGTTCTGCTGTGTGGTACTCTCTTTTGCGATGATCATCAACTTGTTGATGTGAGCAGATGCGAGGAACACCCGTGGTCAACAGGGAGGTGATGGTTCCGCTGCTTAGTCTTTGGATTGGCTTCTGTCTTTGGGCTCTTCATTTAGGGCTAAGACCCATGTATTGTTTTCTCTGTAGATTGGTTTAAGTCTTTTTGACTCTTTTGCTTACTTAGTACTTGACATCGTGGTGTGCCGCTATTATTCGTCCTTTAAGTTTGGGATATTTGTATGAGTGATGTCATAATCTTTTATTCTCGCTTCTTATATTATTCAGCGTGACATGTCCTTTATTTAGCTTTATTAAATAAATGGGGTGTTACAGTTTAAATTGTTTGATACATTATCATTTCAATATCAGCTGAAAAACATGTTTGACACATAAAAACATTTAATATAATTGGGTTAAGATGATTATATTCATTCAGTTTTATAGTTTGGACCAAAATGTATTAAAATTTTGGACAAACAAAATTTCAATTTTATGTCAAAGTTTAGGGACTAAAAATATATTTAACTCTAAAAAATATATTACGGATTATACAATCTGAAAGTCAAATAATATCTTATAAATTTATAATTTATTAGCAAATATTTAAAGTAAAATTGTTATTATAGACTTCTGAATCCAAAACATAAAATTGGTTTTCTTAAAACAAATGAATGATTGAATTTAAAATAAAATATAAGAAATTGATATGTTGCCCAGTATTAATAAAATTACAAATATCCTGAATAATGAGTTAACAAGAGATGATGTAACGTATTAAAAATAACTAAATAATTTTTATTGATAGATGAATATAATAATAATATAATAGAAACAAGAGGAAGAGAGTAGAAAAGGGCAGACCTTGTGTTCAATTTTTTTTCCTTTCACAATTCATTCTTCCTTTTCCTTATACTGCGAAATTCAGGTTCAATTTTAATCTATTTCAAAATCTAATCGAAAATAAAATAAGTTCAATTTGTACTATTTTTCTTTTAATATCAATTCGTTTTTTTATCTTGTATGTAGCCTTTTTTTCGATTACATTTTATTTTTCTACCTTCTAGATCATATTCTATCCATTTGTAATTTTAAAATCACACTTTGATTTTTGTTTGGACCTTAATCAAATAGAAAAAGTTATATAGAAGGTTGTCTAATTTAAGACACGCATATTAAAGTAAGAAAAACTACTCATTTATAAATATAATTGATGTTTTTGCATGTTTTTCTTTTTAAATTAAATTTGTTAACTAGATTGAGAAGACCGAGAAAGAATGAGACTAGTGGCATGGAGATTTATTTAATAATCATTATTGAACTTGATAGTAAAGGTGATTTTCTTAAATGAATTATGTGAAATTAATGATGAAACCTTATTGTTTGATGAATTTAAATTGTTTACATATTTTAATCAGTTTATATATCGATTAATAGTCGTTTGAGTCATTTGGGCTGGGATTTGAATCTCGTCATATAGAGACGCAATGAGTGATGTAGATAGTTGGTTTTGATGAATGAGAAATATGTGAAGTGTTATGTTGACTCTTAAACAAAATGTTCCTTAAGTGAGAAATGGAGTAGTGACATATGTAGAAATGAGACATTTTAATCTAAGAATTGACTTTCTCTCAAATACAAGTTAAAAATGCATTAACTTACTCTTACTTAAAAATGTCAAAATGAGTTCCAACCCGTGAGGCAACCCAGCTTACCACGGATTTGAGCCGGATTAGGTTGAAAAAATTTCATTTTTTTCAAAGGTTGAATTGAACTCGACTCACTTAACCCATGGGTTTGAGTCGGGTTGAAGGTAAGTTGACCTACAACCCACCAACAACAATACTATTAATTTTGTTTACAATTTTTAAATTTTTTTACTATAATTATTTATTATTTCTAATTATATAGGTTCACAATTTGATATTTTTAAATACTAGAATATTGCTCAATAATATTTGAATAGTTTGAATGTTTAATTTATTTGTTTACCAAGTTATGTATGTTGATACTTTAATCTTAACTACTATCTTTATAATAATATATTTGAAGAACTAGGTGAACACTTTGATTCCACTATTATAAAAAATAAATCGAGTTAATTCACTTTCATTGTAATGTAACAAATATTTTAAAAAATTAGAAAAAAAATCGTAAATGAGTCAACCCACTAACCACCAATCAGTGATGAGTCGAAATGAGTTGTAAAACTTTTGACTCACCACAAAGTGAATTTGGTTCAACTAGTCCATTTTAACTCAACTTGTGGGAAGTCAATCCATGTGATCCAAGTTAACTCTTTTTGACACCCTTACTCTTACTTTTCTTTTTTGTATTTGTTGGTTTTATTTTATTTTTTTGATGATCATATACTATTACTATACTAATACGTGAACATATGTAAGCACATATGATGTTATTAGCTCAAGAGTTGCGGGATGTCAGTAAGAATAACAATTAATATTAGTTATAATGAATGTCATATTTAAAAAAAAATGTATTAATTATAAGGTTCAAATATATATTTGGTCTCTATTTCTGTTGTTTTTATTCAAATTGATCCTTATTTTCGTTTTATGTTCAATTAGGTTCTCATTTGGTCAATTTGGTCATTTTTACTAACAATGTTTAAACAGTTAACATTTTTGAACGGTATATGTTACGTGTCGGCTCTTAATTTATTCATTTTTTAAAATTTTTTTGAATTTTTTTAAATTGTTTTAATTTTTTTAAAATTTTTTAAACTTTTTAAACTTTTTTAATTTTTTTTTAATTTTTAATTTTTAATTTTTTTAAATTTTTAAATTTTATTAAATTTTTTGAATCTTTTCAATTTTAAAATAATTGTTCACGTGTCAAGTCATGATTATGTTACGTGTCAGTGTCACGTGTCAGTTTGTGGTTGTGTTATTTTTTTTTGTTCAATTTAGTCCTTAATTCGTTATTTTTGTTCAATTTAGTTTCTATATTTGTTATTTTGTTCATTTTGGTCTTAATTTTGGTTAAAATAAATTAATTTTGTCCCTTTCAAATTGACACAAAAATTATTATTTTTTATAAAAATTATACTAATATTTTTTCTAAAATTAACATTTTTGTTAATTATTTTTTAAAATTTAATTATAGATTACTAAATTTAATTATAAATTGAATAAAATGTTTATCTTTAATTGATAAATAGAATACAATTACTTAAAATATAATTATTAAATATTCTTTTTTCTAATATTTATATTATAAAATACTCATACTTTTAAAATTAGTATTTAAAAATATTTGAAATATTTTAGAAAAATAAATTAATATTTATAAAATTAACATTCAAATATAAAACATTTTAAATTTTAATATCTAAAATGCAGTAAAAATATTAAATATTTTAGATTTAAATGTAAATTTTACAAATGTTAATATATATTTTTAAGACATTTAATGATTATATTTTAATAATATTTTAAATAATTATATTCTATTTAACAATGAAATTGAAGAATTATATTTAATTTATAATTAAATATAATATTTTATAATTGAATTTAAAAAATAACTAGTAATAATGATAATTTTAAAAATAAATATATAATATTTATAAAAAATTAAATTTAGTCTCAACAGAAAAAAAAATCCATTTTAGCAAAAAATTAGATTAAATTAAACAAAAATAACGAATATAGAAACTAAATTGAACAAAAATAAAATATTGAAACTAAATTGAACAAAAGGAAATAATATAATCATAAACTATCACGTGACTTTGGCATCGACACGTGGATAAGTTTTTTGAAATTAATTACTGTAGTAGAAATAAATTACTCATCCATATGCTCTTCATGTAATAAATCACAACAAACTTAATAATTAATTAAAGTAAAATTAAAATGCTGGTTATTCCACATTTAGTGCATACTTATTTTAAATTTATTTTATTATTTAACTGAAAATTTAATTCAAAATAAACTGAACTTCTACCATTAATGTACACTTAAGTTTTCAGTTAAATAACGTTATAAATAATTACTCATAACTAAAACGTTTAAATAATTGTCCGGTTATACCTTTTAATTGTGAGAAAGTAATGAGTATTTTAAATTTAATTTAACTGATTATTAAATTATAATCATTTGTCTCTAAGAATGACATGTTAAACGAGACTGTAGTAAGCTTCTCTTTTAATGATTAGGTATGAGAAAAATATATGTATAAGTAACGAGTAAGAGTGTTTAATTACCTTTCATGTAATAGGTATGAGTTTAATGTTTTTTTGACATCTCATCATACCCATTAACAACTAATATATGAAACTGAAATTATATTATAAAAGATTAAATTGGAAATTTTGTATGATATTGCTAACTAGTGTCTTTATATACCGATCAATGATAATTAATATATATTAAATTCTATAAAAATATATAATTAAGTATGATATTAAATTAAATATGATCTAATAATCGTTATTTCAATTTTATTTTATTTAAAAGATAAAAATGTCTATAATTATTATACATATATGTCTAATATTTTATTTAAAGTTTTAATATTGTTAAAAGTTAAACATAATTAAACATTTTAAATTAAGAGAAAAACAAAAAAATTAAATATCTAAAAAGTTTAAAAATAAAATTAGTAGAGATTTTTTTTCTTTTTATAAATACTTTAAAAATTCCAAATTCTTTCATTTACATTAGAAGGTTATCGTCTAAAATTTTAAAAAGACAATTTTGTTTTTATAAATTTTTTTATACATTTATATTATTTTAATTATAATTAATATACTTAACTATTCCTAAAAATAATGAAACTGCATTTATTATTCTTTATCGAGTGCTTTTAAGATACCTGTTAACATTTTTCATTTTTTATTATAGTACACCTTATTTATATTTAACTTTTAAAAGGACCAAATTTATATTAAAATTTATTTAGGTGAGAAGACTAATGCTATCCATACCAATCATTGTCATCCTACTAAAGATATATTTTGTTACGAGATTTGTTTAATAAATATTAAATAAATAGTTGATTTAGTATAATAAATATTGAGATGTTTTATTTTGATGTAATAAAATAAAATTACAATCTTATTATAAAAGCTCTAATTTTATTAATTTTGTACCAATTTTGTTAATAATTAAAATAACTAAACATCTTTAATGATAATCAAGTGTATTTATTACATAAAAAATTAATTTTGTAAGAAGATCAATTAATTAACTATTTGATGTTTATTTAATATTAATTATATATTGACGTCAGTTTTCTTTTTAATAAATGCATTAACAATCACTACAAATTAAACATGTCTTTTATAGTAATTATTAATAGAATTCAGACACAATCAGAATTATATATAATTAAGAATGTAATTTTGTTTGAAATATATTAATTTTTTACCTTAATAAATGAAGTATTTACCCAAATGTTTTATATAATTATTGATATATTCAGCTATATATATATATTGTAGGAGAGAGATAAAAAGTAAAAAATAAAATAAAAATCTAAATTTCAAAGGTGGGGTAACAAGTTCCAACAACCTTCAACAGCCTATGGTAGAGACGGCGTTGAAGTCAAACAAACCCTTCTCTCTGTTACAAATTCCAGGTCTTCTTTCTTTTTCCCTTACCTTCTACTCATTAATCATTATATATACACATTTCTCTCTCTTTTGCATAAGTTCTAGAAAGATCCATTCCAATCCCAAATGGACGGTGCGCCACCATCCGCCGCTGCCGCCGCCGCCGCAGGAGGACCGGCGCCGTTTCTTCTGAAGACCTACGACATGGTGGACGATCCCTCCACCAACGACATCGTTTCGTGGAGCTCATGCAACGCCAGCTTCGTCGTGTGGAATCCGCCGGAGTTCGCTCGCCTTCTTCTCCCGACCTATTTCAAGCACAACAACTTTTCCAGCTTCATCCGCCAGCTCAATACCTACGTGAGTTTCTTCGATTTCTGCTGCTGCCTCTGTTTTTTTCTTCCGATTGATCATGCGCTTGCTTTGTTTTTATCTTGATTGTAATTCCTTTTTTATTACTGCTTCTAGTTTAATTGTTTGATGCATTTAATGTTTGCTCAATTTGATTGTCCCCTTGTTAAAACTTATAGCCTGATTTGACGAATTGTTTTAGTCGTTGCTGTTGGATATTAGCGCTGTGCTGAATTGGAATGTTGCTTGTTTATTGTGAATGATGATGATGTGAGATTGAGAAAATGTATTGTAAGATAGAGAGAGCTTCAATTTGGATCCGATCGAGCCTATCTGGAGATGTAAGTCGAAGGAATGTTATATGCTCCTACTGAATGAGATATAAAATGCATTTAGTACTTGCCATGTAAAGCATGTACGAGGATATTGTTGGAGGGTTAGAATTGTTCACAAGTTATTTAGGGTTAGAGACTGTAAAGCTTGAAAGACAGGGAAAGGTGTAGGATAGCTTTTTCTTTTCTGGTGTGAATTGTGGTATAGGGCACAGCATTCATTCAGGAAGGTGATAAAAAGAATCTTCTTCAGTACCTTGGGGTATCCCTTGCTCAAATAACTGCCAGAAAACTTAGGCCCTCTGCAGGAGGTATAAAACGGTTTCAATATATATACTATTTTCCCTTGTTTCTTCAAAAAAGAATTTAATACCACCTAAGTTTCAGTAGCATGATTGGTTTGACAGTTTCCATGTATTGTCTTTTCAGAGTTTTAGGAGTTTTGTAAACCATTGGGAGTTTGAGTATTGTGTGAATTGTGATAAAAATATTTCAGTTGAATTACTTATCATCAAATAACTAAAAAAATCATGTTAGAGCAAGTTTGGTTGTTTTCGTGAAGAGGACATGTTACGCATGCTACCTTTAAATTCTCTTCCTCCCTCATAAATGCTCTTTATCCAGAAAAGGATGTCTAACGGAAGTTCATATCAGTTCAATATGACTACAATAATAAGAAATATAAAACGTTTTTGAAAAAATATATATGCTTTTCTTTTGGTCCTCCAAAACTGAATTTAGTAAACCCAACTTTCAAGTTTCCATATCTTGTTTTTACAGAGTGATATTTGTTAATGTTATATGTTCTGGAAACCATTGGAAATTTCAGGGCAACGACTATTTTGTGAATTGTGGTAAAAATATATGATCTGTTTCAGTGGAATTACTTATCATCAGATAGCCAAACTTGAAAAATTCATTCTTGAGTATGTTTGGTTGTTTTCACGTAGAGGATATATTACACTACCTCCGAAAGAGATGGGTGATGGAGATGCATATCAGTTCAAAGAATTTTATATAATAGAAAATTATAAAGATGTTTCAAAACATATATATATATATACTTTTCTGTTGGTTCTCCAAAGATGAATTTAATATCAGCCAAGTTTCATGGGTCACTGGATTGGTTTGTCAGTTTTCCTATGTTGCTTTCCCGAGTGATTATGTTATATGTTTCGGGAACCATTGGGAATTTGTGCTTTCAGAGTGATTATGTTATATGTTTCGGGAGCCATGCTGTAAATCATCATTTCCATACAAGCTTATGCTACCATGAAGCTACTGCTTACTTGTTTAGCTACTATTTTTGTGCTTGTAGTTGAATGAATTAGTTTCTTTATGGATAGACTCACAAAGGGACACTTGGTCGTTAGTTTTCTGTCTTCGGGAATACTGTGGCGTCCTTCTAAAAGGCTCTATTTTTCATTCTGTTAGCTATGACGATTTTGTAAGTTCATTCAGGTTCCATTTTTTAAGAGATCCATGATATTCTGTGGCTCTGTGCTATTATGGACAGTACTCAATTTCAACTTTGAATGTAATCAAACTCTAGAAAGTGTTACTTTCTCTTGCTAGAATTGCTTTTTGTTTCCTAAATCCCTATTTTGTGTGAAGCTAGTAGTACCTGTGTTACCGTGCTTGATTTTTTCTATTGGTTGCCTTGGGGATGTAGTCCTCAGAAATTTTCCATGTATTGTTCCCCCTAACCATAATTTCGGTTCTTTAATACTACTTTCCCTTTATGTTCTAAGCAACTCAAATACTTCGTATTTAGAGGTTTTCTTTTTTGTAAAGATTATCATTTAAGGATTTAACAATAAATTATTCAAAGAAAATTTTAGATCTTATTGCTAGGACAATAAATTATTGTTTATGTGCATTTATTTTTCTTAATATATAATATGTTTCCTAGCTTTTAAAAAACCATTTTTTGGTTATTTTTGTTTGGTTTATTGACACTGCTCTGTAATCAGGGTTTCCGAAAAATACACCCAGAGCGCTGGGAATTTGCTAATGATGAGTTTGTGAAAGATCAGAAGCATCTCCTTAAGAATATACATCGCAGGAAACCTATCCACAGTCATAGTCATCCTCCGGGTTCTATTGTAGATCCAGAAAGAGCAGCATTTGAGGAGGAAATTGACAAACTTTCCCGTGAGAAAACTTCTCTTGAATCCAATATTCATAACTTCAAACAACATCAGTCAACAGCAAAGCTTCAACTAGAAGATTTTCTGCAGCGGTTAGATGCTACTGAAAAGAGGCAAAAACAATTGCTGAACTTCTTTGAGAAGGCTCTTCAGAATCCTAGTTTTGTTGAACATCTTTCACGCAAAATTGAATCCATGGATTTATCGGCATATAATAAGAAGAGGCGATTGCCTCAAGCTGATCATGTTCAACCTGTTGCAGAAAGCAGCTTCGTGGACAGTCACAACAATTTTAGAATGGAATTTGGAAATATTTTCCATCAGGATTTCTCGAATAAACTCAGACTGGAATTGTCACCCGCTGTGTCAGATATGAACTTGGTATCACGTAGCACACAGAGTTCAAATGAAGATGGGGAAAGTCCACAGAAAAAACTATCTGAAGTAGAACCAAAAGGAGTGCAGACAAGAACATCTCTTACATTTGCACCTGAAACATTAGAACTTGCGGATACGGGGGCTTCTTTTACTTTTAAGATGGATACATGTTTGCCGCGAAAAGCATCAACTGCTGAGAACTCAAAACTGATCATCTCTTTGGAGCCAAGTGGTGAAGAAGGTGATAGTTGCCAATTAAATTTAACCCTGGCATCTTGTCCAGTGCAAGTAAACAGAAATTCATACTCAGCCAGATCGCCCCAAATTGACTGTCAAGAAATTGGCAAATTAGCAGAATCGAGATTTTTTGCCAGTGTCAAAGAATCTGAAAGTGGTGTTTCCTCAAACCAGAATCTAGCTGCTGAGGCCACCAATTTAGCTTCACCACAGGAGGCTCCAAGTAACAACCAAGTTAATCCAGCTCCTCCAGACAGGGTTAATGATGTTTTCTGGGAACAGTTTCTTACCGAAAGGCCAGGCTGTTCTGACAATAATGAAGAGGCAATATCCAACTACCGAGCAAACCCATATGATGAACAAGACGAAGGACGGTCAGTTCACGGAATATCTAGAAACATTAAGAACATGGATCAACTCACTCTTTGAGTTCATCATGCTGTCTATTATATTATTGTTATATGAAATTTTCATGACTGATATACAACATTTTTCAAAATTTACTGTTGACAACAAATTGTGTCGCAAAAGGCTGAAACTATACTCTCTGGCTTGCTACCTGATGGATACAAATGTTAATTAACTGTTTGGCTATGTTGTATATTTTCAAGTCATGATTAGCTTTCAAACGTACTACTGCAAACTCAGCTCTTGATTTTTGACTTTTTCGTGGTTGAGTAGATCGAGTTTTCATTACCTAATGAAAGTTACGATAAAACTTATTTATTTAGAAACTGCAATTGATATAATTGAGAAAGGTGTTTTTTAAACTGCTCAGGTACACTTGAATTATTTGGTTGAGGACAAAAGTTGTTTTAATTAAATGAAAAGCAAATTGATGGTTATTTGTTTAGTTTAGAAACAAATTCAATTTAAAGATAATTTATATTTCTTTATACATGCCTTCTTGATGCAAAATTAACGTTTTGGCCTTAAATCTAAAGTTGGTTTTTATTTCGCCCTTAAAGTATGGTTTTAGTTCTTCATTTTCTAGAAAAATTTGTTTTCATCTTTTAACTTCTGAAAATATTATTTTTGTTTAAAATATTTGAATTGATAATATTCTTTTTAAACAGTGATCGATTTAAGGGTTTGTTGGTTCTCGGTGGTGAAAATATTTTAGGTTTTGGTTAAAGGTTTTTGAAGGCTAAGGTCTTGATGCATGGAGATTTTGGCTTTTGAAGGTTAAGTTTTCGATGCATTGAGATTTTGATGAAGGGTGAAAGGAGGGTTGAGATCTTTTGTCTTTAGGTGGGGACTTCGGTTCTTTTGGTAAGACTTTTTGTATAGTCTCTCAATTGATTGGTATTAATAAATGTTATATTCGAAACATCTTTTTGAACATATTAATTTTAATGTACTTAGCTTTGGAGCATTGAACAAGATTTTCTAACAAACAATTGCACTTGAATTCAGTGTATTGGATTCAGTATATTGGAGTGTTGTTTCAAAGTTAGAGTAACGTTAGACATAGATGACCGGGTCTCAAACAACTTTGGAATTTGGATGATCCTTACACTAATTATTTGATGCTAATAAATACGATTAAATTATAAATTCAGATGTATTCAAGTTATAACATATATAAAGGATTTTTCAATTCAATTAAGTACAACTAAAACTTTGCGTTATTTGAAGTTTTATGCTCTAAAATAGTAAACTTTCTATTGTCCATACCAACAGGTTAAAAGCTCCTAACATTAAATATTAATTATAACTATTTCATTGCTTGAAGGGTCGATTTTGATAGAAAGCATGCTTTTGTGTGTAATGTGCATATTTGGAGGTCAGAGTCTCTACTGAGGTGTATGTATTTAGACCTCAGAGTTTCTGCTGAGGTTTTTTTTATGTTGTCTTCTATTGAATATTAAAAGTATATTATTTTGGTACTTTAATTTTTTTAATATGTTTTAGGATTGAATATATTTTTAGTCACTTAATTTTTAGCAAAAATTAGAAGTAGTCTCTTTTTCAAACTTTGGACAAATTTAGTCCTCCATCTTTAGAAATATGTTGATTTAGTCCTTCATCCTCCTTATCATCTCTCTTGTGTGTGTATCTGATCGTCCGAAGAGTCCCTCACATGTATGTTGCTCGTCATCATTGGCGAATCTTGACAAATAATAATGGAGGAGTCAAAATAACATATTCAAAAGTTATAAAGTTGTATACTCATATCTGAGAATGTTTTCATGTATCACGTTCCAAATATTTAATATCAAACTCATCACTTCTAATGCTTTTAACCATAAGAAATGACTTCTCTAATTGAATAATTGGATTATTAGTATGATGTTGATTGATTAAGCAAAAATGTTGATTTTTTTTTTGTTTTCATATTCATGGGTGGCTTCCCTTTTATTACTTTTAAAAAAAATATATATTCTTTTATTTTTTATTAATCTACCTTTTTTTTCAATTTAAAATTCAAAAATAATTTACCATAATCTAATAAAAAAATTCAAAGACATAATTGCTAAAAAAAAACTTTATGATATAATCAAGTCACAATTGAAAACTGATGTTGAAAAAAACAACATACAAAGGCTCATGAGATATAATGTTAACTATTTAACTAATATTTTACTATCAAGTGAGACTAAAAAAAACTTTTTTTTTTCTTCAAAAATGGGAGAAAACATAAAATATGAAACCAAAAATAGTAGTTTATGTTTAACTTCTTTTTTTCTTTAAAAAAAACTAGAAAATAAGTAAAATTGAGAAATAAGTATAATATGTAAAAAACTAAAAAGATAATATGAAAGAAAAAAAAAATCTTAATACATATTTTTATTTTTTATAATATTTGATTTTATATTTTATTATTATTATTAAATGTTGTACTTTATAAAAAAATAAAAAATACTTAATTTAATTTCTATTAATTTTTCATAAATATTGCATATAATTTCAAAATTTTAAAAAAATTCTAAAATTTAATAAATAAATATTTTTTTAAAAAAAATTTGGGGGACCATGACCCCATCCTATCATACAAAAGGCCCGCCCTACTCGTCATGTTTATTGTGGTCACCATGTAGGTATGAATAAAAAAATGCTCGGTCACATGGTGGGCGCCAAAATGTTTCAAGTATAGACTTAAATAATTTACTTAAATAATTTAGCAAGTCTTTTGATCTTCACTTCAGTTGTTCGTTCGGTTCTCTAGTTTGTCTGTTGATCGGGTGTACCTGTTAAAGGGACTCTAATGCTAAAGTCAACAATTGTTCGATCGGCAAAAACAATAAATGTTGTAATACATGCGAGAGAAAAGTCCCAACAACCATACCTTTGACTTGTATTTATAGTTTCCTACTTGGGTTAGTGATTCGAATTGACCTAATCATGGTCCAATTGTTTTTAAACCTAATTATTGACTTGTTAATGCTAATCACAACACTAGTTAATTCACTCTAATAGTGTTCGATGTGACTTACCAGACGACGTCACACCTAATTTGCATAAGAGGACACTAGGATGGAATCTTGGGACAGTTCAACTGCTAGCACTACGAGGGGAATCCGACCAACGACCGATCAATGTTGCACATATATTCATAAATAGACCCAGGGTGGAATCCATGGCATTGTCCAACTGTTGGCACTAGGTAAGAACCTGATTGACACTCACTTGATTTTGACTGTACGACCCTAAATCTTTGAGGTAATCTCTCTCTTGGTGGTTGACCGACCGATTACGGTCGACCAGGCCATACACTACAAAATACTTTGCTTACTTGTCTTAGCATAAGTCACCGAAGGCAAAATGTCTTTCATATGGTAATTTATACGTTATAAAGTATAAGAAAAATAAAATTAGTTATTCTTTTCAATTAATTACAATCACACTATATGAATAATTACACATTATGTCCACTAATAAAAGTTATACATATTTGAATGTCTAGAAAAAACTAGTATTAAGTTCATACTAACATATGTCACAATACCTAATTTACTTGATAATATGTCAACTCTATAATCCAATAGCTTCGTGAGACAAGAAGAAACAAAGATTTGAGGGTTATTGAATCGGTGACTCGCAAGAGCAACACCATCACCTTGAGAACCCGCTCCAACTCAAGATATCACATGGGAGAAGTCTTGTTGGTGATTGATCGTTCCTCTTTAAAGCTATCTACTTGCAACTTTTACACCACTTTCTCTTAAATAGGACAAAAGTGTCTCTTTGTAGAGAGAAAGAAAGTGCACAAACAATGCAACATTTTGTTATCAAAATGTTATAAATTATGGGTCATATATATATATATATATATATAATTTAATTGTCTTAGTAGTGTTATCTATTAGTTAAAATTATAAAGTGATTTGTGAGACAATAACTTTGCAAAGATCCACAAAAGAAAGGAGAAATGCTATTCTAGATTATTATGTAGTATTTCTCCAAGAACATGAGAAAAATAATGGAATTATGGAAGATGATTTAATCAACTTATGTCAACTCATGTAAGATTCCAACCTAGAAAAGTGGATTGAAGTAATGAATGAGGAGTATAAGTCCATGCATGACAACAAGGTTTGAAAACTTGTCCCATTACTAGAAGGTGTGAAACCTATTGGTTGCAAATGGATATTTAAGACTAAGCGGGTTTCCAAAGAAAATGTGGAAATGTATAAGGTTTGTCTTATAGCTAAAGGCTATACCCAAAAGAAAGGCATTGACTTTAAAAAGACTTCCTATCCAGTTTCATCAAAAATACTCTTTTAGGACAATCATCACTACAAGAAAACTCTTAAAAAATAATCAATTTTAGTGACCAAGAATTGTTAGTCACTAAAAGTGACAAATTTAAATACCAATTTACAAAACTAAAAATTATTGGTTACTAAAATAACCACTATTATGAATAAAAAATTATAATTGGTCATTAAATTGGTCTTTAAGATTTGCTACCAAGATTTTGGCTACCAAAAGAATAAGTTTCTAAATTGGTCACTAAATATTTACCAAGGTTTTGGCTACAAAAAAATGAGTTTTTGAATTAGTCTCTAATTAATTAGTGAGCAATTTAGAGACCAATTATAATGTTTTATTCATAATAGTGACTATTTTAGTAACTAATAATTTTTAGTTTTGTAAACTAGTATTTAAATTGGTCATTATAGTGACTAATTATTTTTTGTTTCTAAAATTAGTTTCTAATTGAGGATTTTCTTGTAGTGCACGAGGTAATGTGAAAAGGTATAAGGCTCATCTTGTGGATAATGGTTATACCCAAAATGAAGGGTTTGACTTTAGAGATACTTTCTCTCTACTTTCATCGAAAGACTCTTTTAAGAGAACTATGACTCTTGTTACACATTATAATTTAGAGCTTCATCAAATAGATGTCAAGACGACATTTCTCAATGACAACATTGATGAAACAATCTATATATGGTGCAACTAGAAAACTTTGTGTAAGGAGACCTAAAGGATATAGTTTTTGACAAAATCCTTTTTCAGACTAAAACATGAGTCTCGTTAAAGGTACTACAAATTTGATCAAATAATTCTATCTTTTACTAACATTGTAATTAGGAAAGATAGAGAGAATCACACTGCCAAGATGTAGTGTAATTAAAAGAGTTTGTATAACAACATTCTTATAGTGAGGTAATAATGTCTAATAGAGAGACTATAGAGATATATAAGCCTCTTCTCCATTAGGGGAGAAAACAAGTCTAATTGTTTCTTAATGCAAGTGGGAGAATCCTTCTAGTCACTAATGTTTGATAAGTACCTTATGAATTTCAATATATAGAAAAATATTGTTCTTCTAACATAAAAGTTAAAGAACATTTTTCCATCTTGGAATGAACATATTCCTTTCTAAGTGATCCTTTGATGGAAATGAGTTTGATAATTGATATAGGATATATATTTTCCCATGAAAAATGTGTTGGGCTGATGAAAATAAGACATTTTGAAATGTCCCACATTGCCTAGGATAAGTTGGATAGTGGGTATTTGTGACTATATAATGGACTCTAAGTCCATAGTGTTTCTTGCCCCAATCAAAAACACTTTATGCTTGTAATTCATTTTTCTTGTACTTTTGTAGTAAAGTGTTGTGAGGTTTGGTTAAATTCTTGCTCTATAGAGTGTGAGTGTACTTGGGGTCAAAAGGCATGGAGGGTAGTCTATGTGTTGTACAAATTTTTACATAATTTTATTCCCTAGTTGTCATTAGACAATGGTTGTGGTTTTTCTCCGATTTTGGGGTTTTCACATTTTATTCTTGTGTTCCTTGTTTTTATCTTACTTTTATGTTATTAAGGTAATTCTCGGGGTAAAGACGGGTAATGTTATTAATTGATGATGGGTTTTTTTTTTTTTCCAACAAATGATATTAGAGTTATGGTTCAAAAGGATTTTTTCTTAGTATGTTTTGTGGTTGTAGCTTAGTCTAATCTTTCACATCAGAAAAAGATTAATTCGTTATTGTTGGAGAATCATTTTTGTTTGTTGAACTTGCAATGAGAAATTTGATGGAAGGATCATTGTCAGCATCGTATTGGCGCATTGAATTTGCAACTAGGTTTATGGAGGTGTAAGGATTATGAGTCGCACTAGATATGTATAGGAGGTTGTTCTTGGTGCTCGCGTGGCTTAGTGAGTGACACATGATGAAGATTTGATTTGTGTGAGTCGTGGTTTGCTGCATTTGGTAGAGGAAGTGCTATGTAGTTTACAAATTTGTTCTAGTTGTTTGTAGCTCATGGATCTAGGCTTGCATGGTGTGTACTCTGAGGTCTAGTGATTGTTATGTTTGGATCAACAACAAGTGATCTTCTTAAGCAAAGTGGAGCTCAAAGGTCTTCAGAGAGATGAAGACGTAATTTGGTTTCTACAGTGATTACGTAGAGGCCCGACGGTGGGTTGTGTGGTGAAGGCTGGCTTTGTTTGCATATATGCTTGAGAAATATTGAGATGATGTGGCAACTCTTGGTTATTCAAATTTAAAATCGGAGGACTGTGACACATGACAACTTCTGGTTGGATAGACTGAGTTCTAAAATTAGATTTTCTAGCGGTGATTTTACTTTACACATTAGCATTGGCTAATATTGATGTAAGGCATGTTGTGATTATACACAGACATTGGTTAGCATTGATGCATGGTGTATGGTAATTTTATACATGGGCATTGGCTAATATTGATGCAAGGTGTGTGGGGATTGTGCACGAGCATTGGTTAGCATTAATGCATGATGTATGTTTTTTACGCGTGGACATTGGCTAATATTGATGCAGGGTGTGTGGTGATGATACACAAACATTAATTAACATTGATGCAAAGTGTATGAAAATTCTTTGGATGGTTCAATTCCAAGTGGATATACTCTCTATGGTGGAGTATGATTGTAAGTATATGCAATCAAGATGTGTTTATTTTAATCAGGGTGGAGAATGTTGGGCGGATGAAAATAATGTCTTAAAAAGTCTCACATTGCCTAAGATAGGCTAGGGAGTGAATGTTGGTGACTATATAATGGACTCTAAGTCCATGGTGTTTCTTGCCTAGTTAAAACACTTTAAGCTTGTATTTGACTTTTCTTATACTCTTGTAATATAGTGTTGTGAGGTTTGGTTAAATTCTTGTTTTGGAAAGTGTGAGTGTACTTGAGATCAAAGGGCATGGGAGTATGTGTTGTACAAATTTTCATATAGTGTTATATTCTTTAGTTGTCATTAGACAATGGTTGTGTTTTTTTTCTTCAGTTTTTGAGTTTTCACGTTATATTCTTGTGTTCCTTGTTTTTATATTATTTCTTTGTTAGTATGGTGATTCTCGAGGATAAAGATGATTATGTTATTAATTAATTATGAACTATTTTCAACAAAATGTTAAGGATTCACTAATGGAGTAGAAGTATATGAAATATGAGCATCCCGGATAACATCAAAATATTAACTAAAAAGAGAAAGGAAGAAATTTAAAAGGGACATGTTAGGGATTATTTTATATTCAAATTATAAAACAATATAATTTAGAAACAAAAAGTGAACTTTTATTCAAATAATCTTTAATTAAATGTAAAATTTATTGAAATTTTTATATTAAGATCATCCATAACAATTATCAATTTCAAGAATGTCAATTAAAATAAGTAATTAATAATTATATAAACTCATCAATTCCAGACTTCACATGCTTGATATTGTTTTTATTCTTGAGTTATTAAAATATGAAAAAGTACAGCCTAAACGTTTTAATTACTTGTATGAGTACCCTTATTTTTAGTGAAAATTTGTTTCAATAACCCTTCTTTTTTTTTGTTTATTATTATTATTATTATGATTATTATAATTATTATTATTATACAAAGATAAATATTATATAATTAAATAGTGTTTTCTACATTGTTTGAAGTGTATATACTGTGTACCCCACAATTTTAATTACTTTTTATATCCTTTAATGAAAGCTGAATCTATAAATTACTCATATATTCATTTTTCAAATATACTTTTTAATAATTAAATATTAACTAAAATGACCTTTAAAAGACACGTATAATACATGAAAAAAGATATACTCGTTGAGAATTCTAGTTTGGGTCTCTTTATCGTAATACTTATGTTTAATTGGATTAATCACTAACTACCTCTTTATATGGTTGATGTTTTTTTTATATATATACATAAAATTAAAACTAAGTTTTTCTCTAACTGGATTAACACCACTTTCTAGGTTTTGACTTTTGTTATTTGGGAATAATACTTGACTCTAATATGTCTGAAATTTCTAAGCCTATATATTATTTTCTAAACATTTTTTTTTTTGCCTGAGTAACTTGTTAGAGAATGCTAATTTCTCTACTCGAAAACTACGACTATAGCGAAAAGAAAATAGATCACGTTTGGTGGATATTTCAAATGTTGATTTTGGATAAGAAATTTTACAATTTTCAAAAAATTTAAATTGTTTTTATGTTAATTTTTTTTTTAATTTTTACATAACGCGTTTAGAAAAGATATTTTTAATTTATTAAATTTTGTTTTTATTTAGATATATCATATAGTACTTCTTTTAGTACCAAATACATAATTATTACATATAATACTAATGACGCAAATAGAAAAAAAAAAATCTTTGGAGATTTGCATAAAATAACTATTACAAACTTCAACTAAATAAACTTAAGTGGCATCAATTAAAAAATAACCTCACCAAAAATTCTAACAAATAACTTCGATATACATTGATTAATAATTAATTTCAATAATGTCATAAAAATAACTTTCATTAACATCAACCAAAAAATTATAACTTATTTAAAAAAAAAAAAAATCTCATTTGACTATAATAAGAAAAATACTTGTTATTGTGAACCAAGAAACAGTCATGTAATTATTGATGGTAAAAAATAACTAGATTAATAAACACTAATAAATGACACCAAATTATAGAAGACATCACTAAAAAAATCATTGAATAGACAAAATAATTAATGATTATATTTATATTAACTAAGTTATTTACAAACTTAATACTATTCATATCTAAAATATTATCTATTATGAATAAAATTGTAATTAATTTGTGCATTAAAGTTTAAATTGACTTCTAATATTAGTTATAAAATTTTAATTACTTAATAATATTATTAATTTTAAATTAGTCTTTATTTTTAAATTAAAAACTACTTTAAACAGTAATAATTTTTAGTTTATAAAATGATATCTAACTTAATTAATATATAATGACTAATTATTTTTTTCCACAAAATTTAACTGTTGTTTAATAATTTTTTCGTAGTGTATTATTTAAAAAAAATCATCGTTGATGTCGATAAAAATAATGTTTAACCTTAGTCAAACAATCATTATTGACAAGTAAATCCTTTAACTACCAAATTAAATAATAACATTGGCAAAGACAATAAAAAAATAGTTGTAATCGAATTTAATTCAAAGATATTTTTTCTACATTAATAAAAGAAAAAATGGAGACTAAGCTAAAGACAAAATATAGAAAGAAGAAACATAGATTTATAAAAAGAAGAAAACGTAAAATATTTCAAATTCATATCTTTTAAGTGAAATTTGAATTGTTTTTTTCAAGTAATAAAATCATTATCACAAATTCATAAAATCTCATTTTTTTATTTTTTTAATTTAAATAACACATATTACTGTTAGTATTTAAATTTTTTTATACAAATAAGTTGTTTCTAAAAATATTTTTCTCTAGAACAACATTAGAATGATGAAAAATATAAAAGAGTGAAATGCTAGATTTACAAAAAGTATGAAATGATGAGAACAGAAAAAGAAAATCAATAATGTCAAAATATGTATCCAAATTACCGAAACAAAATTTGGAGTGAATTATTTTAAGCCATTGTAATATATCGAAATATACAAATAACCAACTTAGATTATATCAGAAACATATATGCACGTGTTTCTATCACACACAATTCTTATTAATTAAAAGATACATAATTAAACATTATATATATATATATATATATATATATATATATATATAATATATATATATATATATATATATAAAGTATGAAATAAGGGTCGAAAATGGTGGTTCATTTTGAGTTGAGAGTTTGATAACCTTTAGAAGTATATTCTAAAGGCACTATATATAATATGGTTGTGGAAACACAGGCATGTGCATGGCATTATTGGATCTCCACTATATAAACACTACAAGTAACTATTACACTAGTTAGCAAGATTATCATAATTAACCCATAAACACTGTGCCACAACTTCCACTGTAGCTTTAATTTCAACCATGTCTTCACCTGCATTCAAATATATATAATTAATGTAAAAAATGTGAAAAGAAGGGTTATGATGAATAATTACACAAGTATTAGAGTATAGAAGGTGATGAATGTTTACACAAGTTGGAGAGCAGTTTGGTCTTGACGTGAATATTGTTGATCAGAAGGTATGAGATTTACAGGGAAAAAGTTCCTGTCATAAGATTGTGAAGGAAGGGACTCACACAGTGTTCCTTGCATCATATTTGTTTGCTGTTGCTGTTGTTGAGCTCTCTCATGTTCAGCTATCTGCATCAATATTCAACAACATCTTTATGTTTTTCTGCTTAGATTCTTGGAGTGAGTGTGTGTGTGTGTTAATAGAATAACGAGAGAACCTTAGCTCGCAGATAATTGTTATGGTTTTGCAGCTCAATTTCCTGCATGATATCACCAAATTTACGCCTCAGAATTTGGTTACTCATGATGACAAACCATGATATCGATAAGATGAAATCAGATTGCATTGCAACAAGAATGAAACCGATTAATTAACAAAGAAAAGAAAAAGGCTGAGAAGTTTGATATACAATGTACAAAATCATTGTAGAAGAGAAGAAAAGATAAACCCTAATCAGATTATACTTACCTCATCTTCTTCCTTAATCTGTTCATAAAAGTTGCTATATATGATAGCTATGGTACATAAAAAGAAATAAATAAGTTAAACATAAATTAACAACGCCAAAGAAAAGTTATGAGTACCCGCTTTTGCATGAACTCAACATCAGCAAACAATGTTTCATGCTGCAGAATTTTAAGTGCATCAGTCTACAGGAATAAATATATGAAGATATACAAAAGGGATATATATATATAAATTATATACCTTTCTAGACCTAACCCTACTTAATCCTTTCTCCAATCTACCCTCGAGGTTCTTCAGTTCCTTGAGACTCAGAGAACCAAGAGCTTCCCCAAGGATGTGCCTACAAAGAAAAATTGATGATGAGTTATTCAATGGAGAGAATGTGTTAAATATATATATATATATATATATATATATATATATATATATATATAGAAAAAATTTAAAAAACTTACCTGTTTAGGTTCTGAATATCTCGAATTTGTCTTCTCAATTTGGATGATTCTTGCTGGTAAAACTGATATTCAGTGTTAATGAAGAAGAAGATTATATATAAAGTAGTAAATTATCAACAATAATGTGTTTTGGAATGAAGAACTTGGATGCATGCTATGCTATGATGAAATATGAATTAATAATTTAAAAAGATATTCTTCATAACTCAATAATAAAAGGATAATAACATTTTCCTATTATCCTTATCTATATTTATTAGATATGATACTTAAGTTTAAGCATCAAAGTATTTTGTTTTTTTAATGAAAAGAATAAATAATGACATCAGTACTTTTTTTAAGAAAACGTAATGACATTAAAAAAAAAAATTAATTAGCTGGAACTTATTCATATTAAAGTCCACAAAACATTGTTTTGCCTATTCATTGCGAGCTAGATATGTTATATTTTTTAGTATACTAGATATATTACTCAGAAAACATGTACACACATTAGTGATTTTTTTACTATTATTATAAAAGACTAAATACAGATAAGGGATTTGACTTTAAAATCATTTTGGTTTAAAAAGTCTGTAATTATGAAATTATAATGCATTTATTATCTGCTAAATAACCAAAACAAAAACATTGTTTTTATACAATAGTTTACTTATATATATATATATATATATTTCCTTATAAATTTACCTGCGTATTAACTTCAGATACAGATTCTGCGTTTGTGGAAGCAGCACTTGCCTTTTTGTACCTTTCGATAGTTGCCCTAACACTGCAAAGTAAAAACAATTGAAGCAAATGTAAAAGCTTGTGGATCAGTGCCACAAATCTATGAACAACATTGAAAATTGAAAAAAGTGCAAACACTATGTTTACTGTCATAAACACATGACTTCGTTTATATATTTTCCCTAATTTACTGACACATATACCATTTACAACAGCAAATTTAAGCATCAAGATCATCTGAACAACTGAATTAAATCCACGTATACGAGTCTTACAGATATGATTAAGCTTTCAACTTGAAAATGATAATTTATTGGAGAAACAAGAATTTGTAAATTGAATTTATCATGGAATATGATATTTTATACATATATGTGATTCAAAGTCTAAACAAGATTCGTTTGTCTTATATATAAAGGTTGTTTTCTGTCAGTATAAAAGTCAAAGAAATTGAAGAAGAGACATACAAGTCACGATGCAGTTCTTCCACCAAAAGTTTCATTTGTATATTCTCCATAAAACTCATAATCTATATAAATGACTTTTCTATATTAAAGGGTGTTTCATTTTATGAATAAATATATAAAAATATTAAATATTGTAATGTAAATGCATAAATAAGATTAAATGTTACCATTTCTTTACTTTTGATTTCTTAAATACCACTCTTGAAAAGTAATATGATGATCAAGAATAAACATTTTTGTTATTCTGCAAATGATATCTAGTAATAAAAATAATACTCTCTTTAACCAAGTATCATAATAAATAGATAACAGAAGAAATTTACAAAATTAACTTTATCATTATTTATTTATTTTTCAGCTCGTGTTGTCTCTCTTAATCTTGTTTGGAGTACAAATAAAGTATATTATAATTCTTTTTTTCCTCTGCAACATGATCATTTGAATGTCCAAAACTTACCGCTATATCTCAATATTGAGACCAATTTTTTTTTTCATTTACGTTTACTTATTTAACTTTTTTATTTTTTTTCTAAAACTTTACTTTATAATTAATGACCATATTATTTTAAAAAAAAAAATTCAAGTGGTGGTTGAAGTGTCAAAATTAATATAATTTCTCCTGAAATAAATTTAACACTTCAAAACACCAGAAAATCCCATAAAAACCTTTGAAGATTGCTCCTGTATAGTTCTTGTGTGTGTCAGTGAACTTTGAAACCAAAGAAATGAAAGTCATCAAGTCTCAGAACTTCTCATTGGATCGTACTCTCTTTGCTTCTTTTCCCTCTTCACACACTCTTCTTTCTCACAAATTTTTCTTAGGACACAAACCAGCTGAAGCTGAATCTCAGTGTTTGAAATATTCCTCTCTCCATTTTTGAAAACTTGTTAAAGTTGAAACTTGGAATGGTAATAGTTAATGAGATGAGTAGGAAGAAGCCAATAAGCTATGATCATGTGGCCATAATGTAAATGTAAGTTTCCCTTTTCATTGAAATTTCCAAAACACATAATTGAGAGTAGGTAGAAGATTGACGTCGAGTGAAGAAGCTTTATTTCCTCAACGATGAAAGAAATGAAAAAAGATGAAAGAGAGAGGGGTGCTTTGCTTTTAGCCATTCTTAGAATCTGATATCATGCTGTTACTTTTAGCAACGCAGGGTAAAAAACAAACCCTCCACAAAGAATAACATCAAAACACCATAATATCTAACTTCTTTAGGATGCTAATTTCTTTCAAAATTCTACCAAATCGGAAACAAAATGAATTCACAATTATATATATAAAAAGATGAACCAAACACCCTGCAGAAGAATAAATGCCACTGTGCCCTCTTGTCCTTACTCAAGAACTAAGAAATATATAATAAGAACTTCACGTGACCAGTGAATCGTATTTTGTTAACTAATGAATTTTAATTTGTATTCTATGTATATTCAAGAAATGTAAATATCCACCCTAGAGAGGAGTTTTCTAGCTTAAGTTAATTGTGTGTGTGTTTTGGAAATGGGATTTTGTGAGAAAAAAAAAGATGAATAAAGTAAGCACATTCTTTAATTTTTAAATTATACAATATATCATATAACAATCATAAAAATTAACAGAACATTGTGATGTTAAATTTATGTTGACTTTCATTTTATTTTTTTATTTTATAGTTATTAAATAAATCTCCTTTTCTTTCTTCCCAAAACCTTATTTCCAGTTATACTCTTACAGAAAAAAGTAGCCTCCTAATTCCATGAATATTTCAAAATCCCCTCTGCAAAAAATTTCCTGTGGAAGGTATAGATAGTTTTTGACATTGATAACACCACACAAGCAGGGAAACCCTAACTGCACCATGCTTCCTTGACCCTATGGTAAAGGACAAAATGGGAAATGAATTTATGATGAGAAAAAAATCTGTTTCAACTGTAAGTGCAATCTGAAATCTTTGACCACAGAAACCCTAATATTTGGGTTTTGGAAGGTTCACACTCATAACTACTTTGTACGGTGAGAAATTCAATAAAAGAGTTTTAAACATTATTCTTTTTCTGTTTAATGAGGTTATCAAATTGGTAGATACATACATATCCTTGATTTGACTGCCCTAAAGACTTAGACATGAATGGATTTAGGTGTGTGACTAATGAAAAATCGAAACCCTAGATAACTTGAAATTTTGATCTGCTGACAAGTTAATTAGGAGTGTGAAGAAAAAGTGATGATGATGATGATGAAGTGAAGAGAAGAGAAGAGAAGATGTTCAATAATGAGTGCTTGCAGCTTTATGTGGCAGACTTTTGTAGGTTTTATGGTTGACATGTTTAGGGAAAGAGAGAGAGAAAGGAAAAGGATTGGAAAAAGATGAAGAGCATGGGAGAATATACACAAAGAAGCTAAGATCTCTGACTTGCAAATCTTTGTAACCCTATTCAAAGCTGTTCCTCTTCTTCATCTATTTAGTGCTATACTCCTAGTATCTATCACCTTAACTCCTATTTCTATCTCTCACCACAGATCTGCAACCCTTTCAAACAAACAGTTGGGGGACAAGAATAAAAGAGCAATAGGTTTGTGAGATAAACAATGAACAATGCACATACACCACAAAGCTTATTAAGGAAAGTAACATTAACATTAAAAAACACAAACAAACAAAAGGGACAAAAATAAAAGTGTTGGGGGAGAAAGGAAATTGACCCTTTGAACTGAAAAATCCAACCTGCTCCTATCTTAGAACCTCACAACAGATTTAAAAAGGAGAAACTGGAACTAATATATCAGTTTCATTTGTTCAAACAGGTTGCAGCCATTCAAAGACAAAATCACCAAGCATTTGGAATCAATCAACAAATCCACAGAGCACTTAATCAAGAACTTCAAGATTTGGGAGAAATTTAAGAAAGGTTTGTGCGTGGTATGTATATATATATATAACCTGTTGTTGGCATACTCATACAAACGGCCACGGCTTGAGAAGACAACAAGGGCAACTTCAGCATCACAAAGAACTGACAATTCATAAGCTTTCTTCAGCAAACCGTTGCGGCGTTTGCAGAAGGTGACTTGCCTATTTGTGGTGTTCTCGATCCGTTTGATTTCAATCTTCCCTCTTCCCATCTTCTTTTGAGAAGACCCTTCTTGAGCTTGATTTGGAAGCTCCATGGTTTGAAGCTAAAAGTGATTAACCATATATACCAAAACCAGATAATTAGTCAGCACCCATGTTCAATCATTGAAAAACAAAATATACACGCAAATCAAATCATCAAATAGGTGGAAGACAAAGGGAAAGAAAACAAAAACGAAAGAAAGATATTTGATGATAATTGTATGTATGTGCACAAGGGTTTGGTGTGATCTGGATTTTGGCATGCTATAAGGTAGTGACTAACCATGAAATTAGATAGCAATATGCAGAAACAGTAGTTAGGGTAAGAGGGTGCAAACAAACAAGTCCACTATGTGATCTAACCTTAGAAATCTGCACTATATGTAGTTCTTTGGTGTGAACCTTGAACTCAGGTACAAAGGGTGCAAAATATGGAAGTGAGTTGGCCTAGCAGACAGGTATTTATGGACTGAAAATAGACCCTCCAACAATTACCCAACTCACACTAAAATTTAACTTCTCGTGTTGGAGAATTAAAGCATGAGAGAGAGTGTGAGTGACTTGAGGTTCACCTTTCATGCTCCATAAACCATCCATTTCTTCATGTATGGGGAAAAGGAGAGGGAGATAATGAAAGGGTCTTTTTGAAAGTGACTTTAATTTGTTAATGTGGGGTTTGATTCAATTTCAATGAGAGGGACATGAACATAAAAGTTTGCACGCAAAATTCTCGAGCTTCAAATTTTTAACTCATCACAGAAGAAAACCATTTTGCTTCTTGGATGTTGAGGTTTTGGCATTTTACTTCAAATATGCCTTTGCTTGCACTTATGGAAAAAAGAAACTAAAACAACCCAAAATTTGTTAGTGATTAAAATTAACATGTATGCTTTATTTTTTTCAAGAAACAAAAAGTTAAAATTTACATTATGTAACATATGTATCCTTATTACGTTTAATTATTTTTGTGTATTTGAAATTGAAACCTGAGAGTTTCCAATGACTTGTGACCCTCTCTCTTGAATTATTACAATTTTAACTAAGAAGGGTTCCCACGTGATGTCTGGTCATAATCTTCAATTCTTCTACTTATATTTCAGCTAGTCTTTGTGGGAATGGGAAAGCTGGTTTGAATTTTTATCTTCAAGTTTTTCTTCCTTTTCCCTTTTCTGCATTTCGATTTTGATGGCCTGGTTAATATATCGAAAACCCTAATTAAACATTTAGATTTTGAAAACAACTAGGCTATGTATGTAAAATAGGTGACACTTTTATCTGAAGGATTGATTTTTCCACAGTACTATAATAAACATTTTCACAGTGCATGATGGAACTTGTAATGGGAAGAAAAGAAAGAAAAGAAAAAAAATAAAAAAAGATAGATAAAAGTGTAAGAGTTATGACAATAAACAGAAAACTTTAATTTTTGAAACATGCTAAGAAGAATATTTTTCTCATTTGTTTTCTTTTAATTTCTTAAATAGTGTCCTATAAAAATGTCAGTGTTTTTCAAAGTATGGAGGTTGTGGGGAAAAGTGCGTACAACAAATCAGTATTAACATCAACATCATGTATATTTAAATATTAAAAATGGTATTAACTGATCTATAAATTCAGTAGTACTTTCATTTCTAAATTCTGAGAAACGATTGTGAAAAAAAAGAGTACTTAATTGTTTAACATCAACTTCATTTATATTCAAATCTTAAATGATATTAATTAATCTATCGTTCACTATACAATTATTTATAATAAAAGTTATTCAAGAAAACACTGTCCAGTAATGAATACAAGAAAAAAAAAACTTTTGTTGTGTTTATGAATTGAGCATAAGCCTGTGAATATAAAAGCCAACCGAGAACATTTAAAATTTGACGATAAATATTAATGGTTTTGCTTTTTGTTTTTAACTTATTATTCATTATATATGTATAATATATATATATATATATATATATATATATATATATATATCTTTCCATTATCTTAAAATTTACCTACAATAGTAACATATAAAGAGCATCCTATATTTTGTAACTGTTTTTTTTATTTTCGTGTCTTCTTTATAATTTTATTTTTATTGTTGTTACTGCTATGATTATTTTGTATTATAAAACCATTTTTCTTGTTTTTTATTATGAAAATTGGTATTTTAAGGGTTAAATATATGTATAGCCATAAATTTGGATGCGAAATTAGAATTCATTCATGTCCTAAACTTTGATACATTTTAATCTCTAAATTTTAAAAGTAAATAGATATAATCTTCTTAATCCAACGACTAATTTTTTATTTTTGTGTTTTAAACGGTGTTTAAAGCTGGCAGTTGTGCTGGAACAAATGTCACCTTGAAACGTCATTTGATATATCAAAAATATGTAGTCCAGTTGGCTAAATAAATTATATCTGTTCATTTTTAAAGTTTGGAGACTAAATTGTATAAAAGTTCAAGACAAAGAGGAATTCCAATCAATTTCACATTAAAAGTTTAAAGACTAAAAGTATATTTAATCCTTATTTTAATTAGGTACACATATATGAAAATATTGTTCCACTAGTACAAGTTTTTTTTTTCTTACTACTCCTACACCATGAAACTCGTGATAGTAAAATGAAATAGAAATCGAGTGATTAACTATATATGGCTATGGTAGATGAAACATTTACCTTGGGTCAAATTTTTTGCATGGTATAAAAAATATAAGTAACCAAAACTCTGATACAACTGTTTAACGTAACAGAAAACATCTTTATACACTAATGTACAAAATAAAAAATACATATCTCGATTTTTCAAAAGCATAAAATCGTCAAATTAATAATGGAAAATAAATTTCTTTAAAAAAACAAATAAAGACAATTGCTCCCATAATTGTCTCCATAACTTTCATTTCTATTGTGCATCCTCTTCTGCACATGTACTACCATATGGTCCCATATAAAAATACAATCATTACAGGTGAAAATCAACACTACTAAAAGAGAAGGGTGAGCTAATGTAAACAATAGTTGTCATAACCATAATGTTCACCATATTATAAGTTCAAAAATACATACAAAAATCATATCATACAATTACATACAAAACTTTTTGTGTCATACAACAATTAAAAAGAAAACATATTATCTTATCAATAGAACAACCGCTCCACTTCTCCTATTTCCTAGGAGTCTTATAGGTGAAGCTCGCACTTGCCACTTCCTACTACTCTCTGCGAGCCCAACGAATTTTACCTCCGATATAATTTCTCCACCTTTCGTTGAGTCACTATACACACAAACATGTATGCAATCATCCCCTACTCATATAGAGTTTCTCACACAACATCAATACACCACCAAAACTCATTATATATATTCACAAATAAGATTCAAAACAAGTTAAAATATGTCGAAACAATTAAAACAGTTAAAACGACTAAAGCAGTTAGCTCTCTTCACCTGAATACTATAAAGTTTAATCTGACCATTTATAATCTTCAACCGACTTACGTCCCTCCTTCCAAGAACTCCTCATGTTTCACTCTCTAAACCACTTGAGAATTATAGATTTGAATACTAGATTATTTGAATGCTTCAACTCTCAACCCATATTGCTTTAATTACTTATGGATAACATTAACCTAAGAAACCAATTTTACCTCTTACAAGATTTAAGGCACAAAATAATATGATAAACTTATTAAGATTTGGGTTAAATATGATTTTTGTCCCTTAACTTTTAATAAAAAATAGAATTAGTCCTTCATCGAAACTTTGGACCAAATTTAATACTTCATCTTTAGAAATGCATGAATTTAGTCCTTTCAACCAAATTTTGTTAAGTTTATTTAATATTTGAAATGCGTATCTCAACTAACATTGAAGCATAAATGTGTCAGACAATGTAAACAACTAAAATATTATTACGAAACACATTCAAAATGTCAAATAAATTTAATAAAACTGGGTTAAAAAGGATTAGGGGCACGCATTTTTAAAGTTGGAAACTAAATTAGGTCAAAGTTTCAAAGAATGATTACTTTCAATCTTCATTTAAAGTTAAGGGACCAAAAATAATTTTAACCCTTAAGATTTTAATAACAAATCTCTCCCTTATATCTTATCCAAATAAGTTATCAAAAACTTAATTATATTATATATATATACACTAGTGTAAACACAGGTGTTACCATGTCTATGTGTACATGTTTTTAAATATATATGATATTATATTAGTAGGTGATAATATTATAATATTACTAAATTAATATACAAAGTAAATTTATATTTATTGAGAACAAAGTGGAATAAATGGAAAAAAAGAAGAAAAAATAAGCAGTTAATTAATGAAAAAAAAAATTGTTAAAATAGTTTTATAGAAAACATGTAAAAGATAACTATTAATCTTTAAAAAATAAATAAATAATTATATTATAAAGGATAAATTAAGAATAAACAATTATGGACAAAAAAAGGAAATTTTTTTATATATAATTATAGATACATATCATTAAAATATTATACTATCTCTTATAAATTTGTTTAACATTTTCCTAACTAAAATATTATTCACTATATCTTATTTCTAAGTAAATCTTTTAAAATAAAATAAATATTTTAAATTATAACTAACAATCCGTTTTATCTTTTTACTTAAAATATTTAATCATATTTATATGTTTTCCTAATTATTATAAGTTTAAGAATTTTACAGAGGTTACGGTATATTAAACCTTTACCTTCTTGTTCAGACCGTTTAAACTATGAGCCCTAAAGATACTAATGCTGCAGGAAGATCAATATAACAACAAATATTGAGCACCTCGAATATTGTTCTGATAATGTTATACTATGAACTCCTATTGTGAAAATTATATAATTAAAGTAAAGTGATTGTATATTTTTTAGGAACACTTTAGGTGTCATTAACGGTTATTGAGGGGAAAACTTATCTAAATAGATAAATTAGAATACCATTAATATCCTATTTTTATAAGATTATTGTATATAAATAGGATTATTTATACGGGTTGGAACACCCAAATAATTAAATGTTAACTATATCATATGATTTTGTTTTACTATTTTCAATCAAGCTTTTGTTAAAAAAATGTGTTTCATTAGTGTTTAAAATATCTTATATGTTCGTATAAGCATTGTATCTGATTGTCATTTATACAATAACAGTTATTAATTACTATTATGTTTTGGTTTTCTATTTATTGATAAACTATTGTTTTTTCTTCATTTTGTTTTCGATTTATTGGTTAGCTGATTTTTTTTCTTTTTAAGAACAAGTTGATTAATAAGTTAGAAGAAATTGAAGGAATAAGAAGTATATATTGATCGGTGAATATAAAAAGACAATAAAAGTAACTCTCACATTATCCTATTGATAATAAAATCAAGCAATAAGATATTTTAGATGATATTTTGAACACTTAATGAATTGTTTTTCAATAAAAATCAATTAAAAATATTTAAATTTATTAAACAATTGAAACCTGATTGAGCCTCATAAATATTAATATTATTATGAAAACAATAATTTTCCTCAACTAGGGATGGCAACGGGGCGGGGCGGGGACGGGTTTCGCTATCCCATACCCATTCCCGCATAAAAAATTCATCCCCATACCCAAACCCAACGAGTATCAAACTTTTTTCCCATCCCCATCCCCACCGGGTAACGGGTATAATCTCGTACCCATACCCGTACTCGTGTTCTAATTACTTCAATATTAATTTTTATAAAAGAAAAAAAATTACGGTAAAGAAAACATAATATTATGAAATATTCAATATTAGGAGGATTTTCTTCGATGCCAAATACCTTAAAATAAATTATAATTGTTTACATTTTATATTAGAATACCAAATAAAATTTTATGTGAACCA
>Ga0214544_1000669_pt1 | contig 65570 bp, 27 predicted proteins | sample CNSS3metaG_FD_160074 | JGI IMG/M metagenome (GOLD analysis project Ga0214544, IMG submission 160074) | Root nodule microbial communities from cowpea collected in UCLA plant growth center, Los Angeles, California, USA - CNSS3 | ecosystem: Host-associated > Plants > Roots > Nodule | place: USA... | reverse complement strand
AAAAAAATCCAAACTACTTTTGCTAAAAAAATGGATTTGGGTCGAAAATCTAATCTAATTATTTGGATCTAAAATGGATGTGGATTGGATCATTAAAAATCCAATCCATGCCCACCCCTAATTATAATTCTGTCAGACAAATATCTCCTGTTTGTAAACTTTTTCAAGAAACATGATATCACATTTTTTTTCCATTAAAAAATTAATCTCAAAGGAGATCTTTGTATGATATGAAACTAGATGTGATACCTGCATATGCTTTGTGAAACCCTGTTGGAGGATTGTACTTTGCTGTACTTTTGTTACCTTGGCTTATTCACAATAGCATATCTCTGCAAATTATGACTGTAGAAATTAGGAGTGCATGGGTTCTTATCGAAGGTACTCATTTTTTGGCATGCATAGAAAATTTATTATCTGGTGAAATGTCAAGAAAATAGAATGTTAGCATTTGTTCATAACTGTATAAGTTGGTATTATGAAAGTCAAGCTCGTCTCTAAGCTGGAAGAAAGGGAGCCCAATAAGCAATATTCATTTGGGTTTAACTAGAGTTAATTCGCATATTTAATTTCAACAATTATAAATTATAAATTTAATTCAATTTTGCTGAAAGCTACTGCTTTTAGAAAAAAGATACATAAATGATTTTTATGTTACAACCCTAATATCCCTTCACACAAGACCTTGCAGCCCTGAAGGACAACGCACAGGCTCGCTTACCTACCTTGCCATAAAATCTAACTTTTTATTGAAAGGATTGTGCTAAAATCATTGTGCCAAAAATCTAAGCCTTTAGGTAAAATAGGAGATTTCTTTTTTCCATCTCTAACAATAAGCTATCAGAAGAATAATGTGAATCATGTCGTGGAGCATTTTCAAGTCAATTAGATGCACATAGAGACACATATCAGTGTTTCATTTATACTAATTTATATTTTATAATAATGCGTAGATGTTATGCTATTTTATCTATCCATACAGTTACAAATAGTTTAAGCTGTGTTATTCTGAAGTTAACGGATTATTCATTATCAAAAGGTTCCTCTCACCTTGGGAGTAAGGATAGCATCCCTCAAAGGGACATTGCGTTTACAGATAAAACCACCTCCCTCTGATCAAATGTGGTTTGGTTTCACATTTATGCCTGATATAGACTTCTGCTTGGAATCATCTGTTGGAGAACACAAGATAACGAATTCACACATAGCTTTGTTTATGATCAATCGGCTCAAGGTATGATAGTCCTCTACTCATTTAGTTATTACAGGATATTGATGAACAAATTATTAGTTTAAATCCGCCACCTACACCTTTAGACCAATGTCTCAAATATCTCAGTTAGTATGATCTCTTTTCATGTTTTCACTGTTGTAATGTATTGTAGTTCTGGACTGAAACCCTCTTTTGCCTATCCTTTTAAAAGGTATTACAACATTTTTCACTTGCAAACTTAATTTATGTTCTCTCCTGCAGGCAGCCATCCGGGATACTTTAGTGCTCCCAAATTCTGAAAGTATATGCATTTCATGGATGCTTGCTGAAAAGGATGATTGGGTTCCCAGGAGTGTTGCTCCGTTCATATGGATCCACCACGAATCGGGAAACGAGGCTTCAGCCTCAGTTGAAACCCATAATCAACCTTCTGGTGGATTGAAAGCTAACGCAGGGACCTTAATTGATGGTCCAGATCTCAGGCCACATAAACCACCAAAGTGTACCAAATCTAATCAGGAACCAGCTAGGAAATCAGATTCTTTGGCGTTTCCACCTTTTTCCTCTTCTGCATTAACATTAAGGAGCAGCAAAAGTTCGGAAGAACTGACAAGACCCTTTTTAGAGTATTGCAAACCACAAGAAACAAGAGATTTACAAGAACTTGGAACTACTTCATTGCAGATCGACAATACACACGAAGCTGATGAATTGGTGAAAATGGGGGATACTTCTGTTTGTGCATCACCTCTCAGAAACGCGGTGATGGACAAACAGGATAGTTCACTTGAACGGGATGATTCAAGGCCAAGAAAAATTGGGAGAAGGGAAAGAATTCTTGATTTGAAAAAAAGGATGAGTGAGAAATTTGAAGAAAAGAAGCGCAACATTGTTGAGAAGATGCGAGGACCATGAGAAATATGGACCAAGTAAATGTCAGAATGCTTACATATTTGTTACTGATTTTTTACCATGTCAGAGATTAGTGCCATTCATAATAAGAATGTGGGATATTAGGTATTGTTTCATTGATGAGTTGTATATTTTTAGGGGTTAGAAGATCAAATGGAACTAGATATACACATCACAGAGAATACTCTTATTGCATTCCACGGGAGTTCCACAACACTGACGTAATCCACTTGTAAATTTGCAATGGCCACAGGGTAAGATAGAATACACATTTAATTGTTGTGTACGAATTAATGTTGTTACAGAAAATAAGATATACATTTATAGTTCTCATTTGAGGAATATTTCCTGTCATTATTTTGCATACTTGAATTTCTATTAATGCCTTTCTTAACTAGCCATTTGCAAGCATTTTGGAACTATGAAGTGGATTGTAGAACGTAGTTGAGATTATTCCACACATCTTTGTCTTTAAATTTGCTCTTCGTAGTTGCTATTAACACGTTTAAACTTGCATGAATGAAGGCAATAGTTTTTACTTGGAATAATAAAGAAGATCAACAAAAGAAGTTATGCAATATGCAAAAAAGATAGATGATGGTTGTTGTGACTAAATCAAGTAATCTTCCTCCAACTTGTAAGAATGATGTATTAATCCGGTGCAGTAACGGAATGTAGTGTCTGGCAGAAAAGACAGTAAAGGCATGGTGTTTTCAATTTACATTTTTCATCCTATGGTGAAGTTGAACTACACGTGAAGTAGAACGTAACAGAATCATGAGTAAAAACTTAGTCATTTGCTGATATTATTTCTACTGTATAGCTAGCTACCTTATTGAAGAACAAAGTTTAGATCTTCTAGTGTTTTATAAGCCAAGATGTGATCAATTTCCAGCTGCTAAAGCATCATGGCTACCACTGACCTCAACTTGGCTCCAGCCACATTCTTTTACTAATCCTTTACCATCTATCAAATTTCTCATCATATGCGCCTCCTTCCACTTGCCTAAAGAGGTATACAAGTTAGACATTAAAACATAACTTCCGGAGCTTCCAGGACTAGTTTCCAATAACTTAACAGTTGCAAGCTCTCCCAACTCAACGTTGCCATGAATCCTACAAGCACTAAGCAATGAACCCCAAGCTTGAGCTTGGACTGCCAGTGGCATTCCCTGAATTGCATCTAAAGCTAAATTAAGTTGGCCAACTCGACCGAGAAGATCTATCAAACAGGTACAATGTTCTACTGTAGGAGCTATTCTAAAGTCCTGTTGCATACTTTTGAAGTACTTCAATCCATCTTCAACCAATCCGGAATGGCTACAGGCCAACAAAACACTAGTGTAGACAATGGCATCTGGAATTATCCCTTCTTCAGTAGTCATTTTGTGAAAGAGGGTGATAGCCTCATTCCCCATCCCATGGATTGCATAACTATTTATCATGGAAGTCCAAACGGTTAAATCTTTATCCGTCACCTTTTCAAACACTTCTCTTGCTTTCTTGATGTTCCCACATTTGGAGTACATATGTATGAGAGACGTTTGGACTTGTTGGTCTGATTCCAACCCGCTTATAAAAACATACTCTTCAATCTCTTGTCCCGTGCTCAGTGATCCCAAATCAGCACAAGCTGATAAAACAGTCGCAAGTGTTGCCCCATTTGGTCTAATATCTGTCTTCACCATCCTTCTAAACAGATCCAGTGCTTCCGATGGATGCCCTGAATGGGCATATCCTGCAATCATTGATGTCCACGATAACATGCTCTTTTCAATGATCAGATCAAATATCCTTCTAGCAAAGGTAAGGTTACCACATTTTGCATACAGAGTAATAATCAAATTTTCAACGGAATCCACTTCATCACACCCGCATTTAAGTACAAGAGAGTGAACAGATGAAGCTAACAAAAGCTCTCCTACTTGTATGCAACCAGAAATCAGATTTAGAAACACAACAAAGTCTATGCCAACACTTTGCCGTTGCATTTTGTTAAATAAACCAAATGCTTCCGCAGCACGCCCAATTTTCACATAACCCCCTATCATAGTTGTCCAAGAAATTATTGACTTCTCATCCATCAAGTCAAAAACTTTCCTTGCTTCGTCCATTGCGCAAAACTGGGCATACATAGCCATTAGTGAGTTGGCGAGAGAGACCTCCGTGTGCACAATCCCAAGTTTAATCAAGCAACCGTGTATCGACACACCCTGCAAACGAAACTTGAAAGTATCCAAGTTTGAATAACCCGACAAAATTGAAACAAACGTTGAAGCAGTTGGCTCAAAACCAAGAACCCACATTTCTTTCAAGAGGCTGAATGCCTGGTCCATTGAAGACACGCGAGTGTAAGCCGAAACCATGGCATTCCACGAGACAACACTCCTCTGCGGCATTTCATCAAACACGAGGCGTGCAGATTCAACACGGGAGCATTTGGAGTACATATCAACAAGACCAGTTTGGACAAAGGCGTCTGCTTGAAACCCAAGTTTGAGGACATGCCCATGAAGCACAATGCCATGTTGAATGGAAGCGAGGTTAGCACATGCCTTGAGGAGCAAAGGGTAGGTGAGGTTGTTGCCATGGACACCAGAGTGTGCCATGGAAGAGTATATGTTTAAAGTTTGTGTGAAGAAGCCATTATTGGTGGAGTCTCGAATCATCAAGTTCCATAGGTAAAGTGGTCTTCGGAAGCTGGCAAGGGATGAAGAAAGCAATGACATTTACTTCTTCTCAGTTTGAAGGCATCTTTGTTTCTTTTCTTTGTTGTTTCCAGAGAAGTTAGCATGATGCCATTATCACCCCTCCAATTCTTTGTTTCTTGTTTCTTTCTGTTTTTTATTACCATGTTGTGGAATTCAACGTTAGTTCAAAATTTGTTCCGATTAGGAATGCAAGCGGAAGAAACCGGTTTATTATCCCAAAACAAAAAAAAAATAATGTTATTAAATATTTAATATTAAAAAATAAATTTTATTTATTCAATATTAAATATTTAAAATTAAACTATAATTATATAAAATTTAAACTAGAGTATCAAATAATAATAGATAAAAGTGAAAGATTTATAAAACATGTCTCATAATTATATATAAATAAAATTTCCTTACAACAAAAAAAAAAATGTATTAATTTTATAAATATTAATTAAACAAAGATGATGAAATCATAAAATATTTTTAAGGAAATATAAAAAACAAATATTTAAATTTAAAAACATTTCACAGTATCTTTCTTTAACTTACCTAAATATAAAAACATGAAGACACAACTATAATACCAAGAAAATTTCTTTAAATAAACAAGTAAAAGTGATATTTTGAGTTACTCGGAGGAATACTTATGTTATGAGCGTAATCTCTTGCAAAGTTTGGAAATCGAAAAGAATTTTATTTCTTCAAAAAAGTAAGTTCTCTTTTCTTTCTTTATTTTTTTTTTGTCAGAAAAGATCTTTATCATCTAAAATAGTTTCTGAACAAAAACAAACGTTAAGTGCAAAATATTTTAAAAATACAATTCAATGGTCTTAAACTTTGTTTAACTTTTACTAACTAATGTGTATAAACATAATTAATGAGTTAATTATATTTTTAGTCATTTTGAACGTAAAATTAGAATTAGAATTTGTTTATATTTGAAACTTTGATATATTTTTTCTCAAAATTTTAAAATTAATGGGTATAATATTTTTAATTAATTGACAAACATTTTTCTTTACTTTTATGTTGAATTGTGTTTAAGGAATTTGAGCTGCCAAACGGTGAAAAACACCAATCTAAAATATTATTTATTACGTAAAAAAAATTCAACAGTTAAATTAAAAAGATTACATTTATTTTTGTATATAAAGTTTAAAGATCAAACTGTATAAAATTTAAACTATAAATGAATTTCAAATTAAACGCTTAAATCATCATTTACTTAGAAATTATCTCTGATTTTTCCCAAAGGCATCATGCAAAATTGATTTTGCAATATTGGCTTAGACTCATAAGATTTCTTTGCACCAGAATAATTATGCTATATAGTTACTGTACTCAAAGACAAAATAATCAGATGAGCTCAAACATACATAAAATTTTGCCATATTTAGTCTTTAACCAAGACTATAATTTGAACATTGTAGTATAACAAATCTTTTTTACACAAACAGTACAATTTTTAAAAACACACGTCAATGGTGTCGACAAGTTTTTTCCAGTTACAATTACTCATGGCCATAATAAGGTTAACCATGATTGGATGAGAAAAAAATCAGAATAATTTAAATATATCTTCCTTCTCCAAATTTTTGTATATATTTTAAGAACAAAGTTGTAACAGGAACTTCAAATTTTAAAACTTTAGATGAAATGATAGATATTATTTCAACGTGAGCTTGCAAAAAAATATATAACTTGATCTCAATCATAATGTATAATTTAATATTGAAGTCTTGGAGAGATAACAAATAATATGTATTTTTTTTTTTTTTGTATTTTCTACTGATAAATTAATATCCTGTTCATTTCCTTTTCCTTCTGTGGAACACCCAATCATTGTCGGTGCATTTATTTCTCTTGATTTCTGTTTTTACCGTATTTTCTGACTCATGAAGTCAACAACTTATTTAGGAGTCAGGACATACATGTTACAAGCATGAGAATCTAATTCAGCAGATATTTCTTCGGAGACAGATGATTGTGTTGAATGCTGCAAGATTCAAAACAAATAGTAAAATGAATCAAACTATTTTAACTATTTTTAGATGATTTGCTTTGTAAAGAACACAATGAATCAAACTATATAACTCACCTTCCATAAATCTCTTGCATCAACTACAGTTCCTGGTTTCAGGCCAATATCTGACCATGATGCAGTAACTTTTGCTTTGGATGAACTTCTATTCCATAATATCACTGCTAACTTGTTATTACTCAGAGGACCAGCCCAAACCTGCAACACTTGCTTTCACTTAAGAAGTTCTACCAAGTAATTTCACATACAAGAAAAATTAAAATTACTGAAAGAATAATTTGTGTAACTTTCGTAGAATATGTCACTAAAATTTCTGTGACCCCGAAATTAGTAATCTGAAACGAATTTTGTCACTACATTTGGTCACAAACGGAGACACTGGTGGTTTTGATTTTATGTACATATCTATTAGCAGCTACTTTGTTTTTATCTGTTAGAAAAACAAACAAAAAAACTAGGTTGGTGGCAGCATCGAATTATTTGAAAATATTGAATAGGGTGAAGTAAGCATGCCTCATTGATGAACCACGTTATGAGTTATAAGTAATCATGGTTTGAAATGCTTCTATTTGAAGAGAAGTATCAATGTAAATGGGCTTGTATTTGGAGACAAGATTATTGAAAAATCTAAGTATAAGTCTCAGTCTTACATTGAGCAGAGAGATAAAAAAATTGAGCACTTTATAGAAAAGAAAACACATAAACTTATTATTTTAAGGTTTTGAATTGAATCTAATATCAATTTCTTACACGGATTGAGTTCATGTCTTATTATTATTGTGTTTCACGAGTGAATCCTCCTTTGAAAAACTCATTATAAATTACCAGGTTAAATATGTTTTTAGTAGCTTCACTTTCAGTGAAAATTAGAAGTAGTCTCTCTTCGAAATTTTGACTTAATTTACTTCCTCAACCTTAGAAAATGGTGAATTTAGTCATTTTAACCAAATTTTGTTAAGTTTATTTTACGTTTCAAACGCATTTAATGATAATATTTGAGTTGTTTATACCATTTGACACATTTTCGCTTTAGTTGAGAAATGCGTTTGAAATATCAAATAAATTTAATAAAATTTGCTTAAAAGGAATAAATTCATGCATTTCTAAAGATAGGGAAACTAAATTGGTCCAAAGTTTTAAAGAGTGATTCATTTCAGTTTTTACTGAAAGCTGATGAACCAAAAACATATTTAACCCTGAATTAAGATATCAATTTTATCATCAGTTTTAAAGGAAAAGAAACACACTGCACAGGCGAAAGAAAATGAAGTTACCTCCAAATCATTATTACTTTTCACCTTCTTTCCTTGAACTCCAAGCTTGTCTGCAACACCCTAGGATGATTAGTTACAAAAGCATTCCCTTTTTTAAGAAAGGATAAGAATGTTAATTTAGTATTTCCATACCTTGGTTTACTGCAATAACTTCTTCGTTGCTTAGCAAATCTTTTGTGGTGGCATCCAGTGTTCTAATGTCACAACCAATCAATAAAGGAGCCTATATGTACAAAAGAAATGCACTCAATATGCAAAACTACATTATTATATGCAAAAACATAAATCTGATAATTTCCTTGTTTCATGTTACCTTAGCCAGTGCCCATATGCTGAAATGAGCACGATATTCTTCTGTTGTCATGCCTCCATTTCCAATTTCTAGCATGTCAGGGTCTGTAGACAGAACAATGATCATAGTAAATGAAAAGTGTACATATTCATAATTACTAAGCAATCTAAGATTGATTACTATGTACAAAACTAGTGTGAGGTGAAGATTATTACCATTCCATCCTCCTGGTCCAGCATAAGAAGCCCATTTGTCATTCAGATCTGCACGAGATATCATACTGTGGAGGGAGAAAATATATCAGATTTTGATGTGGGAAATGAAAGAAAATAATTCCTTGAAAGTGATGAATGTGATGCAGACAGATATAACTCAATTATCATGGCCTTTTCAATTGGGATGAATGTGATGCAGACATGGACCAGGTTTTAAATTGAGTACTAGATAATGAAACTCCTCAAATTAGATTCATGTTACATTGACATTGAAGATAAATAGATTTGTATAATATGATATCATGCATGCTTACCTATCCCACTTATCTTCAATGTCTCCTGTTGTTCTCCAACTATTTCCCACACTTTTGGCCCAAGTTGCTGGATCTTCTGATCCCCTATGTTTGAGAAACCAATTAATACTTGTGAGTTCTTTGGCTTAGATGAGTAACAGAGTAGAAGAAAAGCCTACACTTTCTTCTAGCAATGTAAACTTCTCAAATGAAGAGTCAAGTTCATCAGAATAATGTTTGTGAAACGTGATCACCAATTTTCTCACCATTCACACAAAGAGAAGAAAATTGGCCTTCCAGTGTCTGACAAAGCTTTACTCATTGGAGGGTACCTGTGTTACAAAATGTATCAATCCCTGAATTCTAGAGGTGTGTTGATTGTTTATGTGTATTGAAGGTCACAAATACCTTTCTTTGGGGCTTATGTTGTTATTCTCACAATTATCATATTTCAAGTAGTCAATCCCCTAAAGTAACATTGAGAGTAGTTCTTAGTAAAATTCAATAGGATAGAGGTTTATGTAAATGCAAAATGACTTTGAAATGAATTGGATGTTACCCAGGAAGCAAATGTTTTTGCATCTTGCTCTTCATGTCCTAGTGATCCAGGCATAGTTTTGCTGCATGTTTGGTTTCTGCAGAGAATTTGTGAGAGATTGAAAAAGGTTGAATAATCATAGAGATGCAAAATTAAGAGTTTAGTTTGTGTTATACCCTGCATCAGAATAGATCCCCAACTTTAAACCTTTTTTATGAACATAATCAGCAAGAGCCTTCATTCCTGAAGGAAATGTTGAGGCTTTTGGAACCAAATTTCCCTGCCACCAATTTGCTTTAGCCAAAATATCATATAAAATGGATATCATACTGTGATATGCAAGTCTAACTTTAATTCTAACTCAATTTTACAAACTCATTTGACCTTATATCGAATTGACGAAGGATCTCCAACACTGAATTAAATATCTATTAGTGATTCGATAAGTTGCTGATAACAGATGAAATAAAAAATCCAACAAACAATAAACTTCACAAATATAGACTTTAAGGTGACTTTGACACTATATTGAGAATTAAAATTTAAATTTACCTCAACTTTATCGAACTGACTCATAATACACTATTTTAATCTTATTATTGACCATGATCTTCAACAAAACACCGAACACCAAGTACCAAAAATTTAAATTCATCATGAACCAACAACAGTCAGTAATTTGAGGCACCTGTGTTCAAATTCAAACTTTGCAATCATCATGAGCAGATTATTAATTAGGAAAACGAATCAAAGTGTCTAATGCAACTTTCTAATTAAAATTATTCAAACTAAATAATATAATACCTGTAAATCTCGATTAAGTTCTCCCCAACAATCATCTAAACATTTGAAAAAGAGTTGCCCATTATTTTCTATTATGAACAGATGAGCCATAATTTTGTACTACTATTAATGGCAATAATAATTTTTCTAATACAAAATGAATTACCTATATTAATATATTGGTAACCGAGAGCAGCAAGGCCAGTTGACACCATAGCATCAGCTGCAAAAATTACAACATATATTAACAAGAATATGTCTAGTATTCTAAATAAAGGTCTAGTAAATTCAAAATTCATGTAGAAATAGTTAAGTACCTGTTTCTCGAATTAAGTCTTCGTTAATGTTGCAGGAAAAGTGGTTCCAGCTATTCCATCTGAATTTTATCATCAGTAATTTGTCACTGTACATTTACTTTCATATATTTGCAAAATTTCATCACTAATGAAATCATAGAAACTCCTTTACCATTTCCTTTCAGTTATATTTTTTATTCATAAATGTATAAAATGTAATCACAATCTAAAATGTTGAATTTCCATGATAAATTCCCATTTCTTGCTGGCTTTATACAGGCTGGGTTTCATAAAAAATAAATAATCTATCAACTAAACATTGTAGAAGTGATTTGGACAAAAATTTTGTCTAAAGTTCAAAATAAGATCATTTAGAAAATCATTAACTTTTTATTGGCCTACCCTAACCATAATAAAAAGTGGTTGGAGGGTCAATTGAAAACTTATGAGTTGAAAGCTCAATCAAAGTAAGAGGGAAGATAGTGGATTAGAACCAAATAATTCTTAGATGGGGACCCTAAAGAAACTTGTGACATATATTTCTATAACATCATGAGTCAATCCTAATTTATATATGTTAATGATTATATACTATATAACTTCTTGGTTGATGATTGTGAAAGCGATTAATAAAGATGAAACAAGAACCTAGGATTTTTTTATTTACAAAAATTAGTATAGGTTAAGAAATTGGTAAAACAAAGAAATACAATAGTAACTCTTCTTCTTAACATTTTGTCCTGTTTGAATCAATAAAGTCACTAAACGTCCTTTTCATTTTGCCAAGTGCCAACTGGTTGGTGAAGCTAAACAACTAATGAAAATTCCACAAACCCCAAACAAGAATCATAATTGAAGGTTAACCAATTACAAGACAAATCATGGCACCACCATGAACATCCCTTGGAGCACTCGCATCATCTTCTTCAACTCATGATTATGCAAGCTGGATGTGGTGGCAGAACTTGACGGTGCGACCATAAATTATTCATTGATATGAATGAAGAATCAGATCATGATAAGACAGAATACTATTTTTATAACTTTTTATTGAAATCTGTGTTTTGAACTTCATACATGGCAGAAAAAATTGTCTCATTTTAAAGACCCTTTAGATATCAGAAGTATTCTCTTCAATTACAATGAATACATAGGAAGAAAAGTAATTCCAATAAGATAAATTTAGATTAATAAAGTAAACTCTGATTTTGATTGAAAATGATATTAAACAAGTTTATAGCTATAAAGTTAAATTTAATTAGTCTTATCCTACAATGATTAGTTAAGTTGAGACATGATGTGAATCAATGTTAGACTTGCAGACACATGTGAAATAGTATTTCAATTATTTGAGCATGTTGGTTAGATGCAAAAGGTAAAGGAGACAGGGTTCACAAAGAAGGAAGAAAACCAGAAAAAGTTTGGTGAGGAAAGTGAAGAAAAAGAAGCTTACCCCATAGGGGGTGTTTGGCCAAGTCCATTCTCAACCAGGTTTCTTCTATGTTGCTCTCTAGACATCATCATCTTCACATTCATCAACCCTCCTTCTCTTGTTCTATTCATCAAACATCTGGCAGATGAAAATCTTGCACCACTCAACAACACAAGGAAGCACAAGGCAAGTTTTCCCATCATGGATAACGTCAATCTCCAACTTGAAGATGAGTATTGAAGTGCCATGTTGTAAAGTATGCACTATATGAACATATAAATGTGTAAAGTTTTTATCTTTATCATATGGGGTGGTATTGAATGTGCCAAAAGCTATTGAAAGGGATTTGAAAGGAAGAAGAAGGAAACGAAACTTGATAAGGTGTAGGAGCTAAGCTACCATGAGTATGGTTCGGTTTATTGAGCAATCTTAGAAGAATAACTTGCAATTTAAAGAGCAATAAGTAGTGGAAGTGATGGTTGGTTCAATGGACCAACTTTGTCTACTTTTCAAAAATAATATTAGCATATTGGAAATATTGATTAATTATTAAAAACAATTTTTTAATAAAATTTAAACTTCAATTATTCATGAGCAATGTAAGTTTTTTGTTTAATGAATTATATCCTAATAAATGGAAGAAAAAAATAAGTGTTTTTAAAATATTGATAAATTAGTCATTTTTTCAAATTACTCTTTAGTTCAAACATGCGGAACACTTAAAAAATTATTTATTTTGCAAACTTTAAAAAAATATATTTATAGATCAAGAACAAACTTTAAAAAATTATTTATTTTGCAAAAATAAAAAACTTATCCAATTCATTTTTAATAAACCTTAATTGAACCGGCCCACTTAACCACTAATCTCAATTTGCTTTGCTGTATTTTTATATGTATTCTCAAAATAGATGAAAACAAGAAATCATATCACTTCGAATTAATTCATTTAAAAGCAAGTTGGTGACAAAATCTGAAAATTCACAAAAAATAATTATCATCGAAGCTTTGTACATTTATACTGTGTCTTACTCTTTACTTTTATATAAAAAAGGATATATCTTTTAACTATTTGGTTACTTTTGTAATATAAGTCATTTTACCTTTTATTAAATTAAATAATTTTATTATGTGGTGAAATACATAATTATACTATCTCTATATTATTATTATTATTATAATAATAATAATAATAATATCATAATAACTTCAACTTACAAATAATCACTTTTTTATATAAATATATTTATTTTTTATATTTTTAAATTTTATTATTTTAGTACAGAAACTCATATTTTTAAGCTACTATAACAATAATTTTAGTGTCGATAAATCCCTGGACCTTTTCATGTCTTGTATGATACAAACGACAGCGAAGTGTTAATTTTGTATATAAAGAATCAAGAAAAATACTAACTTTACAATTGTTGAAGATTTGTATAAACAAAAAATAAATTTTCTTTTGTAAGGTTTGATTAAACTCAACTATAAATATTAACAACGTGTGTTATTTTGGATTGATGCCCTTGACCTCATGCTTTAATTTGATTTTTCTTTTTAAATTTACTATTCAAGTTAAAATTTTATTTGTTAATTTATGGGTTCCATGGTTTATTTATGATTATACTTTGTTTCCTTTAACTTTACATTGAACATATTTTTCCATCATCCTAAGAAACAAATTTTCTTTTATTATATTCTTCATATATTTAATCCCTTCTAAAATTTAGGTTAAAGAGTAAGATATATGATAAAAATTTAATTCAACAAAAGAAATACGATAGGTAAGCTTTTTTTTTTAATTAAATTAGCAAAGCAACAATGAGTTTTTTTCAATTTAGCTCAAGACAATAATAAATAAACTGACAAAAATGGTTAATTTTACTAAGGTGAAAGAATTAAACTTAACTTGTATAACTATTAAAATATTTTTTTGATAATGAAAATACAAAAGTTAAACTTAACTTTTACAACTATTAAAATATTTCTTTCGATGACGAAAATACAAAAAATAAACTTAGTATTTATATAGATTTTATTATGTTTTCCTAAAAATATAATTTGATAAAAGTAATAAATTCATTTTAAAAAAGAAAAACAATACATTAATATTAACACACCAACCAAAAAATACGAAGTATTCAAACTTTTTATATAAATAAAAAAAAATCGATATAGGAAGTTACATTTTAAATGTCATTTTCTATAGAGATATCATACATAATTACTAGAGTTTTAGATCCTTCACCCAAAAACACTTTTAAATAATAATTTATTTTAGTGATTAAAAATAATTAATTATTATAGTGACCAAATTATATATCAACTTATAAATTAATAATGATCTATAACTAAAATAATTTTTATTATGAAATAAAAATTATAATTAATTTATAAATTGGTAATTAACAAAATTTATATTATGAATTGATATTCAAATTGGTCACTAATATCAACTAAAAGGTTTTAACTATTAAAGAAATTGGTCAACTCTAATTAAAAAATTAGTTTCTAAATATATTTTTTAACATTATTTAAAATTTTTCTTATAGTATTTTAAACTGTTAGTTTTATTTATTTTCTTCTGTGGATAGATGATATTCATTTATACAATTTCTAAAGAGACATGCTATAAAACATTAAATATACAAATGTTTGATAAATTCATATATAAAGAAAAAAAATAGAGTACGCAATACTAACAAAATATATGTGTGTAGAAAAGTTCACAGGTTATCATAGATATTTATTAAAAACATATAAAACATCATATGTTGAATTATCGATATATATGTTTACATATTTTCAAAATAATATACATATTTGAAAAGATATTATTTATTTTAGTTTAACAAGTGAGATGTCTATTTTAGATATTTTAGATGTTTATAATATAAATTTATTAGAGAGTAAAATTTTTTAAAAACAGTAAATTACACTACAAGAAAATAATGTATTATTGGTAGAAATAACTCATCAATAATAATAAAATTTGTTGGTAGTTTGTCTGATAAATGTTACTGATGATCAATAAATTCTTTAGTAATTACTGACAATCTCAAATTCATCAATAATTATCGATGAATTTTGATCGCTGATAAAATCCGCAATATTGTCTTCTTTTTCTCCTTTCATTTTTCTTTTTTTCCCTCTTCTTCTTCCTCCTTTCCTTTCCTCTCCTCCTCCTCCTACTCCATCGTCACTATCGCCTAGTCCGTCGTTATCACCTCCTCTTCCTCCTTCTCTTTTTCTTCTTCTACCTCGTCGAAGTTCAACTGTCATCATCATTGTACCTCCTTTTCCTCTTCTCTTTCTCCTCATTATTTTTCTATTATTATTATCTCCCATCTTTTCTTAATATACAAAAAAATGTCATCAAACTTGATGAAAAATTTAATGTTCATTTTATCAATGAATATATCCATTGTTAATAGGAATCACAAATTATTGACAAAATTTATCAACATAATTAACCATAGAATACAATATCGACGAAATTTATTGACAAATCTTATCAATGAACTTTACAGACAAATTTATTATCGATGAAAATATTTGCTAATAATTTAAATCATAAAGAGTTAAATATGTTTTTGGTTCCTTAAGTTTTAGTGAAAATTAAAATTAGTCCATCTTCTAAATTGTGACCTAATTTAGTACCTTCATTCTAGAAATGAGTGAATTTAGTCATTTTAACCAAATATTGTTAAGTTTATTTGATGTTCCAAACATGTTTCATGATAGCATTTGAAACATTTACACCGTTTGACACTTTTTCACTTCAATATTAGTTGAAATGTTAGTTGAGAAACACATTCAAAACGTTCAATAAACTTACCAAAATTGGCTAACAAGACTAAATTCACACATTTTAAAAGGTTGAAAGTCTAAATTGGATCAAAGTTTTGAAGATTAACTAATTTAAATTTTCACTAAAATTTAAAGGACCAAAAACACATTTAATCCAATTATAAAATTTCTCAACAAATTTGGATTTATTGACAAATTTATTTTCAACATAAAATAAAGATAAAACAATAAAATTTTAGCAATGGGGGAACGAGAATAATTTAAGGTTAGGCATAGCACAATAATTACATTTTCATTAGCCAATCTAAAAGTGATAGAGAATCTATAATCACGAAATATATAAAATTATTTACTAAAATAAAGTTTTAACGAACACAATAAATTAAAAAATCTTTTTACATTCATTTCCACCAATCTTGTCCAAGACATAATTTTATATATATATATATATATATATATATATATATATATATATATATATATATATATATATAAAATTAGAAATTATGTGAATTGGTGGAAAACAAAAGCCTTAAATTGTTGTTGTTGGGCCACAAATTCTCACGCTCAATTAATAAATGACATTTACTTCCTGCACCCAATCTATTTTTTCCTACACCCATATTTTTTGAAAATAACCATTTTACACTTTTAAAAATGACTTTTCAGAACAGGACTTCTGGAATTTTTGAAATAATATTTTTAGAACCAAATTTTAAGAATAGAATTTTTGGAATGATATTTTTGAAACGAAAATTTCAAAATAAAATTTTCAAAATGTATGAAATATATTTTGGAACACGTTTTTTGGAATATATTTCAAGAAAAAACTTTCCGAAATGCATATTATAACCTTTCAAAATGAATTTTCCAGAATCTCCAACATGAAATATATTTCGGAAAAAGCTTTTCAAAATACAAGAAATATTTTTCAAAAACAACAAATGTGTGGTTTTCTCTTTGCATGCCCTAACATTTTGGTCACCTCTATTTATATCCGAATAAGCTTTCCAAAAGTATAGTTTTAACATTATCAAAAGTTCATTCTAAATTTAATTGGAGGTACACACAATTTATAGGATATGAAAAGAAAACCCTAAACTTGGCCTTCATTTGAGTTCCGAATCATACCTCAACGTAGTTTAATTTCTTGCCAACTTTTTATAATGAATTATAAAATATAAAACTTCATAGATATTACAAACATTGTATGACTGTGTTGGAAAGGTGAAGTTTAGGTCCTTTGTTAGTTTTAAACTTTGTCGTTGACTCTCTAGGGTTACAAAATGTTAGCTCTTTTTAATATCGTACAATATGCATTTTTCTGGATTCATAGAGAAAAATCAGATATAAGCAAAAGATAGTAATTTTATTACAATTAAATATTTTTGTAAATTTCCAGAGGCAGAAATTCTGAGAATTTCCTGAATTGATTGATAAGAAAAGAAGAAAGTTGCAATCTTTGTTCATGAAAGTTTAGATAGGAAAAGATGCCTAATCCTAAAAAAAATGAGAATCAAAAGAATCAAGAGATGATCTCACAAAAAAAATATCTATAAAAGGTTTTTTCTTCAAAGAATCAAGATTAATTAATCGGTTAAAATTAAATAAATGGATTAGTAATAACACTTAACATGTACAACAACTTTAAACAGAATATAAGAAAAAAAGGGTAGCTTTTAGAAAATTCCTTCCGGGAAAAGGTAGTGTACACCGACATTAATCTAGTCCAATGAAAGTAAGAAATATCCTAAATAATCACTTCATACACCTGGCTATCAATTCATCATCAAATTGATTTCCCACCCTTTTGTGAGATTCGCATGATCTTTTGGATTTTGGGTATTTTGTTCGATGTTTCCTATGTAATTCTTTGTATTCCAAATTTAATCTTGACTTTTCTATTCTGAGCTAATTGACGCACTACCCTTTTTTTTTTTCTTCATTTTTTTGGTCAGCTTTTTGTGCCTATGGTGGTGAGCTTTAACCCTTCATGTCTCACCCTCTTTCACAATCCTCACCACACTGCATATTTCTCTAAACAAGCGAGAGTTAGGTGCAGTTATGGGAAACACATGAAAAGGGGTGGCCTTGGAAGGCCTCCGATAGTGCCTTCAGTTTTGGGGAACAGTAACAGTGAAGGGGTGAGTGTGTTTGTGGTGTCTGACTTGCACACTGACTATGCTGAGAATTTGAAGTGGGTAGAGTGCTTATCTAATGTGAAGCGCAGGAAAGATGTGCTTCTTGTGGCCGGTGATGTGGCTGAGACATATTCCACGTTTGTTGTGACAATGTCTCTTTTGAAAGAGAGGTTTGAACATGTCTTCTATGTTCCCGGAAACCATGATCTTTGGTGCCGCCGTGATGGACAGAATTATGTAAGGTCGTTGTGCTTTGATTTCGAGGTTCAAGTTTGTGCATTATGTGTGATGTTTGATTTACACTCGTATTTGTTACAGATGAAAATTATTCTATGCCTCTATCTGACTAACTACTGAGATTTTTGGGATGAATACTGGTTTTAATTGTCAGGCAAGGATGGTTGGTTCTTGATGCTATTTATGACATTATTTACTTTGAATGTGCGATCTTTTTTCTCATGGTTCATGACTATGCTTATAATTTGAGACACCATGGAGATATGTTACTTGCTTCTGGAGAAAACTGTGCCATAATTCTTAAGGGACTAGTTTGTTTGCCAATGCCATCTTAATTAGCTATGCAACTATTATTTGAAAGTAGATGCTTTTACTTTGACTTTGTTAAATATTATGTATTATGAATTGTAGCTTCTTTGTTAAATTTGCTTTTGGCCATGCTTTAGTCTAAACAATGAGCTGTTATCCTTATACTTGATCGATGAATGAACCATAACATTCCTGCGGTCTAAATATCTGAATATGAGTTCTAGATTAGTGACTTTTGTTTTTCTACTCTGTGTCGGTCGATTGTAGTTTCCCTTTGAGCTTTCCACACCAAAATCTAAACAAATAATGGGAAAGATTTGTTACTTTGTTTTGGAATGTCATTCTATTTATTCCATGAACATTATTTCAGGGGTTGTTTATACGTGTTGAATCCTTCTTTTTGTAATAGTTTTAGTATGATGAAGTTCATACTATTTTTTTTCCAGGTTGATTCTCTCGAAAAGCTGAATAAATTGCTTGATGCATGTAAGAGAATTGGAGTGGAGACAAACCCAATGGTTATAGATGAAATAGGAATCATTCCTTTGTTCTCTTGGTACCATGAGGTGATTACTTATATAGTGACATTTTTTTAGCTCCTCAATCTTATATACCATGTGCCGGACTGGATCCAAAGTGTTCCTCACTGACAATTTATTTAAATGCCGAACCTGTTTCGCTGACAGAGCTTTGACAAAGAGAAGGACATAACAGGCTTTCGCATCCCGTCTTTGGAGATGGTGACTATTCTCCTTAACTCCTAGTAAGCCATTTGAAAAAATTTTGTTGATGGTCTGATCATGCGCTTGATTTCCTACAGTGCTTGATTGAGAAGGACTATCTGCATAATTGATATGAGGCCAATTTCTGTCTTGTGTGATAAACATGAATGTGATTTTGACTATATGGATATGGTTTTACTAGTGAACAAAATATAATATAATCACGATCCCTGAAATTGTTCCCTGGTGTTGAAATACCATGCTTGTGATGGTTTTGTAATTATTGTGTAAATATGTTGGAAAATTTCTTTCTCATCACCTGTCTCAATTCTTGGATTGTTGTTTATATATTTGTTGGACAATTTCACTTAAGCCAATCGGTTGAGCTGAAATATATCAGTCATGTTAAAGTCATCAAATTAAGAAGATTAGCTAGTTGGTAGAATCTAAGTCAATGCACTATTCACTCTTTTGGTAAGATGGAGCACAAAATCAGAGGATCGCACCTGGAAGATATCTCTCAACAGTTTTGTGAGAGCTTAATTACGCTAGATTGATGATATATATCCAAGATAATGTAGGTTGGTTATTCTAATGCAAGCTTCATGCAAAGTTGTTAGAGATGTAAAATCAATCTTAAACCTTCACCTAAAAGATCTAGCTTTTGAGAGTTGGTCCTTGACTTGTTATCATTGCTTCTATAATTAAGTGGTCAGTAGTTTGATTCTTGCCGCTACCCTTCTTTAAAAACAAGACTTGCATTTCAGAATATGTTAAAATTGACCGTGCTTTGTTTTCATTTAGTACTTTTTTTAGATGTTGTTATTCACAGTGGGGAGTAATAAGTTGTAAAAAATGATAGATAGTGCTGTTGTTTTTTTTTTTTTTTGGTATTAGGGATGCTAACAATTTGGCTTTAATGAAATGAATGGAACTAACTGTGTTAAAAGTGTCACCCTAATACACGGCTTAGTTCCCGACATATATAACTAGGAAAATTATTTTTTACAGTTCCTTGTGCCTGCTTTGGGGCAAGGTTAGGTGCTCAGATTATGGTAGGAACATTCTTCTTGAATAGCATTTTTGTATTCAAGTATGTCTATTGCTATGGTTTTGTTCTAACTTTCAAGTAATTCTCAATATGATAGATATTGATGGCAATCTGTACCCTTTTTTTAGGCATGTAAAGACTTCTATGCGTGCAAGTGGCCAGAGGGCCTTTCAAGTGGAGATATGTCCCTCGCTTTACATTTTGATGCCATGAATGATAAACAAACGGAACTGATAAAGGACGTTCAGATGACTTGTGATCACATCATTACCTTTTCCCACTTTGTTCCCAGGTGGTTAAATCTATCATTTAAATTTCAGCTTTATTGATCTGGTTTACTCATTTGTTTCTATGCATGTATGATGTGCTGTTTGAACTGACATTGTCTGACAATTAATCATGTTCTGAAAATGATGCAGTGGTCCTTTACTCCTTTACTGTTCTTTCCTAATTATCTTGTGGCACTGTGGTGGTTAATTGACAACCTGAAAAACTTTAATTAATCCCCTTTTGTAGTTTTTTTTTTCAATATAGAACTTAGGTTTTCCGGAGAAATTGATTAGTGTTCATAGATTTATCACACATGATCTGATTAAACGATACTGCTTATTGTGTTGAACAATTTAAATGATTGATTGACTTGGAAATTTTGTAGCAGTTACTTAGTCCATGGTGTTATTTGATCTTTTTCTTGACTGCAGCTAACTATTATATGCTTTACATAATTCCTCATAAACACCAACATGAGTGATATTAGTTTAACATACCCGTCTCTTGGTGGATGAGGAGCAGCTTCTTAAACAATAACACTTTTGTGATTGTGTTACTTCAAAAGCTGAGTATATTGATTTATTGTGGTAATGGTTGCACGTTTCACAGGCAGGAACTTTGTCCAGAGAAGAGGATGTTATTCTATCCCAAGCTTCCAAAGATAATTGGTTCAGACTCTCTTGAAGATAGAATAAGATCCATACATGGGGCTGAGGGAAGGAAGCATGCGTCTTCTTGTCATGTGTTCGGTCATACTCACTTCTGCTGGGATGCTGTTCTTGATGGTATCAGGTGTGTTTTGTGTTAGTAGTAGTATTTTGTCTTTAAATTACCATCTGTCCTTTATTTTTTTGTGGTTTAGAAACGAAATCAAAGTAGAACAAGAGGAAGAACCAAAAATGTGTTTTAGCCTAATATTTTTTACTTATAAGTATTGATTGAAGTGGAGATGAGTAAACTTGCTGTGTTGCTAAATGGTTTTGACACAATTACAGGTATGTTCAGGCACCCTTAGCTTATCCAAGGGAAAGGAAGAGAAGAATGAATGGAGGTGAAAATTGGCTACCGTTTTGCCTTTATGCTGAAAACAAATTTGCTGATAGACTCAACCCTTGCTTTTGGTCTGATTATTACTCTGCAAACCCCAGGACACCTCATAATACTGAACTTGCCCCTTGGGTTGCCAGATTTTATAAGCAAACAGAAAGCATAGATGTATAGTTTTCACTACTGACTTTAGTAAGCTGGATATATCTGTGGATTAGATATCTCTTTTGTATTGTTTTTATTGGATTAAATCAATAAACAAGTCCTTTGCTAGGTGAAAGTTGCTCTAACACAAGCCAAAATCTTGAATGGTTCCACTGTTATCTTTTGCAATCCTTTTATTAGTATTATTAGTTACTTTTAGAATAATAGTAATCTACGTGCAAGACTGATATAATCTGATGCAGCATCCCTACATACATAGCATAAGGTTTCGCACATTTTATTCAATGTGTACAAGACAAAATACAACAGCTACACACTCAACTAGGTTTTGGAAGTTGTGACCCCAAAACAAGAAAATAAACATGCACATGCAGAAGCCTAGAACCACTCAAGTAGAAGGTTGGCTGAAAAAACACAGGAAAACACAAGCATACTATTATATTTAGATGACCAAAAGCAAAACACAGTTTTGATGCATAAATGCAACAACTGGTAGAAGCAACTAGTAATCTTCAGAAGCCAAGGGTTGGTGGTGGTGTGGGGGTGGTTCAATTGGGATCACAGCATATTCATACACCAGTGCAGCCAGTGCAGCCCCAATCAATGGACCCACCCAGAAGATCCAGTGCTGGTGCCATCTCCAGCCCACTAGGGAAGGTCCAAAAGCCAGAGCAGGGTTCATGCAGGCTCCATCAAATGGCCCACCAACAAGGATGTTTGCCCCAACAATGAGCCCAATTGCCAAGGGTGCTATATTGCTAACAGCACCCCTTTTGGGATCTATTGCAGTAGCATATACAGTATACATCAGCCCAAATGTCATCACAATCTCAAGTATAAACATGTGTCCCACTCCAACACCTGGTGCCACGTGGAACCCTGATGGCCTCTACAACAAGCAACCACAGACATATCAGTTTCAGTTAAAAATCCAATTTTTATCATGTCACTCTTAAAATAAAAATCTGCAGTAACATCGCTCTATACATCATCCTTGATGTATACAAGTTATTTTGTAAGAGAAAATAGTGTACCATGTTATTAGTGACAAGCCTGAGCACAAGAGCAGCCACTATAGAACCAAGAAGTTGAGCAACCCAGTAGTATACTGCACGAACAACAGAGATTCTCCCCCCAATGAGAGCACCGAATGTCACAGCTGGGTTGACATGGCCACCTGATACATGCATGCTAGCAGATACAGCAGCAAATAGAGCAAATGCATGGGCAAGTGCAAGTGCTAACAGTTCACCGGCTGAGAAAGCTGAATCCTGGTAAATCTTAACTGCAACAAAGAGAAGTCACACAAATCACCTCCACAACCACACAATAAAAAACCAGCATATAAATTGTGTGTATGTGTGTTCTTATCATTCATGTATTAGGTAATCCAAGGTTAAGTAGCACCTTTAACTAAGCTGAAAAGGTTTCAGCTAAGGAAGATTGGATTATGTCATGTAAACATACAATAAACCATTCAAAAGCAGTGTATGCCAAGTATGAACCAAGATTTGGAATATGTACAAACCCAAAGCAAGGCCAGAGCCTTCTCCAGCAAAGACAAAGATGAAAGTGGAGGCAAATTCAGCCAAAGTGGCCCTCATGGAGTCAGGATGAGTGGCCTCATCAGCCCTTCCAAAAGCATATCTGCGGGTTGCCATCAGAAAGTTAAGTTCACTCTTGCAGAACTCCTTAGGACTACCAACTAAGGTTGTCACACACCTAGCCTTTCAAGATCAAAGATCCTTGGCCAGCTGAGACTATATTATTCGTTTTTCAGAAAAGGGTTTTCTCTTTGCAGAATGGAGATTTGGAGGGTGAGTATGGTGGAGCCGAAAAGAGTGCCCTTCTTGCATGTATGAAAAAGGTGGAGTGATTGTGCTTATAAGGGGAAACTCAGAGTAGAACTTAGTCGAGAGACACCTAGGTATGTGAAATGCTACATGGTTTACACGTAGGTTTATTTGTATGTGTTGGCCGCTTCTTACAATTTGAGTCATTCTTTATTTGCTACACATATCTACATCAATGTGATGCAGGGTTACGTCAATCCCATTTTCTGAACAGGACAAAAACCAAAGTGCAGCCACCAGCTAAGCCTTGCGGTTGCGGTTTCAGAGGTTTGGCTGACTCGTGTTTTGAAGTGTGTGATTTTTTTATTTTTATTTTTCACAAAATCCTACCTACATAAGGAAATATCATATCAACTTCATTAACCTCATTGGAGATAAAATTAATTTTTAATACATGAGTATAAATTTTATCTTATAAGTTGATTTTGTTAGATTGAGATTTATGTTTAAAAGTTTCATTTTTAGTATAATATCAAAATTATGGATATTTGACTTTATCCTAATGCGAGATTTTGTTGTTTGTTGTATTTATTATTCCATTCATTATCGAGTTGTTATTGTACCAACTACTAATGTTTAATTTCTTATACAAGATGTATATATCTCAACGAAGGTGTGTTTAAAGTTATCTTGTACGGTTCCCTACTTAAATGTTATCACATAATATTTTGTAACAAGAGATCATGATAACGATATCTCCATAAAAGATTTATTCTATTTAGTAAGGTATCAAAGTCATAGGTTTGAATTTATCTTAATATTTGTTGGGTTTATTATTCTACCCGCTATTAAGCTAAATCACTCATTAATATCTAGTCTAATCCTCCGTAAGATATGTATATACCTCAACATGAGGAGGTTGTGTTTAAAGTTATCTTGTCCTATTTTCCTACTTAAATGTCATCATATAATATTTCGTTACAAAGAGATCATAATGACACCATCTCCTTCAAGGATTTATTTTATTTAATGAAAATTATTTTTAAATTTAATTAAAATTATATAATTACAAATTATAAAAATAAAATAAGATATAAAATTAAAAGTTATGAATTATAATTTAATAATTTTGTAATTCATAATTTAAATGGTATAATTTCATAGTTTTATATTTTCATGATTTCGTAATTTCATAATTTTACAAATTTATAATCTTATAATTTTATAATTTATAATTCGTATTATATAGTTATATATTTTATCATTTTATCGTTTTTTATTTTAATTTTTTATAATTATAATTTAATTTAAAAATAATTTTTATTAATTATTTAAATTTTGAAAATTTTGTAACAAAATATTATATAACAATAAAATGACAGCGTCCTCTACAACTTAATTTTAAAATTTTAAATTTTGAAGAACTTAATAATTATAAAAATTTAATAGAAACTTAATTAAAAATTCTTATATTCACTTAAGACTAAACACATAATTAAATCTAAAATTAAAAACATCGACAATTTTTTCTTTTAAGTTAAAACTGTACAATTTTGGAAATAGTATGTAATTCCTTGGGAGTTATGTCCTGTATTCTCCTCCATTTCGGTTGCATCCTACTCAGTTTGTCAAAAGCAGAGCTTACATGCAAATTATTTATGTGTAAGAAGTGGACGTAACTGTGCTTGTAGCAGGTACGTACCCATGTGAAGAAGCTAGATTAGCCCAAAATATTTGGCCCAGTTCAAGTTCCTCCTTAACACTGACAAGTTCTCCACACAAAAAAACTTGTATAGTTTAATCTACAGAAATAATAGACAGAGATAAATAAAGAAATAAAAATTGTCATTCTGTCTTCGAACTCAAATGCTTCATTATGATCGTGATCATTCTCTCAAATGAATCTATCTAATAGAGAGAATGACACAAAAAATATTACATCCAAAAAGTGATACAAAGTGATTTTGAATAAGTGATATTTTATGTCCTAAAACAGTGAATGAAAATTACTTTCCTTCTTTCCATCTAGCTAAAAGAATGTGTCTTTTTACAAAGTTTTTCTTCTGTCTTCTAAAGTAAAATCATAAAAAAATCAAATGAGATAATAATTTTTCAATATTGAGAGATCTTATCTCTCTGGAAAAAATGTTCTCTCACATATTCTTAAGCAATGTGTGTATCAAATGAATTGAGTGTTCAGATTAATACAAAGACATTCTTGAGATGCACTTTGTGCAGTGAACTTAAACTTTAGTCATTCTCCTTTTTCATTTTCTCTATCTCTTCTATTCTCACCAACACTACACTCATTTTAGGCCTCTTCTCTGGTGTCATATCAGTACACTCTAGAGCTAACTCTGTTAGCTTTAACATTGCATCATGCCCTTCTTTTTCTGCAAGTATTTCTAAATCCAATATATCTGTGGACCAATCATTGTTCACCACAGTTCTTACCCAATCTGAAAGATCATTGGTTGTTTCCTCAATTTCACCTATGATATGGCCAGGGATTTTGCCAGTTACAATCTCTAGCACAATGATGCCAAAGCAATAAACATCAGCATAGCGTGTGAGCTTCTTCCCTTGAACAAATTCTGGTGACCTTCTTATGGCTAGTTTTTCTGCATTCTGTTTGGCTGGGAGTAGAGGCAAGAAACCATAGTCTGTGAGCTTGGAATGGTACCCTTTAGTATCTTGATGAATTAGAACATTGGATGATTTGAGGTTGGCATGAGGAACCTTTTGAGAAGGCAAGGAATGATGAAGAAAAAGAAGACCTTTTGCTATGTCTTTGATGATAGAAAGTCTTGTGGTCCAATCAAGTGGCATTCTTCCAACTCCTCTACCCTCTAGCACCAGCAGATTATGAATGTTAGAGTATTAACTTGTAAGTTAGTTCTTTTTGTGTTAAGGAAGGAAAGAATCAAAACTAACCATGTAGCAGTTCAAACAAAGTGCCATCAGAGGTGAATTCATATATGACCAACTTCTGCTCCTCTGAATAATAAAATGAGATTATTTCTGCTATGTTTTCATGCTTCATCTGTCCTAGTAATTGTATCTGCTGGAGAAATTCTTTCTTGCTCAGTTCATTCATGTGGTTAAGTCTCTTCACTGCAACAACAGTTCCAGTTTCAAGTGTTGCTTTGTACGTAATACCTAAGTTCCCTCTTCCCAGAATTTCTGCTGATGCCCTTAATAAATCATCCAAGTCAAAAACTGGCAGTTTCTTGTTAGAAAATTCCAATCTGCCTAATCTCTCAGAAACATCACTGCCCCCAGCATAAGCCACCATCTTCTTTGCCCATGCCCCAAAAACATGGCCTATATTAGAAAATTCAAAACCTTTTATAAGTTCAATTCAACACCTTTAGAAATCCTGAATCAGCATGAGATTGCATTTTACTACAGCAAATTTTTTGAGTTTACACAAATAGCATTGCAATAAGCTGTTAATAAAGTGAATGGTAGAATTGACATGCATAAGATATATATATATATATATATATCTTACCAGCTGAATCGTTTCTTCTTACTTCTTTTCCACTTGTTTGTCTTTTACGAAACAAGAAAGCAATGAGCATGATCAGAGAAAGAAGAATCAGTGCAGCTGCAGCACCAATCACAGCAATACTCCATGCTTGAAACCTGTTATTTGGCTTCATTGCTGGAATTGGAGGCATAGCAAAAGGAGGTGGTGCAGAAAATGGTGCTGGAGATGGTGCAGGAGGTTCAATAGGACATAACTTATCCAATGGCTCTCCACAAAGATCTGAATTATTGCCATAAGAACTCTCTGGGAACCTCAGCAGCACAGAAGTTTCAGGAATAGGCCCTGACAGATGATTATATGACACATTGAAACTTGTCAATGATGGTTGATCAAAGGGTGGAATTTGACCATGTAAGTAATTCTCTTGCAGCTCCAACACTCTTAGACTGGTAAGTTCAACATACTCCACAGGAATTGACCCTGAGAAATGATTGAAGGATAAAAGGGCTTGTTCCAAAAACACCAGATTCTTGAGGCTTGGCAATGATCCAAAAAGTGCATTATTTCGGAAGTCAAGTTGGCTCAAGAGAGTTATGTTCTGAAGAAATGTGGGAGGTAGAAAACCACTGAGGTTAACTCCTTCAAGAACAATTTGAACAACATGCCAATTTGAGCAAGTGATTCCAATCCACCTACTCAGATTGTTTATACAAGGAGGGCCTGTCCAATTCCCATGCAAATTCACAGATGAATTCAAAGAATCCCTTATGAGTATCAAAGCATCTCTTTCTTCTGGAAAGAACTCCTCAATTTCAACGCACAACACCATGTTGGATTTGAATGACACAAACAAGACCACATACAAAAAGCTTATGGTAAAGGCCAAGCTCATGATGGTGGATGAAATCGAACAGAACAACTTGACATGGATTTTTGAACCAAACAGTGGTTATTAGCAGAGTGAAAAATATCATATCCTCTTTTGTCTCCAATGATTTCACAGTTTGACGAAGTTGACAAAGTAAAGTTGTGCTAAGTTGCCGAACATAATGTTGAACAGGAACGATCAGAACAAGGTTTTGCAGTTTCTTTGTGAACATTATTATATTACTTGAGTATATAATATATTAATTATAGTTACATAAGATGACAGCTTTCATAATAGGATCTTTGCATGATGCACTGTTCCACATTTTTATTTGGTAACTGAGTTGTTCATGAATAAGAAATGTTGGTAGTTTCAAATATAGTGACATCGTGGGAAGCAGGGAATGTCAATGATCTTTAGTTTGGAATTTTTCATGGTTGCTTACCCATTTTTTTATTCAGTTTATAAATAAGTTTTTACGTATTAACAGTTTTGGTTATTATAGAACACATTAAATTAATTAAAAGTGAATTATTTCATGGTCTAATTAGGTTGGCTAAGTAACTGTGAAAGGTTATAAATTCATTCGTGTTGGAAGTCATATATATATATATATATATATATATATATATATATATATATAAGTGATTGTCTTATATGTCAGTTTTATAGAGTTGAGTTAGGTTTAAAATAAATTCTTAGCGTAGTATCACGATTATAAGTTAAAATCTATTCTAGTAAAATTTTATGTTTTTTGAATTTATTGTTCCACGTACTATTGAACCACCTATTAATATATAACAAACATACAATATATATGTCTCGGTATGAAGAGATGTATAAAAGTCTTATATCAGTAAAAGATAAGATTAATTTATAATATCAATATCTATAAACCCCACCTTAAAATTTACTTCTTAACAATTTATTTTTATTTAATTCCTACTTATTAGAAAAGTAAATTATTTTGTTGTGATTATCTTTTGTTGCATTATGTGACAGATTGGTCTTATAGAAAAAACAAAATTGTGATTATCCTTTGAGAAAAAACAACTAACAAAAAAAAAATGGGTTTCGTGGAAGATAAAGTAAAACACTGATTAGTCGCCGTGGATTCGTGGCTACGCATGTTCATATTTATCAATTAATTTGATTATTCCATAATGAATCATTTTATGGATTGAAACATGTTTATTATTTTTACATTTGTTTTGGTGTACCTACTGTGAATAATGATGGAACATGAATATTTTATAATGAATTTCTTAATCTTAGAGAACCTTTTAGTCTTTGAGATTTGTTGTTTAGATTTGTTTTTTTTTTTCAATGTCAATTCTTGCGTCTTTATCATTTCTAGAAGATAAAGTTCTGGGGCGGCGAGAGGTCCTGTGAGTAAGAGAACATTCCCTTCAAACATTTAAATTTTAAACACAATTATATATTATTCATTGAGATTACTCATTAAATTAGAATAGTTTTATACTAATTCATTCTTCGTACATAGTTTAAGATGAGGGATTCATTAAATTTGTCATTTTCAATTAACAAATATTGCTAAATAACACTCACCTTCATCAAATTTGGTATAAAATAACCGCTTAAAAGAACTAGATAATGTTCTTTAATTTTATTAATCTGATTTACTTTTGTTTTTAAATTGTTATTCTTTGAAACTGAAGGAAGAAAAAGATGATTAGATATGAATCTCAAACAGAATGAGATGTATTTTAGAAATTCTCGTTAAATATGTTAAAATTAGTTAATTTTTTGTTTTATATTTTAAAGGTGGGAGACACAATACAATTATGACATGTCTTTAATACAATCTTTGACTTAAAAAGTATGATAATAGATTTATGAGTTTTTTTTATATAATTTTTATTGTGAGACTTAAATTGATATTTCAATTTATAACAATCTCATTAAGTGTGAGTATCTTATATTAGAATACTTTTCTTTAAGTGGAAAGATTTCAATTACGAGTATTTTAAGAGTAACTTTCTTTTATCGTCGTTATACCATAACGAAACATGTTTGTTTGGAACTTTTGCTAGAAAAACTTTCAATACAAAGAATAATCACTTGTAAAATTCTTTACCTATATTGTACATGTTTGAGTTTGTTATTAAGATAAATTATCAGTTCTAATACCATTGATAGATCTTTCGAGGAGATTCACTAGGGATATTTGACATCAAATGAGACTTACCAAACCATACAAGAAATTGACATCAACCTCGACTCAAAACCTTAAAAGCAACGAGTTTTTGGATCTTTTTCCTTATATGTTGCTCAAAACTAAGATCGTGATTCTTTTTAGCAATGCCGATTATATTTGTAGTTTCAAGTATTATAAGGGGGGTCTAGGTTTAGTCCTCAAGTGAAGTCATATTTGGCCAAAACAATTTTTCTGTTGGTGGCAAAGTTGTGTGGCACAAATATGGCTTTGTTTAGTGCAATCCAATTTGTTTATTTTTTATTCTTTTATTTACAATGAAATTGTGTAAAAGAGGCACAACTTCAATTCAATTAAGATTGAAACTAAAGTCATCCATGAAGATCACAATTTCAATTATTTTTATATCGTAGTAAAGTTGTACTCTATTTACAAAGTTTTGCTACTATACAAAGGTGATTTTAAAAAAAAAAATCATTTGTATTTATTATTTTAGTATTATGTCATTTAAAAATACTGATTGATATTATACATATTTGTTTAATGTCAAAGTTGTGTAGGTAGTGAACGACTTCACTATAACATAGAAACAATTGAAGTACTGATCATTTGCATGATTTCAACTTTAATGACAAAACACTAGTTGAATTGAAGTTGTGCCTCTTTGCACAACCTTACCATAAATGAAAAAAAAAATCATATTAAGGTGCAAAAAGTCAAATTTGGATTACATGACTTTCTAACGAACGCATAAGTCATTTTGGTCAAACATAGGCATATTAATTTGTCCCAGCCAATAGGGCTTGACCTTTGCCCACATGGATCAAGATCCAAAAGGTCCATAAAGCCAAAAAGTTCACATAAAAAAAAGCCCACACGACCAAAATTGCAACATAAGCCCCATGGGTCATGACAAACCCATGGGTCAGTTTGTATGAGTTAGTCTTAGGTCAAGATAGACAAGGTTGGGTTGGGTCTGAGATGACTCAAATTTACCCTTCGACCAAACCAACTTGATCGAACCTTCAGTTCAGGTCAGCTCGACTGGACCTTCTGCACGAGCCGACTTGGCTTGACTCTTGGATCGGACCAACTTATCTCAACCCTCTAACCCTTCGACTTTCCTTTACCCTCCAACCTTAAGTCGACTCATCTTAAACTTTAGTGTGGATTGACTCAGCTCGAGCTTCATCCCATACTGATTCACCTCGACCTTCGACTCGAGTTGACCTTCAGATTGATACCCCAAGTCAAACATGACTTCAATTGGGAGTCAGATACCAACAACCAACTGTGTTTAGGTAACATTACTACTAGCAGCTTAGCATTTCGAGGTGTCAATTTGACCCATGGTCCATGATCAACCCAACCCACTCTTAAATAAACCTCCATTTTATTGACTCACCAAATGAGGGGCCTTAGAAAGCCCCATCGCCCCCAAAGCCCTATCTTTAAAGTCGGTTAGAGTTAAGGTTAAAAAGGGTTTGATCTATTACAAGACTTTAATTAAACCTTAAATACAAGACCTTCAACTTTGATTGAAGGTTGAGATGAGTCAATATGGGTTGAAGGTTGAGCCAAACTAGCCCATACGGAAGGTCGAGTCAAGTTGTACTAGGTTAAGGGTCGAGTCAAGTTAGTTTGAGTTGAATCAACCTATGCTTATAATCGAGCCAATTTAGTCTAGACTGAAGGTTAAGCTGAGTCAGTCCAAATTGAAAGTTGAGATGAGTCGACCCAAATCGAAGGTCGATATGAGTTGACTCGAGATGAAGGGTGGAGAAGAATCAGATCTAACCATAGGGTTGAGACTAGTCAACCCATGTCGAATATCTTGCCAAATTGCCTTGGTAGAAGGGTCAAACTGAGTTTGATCGTGTTAAAAGATAGAGCTAAGTCATATGAGGCCTAACCTAACCCTGTCTAGCTTAACCTGAGTGTGACTCAAACAACTGACCTAAGTCATAAGACTTTTATCTATTTTGACCTTGTGAATTTTTCTTATGTAAACTTTTTAATTCCTAACTATTATGGACTAGATTCGAACCTTGTGAGTTAGAACAAATTAACATGAACACTCATCATTGACATTTCTATTATATTAATTATTTTAAGGATTAAATATGCTTTTAATTTCTAATTTTTGTCATTACCTCCAAATTTGATTCTCAAGGAAATGAATAATTATATTTTTCACAAACCAATTACATTATTATTTTTATATGTTAAAAATGTTTTAAACTAACATTTAAATTATTTATCTTATTTCATCCGTTCCATCTCAAATATTAGTCTGGAATGTAATTTAACAAGCCTAAAACAATTAACACAAAAAGAAAACTATATCAATTTAATTCCACGGGTAACTAAAAATATATTTAAGCTTTATTTTTAAGAAAACCTTCTAAGATGATATTATATAACTAATGTTCGATAACTTTTAACTTTTAACGTGAAACACTTAAAAAAAAGAAAAGATTGAAATAACATTAGACAGACTAAAAAAAACATTTAGCATAATTAGTTGAGTGTAATTAATTTTGCATTGGGCTCACCCGCTAATTTCTGGGACATCGAAAATTCTGCGCGTTTGGATTTTGAATGAAGCAACCTGCAAAACCCTAAACCCTGTTACTCTTTCTTACTCCCTTTCTCTTTCCTTTTGATCACATAGATGAGATGAGGAAGAAGCTTCTGATCGCAACCACAAAAGGCATCTCCTTATGCTCCAATCGCAACATCTCTCCCAAACCCAACCTCTGTAACTTTCTTCCCTCTCATTTTCTTCTCATTTTTCGTCTCTGTCTATGTTCTGGTAACCTTCTTATGTTATTTTTCTCAAATAACAACTTTACGTTTTTTTTTTCTATTTTTTAGAAGTAAGTTTTTTACGGTCTTACAGAAATGAAGCCGAGTTCAGTAATCAACAGTAATAATATTTTCGGCACTGTTATGATTTTAGGCTTGGTGCCTTGTTAAGTTTAATCTGGCTAGAAATGGAATTAGAATGCGGGATCGGGTCAATGGCATTATGACATTTTCGTGTTTTTCTCATGTCTGTTAAGGTTTCTGTTTTTTTTTTCTTTTTTGGCGTCTATGTTCTTTGGAAAAAAAGTTGGGGAGGTTAAATGATAATGATCTTAAAGCAAGAGGAATGGTCTGTAGAGTGTTTTAAGGAAAGAGGAATATTTTGTGATTTTGGTGTAGTTTTTACAAAGAAGACTGTTTTATGACTTTTAGTTCCGCCGCGAAGTTGTCATAACAATAGGGGTAGAATAAAAAATACTCGGTGGAAGTTTTCAAAGGAGATCTCACGGTAAATAATAACCCGCGAAGCTCTATCTTGCCAAATGGCGGTGTATGATCCATGTTGCAGACCTCAGACAGTGAATACGGCTCTATTGTTGTATGTGTGATATTGAGTATGTCTTAGTGCTGGGAGGTTTGAGAAGTTTGCATAAGGTTGTAGGTTCAAATCTCGTTACTGCCATTGTATAACTCTTGATTGTTACTTTTGGGGAAGTGGGAGCACTTTTCTTGATGCTTACTGTAATTTAACTAACTTTTTTGTTCAACGCTTTGGTGTTACTTGACGCATACCAATGTGACTGTTTTTTACCTTTTGGAGTTTCTAGTTGTTAGTATTGATTACTGTTTTCCAATGCCTTTCTTTGGAACTGTGGTTGTAATACATTACCAGTTACTGAGATATTGATTCTGTTGTTGAATAACTTGACAGCAGTATCCTTTGAAGTATGCTATTCTGCCGATCCAATTAAAGTCCAGAGGCATGGATGGTCACATGCTGCTACTGTCTCTTCTGAGGCACCGGATGCCCAGAAAGGCCAAAAAAGGCTTCCAAGACATGAAAGAAGAGCTATGGTGGAGTCTTTTGTGAACAAGTATTTCTTGGTTTCTTTTGAATTTGAAGCTTTATTTGACATTTTATGAGCTTTCCTGCACTATGTTTCATCCTGGCATGTTGGTGTTTCAATTATTCAGGGACGCTCACATCACAGATACCTGACTTTTTTCTGACTATTTTCACATGTAGTTAGAATTAAAATAGTTTGGCATATTGTATTTGGTCTCCCTTTGCCTTTATCTATTTTAGTTTTTTATTTTTATCATCAAAGAAATCAATGCATTAAAAGGTTCAAGCAGTATCAAATCCAATTTTTTTGGATTTAAAATTCAATCCACATAATTGGATATGGATTGGTATTTGTTTGGGTTTTAAAAAAAAATTCTGAAATCAGTGTTCATCCTAGAACATCATTTGGTCAAGAAATTTTATTAGCCTTGGCCAAAAAGTCACCGGCTCTGACTCAACTAGGAAGCCATTGCCTGCGAGACCTCAACCATGATGTCATTGGTTCAGGCTCAGCTGGCATGTTGTCTGTTGGGCTTTGTCTTGGATGTTTTCTCTTTTACTATTTAGTATATGCTAGTGTTTGCAGCAGATTATCTGCAAAATCCAAACCAGTGTTGGAAACCTATTGTTAGGGACCAGAATACATTCATCCAAGTGCAAGGGATTCAGAAGCAAACAACCCTGCTTCATGTTTAAAACAAGGAAAAATCTACGTTTTTATTGTATGTTAACAAGTCATAAGGGGTAATAAAATAGATTACGGGTAGCAGGAATCGAAAAATGATATATTTAATTTTTCATGTGCTCTTGCTTGATCTAAAGGCTTGGTTTTATTGATCAGTCATTCTTTCTTTTTATCTTTTGTCTAAGTCTGACAATAAATTCACATGATTGCATAAATCCTATCTCACATGATTTTATATGTCCTATCTTGTTCATAGTGGAGTAGTCTATATATGTACTTTCCTCACACCTTTGTGCTAGTTTTATTCCTTGAGGTGCAACAAGCGGGTTCTCAGGGACAGGAAAGGAGAATACATATAGACTACATACTTTTATAGTCTTGTGTCCATACTGTTGCAAAAAACTGGATTTTACTAATTTACTTAAAAATAGAGATTTTTTGTGGATTTTCTTAAAAGATCCCTTTATTATCGAAATAATGCAACATTAGAAACACTGTCATTGTTTATGAATTTTGGTTAACTATTCAATGATTGGACTTCTCTTGTTGTTGAACTGTTTGCTATTACTTATTACGGAATAACGCTATCTCTGTAGGTATAGAGCAGAGAATGCTGGGAAATTCCCTACAATATCAGATGCCCAGAAACAAGTTGGTGGCAGTTTTTATGTTGTCCGGGATATCATTCAGGAATTAGAATACAAGTCTAGAACAAATTCTTCAAATATTGTGAATGAGATTTTGGTGGGAAAACAATTTGATGACAGTAAACATCCCACCACCAAGTCTGCCGGTGTTTCATCTGGTAATATTGAGATTGCAAAATACAATGCTATCCAAGATGGTTCTCAATCTGTAGATTTGAATGACAAGGAGACCGTGAACGCTGGATATGAGCATCATGAAGGAAAGAGAGAGACACGTACTTCTTGCGGGGAGAGGAGGTTGTTTGAAGAAGTAGAAATCATGGCTACATCAGTAAGCATTGCATTAACAGCGATTTTTGTTGTTATGAATATATTAAATATAGTAGGTCTACTTTATTAGATTATGAATTTTGTTAAGGGTGTGCAAAATATCCAAATTATGAAAGCCAATCCACAACCAAATCAAACCAAACCAAACCAAATCACTTCAACTCCGTTTTAATAAAATTCCAATTCAATCCATCCATTAACAAGTTAAAAATACATTCTTGAAATATTTTTAAAAAGGTAAGCTCAAGAATTATTTAATTATGAAAAAATTGGTTGGATAATTCATTTAATCAGTATTGATAGAAGGATCCATTGGATTTTGAGAAATAAGGGATGAATAATTAATTATCCATAAAATTAAATGGACGAATTTGATTTTATCAACCCTTTCATATTTTTGCAATAGATAGATTGGATGGATTTACATGTGGATGGACAGGATGCATGATAGATAAATGGATTGCTTTGGTACCCCTAGCTTCATGTCCAACTCCAAATTTTGGATTTTAAAATCAATCCAATTAATTGGATATGGATTAGATATTTGTTTGGATTTTAATAAATCTTAGACTGTACATCCTAAAATATCATTTGGTCCAGAAATCTTTTGATTAGCCTTGGCCATAGAGTCAGTGCTCAATCTTGACTAGGGAGTCATTGTCTTGGTCTTGATCAAAGTCATTTCTAACCCCTTACTAAACTGGCCTCAAATTTGGAAAGCTTCAGATTTAAAGTACTGTCGTACTGCATAACCTTCATCATCTACCTGACAACAAAATATATAATGTGCTTATAAATTGTGCAAAACATCTTAAACTGCATCTCATTCTTTTTCATGAGGTTAGTCAGTAGTTTGACCTTTTTGATCTGGCTCCTTAAATCTTCACTTTTGTTAATTTTATACAGAAAATAAGCAGTTTTCTCGCACTACTCATAATTTGCCTTTTGATGACAGAATAATCATTGCATTGCACCTGAAAGTAATCTTGTGGAAACGTGTTCTAAGGAACCTAACCCATCAAGTCTCCATATGCCAAATGATATCAAGACAGAGGAAGCTGTTCCTACTTCTTCTGATTCTTTTGCACCTGAAAGTCAGCTTCTACAAGAGGAAAGTGAACATTTTTCTCCGTCGTATAGTCAAAATGATGGTACTGGTTATGATAGAGCTCGGGGCCACAAATATGATTCTGTTCACGTAGAAAATCATCGAGAATTGGAGGAAAAATGCATTAAGAAAGCAGATTGTGAGAGAAGGGAGCAACTTGATTTGGAAGACCTGTCTAGAGAACTTCCCCATTCAAGTCTTCAGGTGCCAAATGATGTGAAGTGTAGTGAAGCTGTATCTAGTTCGTCTGATTCTGTTACCCTAGAAAGACACCCTCTAAAAGAAGAAATAAACCAATGTTCTGATCCTTTTATTGAACAATCTGTAAGCAGTTGCAGCGAAGGTATGAGCCATGATTCTAAGTTTGTTGATATGGAAAACCATTCAGCATTCGAGAATGCAGGGTATGAGAGAAAAGACAAAGAGGCTGCCGATGGTTCAAAGCTTGTAATAGAGCAACCTCAAATGTGAGTTTTTTGATATCTTTATAGATATATAGCTAATATAATGTTATTATAATTTGCATTACCACTTAATAATACCAGCACTAGTTAACTACTGAATAACATTGGAATGGTACCTAATTTAGTAAGGTGAGGACAGACGTAGTCGAATTATTAATATTCCATGGGCACTCCTTAGTGTTCATGCAGAAAACATTGACGAAGAAATTTGAAATTAAATAATAATTTAAACAATGATGTAGAGAAGAACCAAAGAACAGGCTTGTAGACAGTTTTAAAATTAATGATATTCATGTACAATAAGCAAATACACAATCTGAAACCCACATCATCCTATTATATACCCAGGAGAATATTCAGAGAATAACATCCCCTAGTCTTGATCAAAGTCTAAAAGTGAAATGGTGCAACAAAGTTTACATGAGAGCATCATTTTATGTTAATGAAATAGATGTCATAAAATTTATGAAATGAAATTTACTAAGGTAAAACAAGCCACTTCTATGCGCAAAATACATCTGTGGTAGATTAAAATTATGCACACACATAAGTTGAAGTACTGGGACCAGATGTGGGTACATCTTCGTTGTTCATAAATATATTATTTTGTTTTCTGAGTTTTGAAACTTAAGTGTATTCTTCCTGAAATAGGCTTTCATGGATTGTGCATGTGCAAAGAACATATGTCTTGTGCAAAAATTTCCTGCCTTTTCTATGGGTTTCCTTATATTATTCTATTTTTTCAATTTTCATGTGTATTTTGTTTGATGCAAATGTGTGTGCGATATTAAAGTTGCTTTCTTTCCAGGGACAGCCCTAATAGCAGGGATAACAATGTTTCAGTCTATTCAGAAAAATCAACTTTGTGGGGAAATGTGAAGTCATTTGCTAATGGCATCTTAAATATCTGGAAAAAATTGTGAAGCTTGATGGAAGTGTATGGTGCAACTTGTAAGAATCTCAATCTTATTGTGCATCTTAGACGGTATGCATAGAATTCATGGGATTCCTAACTCCTTTTGACTAGTCATTACATATGTACCTGCAAATCTTATTCTCCTTTTTTGCTATCCTTAGATATTTCCAGAGGTTTTGCAGCTGAGTTTCGGCTATGATAAAGCTGCCTCCTGTTCGACTTATTTGTAAGATATTTGCGCATGAGTTTGTTGCTCCTCTGCTCCCTTGGCCCCCATCTGTGGCGGGAGGGGATCAGTACTATAGTTCCCAATCTAGGTAGCTTTCCACTGTAAATGTCTCTCAAAGGAAATGCTCGATTTTTTAAATTTCTCCCCTACTCAAATTATGTTTTCATATATGAATTTGAGGGGCAGAATGGAAGGGTGAAAGAAAGCCAAGATCAGTTTACGATGATGAGGCTTTTGTATTTTGGATACATTAGAAGAATAACCAAGTGGTTTTCAAGGACTGCATCCCTCCCCTCCCCCTCCTCCCAGGCACAAGACTAAAAAATTGAAGAAATTATAAGGGTTTTTGAAATTTTGTTTTTATTTCCATCATTAAGTATACTACTGATTACCCTCAATCCAGAATAGGTTTATGTTGTCCAAACTTGCAAAGCATGAGCACCAATTGCTGTGATTAGAAATTGAAACTACGGTAATTTGGAGTTAAATAAAAAGATTGTAGTCTTATCCTTTATATTCCATCTTTGTCCATGTGATTTGCATCTGATTCGAATGTGTAATTTGCATTATCTGAACTTTTTTCGAATATGGCCAGATTCGAATGTGATGTCCAACATTTATGTTAGGACCCTCTACCGTTTGGCAACTTTTTGTTTCCTTTTATAATACAATAATATGTATTTTTCCTTGGTATCTGACAGAGAGACTTTTCATGTTATAAATGACATGTAAAGCTATGCGTTGTTTTAATAGATGATATGATAATACACTGTAATATTATAATATAATTTTTTCCATGCTATCTGGTGAAGCACAATGCGGGTTACATGTAAAACTGGGTATTGTTTGATTGGCTCTCTGCCACCCATATACACAAATGAAACGAAGTGACAGTTCAATAGAGATTAGTTCTGCAACTGTGTTGTATTCATTAATGGAAATGGATATATTTTTTTATGCAAATACTATTTTTCTATGTAATAATACCTTTTGGAGTGGAGCAAGGATAATGTGATATTTCGAGGTCAGGTATATGTTAGAAAGAGATTGTTGCTGCATTGATATATCTGGTTTGGAACATTAACTTACAAAGTCAAATATTAATGCACTCACAGGTACCCAATTTAAATTAAATAAATAATTGTAATGGAGACAATTTAGGGTAGTGATGCATGTGAAAAAAGGTTTCATATGTCTTATCTTGGTGTCACAATGCCGGCTTGCAAGTTGCAGGACTACCATATGGTGGATCTTGATGTCACAATGAAGTTCTGCAATGCAAGTTGTATTGTATTTTGTCTCTAAAGTTAGTATTTGAATATGTATCTGTGATCAATTTCTTTTAAAGTATTGTAAAATATGAATAAGTAATATTTAGGAACTGATATATTTCTACTTTATCATTTTAGACAAGACTTTGTTATTATAGTTTTTTTCTGAACAGCCATAGTAATCAGATGCTGAAACACAGATGAAAAAGAAGAGTCTTCAAAATGACATTTATTTAGTCTAGCAACAAAAAATATTTGGAATTAAGAAACACTGTTTTGTTTTATCATAAGCTGTTATCTTTATTAACATTTTTTTAAATGTTATCATATAGTAGAAATTCATAAGAAAGATCCATCATGTGTAATGTAAGATGTTTTTGTGGCAAACAAAACTGCTGCGTCACTGAATTCATGATGCAGCAGAACATTGTAATATAAAATTTAAGAATGACAGCTCTTGGCTGGTATTGCAAGATAACTATAACTCAAGTAATTTATTTGTATATTCTAACTCTGCAAGATGCTTTTGTGATAAAATTAATGGGGTGGCTTCTGCAAACAAGAAACGCCAATTCTCAACTGCTTTAAGTAAAAGCATCGTTAATTTAATATCTGATTCTAGCATCTTAGATTAGTTCATTAAACAACATTTCATATTAGTTCCCCAAAAACATTGGAATGCTCTTAATGATGATAGTGTGTGAATTGTGGATGTTGGTAACTACACTGATTATAATATAGTCCATTTCTCAAAGCATGTGAGTGATCAAGTAATTTAATCGAGTTGTAGATAAGCATGAATGAGACAATCAAATAACAATCACTTAAAAATGAACTGAATCAACATGAAGACATTGCTAGTTGATTTGGAGGGTTAATAAATTTAATTAAAATTAAAAGTGTGTTAGGAGGACAATGATAGATTAAAGTGGACAAAACTACATTTAGATACTAATGAACTAAAAAGGAATGTGAAAATAAGAGATTAGGCAATCTGTAAATGGTAAGCATGAACACTAACAAATACATTTTTTGACACACCCTTCTCAAAACATATTTATTTCTTGACTAAAACTTATTAAAAATTACAAAATTGAGAAGAGGGATTTAATGAATGATAATTAAGACCCATCAAAGTTTATACTTTTCAATAAATTTTAACTAAAAACAAAAAATTGTTAAAAAAATATTGGAAATTGTTACCTTGCTACATTTTTAAACAATATTTCAATCGGTTCAATGTCATTTCATTGTTGTTACAGATAATTGACCCGCTACTCTAATAATCATATTTACAGAAATAAGGTTAAAATTAATTTAAATATATTTTTCTTTTTCAATATTTAATGATATTTTTTAAAAATAAATTTGTGACAATAATTTAAGATTTTAAAACGATAATATCTCAAATATAATAATTAATTCTTACGATATTATTTAAAAAAATTTGTGGATGAAATAATAATAATTTTTTAACTTAATTTAATAGTCTTACATCAAATTTACAAATTAAAGTTAAAAGTAATTTAAATATATATTTCTCCTTTAATATTTAGAAACATCTTTTAAAACCAAAAGTTACGATAGAAGTTTAAAACGACTATACCTCAAATACGACCCTAATCATATTAAACCTAAATTGGTTGAAATAATAATAATAATTTTTTTTTTTACTTTATTGGAGCACTATATAAATGATTTGAATTGCTGATAATGAAGGTATAAAGTTTATGTATGAGTATTGTTTGGTTTATTTTGTATAGTGTTGAAGCAAGCTACCCTAGTTTGCTGACATAAGTGGCATTGTGTTGCATGGCTGGCTGTTGCTGGCATTTATTTATAATAATTGAGTGCACATCAATCACCCAATAACCATTCAACATTTATAATGCTTAAATAATTTACTGCATTGCTTTAGGGTGCTCATTCCTTGAAAAATGCCTTAAAATTAGGATTCAAACTCTTTACCACTTTGACTGCTCCATTTAGTGGCTCCATAATAACCCATTCATTCTCACCTAAGAAACCCAATCTTTTCTCCTATAAATGGATTAGGTCTTTGTATAAATCACAATGTAAACTAGTTTTTAACTTTAGTAATAATAATAATAATAATCTTAAAAATTATATCTACCCAGATTTATGATTAATAATCACACACAAAAAAAAAAAAAACTTAAAAATTAAACTTTTTAATTATAAAAGGAGGTCTGGTTTTGATGGATTTATATTTTACGTAATATGGATTATGATTATATGATATTAGTCTTACACATATAAAATATTTAACATCACTTTTTTTTTTCAAAACTTTAAAGACAACGATGTTATGAGTTTTTATTCTTATATAATGTTTATCTTTGTCTATTTTATCCAATGTGAAATTTTAACTCACACTTGACTATTTCCGACAGGTTTCTGATGTTCATATTTTCATGTGTTTAGTTTTAATATGTATTTGAAATGTAAGCTTTTTTTTATTATTATGTTTTTGCTGCTTACATATTTATTGCATTTAGTTATGTAGCAAATTACATATTAATTAAATCCATTAAATAATAAGGAGGCAACATAATTGCTAGACATACAAAAATCATATTCTAATATTTTCACTAGATAAGTTTAAACGTTACAAAGCTTAGTTAGATATAAACCAATAAATTAACCTTACGGTACTATGTAGGTCATAAAAAATGTAGTTTGTAATTATTTTGGACTTGGTTAAATTCAAATAAATTAATGGAATTGGAACAAGTGAAAGAACTTTGTCAATTAGAATATTGTTTGCTTATACGTCCTATTGTACTTGTGTTTATATTATAAATCCATCATGGGTCTCAAAAGTAAAAGTTCTGAACAGTATGAAAACATAAATTCGATTTCTATTGTCTTTTATAAGTGGATATTTTCTGTTGTCATATTTTACAACGAATAATATATGATGTTCTTTGATTCATGCAGTCAATGTACTTAATAAAAAAAACAACTCTTTGTTATTGTTGCTGTGTAAAGCTATTATTTTTCATTATAAACACTACAACAATTTATAATTTGGACCACACTAAAATAGACAACGGCTAAATAAATGTAGTCTAAACATATAATAAACAACATTTTTATAAATGATGTATAAATATCATGAGAGTCCATGATTATATAATTGTTGTTTTAAACTATGTAGGCAAAACTAGTAAAAATGTGATCTAAAAACATATGTAAGGTATAAAATCAACATGTAAAATTGTTGTTTATTGTAAGAATTTTAAGCAACGGTTTTAAAAATATTGTCATACTAAAAACCATTGTCTATTACCTATAGCTACACTCATCTATATCACGCCTAAAAAATTGTGGTATAATCTTTAGACCATGGTTTTTATAATTTATATCATAATTTTATGTTGTTATCTAAAGTGATTTTTGTTGTAGTGAAAATTGACTTATTTTAAAAAATTTATATAGCATCACAGGGAAGTTGCAAACCATTTGTTGTTTTGCTTGTGGTTTGAACATTTGAAGTAATTTCTCAGGTAAACTTCTGCTAACAACAATCCTAACATGGTGTACTTACAAGAATCTAACAAACACTTCTTAAGAATGATGTTCTTCTTTCTTGAGCAACAGACAGGTCAAAATGTTGTCAGATTCTTGCAAGTATATACATTCACTGACAGTAGTTGGAACATGTATTCTCATCCAAGCACTCTAGAAAAACCAAAGAAGAAAAAGAAACTGTTGTTATAAAAAAAAAAAAAAACTTATTATGTCTATTCTATAGGACAGGGAACACACCTATTCAATGTCTGTCACACTATTTATAGCAGCAAGAAATATGATATTCTGATTATAATACTTTCTCAGATGATTTCTTTTCTTTGTTTCACAAAAAGGTATGAGTGTTGCGTCACTGGAATGTGGCAAATTCATTGATGCACTGCTACATAACTGCATAGCGTAAGAAGGGCAAAGTCAAACTCTAGCTAACTTTTCTTGATGACAACCTCTACTACTTGGTCATTATGCTCCTTATTTTGTGCTCATCAATTTCAACATATATGAGTTCATGACACTATTAAATGCACAGCAAAAGCTTTCTTTTGGACCAGTTAACTGACCCTTTTCTTTATATATTCTAATTTGAAAGCATCACAACACAAGACACACCTTCTTCCCTTTCTTCAATGTTTCTATGCTCTAAGGAACACACAGGAAGTTCTTAAATGCTGCATATTACTTCATCAGCAGAGTTATAAGGTGACTGTTCTTTCTGGTAGGGTATGTTAATGTTGTGTTACCACTTGGTATTAAAATTACTGTCTCATCAACCTTTTGCTCAAATTTTCATCATCAATTTTTTGTGGTTCACACACCAGAAAGATTTATAGAATCTATATTTGGTTGTTAAGATGTGAGGTATTTTTGTGAGATTGTGAAAAGTCAGCAAATCTTATATATAGTAAATTTTTTTGGTCTTATGAGGTACCGCGTATGATTATCCTTTAGATTGCATATGGAGACAAAAAATTGGATTCATATTCTCCAAATAATGCTGCCAGATTGTGATCTTGTGTCCACCTTTTTTTATTTAATTTTGGTTGAATGTTTACACGTTAAAACTTGCTTTAATAAAATAGATTCTGGGAATGATTTGTTCATGTAAAATAGGAGAGTGCACTTGGTTGGATTTATATCAAATAAGGGAGATGTATTGTCCAAAAAGTTTAAAATCAATTGAACTCAACCCTTTTATGTTTGTGTACACTTTTTCTTTGTTCAATGTGGAATTTTATAGTTCTCCAACACAACTTTTTTTATTTAGTTTTCGTTGTATCGGTACATGTTCAAACTTGTCTTAATAAAATATATTCCGGGAATGATTTATTCACGTAAAATACTAAGTTAACATGGCCCTACCAGATCTTCGTAAGTTTGGTCAACTATGCGTGTTTGGCCCTCATAAATTCTTCCTTTTCTCTATAAATAGTTGAGATTTGCATTGACAAATGATTACCATGTTTGGCTCAATATGAATATGCAGTTTTCTCTGCCAGGTTGAGGTGTGATTTCTTTTTCTCTGCATCTTATTTCATGGAGAAAATGAGAGAGAATATTTCAGAATCTGGGCTAGTTTTGATCTCAGTGATATTGGTCACAGCCATATTTGCAAAAATAATTCTATTCAAGTTAGAGAAGGAGGATAAAAGAAAATGCAGATTACCACCAGGAAGAAGAGGATGGCCTTTGATTGGAGACAGCATCAATTGGTACAATGCTGTTGCAAGTTCTCATCCTCCTCAGTTTGTTGAAGAAATGGTGAAGAGGTATTTCCTGCCAATTTGCCACCACAACAAAAAGTGCTACATATTCTAGCTTTTGAAATAGTTAAGTTTGGTTGATTTGGAATTTTAAGTTGCTAGTTAGGTAACAATTTTAACTGGTTAGTTTCTGAGTTTTTAAGAGCTGATTAATCCAACCACAGACCCTATGAAAGGACAAGTTTAGAAGCAACTCTTTTGGTACTTTTAGTATTGTTTTCTAATCAAGTTGAATTTTTTATCTTGATAATCAAGGTAATGAAGACCTACATTAAATGTTAACACAGTTCTGTATGAAAAATTCTCTGAAAACTAAGTTGTTCTTAAGGGAATACTTTGCAAAAGCTAAAACTCCATTTGTGAAACCAATCTGATAGATGGAACCTTCATTTGGCGCAGGTATGGAAAGATATTTTCTTGCAGCCTATTTGGCAAATGGGCAGTGGTGTCAGCAGATCCAAGCTTCAACCGCTTTGTAATGCAAAATGAAGGAAGATTATTCATTTCAAGCTACCCAAAATCTTTCAGAGATTTGGTTGGAAAAAATGGTGTGATCACAGTGCAAGGAGAGCAACAAAGGAAGCTACATGGAATTGCCTCCAATATGATGCGTCTGGAGAAGCTTAAGTTCCACTTCATGAATGATATCCAAAAGGTCATGCTCCAAACTTTGGGAAATTTTAGCAACAACCAAGTCATTCTTCTCCAAGATGTTTGTAGGAAAGTAAGTAATTTCAACTGATAATGCATTTGTATATGTGAAGTTACCATTAGTATTTAGTGCATGTGGCTCATTTTCAATTCATATCTGCATGATTTACTTCAGGTGGCTATACATTTAATGGTTAATCAACTCTTGGGGGTTTCAAGTGAGTCTCAAGTCAATGAAATGGCTCAGTTGTTTTCTGATTTTGTTGATGGTTGTTTATCCATTCCTATCAACATCCCTGGCTATGCATACCACACTGCTATGAAGGTACAACAATTAAATTTCTAAAATCATACAGAAAATACAGAGTTATATGATTTTTGAACTATGGCTTAAAGAGGAATATTGTCATTCTCATTGTCAATACCTTCAATGATTGAACTCAAGAACCATCTTAAATGTAGTGAAGAAACTTGGAAAACATTGTTATTCAAATTTATCACTGCAGACCCTTCTTTCCTTTTATGACTGTTATTAGGCCATTATTCTAGTAATGATCTTACATTTATAGAACACAATTCTGAGACTAACATGATTAGATGAGATTATGAAGTGAAATGGTATTGAAGTTTACATTGTTTGGATATCAGGCAAGGGAGAATATCATAAGCAAGATAAACAAGATCATTGAGGAACACAGACAAAAGGGTGCTCCCATGGAAGGCAATGGTGTACTTGGAAGATTGCTAGAGGAAGAAAGCTTGCCAGATGATGCTGTTGCAGACTTCATTATCAATCTTCTCTTTGCAGGAAATGAAACAACAACCAAAACAATGCTCTTTGCAGTCTACTTCCTTACTCAATGTCCTAGAGCCATGAAGCAGTTGCTGGTATATATATGGCACAACTAGTCTTGAAATTTTTTCCTGCATGTTTATTTGATATTTTTACTCATTATCATTAGGTGAGTTCTTGAGTTATATTTAAACTGAAGAAGAATTTGTTCTATAGTTCTTACAAAACTTTCCCTTGAACAGGATGAACATGGTTCACTGAGGAGTGATTCTGGAGATGAATTGCTCACATGGCAGGACTATAAAGCAATGCCATTCACTCAATGTGTAAGTGATTAGCTTTTCACTGTTTAACAAATTTAGATTCCATTTATTTAGAGTATATTTACATTTTTTTGTATATTCAATAATAGAAAATAGTGGGTTTTTTAAGTTTTCATGTTCTTGTCTTCACGAACAGGTCATTGATGAAACACTGAGACTTGGGGGCATTGCAATTTGGTTAATGAGAGAAGCAAAAGAAGATGTTCAATACCAAGGTACAGAATTTTGAGTATGTGTAAATATGATAAGCAAAGTTAGTCTTACAATAGTTTTTCTGCCACATTTTAGATTCAATGATATATATATATATATATATATATATATATATATATATATATATATATATATATATATATATATATATATATATATATATATATATATATATATTCACACTTTATCATTCATCAGTTAAATTTCATTCTGATAAAACAAAAGCAATCAATAATAGTCTGTTAAAACATTGATACAATAGTAGAACTCTTTTACATGGATAGTAACATAACAATTAGATTCTAAACCTTTACTTGCTGATAATTGATTAATAACTTAGCATTGATACATTCTAGTACTATTGCAACCAATTTATCTAACACAAACTTCTCTGGTTTTGAGCAGATTTTGTTATTCCCAAAGGGTGCTTTGTGGTTCCATTTCTTTCAGCCGTCCATTTAGATGAGAAAGTATACAGTGGAGCTCTAGACTTCAATCCTTGGAGATGGATGGAACAAGAAAATGAGGTTAGTTTCTCATACAATTTTGATGCATTCTTGACTTTATTAAGTACTTCATAGTTCTTTAATTTTTATTGCATTTTTTTCTTAATTTTTATGGTGTGAATGCAGGAAAAGAGAAACTGGAGAAGTAGTTCATTCTACGCACCATTTGGAGGAGGTGCCAGATTCTGTCCAGGAGCAGAGCTTGCACGCCTTCAAATTGCTCTTTTTCTTCATTACTTTGTTACTACATACAGGTAACGCTCCTCTCTAGTAAAGATTCCACACCGATCAGAGATAAGACGAATTTACAATGTATAAATAATGTATAAATACGTGTAAACATTATCTTATACGTTAAGTTGATAAGGTTGAATTAGATTTAAAGTTCACTTCTCAAGACTCTTAACTCACCAGACTTATCTTTAGACCTAAAAATTTCACAAATTTCACTTCTTGTCTAAGAATGAGAATCACAATACACCTTCTAACACATCTTTTTACTATTGATAATGATTCTCACTTATAGTTCTATAAATTTAAACTATTGTTAACTACTATTAGAATGTACTAAAAGATCTATCTATTTTACAAATCTGCTGCTAATCATTTGAAAAGTGTTAATAACATGTTTACTAATTTATTTGTTAAGTATTACTACACATGTCTCAGTTTTTTGGTAACTTTCAAACTAGCAGAATCTATGATTTTCAACCACTATATCAACTTTGTAGAATAATAATACAGAATGTGTTGAAAGACATTTAGGTGCCATAATTTTGAGCTTAATCATAAATTAGCAAACTTAACCATAGATGATTGATTGAATGTTTTCATGAACAGATGGACACAGATGAAGGAAGATAGAATGTCCTTCTTTCCCTCTGCTCGTTTGGTGAATGGTTTTGAAATCTGTCTAACAAGAAGACAGAATGAGACAGATTAAAAGATGTCACCAAGTTCACCTCAAAATCAAGCCTAGTTCTTCACTTTTTTCAGTAATTGTTTTCTCTGGCTATTGTTTTTGCTGAGTTCTTTCTCAGTTCTCCAACAACAGTATGTTTCAGAGTTCAAATTCTGCAGTCACTTGCCATGTATAAAATATGAATGTAAAATTATACTTTTTATATTGTAACATGTACATTACTCATAAAAGGTTGTATAGCATACACCAATTCAGTTTATGGCTTTCTATTTATTTTTTTCCTTTTTCCAAAGTCCCATCTTCATTACTTTTTGTGTAATCAAAATAGTGCCTTTATTATTATTATTATTATTTTTTAATGAGTAGATCATTAGTTTAGTATGGATGAAATTAATAAGTATCCAATAAATTTTTGAAATTGAGATCCGTCAGAGGTATCGATCGCTTTCGAGTTAGGATTTCGTTACTTGTTTTTAAAATTGACGTAAAGAATTGTATTTAAACGGTCTTAAACATAGGTTCTGTAGTACTATGTAACGTAATAGAATCCGATAATAAATTATAAACATACAAAATTAAAATTAAATAAATTTATATTTTAGAGACATATTTTACACTTCGTTAATTCGAAGGACTATTATAATAGTATTTAACTTTAGAAATTACGAAATCTCTTTTTAATTTTGGAAACTTAAAAAATAATCCATTTGTTAAATATATCAACAAATATATTTTTATATATAGTATCACACGATTTTTTTAATTAACTATTATTTTCGAGAATGGTTTATAAAAATTTAAATTGTATTAATAAATATAAAAGTTAACAATTAATATTATTAATGTTAATAAAAGTTATTCATAGTACTAAATTTAAGGTTTAATTAGTCGGATGACATTCACTTTTGTTCAAATGTATCAGTTTGCTATCTGTTTTTATAAATATGTCAATCTAGTCCCAACTTTTTAAAAAAAGTGTCTTGATCAAATCCTTTTCAGATAAAAATTACTAAAGTCATTAACTTAATTCATAACTTTTTATTACTAAATTTTAATATAAATATCAATACTTAATTTTGTTAGTCATTTTAAATATCAATACGGGTATTACTATTTTTTTGGTAAAAATAATCTAATTGAAACATTTTATAAAAAGTTGGAACTCAATTAACACCTTTTTAGAAGCGGGTACCAAACTGACACATTTAAATAAAAGTGGATATTATCCCACTAATTAAACCTAAATTTAATTCTTTATTTTATGTCTTAAATACATAACATATTTGTTTATAAAACTACATAATAAAATATAATTCCATTCATCAAATTTATTGGTTTTAATTTGACTTGTTAGGATTAAATTTTTTTATTTTAATTATTTAATAATTTTATAGATTAAGTCAATTCTTTCATCAAATGTTTATATTAACTACGCTAATTTTAGTTAACATACTAAATGATTATTTCTCAAGGTATTCGATATTATATTACGCCTCGCCAAATTAAAGAGATGACATGAAAGAAAAACTAATTCTTCTAATAAAAATGTTTTAAAAGATGAAAATTGAAAATTTTAAAATTTATTGATGAAATAACTATAATTTTATTATGTAAAGTAAACTTATAAACTCTTCATAACTATTTTAAACTTTATTTATTTCTCTTATAGTCAATAAATATGTAATTTATATTTGATATATTTAATAATGGATATACCCTTATCCATCAAATATATATTAAATAGTTCGTTTAAAAACTAAAAGATATAGTATTATCAATAATGTAATATAAAAACATATTTTTTCATTTTAGATATATACTGTACCCAATTTAAGAAAATAAAATATTATTCATTATGTATGTCCAATTAATACATATATTTTGTCAATAAAGACAAATTTATTGACAATTTCCCTCTTTTGTTAATTCCAATTTTACCAAAAAAAAAAAAAAATCAATTAATCAGTTCATTCACACTATTTATCCGTTTTCCCCCACAAATTAAAACAAGAAACCGCATTGTTTTTTTTGTAGGTTTTAGTGAAATAAAAGTAGAAAAGAAGATTTATGTTCGGGAAGGGTCATCTTCCCCTTTGAGTGTCTCTCGCACGCACGGACGCAGCGAAGGAATCAAATCCAATTTCAGATTCTCGGCGTTCTCTTCTTTCATCACTTCCCACTATCAAAGACAATTTTGCAGAGTAAAAAGCTATGGCAGGAAGAGAAGTTAGAGAATACACAAATCTCAGCGACCCCAAAGGTATCCCATTCTTCATTTCTTTTTTGTTCGAACTTTTCAATTCGTTGTTCTTGTTTAAAGTTTTGATTTTTCTTGCATTTTAATTACTGGGTATGTGTTGATTTCGCAGATAAGAAATGGGGTAAGGGAAAAGATAGGATTGACGATGAGGATATTACTTTCCAACGAATGGTTGCAAAGGTTAGCGCATTGATTCACCCTCCGTTATATTATGTGTGTGTGTGGATATTAATGCAATATGTAATTTGGTGCTCTTTTGCAAGTATGCTTTAAATTGCTGTTGAAGCTAATCTAATGTCTGATTCTTTTTTGTAAGAAACCCTTAGTGTTAAGGGCCTCTTTTTTAAAAAAATGTTTGGTGATATTTTGGAATTGGTTTTCATGTATTTGTGATATGCCGAAAAAACTTATTCATGAAACTATTCTATGATTTTCGATTGTTCTGTAATCGTTGTATGGGCCTTAGGATAGTAACTTTGGAATAAGCCTTGTAGCTGTGTTGCATGACATGGTGTTACTAACATTGGTATGGTATCAGTACCAGGGACTGAAGAAAAAAAAATTCTACAACATTGGTACGGATATGCGATGTGATGGTATATCATTTATTTAGAGAAACATGAAAGTTTAAGACAAACGTATTAAAATGATTATGTAAATGCAATTTTCATAATGTTCGGACAAAACTATGTTCGAAAATTAAACTGAGAAAAGGTTTTGAATGAAGTAGCTGTTTGCTTCAGTTATTGTACTGAACACAACGACACTGCATGAAACTTGGTGTTATGCATGGAATGATTTATTCTTTAGTGATGAATCAGGTATTTAGTATATCTATGTTTGTGGCTTCTTTAACTTCACTGACCTTGATCAGGGAATGTAGCTAATCAGAATTTTGTAATTTTGCTGTGTTGGTTTTCTCTTTTGGCCATGTGCTGCCTTCCTATACTTTTGTTTTTTCAATTTTCAAGCATTTTTTTTGTGCAATTTGAGGGATTTTGCTGATAACATGCCCCGGCAGGGAACTTGGCTTCCTGTATTGGGTGGCTGATGCAAGCAGATGCAAGAGGTTGCTGGGGAGCGTGGAGGTTACCTTCATGGTCGAGGCGGTACTGTTCATTTCGTCTTACTTTTGTGTGTCTGTTTGTTGCTTGTGCTTCTACTTCACCTTCTTTTTTAGTTTCTTTCTTCCCTTTTTTTAAATTTTAAGTATGCAGCCTTGGACAGTGATGATCTACTTTATCTAAAGGAGCAAATGGAAGCTGAGGAGGATGCAGAGCGCCTCCTTCGCCGAACTGAGAAAAGGGCATTTGCTGCATTTAAGATATCCTTTTGTGGTGATTGCAATACATAACAATCCATGTTTCCATTTTCATCTTGAGTTGATTTGATACTGATTTTTCATGCCCTATGACTACAAATTTCTTGCTTCATTCTTGCATGTATGTTAGCGTATGACCAGAGTCATCTTATTTTCTTAATTGCACTTGAAAACTGTGAATCAATATATTCTTAACTAGATATGACTGTGAACTGATAATGGGAGATGTTGAAGGTTTTGGGGTGGGTTGAACCAAGATTTTGAACAAATTACATAGTATGATAATATATATATATATATATATATATATATATATATATATATATATATGTGTGTGTGTGTGTGTGTGTGTGTGTGTGTGTGTGTGTGTGTGTGTGTAAGGTGTAACATATATACGCTTAAGTGAAAATATAAGAATGTGTGTGTCTGTATTATGGTACAAGTAGTTTATAACAAATCAAACTACTACAAAGTTACAATAAATCACTGTTATTCTTTATAAACATTTAAATATGTGCTATAACAAAACAAACAGATTTCTATGAATACAATTATTCTCACAATGCATAGTGTTTCTTGGTATGTAGTTTTGTGCTGACATATGGGGCCCTCACTCTGTACTTTTAACAGTTGACTCCTGACTTAGTGCCTCGATGATGCATTAATTTTATTGCACACAGGGTTTGAATCCCTTTCTGCATGATTTTGGCTGTACTCACATTAAGCTTGTATTGGTTCAATTGGTCAAACCCTAAATGACCAGTTCCCGGGTTACTTCAGTTCAGTTCACTTGGAGTTTAGCATGTTCTAGGCTGGCTTTTAATGTTATTTAGCATTGATTGGGCTGTCCAGTAGTGCACAGTCAATTCAATCAAACTAGCCATTCTGGTCCAGTTTTATAGACTATGCATTGGATCTTACGTCATCCATTTAAGATGTTGAATGCTATGCAAGTGCTTTAAGATGATATGTAGGAGTAGTGGGGTTGTTCTTTAAGCATGACAAAAATTCATATTTCAAGCTATATGATTGTAATACAGTTTTTAGTCTAGAAATTTTATTCAATGAATTTAAACAGGTGTTACATTTTTCAATATAGTTGTCTGATCCTAATAACTTCTGTTGAATTGATATGTACAAAATGCAACCTAGGCTCTATTTACATATTCATTTGTCCTCTTTCATTGTTTGTGAAACCTATATTATATGATACTGGTAAAGTGTTTCTGATAAAGCTGCTTGTTAAGTTGTATGTATTACTTTGTTTCCCCTTCACCAACAAATACAGAGCTGCAAGTTTAGCGGATTCGACACCTGCATCTGTACCATTGGCATTTCGCGTTGAGCCAAAGCCAAAGAGTGGTATTAGGTAGATCTTCCCAATCCTTCTTGTCCCTCCATGCATTCCCTTGTCTTTCCTAGCTTCAGTGATTCTCATTCTCAAAGTATTTATGAGTTTTTATGATATAGGCAACAAGATTTGCTGAAAAAAGTTGTTGAGATTAAACCTAAGAGGCCAAGATCTGATGGCAACCAGTCAACCCCAGCTTCTCAAAATGCCCCTGTCACAACTTGTAAGCCTGATCATGATCCTTCAAAAGAGAAGCAATCTTTGACAGGACCAAAGAAAGTGCAGGAACAATCTTTATCTGTATCAAAGAAAGCTGAGGAGCATACTCCTTTGGGGTCACATGAAACCGAAGCTAAGCCTATGATTGAAAACTCTGGTGGGGGATTACTGGGCCTGGCATACGATAGTTCTGATGATGAATGATTGGTAATTGCAGTTTGATGGCAGATTACTTCTTTCCATCATTGTCTTTGTAGGTTTTAGTTTTAGTACAGAATGCTTGATTTGTTTAGAGAAAGTATTAAATTGTAGTCAAGGCATAAAAAGTTTCCTGTATGAAGCATTAGTCTTTTGAAGGTTGGAAAAGAAAATGAAGTACTACTCCATCACTATATCTGTTCAATTATGTGAGATACAATTTTGTATGTGAATTCATCTCATCTCATCTCAATGTGCCAGTTTTGTTTATCTTGCTATAATTCTGAAGTGATGGTATGGTCCTTGAGGAATTACTTGTTCAGAAGAACCATGCAGTATGGATGTTGCTTGTTGTAGCATGGATTCGATTTTGACTTTTGTGGTATGGTGTCAAGAAAATTGTTGAGTAAACAAATTTAGTGAGGAATAATGTTAACTTCCATAGAAATTAAATCTTTCCTATAAAAGACTTTTTCTGTAAACATGTGACACATGAGTAACTTAGTATAAACATGAATAAGGTGGACGAAAATATTGTTCTAGTAATGTGAATGTTATAGTATTAGTATTAAGGAGAAAAATGTTAAAAGCAAATGTTTCAAATGTGACTTGTTGAAACATGGATAATTAATGCAAGTTATCCATGTTATACACTATGGTTTAGGAGGGTTAAAGAGTGAATCAATTGAAAAAAGAAAGAAAATCTGAGAATTGATAAGGTTGGATAAGAAAAATGTTATGTGTAAATAAATTTGGTGAAGAATAATCTTAACTTCCATATAAATTAAAATTTTGTATAAAAACATGACAGATGAGTGATTACGTTCTTTGATTTTTCTTTATTGTAAAATAATGGACATCCTTTTATATTTAATTACTGACGACAAAAGGAAAACTATTAATATATTTAAACAAATTATTTAATACTATTCAAAATATTGAAGAGAATAAATATATATTAATAATCAAGTTTATTCGAATATCACATATACTAAAACAATAAAAATGTATTGATAAAAAAAAAGTATAAAATAAAATCATAAAACGGATTCAAGCTATAAAAGGTTTATTTACGGTTTATGTTCAACTGCATAAAACTTTCATATTTGGTTCTAATGTATTTTTAATTAAAAAAAAAACTGTCTAATTTTCTATGTTGAAATCTGAATTTATCTTTATTGTGTTAATTCATTTGAATCACGTATAATATATATTTGTATGCTCTTTTGGTATTTTGATTATTATAACATCTTGGAGTAACAAAAGTAGTCTATAGTTGCAGACATCATTCAACTCTGTTGAAACTTTAGGCATGAAAAATTACATCTTTTATAATTTTATTTCACTAAAACACTGAAACATTAGAGACAAGAATCAAACACAGATACCCTCACAATTTAAGATTAGGCTTTTACTAATTATGCGTTGAACAATATACAATTTCATAAATTTATAATAGTTTGGATACTATTAAATTTTCTAACCAAACAAACCTGGGGTGGTGGCGCAGTTGGCTAGCGCGTAGGTCTCATAGCTCTGAGTTATCCTGAGGTCGAGAGTTCGAGCCTCTCTCACCCCATTGTTTTTTTTTTTCAAAGTAAAATGTTATATATATTTTTTAATTTGATGAATGATTATGTACTTCTAGTGAAAAAAGGTACTAATTAGATTTCATTATTGTTATGATTTTGAAAACAATTATTATAAATAAAAAAATTAAGTGGATGTAATAGGATGATACATAAATCATTGTCCATGTTTTTTATTTTACCGTCACTTTTTATATATTTTCCTAATATATTAATTTTGTATCGGATTGATAATGTGTCACATAAGAATAAAATAGAAAAAAAACGTCATTATTTTTTGTAAGATCCTTTGTTTCTACCAATTTCTTTTTAATAAATTAATGTTTAGCAAGTTTAGTTACCTTTTGAATGTGAGTGATGATGAAGATGGATTCAGTCAAATATTTCATTCTAAAAGGCTGCAATGCAATTAATGTTTCTGTTTAGTTTGTCACCTAAGCTCTTTATACTGTCTTTCTTGTTATAGATTCACCTCATTACTGCCTTCATTAACATGATAGGTTAAGTTGTTCTTTTTTTTTTTTTAATTAACTTTGTTATATATACACACAATAATGTAACTTATAAAATAAAGAAATAACGTTATGAAACTCTTAGCGAAGAGTGTTACAATTTTATTTAATCAGAATCTTAAATAAAACAAATTTTTCTTTTATTCTTCTTTTGCGTCTTTTATTGAAATTTGTTCCATGCAAGGGTTTTTGAGTTTGTATGTGTTTTAAGAGTTTAAAGTGAATATTTATTTTATTATGATTGTTAGAGTGTGATTAGATCATTAATCTGAGTTTTCTATATATAAATATGTTATCCCATGTGATTAAAGGTTTTTAGACAATTAAGCTTTTTTTGATAGTGACATACATCTTAGATAAGTGAAGCTAGTGAATTATAATTTAAAGAATTGTGTTTGTGGTTTGGAATACAATAAATTTGATGAAATGCTAATTTGATATGCCAAAATTTGAAACGTGTGTTAAGAATTTTTTTAATTTTTGAAAACCTTGAAATGTGGAATGATTGAATTTGAGTTATATGAGTATTGAATTGATTAATTGACAACATGTTAGGAGTCAAATCATATATATCTCAATGTTGAAAAAAAGTAAAATAACTTAGATATGCCACCAAACCAATTATATATATATATATATATATATATATATATATATATATATAGTAAAAAATTCAAATAAACAGTAAATATTTTCTTCAAATGTTTCATTAATTGTACTAGTGATGTGCTAGTTAAATATTATTTTTTTCTTTTCATTTTAAACTTTCTTCTTCAAGGAACCTGTGCTATATTAAGTACAATATTTTTTTCCTTCTAAATAAGTTGTTCTTTCTCTTTATTTTATTCTTTCCTTTCATTTAATCACTCCAAATGTCATGAATTTACAATTTTGTTTCGATCACAAACGACAATTTCGTGATAGTGAGAAGGTTTATATTTGAGACTGATGATATCACAATAAAAATGTATATGTAGTGTTCGAAATTGAAATAAGTAAAATTGATGAAAAAAAAAAAAACTGAATTGAGCTACATTAAACCACTTAAATATAATATTATGAATTTAAAATTAATTAGCCACAAATAAACATAAATGAAGCGTGTCTTGAAATTTATTTTATAATTTAATTGTATTATACTAAAAATATATTTACGCTTATGAAAATATTATAACAAAACTATGTTATTGTATTTAACTATAAGATTATACAATTTATTTATAAATAACATGAAAATTTTAACGATGTTGCAATAATTACATAAAGAAAATTATACCATATATTTATTTATTTATTTTATCATAAAATGCTTAATAAGTTTTTTTAACCATGTTTAATAACTTTATAAGACGTTTATACACAAAAACTGATAATTGATACAATTAAATTGTAAATTACTGGTTTAGTTTAAATTTTATTGGAAGAGCCAAATAAGAAATGAAAATTTCACACACAACATTTTATGAAAGATGCATTTGAAAAAAAAACATTAATAATAACAAGACTTAACGTGAATATTACAAAATTAGACATGATTCTATCACTTTAATTTAATGTCACATAAACTCTTTATTTACGACAACATAATATTTTTATTTTCTTATATTCTTCTCTTTGTTTTACGAAACAAAAAATTTCGACACATTCTAGAAACAAAAAATTTCGTCACGCAATCCAAAAGCCAAAACAAATTTGAAATTATAATATTGACACAATTCTATGTTCTTTCTACCTAGAATATCATATTAATTATGATAATGTTCAGGACAGATATCATTTTAAAGAATTTTATATAGTACAGTTGTCTCCTAATTTTCTATGTAATATATATATATATATATATATATATATATATATATATATATTGAAAATCAAAAGAATGCAAAAGAAAAATGTAGACAGAAATATTAAAATTTATAAAGTGAGACTAATTTAACCCAATGATAATGAATAGTTTAATAATGATGTGACATATTATCTATTATTGGTGAATTTGATTCAAAGTTTAGTGTTTGGAACTAACATAAATTTATTTATTGAGTATTGGAACTTGAAGCTAATTTCGTAAGCAAGGTGAATATTATACTCATTGAGTTGACCAATTTTTTTAAGGGTGGACTTTCTAGAAGCTTTTATGCTTAGGGCAAAATCTTTAGAGATTTAATATAACCAACGATCCGTCTTTATACTAACTTTTTTAAGTTTTTAGACATGTAAAATTATTATAGTTTTATAATTAAGTAATTTTAATATTTCAAGTTAAGTTGTTAGTCCTTTTTGCATTATCATTAATTTCAGATAATGATTTAAATCACTTTAGTTTTGAAGAACATTTTAAAGATAAGGGACAATATGTTAAGCAATATACGGAACGAGGTATAAAATTTTTAAAGTTAATATGTTCCAATGCTATTATTTTTCACTATTCATTGCACTACAATTATAAGATTACAAGGTTATCTAAAGCTTGTTTATGGGTAAAGGTATTTCAAAACAATATTAAATTTAGGCTAAATTATATTTTTTGTCATTGTTTTTTAAGAGGTGTTCAAATGGTTTTTCAATTTCTTTTGTCTCAATATGATTATGTTTTTGTTTTAAAAATACCATTAGTTTTTATAAATAGTGATAAAGTTAGTCTTACATGTCAACTTGTGATTTTTTTAAATTTTTGAATTTTTTTTTTTGAATTTCTTTTACAAATGTTATTAGGGGATAGAATTTCAATTTGGTTTCTATTTTTTTTTATTTCAATTTAGTTTTTATTTTTGAAAAAATAAAGTAATATTATTCTTCTTTAAATTAAAAGACTCAATTTATTCTTTGTATAAATTTTATGATGATATTTTTACTAAAATTAATATTTTTATTAAATATTTATAGAATTATTTTTAAACAAACTTTGAAATTTATATAAAATATTTAGGACAACTCATATGAGTAGATTGATAGAGTTAATACTTAAATCTTGAGAATTACAACTTATTAATTTTAATTTGTTTATATATATTTTTTGTATGATTTATGTTTCTTCACTTACGTTAAATTTAATTATTCACATGAAAACTCTAATTAATATGATCTCAAACATGTATTTCGTATAAATTTTAAAATTAATTTAAAAATATTTTTAAAATTATTTAATAAAATATTAATTTTAGTAAAAATATCAACATAAAATTTATACAAAAAAGTTAATTAAATCTCAATTTAAGGAGACAATAATACTTAACTTTTACAAAAATAATTGAAACTAAAAACAAAACTAAATTGAATCACTTTTAACAAAACCAAAACTAAATTGAAAAAAAAAAATAAAGGCCAAATTTGAAACTACTTTAACGAAAACAACACCAAAAGAATAATTTAATATTAAATTTATTATGAAGTTAGCTTTTAAATTTCCTAAAGATCTAATGTGAAAAAATTAATCAAAAAAACTTATCAATATCAAATATATTTAATTTAAGATTTTATCAAAAATTAATATTTCAAAAATTTATATATTTTTAATTAAATTTTTATTAAAATAATTGTGATATTGAATTCTCAAATATTTTTTTTTATTTTCATTGGTTTTTGTGTGAAGGTAATTGTTATTTTTATATTTTTATCCCAATTTATTAATTATTTTTTTCTTTAATCTCTTTTAACTGTCAATTAGTTTCTTTTCTTTCTAAAAATAAGTTAACAAGTAAGCTGGGTGATATTAAAAATTTAATTATATAAAAAAAAATAACAGTTTCATCATTCAGACAAAAATTAAATAAAAATAAAAGTATTTTAAATACTTAAAAAAATTAATAAAAAATTATTTAAAAAATTTAAAATTATAAAATATTTAAAACTTGATTAACTCTTATGTTTTGCATATTAGCCTATTATAACAATTTAAAAATTTTGGTTAAATAAAAGTGAAACTAGAACAACGCATAATACAGAGTTAAAGTGATTAAAATAAGACAAAAAATAAAAATAAAAAGTGTTCTCTTACAAGGACTAAAATCAGAGTTAATAATCTAAAATTAGAAAAAAAATTCAAAACCAAAATTTATTAATAAACATTCAAATGTCGGGCTCATATTTCTACAAGTGGTTATGTATCCATGTACATACAGCACAGGTGGGTATATTTTCATTAAAGGCATTAAACAATTAATAAAATAAATAAAGTCAATTTAACTCATGATGAAATCTGTTATTTTTTATACATAGAAAATATATATAACTAAAATCGAAAAAAAAATCAATTTTATTTAATTTATTAAAACTAAAAATTCCATTATTCAATTTCTTATTTTAACTATTGGTTTGTGTTTCACGCCTCAAGGTCATTGTCAACGTCACTATCAAAGCATGTTGTTAACACTTGGCTTCAAATATAATTAAAGATTCATAAATGTTGATCCAAGACTATAGTATAAAAAAAATACTGCATTTCGTAGAAGCTTCTCATATTTTTTTTCATAACATTAATTTCCCAGCTTATAAAATCAGGACGTTCTCTTCGTCACACAAAATAAATTCTTTTGATAATTGTCGTATTTCTCAAAATTTTAATAAATAAAAAATAATTAAAATCTAAATGAGTTTTAAATAATATTAGATTAAGTAAAAATGAAAAAAAATGAATAATATATAAACTAATTATCTTAATATTTTAAAATAAAAATAATAATAATTTTTTATATGAATTGAGTTCAGATTTAATTGGTATTATGTTTTTCTAATAAATTCCTATGGAAAGGTTCATAAAAAAATAAAGATTACTATTCCAAAAATCGTATCCATAAGTATATATAAAAAGATATGGTTATCTTTTATCACTCTAATCAAGTTATTCCTGACAGTAGTTCAAAATAAAATAAGTTAAATATGTTTTTGGTCTCTTAAGTTTGAGCGAAAGTTGGGTTTAGTCCCTCATCAAAACTTTTGACCAATTTAGTCCTTCATCTTTCAAAATATGTGAATTTAGTCTTTTTAACCAAATTTAATGTTAACTTAAATACTATCATGAAATGCGCTTGAAACGTCAGATAAACTTAACAAAATTTGGTTAAAAAGACTAAATTCACATATTTTGAAAGATGAAGGACTAAATTGGTCAAAAGTTTTGATGAGGAACTAATTCCAAATTTCGCTAAAACTTGAGGGACAAAAAACATATTTAACCCAAATAAAATAATACGATAAAAAGAGTTGTATATAAGCACTAATATATCACAGTAACGTGTGAATTGTCTCAAAGCAAGCTAACCATTTTCGACTTTTCTATGTACACATTCAGAACTCATTTGTAACAGTGCTGACCAGAATCATCTTCTCCTCTCTCTGCAGAACACCGGAAAAACTTGTTTTTTCTCTCTTTCACTCTCTTTTGCACACTCACCTAGATGACTATACCAGTTCAATCATGTATACACTTTTCATGTCACATTTTTCTGGTTCTGTTCTTCTTCCTTGTTCACACAAGCTCACAATCTTTGAATGATCAAGAGCATGCAGTTTTGCTTAACATAAAGCAATATCTTGAAGACCCTTCTTTCCTCTCCCATTGGAGTTCAACTTCTTCTCACTGTTCATGGCCAGAGATCACATGCACCGCTGCCTCAGTCACTTCCCTCACCCTCTCACATTCCAACATCAACAAAACTATACCACCCTTCATCTGTGACCTCACCAACCTCACACACCTTGATTTCAGCTTCAACTTCATCCCTGGTGATTTCCCCACGCCCCTCTACAACTGCTCCAAGTTGGAGTACCTAGATCTTTCAGGGAACAACTTTGATGGCAAGGTTCCTCATGACATTGACCGTTTGGGTGCTAATTTGCAATATCTCAACCTTGGTTCTACCAATTTCTATGGTGATGTTCCTGCTAGTATTGCAAATTTAAAGCAATTGAGACAGCTTAAACTTCAGTTTTGCTTATTGAATGGAACTGTTGCTGCTGAGATTGATAGCTTGCCCAATCTTGAGTTCTTGGACTTGTCCTCTAACTTCTTGTTTCCTAAATGGAAGTTGCCTTGGAACTTGACCAAGTTCAACAAATTGAAGGTGTTTTATTTGTTTGGCACCAACTTGGTAGGGGAAATCCCAGATAACGTTGGAGATATGGTGGCTTTGGAGAAGCTGGATGCATCAAAAAATGGCTTAACTGGAGGAATTCCAAGTGGTTTATTCTTGCTGAAGAATCTGACCTCACTCTATCTTTTTGAAAACAGCCTCTCAGGGGAGATACCAAGTGTGGTTGAGGCATTAAACTTGGTCAACCTTGATCTTGCAAGAAACGATCTCACAGGGAAAATACCAGATGATTTTGGAAAACTGCAACAGCTCTCATGGTTGAGTCTGTCTTTGAATAGCTTGTCAGGTGTGATACCACAAAGCTTAGGCACTCTTCCAGCTCTCAGTGATTTTCGCGTGTTTTTCAACAACTTATCAGGTACTCTTCCTCCTGATTTTGGCCGTTACTCAAAGCTTAAAACCTTTTTGATTGCATCTAATAATTTTACTGGGAAGTTACCGGATAACCTGTGCTATCATGGGACGTTACTTAACTTGTCTGTTTATGAGAATAAGCTGAGTGGTGAGTTGCCAGAATTTCTTGGAAATTGCAGTAGTTTACTGGACCTGAAAATTCACGAAAATGAGTTTTCTGGTAACATTCCTAATGGTCTTTGGACATCTTTCAATTTGTCAAATTTCATGGTGAGCCATAACAAGTTCACTGGTGTGCTTCCTGAAAGGCTATCTTGGAATGTTTCGAGGTTTGAGATAGGTTACAATCAATTTTCTGGTGGAATTCCTAGTGGGGTATCATCATGGACTAATTTGGTAGTGTTTGATGCCAGTAAGAACAATTTCAATGGAAGTATTCCAGAAGGGCTAACAGCTCTTCCTAAGTTAACAACCTTGTTGCTTGATCAGAACCAACTCACTGGGGCACTTCCATCAGATATAATATCATGGAAATCCTTGGTCACTCTAAATTTGAGCCAAAACCAACTCTCTGGACAAATCCCTCATGCAATTGGTCAGTTACCAGTCCTTAGTCAGCTTGATCTATCAGAAAATGGATTCTCTGGCCAACTTCCTTCCCTCTCTACCAGACTCACCAATCTCAATTTGTCTTATAATCATTTAACTGGGAGGATTCAAAGGGAGTTTGAAAATTCTGCGTATGCTGGTAGCTTTTTGGGCAATTCTGGTCTTTGTTCTGACAACCCAGCACTGAACCTTACCTTGTGCAATTCTGGCCTTCAAAGAACAAGCAAGGGCTCATCTTGGTCTATTGGTTTGATTATATGCTTGGCGGTAGTAGCCTTGTTACTGGCCCTTTTGGCATCAGTCATGTTTATTAGATTTCAAAGAAAGAGAAAGAAAGGATTAGACAACTCTTGGAAGCTCATTTCCTTTCAGAGGGTGAATTTCACAGAATCAACCATTGTCTCATCAATGACAGAACAAAACATCATTGGTAGCGGTGGATATGGTACGGTATACCGCATTGATGTTGGTTCAGACTATGTTGCTGTGAAAAAGATTTGGAATAACAGAAAGTTAGAGAAGAAGCTTGAGAGCTCCTTCCGTGCAGAAGTTAGAATATTGAGCAACATTCGTCATACCAACATTGTGAGGTTGATGTGTTGTATCTCTAATGAAGATTCTATGCTCCTTGTGTATGAGTATCTGGAAAATCTCAGCCTAGATAAGTGGCTGCATCAGAGTGTTAAGCCAGGTTCAGTCAATAAAGTGGTCCTTGATTGGCCAAAGAGGTTGAAAATAGCAATTGGGGTTGCTCAGGGTTTGAGCTACATGCATCATGACTGTTTACCACCTATTGTTCATAGAGATATAAAAACAAGCAACATCCTTCTGGATTCTCAGTTCAATGCAAAAGTTGCTGATTTTGGACTAGCTAAGTTGTTAATCAAACCAGGAGAACTTAGCACCATGTCAGCTGTTATTGGCTCATTTGGCTATATTGCTCCAGGTGAGTGACATACAATCTTTTTGCTCCTAACCATAGTGATTGATACTTATAATCTTAGTACAAAATAGAGGTTTACACTTTTCTCGACGCATTCAGTGAAAAAAGTCACATAACAGTCTCCACTCTCGAATGGCATATATGTTTATTCTCAATTTAATTTTTCATATTTGAATTGCAGAATTTGTGCAATCAACCAGAGTTAGTGAAAAGATTGATGTGTTCAGCTTTGGAGTAGTGCTATTAGAACTGACAACCGGTAAAGAAGCAAGTTATGGAGACCAACATTCATCTCTTTCAGAGTGGGCATGGCGTCACATTCTGATTGGAGACAATGTTGAAGAATTGCTAGACAAAAATGTCACTGAAGCCAGTAACATAGATGAAATGTGCACTGTTTTCAAACTTGGTGTCATGTGCACTGCAACATTGCCTACAAGTAGGCCTTCCATGAAGGATGCCCTACAAATATTGCAAAGCTTAGCAGAACCATTATTTTATGCAGAGAAGAACTTTGGGCACTACTATGATGCTATGCCTCTTCTCAAGAGTTCAAAGGAAACCAAATTGAATGTTGATCATGATAGTGAATGATTAACAAAATGGATAAGATAGTGGCAAAAATAGGTTTAGCAACTTGAGGCAATGTTTACTGTGTTTGAAAATGAAGAGTGGGGTAGTTAGTTTGTCACAGAGTTGTTGTATAGAATGAATTTAATGAAATGTGGAAGCATCAACAACCCACTAGTTAATCTAGTTACAGATTTGGAAAGTTTTCATGTAAAAATATTAAAATGTCAACAAAGTTTTGATGTATTTGTCTGTAGATATTTTACAGACTTTTTTTCATACCAGTATCATTAGAACTTTTGAAAACCTTTCTCTAGATTGCACTAGCTGGCTGGCTTAGAGAATCCAAATTGAAATTTGTTTCAGAGGAGAATCATTGGTGACAGCAGAATTCTGTTTTGTAAGGTTGGAACTATGTGCCGTGTAGAATGAGTTAGATAAAGAAGAAAACTTCAACTTAATTTATGCAATATGAATAGTTTGTTCTTGTTGGATTCTAGCATCATAGTAGTGGCCAAACTGCTTTGACTCTGATGCCGGTTTAGTTGCAAACTTGGAAACAACTGATAAAATCATAAACTATATATATATATATATATATATATATATATATATATATATATACACACACACACAATTACACAGAATGGGGTGGGATGAACTTCAATATATTTATGGAAAGGAACTTTTCATTCAAACTAAAATATATGTTCTCTAGATAGGAATATGAAAGTGTGTTTACTTTATTTTATTTGAAAAATACATTGGAATATTGTAACTTTTTTTGAGTGTTTTGTTGAGAATGGAAAATCACTTTGAACAATGCAATAAGGAATTTGAGTCTATTTATAAATCTATTAGTCAATACTTTTTTTTCATAATCATATTAAGTTTATACTTAATGGAGAGAAGTGAACAAAGTGTCACCATCACAATTAATTGTTCTTGACTTTTGGTAAAATTCTCACTTAAGAACTTAGACAATACATGTATAATTCAAATAGTCATTTACATAAAAAAAAGTTATTCAAAGACCTATCACTTTAATATTTGAGAGACCAAATTAGATATTATTCCTTTTTATATTTAATATATATACTTTTATTTTAAAGAATATCTTAAACAAAATTACTGCTCTTATTTTTCTTAATATTTAAAAACAAAAACGTAAAAGTAATCTCATGCCTTCTTCTTACAATTGATTTAAGAAAAAAAATCCATTAGAGGAAATATAT